>ENA-UOYA01000320-UOYA01000320.1-activated-sludge-metagenome-genome-assembly--contig:-NODE-320-length-66562-cov-47.918174_pt1 | contig 66562 bp, 53 predicted proteins | sample MGYA00238163_ERZ764804 | MGnify/ENA primary metagenome ERZ764804 (study PRJEB28919, sample SAMN05720223) | activated sludge metagenome | isolation source: Anaerobic digester | place: Hong Kong...
TAAGCGGCGAATGTCGTCGCCGCCAAAAGAGTTTTCGAAGCTTGACATGGTGTTAGGCGGTGGCTGATACTCTGTCGCATCCCAAGAACGGACTCTTGCCCATGCATCTGCGTCTCGAACATCTGTACTTCGGTCTCGCTGCCCTCGGTCTGGTGGCCACGTGGTACTTCAACCTGCAGTACTTCGCGGGCGGTGGCAGCGTTGCGCCCGGCCCGTTCTTTTCCAGCGCGCTCGTCAATCCACTGACCACCGCTATTACCGTCGACGTGTACTGGGCCGCCCTGGTCTTCTCGGTGTGGGCGCTGGCCGAGCGTCGGCAGACCCCGTCCCCAGTGGCGTGGCCTTACATCGTTCTGTGCTTTGCCGTCGGCCTCGCATTCGCATTCCCGCTGTATCTCGGCCGCCGGCAGCAGTTGGCTCGCCGCTTGGTCACCGGCCACGCGCCTAACAATTCGTCCAAGCCGACGCCGCTTCGCGGCGCGGCTTAACTCAGGTGTTATCGATGCCACGTGTTGTGGGTACATCCCTCATACACGATTTTCTGCGCCGACGATTGAGTAGTCGCCGAATCTTTGCGTAACGCTGATGTTTTGCCAATTTGTGAGAGATTGACATCAGAGTTACGACTCTAGTGATCCCCAAAAGCCCAGACCTTGATTATGCTGGACTAGCTAATGGATAACAGCGCTTTTGAAGCGCTTTCACGTTGGGGTTGACTATGCAAGATAGACGCGAAGGCTTGGCCGGTTCGGTGACGAGGGTGTTGGCTCTCTGCGCGAATCGAATGCGTCACGTCTCCGTTGTGGCGTGCGGTGTTTTCCTGTGCGGCGTTTCGTTCAGCCAATCTTTGGTGCAAATGCGCGAGTACTACAACGCGGATTTGGACTATTACTTTGTGACGGCGCGGATCAATGAGCAGGTCTTACTGCTTTCGACCGGCAAATGGTCTGAGACAGGGCAATCGTTCAAGATGTTCGATGGGCAAACGTCCAAGGCCAATGCGGCGCTGACGCGGTTCTTCTTCCCCGAAGTAGCACTTGGGGCTACGCGAGGCAGCCACTTCTACACGCCAATCTCAAGTGAAGCGTCGCTCGTGCGTGCGCAAAATCCGGCGAACACAACGGTCAGAGGAAAACCAGTGGACGAGGGGGTAGTGGGATATGTCACCCCGCCAACTGGGCAAACATGTCCAACCGGCACGCAACCTGTATTCCGCTCATTCCGATCCGATGCGACCTCGAAAGACAATCCTAACCACCGCTACACGACCGACGCTGAAATGCACCGCACGATGGTCAACTTTGGCTGGGCTGACGAAGGCGTAGCGTTCTGCTCAGAAAAATGGGCGATTGCTCCCCCGTCTGTGGAACAGTTTGGTGATGTGTTTTCATCGCGTTATCGCGGTGACTACAACGGTCGTCTAAGCAAAGAGGGGAATTCATACTATCTGTCCAGTGCCGCTGCCGCCGTCGGGGATTTCTTTTGGGATGGTGATGATGCGCACTATCGTGAAGTCCTGGCTGTCGAGTCAGTGGGGGGGCGGCAGCTGTTGCTGTCTACGCTCGCCAATCCTGCACAAGTGATCATAGGCATTGTTCAGAACACATCCCCGAAGCGCACCAGACCGAAGTCATACAGTGCCGCTCCCGCGATCAAAGTTGATCTGTGTGGGCATTCCGTTGCGAACGAAATCACATCCGAAGCCAGTGACAGTGACGAATCATTTTCAGTGGAGATATTTTGTAGCAAAAAGAACAATTCCACGGGTACGGGAAGCAAGTACGGTGGAAAGATCAGTATCACCCACTCGCCACCGGAGTTCACGTTCGCGCGCGCAGAGGCTGGTGCTTGCTCATTTGCAGGTTGTACGCAGTCACCTCAGTTCGTGATTTCGCAAACAAAGCCTGCCAAGACGCAGGCTACAGTCACCGTCAATTTTGAAGGCAATGGCGAGATCTTTGATACCGAGCCGAAGCGCATACTTAACAAAATTGTGTGGGTAAATGGCAGTCCGGTTCACGTATACCTTTATTGGCAAGCAGACGGCACCATCGCTGGTACGCTCGAGGGAAGTTGGGATTTTGGCCTCAGCCCGACTGCATCGACGAATTCGAACGATGCAGACGCAAAAGCGAGGGAACTCACGACGTCTATGCGTCAGAGTTCATCTGCAGATCCTAAGGAGTCGACATGGAAAGTCAGCTCGGACGTCAGTTTTACATTTGGCGCAAAAATTGTTGCGGGTGTTGCCACTCCAATAAACACCGAAATTCACTGCGTTGGACGAGATGACTTGGCTTGCGACTTTGGCAGGCAGATAGACACGCACGTTCGCGGCGAAGTGATTGCTGGTATGGAGTTGAAACTCAACCCTAGCGGTCACCTGCAAGGCGGTGTCGCGACCACTTCTGCGGGGCCGTGTTTGGATATTTCTGTCGACGCCAGTGTCGATGCGCTCGCGGCCGTACGCCTCTTAGGACGCGACGCGAGTTTAGTATTGCCCATCTACGAAAAGTCATGGCCGATCATTGACAACCGGTGCCTACGGGACACCCGACCGGCTCCCGTCAAGATATCTCATTCATACAGAGCAGATCGCGCTGATGAAATCGTGCTGCTTGAATCAGCTGATGCGAGGGCATTGGCCGGAAAAACCACCACGACCAAGGCGTTCACTGTCAGCAGTCTCATAATGCTGCCGCAGTTGAAAGTCACGCTGCCAACCGGGTGGAGCATCACGTCCCCAGATATCGGCGTTCAAATAAGCTCCGCTGGCACGGCCAATGAGCACATCGTTTACGTGCCGCTTTTGGCGCAGCGCCTTACGCTGGCACTGAAGTCGAATGAGTTGTTCGCCGTCCCAGCTACCGTCATCATTCCGATTGACAACGGCGGCACTCTCGGTAACGCTCGAGCGTCATACCGCACTTTGGTCGATGGTACGTCTGGACCAAGGCTAGAGATGTCCATCGCTGCCGAGGCGCCATACCTGCAGTCGTTCCTCCGATACGACGTCGAGATCAATGGCCGTACTGTGGCAACTGCACCGTTGAATTCGAACGCGATCAACATTAATCCCGTGGTCGGTTCGCCAGTGCAATCGCCTTCGTCCGTCAAAGTTTACCTCTACACACTCGCGAAAAAGTACGAAATTTTGGCGACTGCGCAGCAAGCCGCCGCGCAGCCTACGTCTCTAGCGTTGCGTGATTTGACCATCTCCAGCGGGCGGTTGAGCGGCCGGGTAGCGATTCTGGGCAATTCGTTCGCGGGAAAGATACAAGTATCTGCGTATGATGATCAGCAGAATCTGGCCTCGTGCGAGTGGAGCACAAGCGCTCAGCGATTTGATGGCGGGAGCGATGTCGCAATTCCCGAGTGCGAGGCGCTGATCGCGCGGGCCATTCGTCTTGTCGTCTTGGTTCGCGCGATCGACACTACTGGACGAGAAATCGCTCGAACAACTGGGACGGTCAACGTTCGCAATGGTGTGCCCATCACGGTTCGCTCGCTTTCAGCGGTCCAGTCTAGCCCTGGCTCGGCAGTGCGCGTGAGTTTTATTGTGGATGTTGTCGGGTTTTCGCCGGTATCTGTCCGTGTGACAGCTGGCGATTCACAAACTGGGGTGCACGCGTGCGAGCTCAACGCGGGTGCCGCAGTAGGCGCTCAGTCCTTCCCGTTTATGGGTGACTGGGCGAGCGTCAATGGCTTGTCGTGCAGCGCGTTGCTGCCCGCCACCGGATCGAAGTTGATTTGGTTCCGTGTCGAGGCCAGGGACACCGGTGGAAACACCGGCAATAACGGCGTGATGCCCACTGCGTCCGCACAGTTTTCCCGCTCGCAGTTGATACGTGTCGACGGCGTCTGCGGCGCTTCGAACGGTAGCCAGTTCACGAGCGCGCCAACGGCGAATCTGTGTTTGGTTGGGACGCCATCGGCGGTGGCGGGCGCCGGGCCGTGGACTTGGACGTGCACGGGCTCGAACGGCGGTACTAACGCGCCGTGTACTGCGACGAAAGCGCCTACGGCGCTGGCGCTGACGGCGGTATCGCCGACGAATGTCAACGCTGGAACCACGGTGCCGTATTCGCCAGTGCTGACGTTGACGGGTAGCGGTCTCGATGCCGCGACGACGATTGAGTGGAGAGACTCAGGCGTTGTGTATGCAACGTGGACGCGAACCTCGTTGGTTTCCGGGTTCAGCACCTGGACGAGTTCATCGGGCGCCACGATCACAAATGTTGCGCAGAGCGCAACGCAGATGACGGTGACGCCGACGCTAGTGAGAGTGGGCGATACGTGGACAGGCACGCACACGTGGACGGTCACGGTCAGTGGGGCGGGAGGAAGCGCGTCTGCGAGCTTTACTGTTACGCGTAGTGCGGTACCGACGCCAGTAAATGGCGTCTGCGGCGCTTCGAACGGTAGCCAGTTCACGAGCGCGCCAACGGCGAATCTGTGTTTGGTTGGGACGCCATCGGCGGTGGCGGGCGCCGGGCCGTGGACTTGGACGTGCACGGGCTCGAACGGCGGTACTAACGCGCCGTGTACTGCGACGAAAGCGCCTACGGCGCTGGCGCTGACGGCGGTATCGCCGACGAATGTCAACGCTGGAACCACGGTGCCGTATTCGCCAGTGCTGACGTTGACGGGTAGCGGTCTCGATGCCGCGACGACGATTGAGTGGAGAGACTCAGGCGTTGTGTATGCAACGTGGACGCGAACCTCGTTGGTTTCCGGGGTCAGCACCTGGACGAGTTCATCGGGCGCCACGATCACAAATGTTGCACATAGTGCAACGCAGATGACGGTGACACCGACACTAGTGAAAGTGGGCGATACGTGGACGGGCACGCACACGTGGACGGTCACGGTCAGTGGGGCGGCAGGAAGCGCGTCTACGACTTTTACTGTAACGCGCACTGCGTCACCCACGCCGATCAACGGTGTGTGCGGAGTCGCCAGCACGAAGCAGTACACGAGTGCGCCGCCCCAGGCGGAGCTTTGCTCGGCTGGCACACCGGGGCCGGTGACTGGCACTGGCCCGTGGAGCTGGACGTGTAACGGCAGCAACGGTGGAACAAGTATCAACTGTAGCGCAGGCCTCGCGCCCGTGCTCCCAGCGCCGCCCACCGCGAGTGTGGCTTCGGTTAGCACTGGCGTTCAAATCACGTGGAGCACAGTGAGCGGTGCTACGGGGTATCGGATATATCGAGGCGGTTCGTTGTTGTTCACGGTCGGTAGCGGGACGCAGTCGAGCTACATTGACACTGCGGTTGCTGCAGGCGGGAACTATTGCTACACCGTGTCTTCCACCACGACGTTTACAACACCGCCAAGCGAATCGGCTCAAACTTCCGCTGGTTGCACGATCTATTCGCCTGGGCCCGCACCATTGACGGCACCGTCGGGGGTTTCCGCGACGGCTATCACTAGCGGGATCCGCATTACATGGTCACCAGTTTCCGGCGCGGATTCATATCTGCTAACACGCTTGAACGACAACGTCGTTTGGACACTCGGTTCCTCAACCACATCATACGATGACACCACAGGACTTGTTCCGGGCGTTGGCTACGGCTACGTCGTGAATGCGAAGCGCGGAAGCGAAACGTCCCCGCAGAGCGTGATAGTTAACGCTGTTGCACCGACCCCACCGGTTAACGGTGCATGTGGTTCGGCCAATGGCGCTACTTTCACCAGCAAGCCAACAACCAATTTGTGCAATGCTGGCACGCCATCCTTAGTGAATGGCACAGGGCCTTGGAGCTGGACTTGCAATGGCAGCAACGGCGGCACTTCGGCTTCATGCGCAGCGTCGCTAGCCGCGCCCAATCCAACCGCGTTGTCGCCTCGAACGGCTACGAAGAGTGCCACGACGACTGTTACGGTCCAGATAAACGTTCTCGGTACGAACCTCCCCACAACGCTCGCCCTAGGTATCGCCGACCTCACTTGTACTAACGACAACTGGCTTGGTTCGACAACCAACATACCCTTTCAGTGCACCATCACATCTAGCGTAGTGAAGGGAACGAAGAACGTCGTTATCAAGGATCAACCGAATGGTGCTTTGCTTGCTTCTTGGCCTAGTTACTTTACGGTGAATTGAGCCATACAACAGACGTGTGCATGCGCGCACGCTTTTGTACTAACTTCCACTTTATGGTGATCAGGATCACTATGTACACACGCCTTTGCACATTCGCTTGCATCCCCTTCGTCGCGTTGACCGTCGCCATAGGCGGCTGCGCCAACGCGCCGCAACAGCCTCGCGCCGACGCGGGTGTTGATCCCAACTATGACGCAGCTCGGGCGCGCGCGGTCAGATTGACGCAAACGCAGCGAGGGGCCGAGCTTGCGATTGATGCTCGAGTGCTGTTTGACACAGGCAAATTTGATGTCAAGGCTGAAGGGCAAGTCATGCTCGACAACGTGGCGTCGCTCGTGAAACAGAAGTCCGCCGCCAACCTGCTGGTTGAGGGGCACACCGATAACGTCGGCGCAGCTGCAATCAACCAACGGCTTTCGGAGCAACGCGCGGAGAGCGTTCGTGCCGGATTGTTGGCACGCGGTGTTCAGCCGGGGCGCATTCAGACGAAGGGCCTCGGTATGACGCAACCCGTTGCTGACAACGCCTCGGAAGACGGTCGCACGCAAAACCGGCGGGTGCAAATTGTGCTTCTGGGTGAAACGGTGGAGCAATTGGGCGGGCAAAAGGCAACCGAGGAACGCTTGCAGAGTGGTCTCGAAAAGTTCATCCAGAACGCGGAGGCGTTGATGCGCGGTGTCTGGGGCAAGTTGACGGGTGGCGACACAAAGTGACATCGCTGTTGTGCAGCGGGCACGATTGCTCCAATTTGCGCACCACCCTGTTAGCAGTGCACGAGCAAAAAAACGAACGACAGGAAACGCAAACCACTCGGGTCGCCTGGAGATTTTGGGCGACCGCGTTTGTCGTTTGCGTGGGATTCGCATGGACGCAGGTGGTGAGCGCACAGACTACGTCGACCGAACCTGCCGTAGCGTCGCCGGTGGGGGCCGCAACAATAGCGCCGACCAGCACTGAGGCGCTGCCGCCGGACGTTGAGCGGATTGCCGCTGTTACTACGCGAGCCATCGTGCAGCAGTTTCTTGCGGAGAATCCAAATCCGCGTAAACATGTCGTGGACATCACGTCAAGCGGATACGCAGACGATGAAACCCGCCCGGCGCTGCGGCTTGCGCAAGTGTGGGTGGGGCCAAACGGCGCGCTGCTCGAATTGGTGGGCCTGCCGCGAAAGGGCGTCAAGCACAGCGCCGTCATGCGACGAGACACGCTTCAAGTACGGCCGTACGGTGGACGTGCGGCGAATGTGCGTGCCTTTGAGGGCGTTACTGAGTTGCGTGATCGGCGTGGGGGTTCCGCGTTGGTGGTCGCTCCAGGGGAAACGTTGTACCTGCTGACCGAGCCATTTGACGACTATCGACCGTTTTCCTTGCTGCACGTGAACCGAAACGCCGAGGACAGCGTTTACTTTGACCGTATCGACCCACGGTTTCGCGAACGCTACGACACCATGTTCGCTGCGGCAAACACGCCAGTGGCGATGAAAGACTTTCTCGTGGAGTTTGCCGGCAACGACCCCGACAAGCGAGCGCCCAGGGTGTTTGCGCGGCTGCTCAACGAAATGCGGGCACAAAATTCGTTTGAAGGGTTCTACACGGCTTATCTGTTGATGCAGGATCCTGATGATGGGATGAAGGCAGCGCGGCTTGCACAAAGCAACGATGAGCGGATGAAACTCGAACATCTTGCCATTGTGGGTCTGGTCGACAAAAACCGCCTGTTCAAACTCGAACTGAGCGTTGATCCGTCCAGCGCCTCGGGTGGCGAGAATACTGACAACAACCCCTTCGCAGCCACGTTCAACTGGCTTTCGGGCAAGGACAAGGTGCGCACGGCGCATCGGCCGATTCGCGGCACGCTCAGCATTCAACTTCAACCTTCGAGCCCAGTCAAAGTGAAGTACGGTGCCTATACCGCCAAGTTCCGCGTGACAGCCGTTGCGCCGACCGAGTCCAGCAAAGCAGGGTTGGTGCTGGGACGTGGTGGCCCAGGTGAAGCAAGAGTCGGGCGCGATATCTCGATACGGCTTGATGCGGGGCAGAGCGCCGCATCACAACGATTTGATCTGGGCGCCATGCGTGTGGCGTACTACGACCGGGGAATATTTAACGGGTACACACGGGAACGACTGACGGGCGATATCGTCGTGGAGGCCCGATTGATCGGCGTGGAGATTGCAAAGTGAAGCCTGCAGGTCAATTAATCACTGGTGTTTCGTGGCTCATGCTCGCCGTTGCGCCGTGCGGCGCGCAAGACATCAACTTTCGCGACCTTCAGCGACCAGGCCCACCAGCCGTAAAGCGCGTTGTGATCGCAGGCAGTCTCGCGGATGCCAATCGAATTTATTCAAGTTTCGGCGACGCGGACTCGAGCGAGCGCGCGGACGCCGCTGCAACACGCAGTGCCCAGAGTTCGGCAGGCGGGTCGGCGGGTGATTCGTCGTCATCGTCGCGCTCGGGGCAAGAGTACGTCTGCAAATTCACTTGCTATGCCGTCAATTCAGGCATGTTCAACAATAAGAGCAATGGTGGTGGCACGGTGACCGTGCGCGCAGATAGCTACGACGCAGCAAAACGGATTGTCGTGAGCCGTGAGAAGAGCATTTGCAACGGGTCAACGCTCACGAGAAACCAGGCTTGGGGTGGCGACAGTGTCGATTGCAGTCGCAAGTGATTGCGGGGCACAAGAGTCACTCCGCCGTTTGCAAAGTGAGTCCGGGTGTGGCGTGAGGTCATGAGCAATAGTGATGCGGACCCACCCTGGTACGTCGTGGTCGCCGCGCTTCTGCTCGGCGCAGGCGGCTTTTTCTACTGGATGCTCAGCGCGTGGGAGGCGGAGGGTGGTAGCCGCCGCTTGCACTGGCTGATCTACCTGCTATATGAAACGTTTGGCAAGCGGGGCGTTGTGGCGTGGTTTGTTTTTTTCGCCGCAGTGGCTCTGTGGATAGGCTGGGCCGAGCGAAAGAAACGTCGAAATTCAAACGAAAACAAAGGTCATACACCATGATCGTCTGGCGGGGCTACGGTTGGCTGGCATTGATGGTTGCTGTCGTGATTAACGTGTCGCTGAATGAGGCTGCCAATGCAGTGTTCGGCATACCGCCAGGCGTGAAGCATTACCGCGATGCGCACCCCGTGGTGTGGCTGATTGGCATGGGACTGTCGGCGGCCGCTTGCTGGCTTCTGGGCACATGGCTTGACGCGCGGGAACAGCGCAACGCGAAGGTGCTGGTTGATCCATCGACCAATCAATCGGTGAAACTCATGTCGAAGCACGACATGTTCTGGATTCCGATCAAGTGGTGGGCAGTCGTGTGGTTGCTGGCGGGGCTATGGCTCAGCTGGCGTTGAACCGTTGGCACTGTTACAGCTGCAAGACGTATGCGTCACGCTCTTGCGCTGACGCCAGCAGATGGCTGACGCCCCGATCAAGCGTGACCAGCTTGCATTGGTTGAGTACGGCGGTACAAAGCAGCCAGGCGTCGGTGATTTGACGGTGCCCGTGGATGCCACCGGTGCAAAGACGGGGCAGAGCTTCGTAGCCGAAATCCGCCGGCAAGAACGTGTGCTGGCCCTGTGACAACACCGCGGCCAGGACCGAGTCGGCCTCGGCAAACGAAACTGGACGGCCCATGAAAGCCGGCTGCATTGAGATACGCAGCAGAGCCGCCTGGGTAACCGCGCAGGTCGCCCAGGCTCGCATGCCCGCCCGTGCAAACCAGCGGGCGACTTGCTGGTGATGCTCATGCTGCGGCCAGCTCAAAGCAATGAGCACATTGGCGTCAAGCAGCGCGCTCATGCACCGTCTTCGAGAAACGCTTTCACCTGTGCGGAGGTCACCATTGGCGTGTCGGCTGGCAGGTCAAATACCCACACGCCGCCGCGCTTGACGGGTTTGAAACGCAGGTCGGTCTGCCTGTTCTGTGCGCTGAGAATGAGCTCGGATACCGCCTGCCCAAGCCGTAATGAGCGAGCGGCCGCATACTGGGCAGCGAATTCTGCCGCGCTCTCGGAAAGGGTCAACGTAGTGCGCATGACGAGCTGGGCGATGTGAACGAGTGGTATCAAATTGTAGCAATCGTATCAAAATGTCGAAACCGCATCAACTGCGTCAAATCGCCAACTGAGGATATTGATCCGGCACGGTGATATGGCGAAACTTCCGTTCGCCCTGAGCGCAGCGAAGGATTTGAAAATCAAACGCTTCGGCGTTGCCTCAGCGCGAGCGGTTCTCCAATTATTCGTGCCGGATCAATAAGCATGACTCCGAAAAGTCGTCGCAGTGGCGAAGGCGGGGAGGCGGAACAAGGTATCGTGCGTGTCGGCGCGTAGTCGGCCCGCTCCGGCGTTCGCTGATCCGAATTGCCGCGTTTGCGGCAATGACGGTTGTTGTGACGCGTATCGCGGTCATGTTGATCGCCGTGATCCGCGTCGATGCACCGACAAGCGCGCATGGTGCCGCTTTTTGCGGTGCGCCACTTGCTGATCGCGTTACCGAATCTTGTAGCTGAACCCCGCGTGAAAGAACCGGCCACGCGCGTCGTACATCTCGGCGAAGCCCATCTGCGTATATGCATTGCTGGAGGTGTTGGTCACGCTGAACGGCGGCATTCGGTCGAAGACATTCCTGACGCCGGCAAATACTTCGAGGTTGCGAAAGCCGGAGTAGCGCACTGAAAAGTCCAGCTCATCGTATGCCCCGACGCGTCGGCGCGTGCTGCCAGAGGTATTGATCGCTGTATCGCCCTCATAAAAGCCCGCAACCGACCGCAGCGCGGCATTCGCGTTCCATCTGCCGCGTTCCAACGACAGCGCCAGCACGTTGCGCCAGCGAGGCGACGCATAGGTCGATAGAAAATCGCCCCACGCTGCGTCGCTTGCGTCGCGTGATCGCATCCGGGTGTAGTAGGTGGTCGTATTGCGAAGCGCCAGAGAACCAGCAGGCGTTGGCAGACTCAACCGGGCATCGACGTCGTAACCCTCGGTCATCGCCTGCGCGATGTTCTGCAGGGTGGTATAGATGTAGTATCGAGGCCCAACTTGCGCCACATGGCCATGATCAATCGCGCTGGAGAGCGTGATGCTGGAGATGTTGTCGCGCTTTTGTATGCGCCACCAATCCGCTGTGAAAGCGACAGGGCCGACGTCGCCGACTACGCCGAGGTTGAAGGTGTTGGCCTTTTCCGGCTTCAGATTTGGATTGGCACCGCCCACCTGAAACGCGTTGATAATGCAGGCGCCAGCAACGTGCAACTTCGCGCACAAGTCGGGATCCGTGATGGTGATCGCACCTTCATCGCGACTTCCGAACAGTTGCTTCAACGCCGGCGCACGAAAACTGTGGGACACCGAACCGCGCAACGCCACATGGTCGAGCGCGTTCCATTTGAGGGCAAACTTCGGGCTCGCCTGCGAAATGCCAGGATAGCGGTCCCAGCGGACCGCAGCCTGCCCTTCCAGCGTACGCAGCAAAGGTAGCGCAAACTCGGAAAATACCCCCTGATGCGTGCGGCCAGCATTTACCGCTGCCTGCTGGATGCTCCCGACAACCGCGCCTGCTTGCGTGAGTGGGTCTGGCGTGTCGCGCAACGCTTCCCGATCAATTGTCGCACCCACGGCCAGCATCGCAGGTCCTCCCGGAAGAGCAAACAGCGGCCGGCTGATCTGTCCATTGAGGTAAGTTACTGCCGCGAGTCCGGTGCGTATCGGCGACACCTTCAGACTGTTGACCAACGCGATGCTGTTTGTTGCGACTGTGGGGTCGATGGTGCCGTTACTGGTTGCCTCCGCCCAGCGTGCCGCGTCGAAATAGTTGTAGTCGTGGTTCTCCACGCGGCTTTCGGCGCGACCAACTGCGAACTTCCAGTCGTTCCGCCCCACAGATCCTTCCATACCGGTTGCGATGAACACCATGTCAGAGGTGCGTTGCGTCGTACGCGGCCCACCCTGCATGAATCGGCCAGCGATGTAAAGCACGCCGGGGTTTGCCGGATCCTGATACTGTGCTTGCCGAGCATTCAAGACGGGTACGGCGAAGTAATCGGGCACAGGATGCAACTCGAAATGATCCCGGCTTCGGGAGAAACCGAAGTCCACAAACGCTCGTGCTGTGGAGGTCACCTTGACCTGCGCAAGCCCCATCAAACCTATGCGATCGGCGCCATTGAGGCCTGTCAGAAGTGACTGATTGAAATCGTACCTGCAGACACCGTTGAAGCTTTCGGCAGGGCAGTCCTTGTAGGTCATGCCAACGAGTGCACCTGTGTTGGGGTCAACAATGTTGCCCGTTGGAGCGAACGAACTTCGCCGATCAAGACTGCCGAATCGCCGAAAATCTACCGAACGTGTGATGTCCCGATCCTTGCGAAGAATTGGATCGCGTCGAAAGTACTCGACTCCAATGAATGCGTTGTAGCCGTCGCGTTCATAGTCCCCCGTGCCGGCGGCCAGGCCAGCGGCCCACTCGAATCCGTCGCTACGACTGCTCAGCCCGGCGCCGCCTCTCATTTCAGCACCCTGATAATCTCGCCGCGTAATGAAGTTCACCACGCCGGAAATGGCATCTGCTCCGTAGATGGCGGAGCCACCGTCTTTCAATATCTCGATGCGCTCAATCATCGAGAGAGGGATCATGTTGACGTTCACGGCAGCGCCGACTCCGGAAGAATCGTACAGCGCGTTAACAGGCAAACGACGGCCGTTCAGCAGTACCAAAACATCGCTGTCTGACAAACCGCGAAGGGCAATGCGTGTAGTGCCAGAGCCGGCCGGGGAGTTGCCAGCCAGTTCGCCCTGGTTAAAGATGTCAACTGCCGGTATCGACTTCAGTAGTTCGCTCACCGTGGTGGCGCCGGTCTTTGCAATGTCAGCACGCGTAATCACCTCTACTGGCGAAGGGCCTTCGCTGGTCGTGCGTTTGATGGCTGAACCGGTGATTTCGACACGTTCAAGCGTTTGCGCGGTTGCTGCGCGTTCAGCGTTGACTTGCGCAAGGCATGGAAGCGAAGCGATAGAAGCGAGACAGAGCGCAATGTCCGCACGCAGCCGTCGATTGGTCATGAATGGTTCTCCCCTTTTCCGGCATTCTTGTTTGCACTCAAAACCACGCGTGGTGCGCAGTGAGCAGCTTTGATTTTGCTTCTGTGGCTTTCGATTAACTGACGGGCTGAGGGCCCTACCAGTTATTCCGGGAAAATTCCGAGAGCGATTGCCAGCGTAGGAGCTGACCGCGAGCACGGAGATACGCGCAGCGCGTCGCGTTGACGTTGGACATTCTGCTTTGGACGCAGGCGATGTTGGCCTACCGCAGCGCAGCGAGGAAGTGTGTGATGTCGGAGCCGCGCCGGCCGGGTGCCGGAGGTGAGGCTGCGCGTCGTACCCCACTGCGCAAGCGGCTAGTCATCGACCGGATGGTCGGCCTGCAGCATGTCCCCCAGCACCCGATCCAGCGCCGCCACGCGATCACCCTGACGGGCGCGCACGTAGTGCTCCGTCATCGTCCGTGAGGTATGCGCCAGACGCTTCTGGGCGGTTGCCAGATCATCGGTATCGGTTGCGTTCTTCGCCCGCAAATCGCGAAGCTGGAAATGCACCCCCGCCACCTGTCGCGCTTTCTCAAAACGGCTGCGAAACATCTCCCGCGTCGCCGCCTCACCGCGTGCGTTCACCAGCAGCGCAACCACCCCCGGCTTCCGGAAGCGTCCCCGTAACGCCGTGAGCAACGTCGCCAGCGCACCACTCACCTCAATGCGCACCTGCTGGCGAGTCTTCGACACCCGAATCGGAATCACCTCACCCGCCACCTGCTGCAACGTCAGCGAGAACACATCCTGTGGTCGTTGCCCGAGCAGATACGCCAGCGCCATCGTATCCTTCACCAGCGCGTCGCCCGCTTGCCAGACCGCCACGTACTCCTCGTCGGACACATAGCGATCACGGCCATGCTCCTTGAACTTGCGCACCCCCTGGCACGGATTCGGAATCGTCATCAGCCCCCACTCGCGCGCGCGATTGAGCATGTGCGACAGCAGCGCCACCTCCCGGTTCGCCCGCACTTTCGCACTCGCACCCCGCGTATCGAGGTAGGTGCGCACATCCACCGCCGTCAAATCATCCAGCGCCACCGCCCCGAACACCGAAAGCAGACTCTGCACCTCACGGCGGTTATCGGCCTGCGTGCGCGGCGCCTTCTGCGGCAGCGCCAGCGCGGCATAGCGATCCCACAGCGCACTCAGCGTGGGTCGTGATGCGGCAGCCGGAAGTATTCCCGGCAACCCTGGCAACCCCGCGTTCGCCAACTGCGCACGAAGCTGCGCTTGCTCCTGATCGTTCGACACCAGCAGTGCCGCGTAACGGGCCATCGCCACCGCCAAATCCGGCCCCAGCGACACCCACTTGCGGGGTGGTAGTGGCGGGCGGAAGAAGTAACAGCGACGCAGCTGGTACATGTACCGTGGCAAGGCCGCAGCCTGCGGTGACGCACGCTTACGACCCATGCTGATCTCCGCGCCGCTTCGCCGGGCGACGACGCACTGACCATCCGGTCGACGTTACCCTTGGCGACTCCGCCAGCAGTGCCGCAAAGTTTGGTTCAACCCGAGGGCGTGCTGCCACCCGCCCCTCCGCCGACGACACCGCAGCGCCATCGGGCTCGACGTCGGCATGATGCAGCACGCCCAGCAGCCGATCCACCGCCTCCCGTGCCACCCGTGGACGCCCGGCGGCATCGAGGACGTAGCGCAGACCGTGCCGATCCAGCCAGCGGCGCTGCGCGGATGAGAGGCGGTAACCGGTCAAGCGCACGAGTTCGACGTCACTCAACAACCAGCGCGTGTCCGGCGTCTGCTCGGGGGAGGAAGCCATCCGATCAGACATCGCACCCTCCCGATCGACGAGCGGGTGCGACGGCCAGCCTGACCATCGCGAGGGGTGGGATCGAAATAGTCGCATCACTGGTGCAGCCTGACACGGCGATGCGGCTCTGCAACCTTCGCAAACTTCGCAAGCGACGCCAACTGCGCAAGCCACGCACAACGTCACAAACCGAGGCAAGGTCGGGACGAGTGTCATCCTGCCGAGCGGTTCGGCAAAGGGGTGGGCGGCGAACCGCCCGGGAGGAGAAGTGAAACAAGACGCACTCCCGCCTGCAGGCCGCGAACGCGCGGTCAAGCAGGCAAGATCACCGGTGCCGAGGGGTGCGACCGCAGTCAGCCCCGGTGATGGCGTCCTCCGTGACCGCGATCGAGCGCGGTCCTTCGTGGTTCGCCTGACCAGGTCAGGCGACGCACACGGTATCGCCAGGCGCACCGACGGAGAACGCGGTCGGCACGCGGCAACAAAGCGTCACAAGTGCGGCTTGTGACGGAGCGGGCATTTCAGATCAACACAATAAGGGCGAACCATCGCGACCGCGACCGTCCGCCATCAAAACGTCATTCGAAGCTGCCACCGCCGGGGTGGCAGAGAAGACGTGTGCGCCTCGTCAAGTAACGTGGGTCACGACAGCCAGAGAGCGCGGTGTGACAGGTGAGGCGCGAGCAGTCTAGCACGCGGAGCGCGCTGTTGCGGTCGCATGCGCATCGCATCGCATCGCGTCGCGACCGGTACCGGATGCCATCATGAACGCGAACGCATCGACCGCCGCATCCACGCCACCCGAAACCCAAACGCCAGCGGCCCGAGCGCATCCTCGACGGTCTTGTCCCCGATGAACAACACCTGCTCGGGCTGCAGATCCGGCATCACCTCGCGCAGCCGCGACAGCACCACCGCATAGATCGCCCGCGCCGGCTTCACCGCCCCGACCCAGCAACTCATCACCTGCTGCCGCGCCGGCACCACCGCCTGCAGCAGCGCCGCCGCTGCCAGCGCAAACGGCTCCGCCAGATTGCTGCACACCGCCAATGCCACCGGCAAGCGCTGCAAGGCCGACACACTCCCAGGCTCAATCCAGCCCACACTCGCCACCTCCCGCTGCAACCACGGGATCAGCACTGCGCGCTCTGCATCCGGCAGCCGCACCCCCGCATGGTCAGCCAGGCGATCCAGATAGGCCGCATACACTGCCTTCGCGTCCGCCTTCGCCTCCGCCTCCGCCTCCACCGGCAACGAACCACTCGTCATCGCGACCCGCGCAAAGTCACCCGTCGTCCCGCCCGCCCGTTGCAAGCACTGCGCCAGCGCCGCACTCGCCGTCAACGCGCGGCGCCGCTCCTCTCCGCGGCGCCCGGTCACCCGCCAACGCGACAAACCGAGTGCTTCGGCCGCCGCGCTGCCCGTCGCCTCGTCGTACTGAAGCAGGGTCCCGAACAGATCAAAGCACACCGCCCGAATCGGCGGCTTCGAATCATCTGACGCCGCCTCAAGCACCGCTGCCTCCAGCAACGCCGCCACCCCCGCAAGATCGCTCACCGTGACCAGGCCTTTGCCGCGGTTCGGGTTCGTACCCGCGTCACCACCAGCGTCCCCACCCATCAACGTCGTCATGCGCAGGCTCCCGGTGCATCATGGGCGGCAGGGGAGCCAGTTGCCACCAGCGCCACGCCCTCGGGGGCCGAGTCACTCTCATGCGCCAAGTCCTCCACCTGCCACGGATCCCGATACTCCCGACCGGACAGTTCGGACACCACTGCCGCCAGCACGTCATTGACGATACCCGTGGTCATCGCCTGATCGTTCGCCATCCGTGACCACTGACCACTCAAGCGGTAATACGCCTCATCGAGCACCTCCAGCCAATCGAGCAGGGCAAGAAAGTCGATCCCCCGACGAACCGCAACCTGATCAATGCACTGCCGCGTCTGCGTCACCGCCAGAGCGGAAGCCTCAGCCGTCAGGCGTTCCGCATTGGCGGCGAGCCAGGCATCGATGGCTGCCCGCCAGGCCTGATCGATGCGGGTCAACAGTCCCGGTGCTGCCGCGGACCCGGTGAGGGCAACACCACCGGGCGTGACGGATGAATGCGCCGACCGCACAGGCGTGCTGCTGGCCAGTAACGCCGCCGTCAGTGTCTGCCAGTGTTCTCGCAATGCCACCGGCAGTTGCTGCAGCAGGTCCTGATGCAAACTCCCCTGCGGTGACACCGATGAAGACACGGACGAACCCACGGACGCACCTACATAGGGCAGCACACAGAGTTCCGGTGGTTCGAACACCAGCACACCGTGCTCACGATGCAACGCCAGCACTGCGGCAATGCGTTGTACGCGCACGGTCTGGCCAGCGCTCAGATCATGCAGCATCGGCGGGCCGAGCAACAGCACGGCACGGTGCACATCCCCCGCCGCGATGCCCTCGGGCAGGTCGGCGGCGGTCAGCGGCAGGGCACGATACGCCGCGTACCAATGACGATCACCATCGCGACCGAGATCGGGGTAGAGCACCCCGAGTTCATCGGACCCCGTTCCAATGCCGACAGCGGCACCAACGTCAACACGAACCTCACCACCAACACCAACCACACCGCGCACCGTTGCCACCGTAGTTTCATGCTTCATCACATCATTCCTTCAAGATCGAGCCAAAGTGCTCTCGATCAGCGTGGCATGGGGGAGGGGCGTGTCAAGCTGATCGGGGGGGACGGCCCGTTCAACCGGTGGCCGCCATACGATGCGCCGCGAAAATTGCCGGAATCCGTCAAAAACGGCGACATTCCGCCCAATTTCGCCCAAGGCACCGGCTCGATTTGACGAAATCTGTCAGGTGGGATGCATCGCTGTCGCGGTGAACGTGACTGGAATCGGTGTGGCGAGCCACGCTTGACCTTGTCGCGCGACGACGTTGCCCTAGCAGCACGCGTCGACTCTGCGGCTCGACAGCGACGCGATTTGCTGCGTCTGAGAGTGACGGTATGCACGGCATTTGCGCAAGCCGCACGTAGCAAGCCTTTGCGCACGATTCATCGCCTTTCCTGAAAATGACCGCCGCCGCGACGCGGCGATCCGACCCGTTCGCCAAGCGCAGACCTGATCGCGAAAAGGCCAACTTGGAGATGATGCGGCGCAAGCCATTGACAAACCGAACCAAAACCAGTAGTTTCACGACATCGCTGCTCGCGCAGAGCGCACTAGCCATATCTTTGATAGTGGCAGCTTCTACGGTCAGTTGCTAGACGTGGAAGACGGCTCGTAAGGGTCAAAATTAACCCCGTTAAGGGGTATGAACCCGGTGGTCATAAAGCACCACGAACGCGTTTGACGCAATATTGATCGCCTGTGCGAGGTTATCGTTTGCCAGCCGGTCGGGATTGGAAGCGGCACTCACTGGCTACTTCTCCGCGTCGGCACACTATGTTCCGCCCCTAGCGCGGCGCGTCGTCTGAACGCCTGATCGAACTCGGCGTCTCCTCACTTTGGCCGCTTGACATTACCCTCGACGTGCATCCTGTGCGCGATCGAGCGTAATTGACATCCCACTCTCCCACGCAAACGCAGCATGGTCTCAATCGACTGTCCTCGCGACGGCACTGATGCGTTGGTCGTCCGCTGTTCGACCCCATAGCCGCAACCACTGTACGGTTGTCTGCGCCCGCGCCAGCGCTAATTGGCGCACCTCGTCGGCAACGAACGAATCGTTGCAAACGTTGGTCGGCCGTCGCTCGATCGCTTGGGGATGGTCCACCGAACGGACCCAAACGGCACGCGCACTCCGAGATGGGCGCACGCGGCCCCACCGCGGATAGTGGGGACGGCGCCCGTGCCGCACGCGGGAAAGGGGTGAGCCGCCCGTACTGGCTTATGCGCTGCACCGGCGGTCAATTTGACCTCGGGTCGGCCGAACCCAGGCAACTGGGGTCACTGGGTTGGATCCCCAGTCGACGGCTGAAGGACGCTCAACAAACAAGCGGCGCTGACGAATGAAAGGCATACCGATGACATCAAGGACTGCGGCAGTATTGTTGTTACAGGGCAAGCAGCGACTGGCGACGACACGTTGCATGTCGACAACACCCTACTCGGCACTAGCGAGATCAATGATCGCTGCCGCGATCGAGGGACGCCGATTATCCGGACGACGCGGCTCCTCGAAAACGTGGGAACAAATCGAATCACAGTGTGTGCGCTTGGCGCGGGAGTGCGAGCACATGCAACCGGGAATCAAAGTCGCTCGCTCGATTCGCGCGGGCACCTGGTATCGGGTCTGCGAGGAGCTCAAGTCGCAGCTGACCGGGCGTACCGTAACCAACTACACCCGCACCATGCGGCTCGTCATGAAAGGATGCGGGCATCAGCGCATGGCCCAAGACTTCACCAATGCGAGCGTGGCACTCGCCCGCCTCAGCCGCAAGGGGACGAAGCAGCCGATAACAGATGACTATCTGAACGAAGTGCTAAGCCTTTGCCAACGGCGACGCGATCCACACCAACGTGAGGCGTTGCCAGTGTTGATCGGATTGATGCGCTTCGTCGGACTACGCGTTCAGGAAGCGCGGATGGCCAATAAGTCCGCGATACCCAATCTAAAACGCCTCGAAACATCAACGGTTGTCTTCGTGCGCGACGGAACAAAGGGCGGCCGATACCGTGACGTTGTTCTGACGCCGGAAGACGTCCCGCTCGTCCGGCATCTACTTAACGAGTCGATCCGTCTCGCCGCAAAATTTGGCAGTCTTTGGCCCGGTGCGAATGGCCGAAAAGCTCAGCACTCGCTCGCGGAAGCGCTGCGTTCCGTGGGCTTGAAAGGCAAGTTCAGCCCCCATTCATTGCGATACCGATTTGCTCACGAACAGGCCATGACGTACCAGAGGCAAGGGTTTGACGAAGCAGTGGCAATCGAGCATACCGCCATGGATTTAGGCCACGGCGGGGCGCGGCGCGACCTGATGATCGGCACTTACTACCAGAAACAGCACCGTGGCGTCGTTCGCGCCGGAAGTGCAACCAATCAATCTGTGGCAACTACGGAGCAGTGAAATGGCTCAGAAAAACGACGCACCAACGGAAAAGTCACAATTCGTCGACGCGGTCTACTTGAGGAATTCGACGCTTCATAAACGGTTGACGGAAGGGCGTTACCGGGTCGAAGTCGACGAGAACGGCATTGCGCTCAACCGTATCGCTGCGCATCCGCGCGACGGAACTGTACTCGTGCGCTTGCCGGCCGCAGTCGCCAATCGCGTAAGAACGATGCGCACCTATCTGAACTCGATAGGCGGGAAAGCCTTTCTTGACCATCCGTCCGAGAAGGCGACGTTCGACAGCGCGCTGCGGCGGATGGTGATGTCATACCCTATTCCATCAAGGCAAGGTGTGGCGTCGCGCGAAGGAAAAACGCCTGAGGACGCCGGCTTTTTCCATGATGTAGAGTTTGATGATTCGCAACCGTGATGATGGAACTTTCTCAAAGGCGGGAGAACTCCGTTCCCATTCTTTGACACAATTGGTAGACGTTCGCACAAATGCGAATTCCACGGCGCACATCTGCAACTTGCAGCTGGACATCTCGTCGATACTGTCAATAGCAGGCAGCATTGCTGGTGCTTGCACTATGTGAGACGGGCGTGGACGGAGCGCGCCGACGCCGATTGGCGGGCCTCACGCCTGATGGGACAATGCCAGCTTCAATAATCGCATGAGATCCTCTCTCGTCAGCACAGCAAGAGTAACAATGCCATCCGTCGCCAAGCTCACACTCGCCCGTCTCGAAAGCTTGCTGCTCACGGCATGTGATGACCTGCGCGGCAACATGGATGCCAGCGAGTACAAGGAATACATCTTTGGCATGCTGTTCCTCAAGCGCGCCAGCGACCTGTTCGATCAACGCCGTGAGGAAATCAAGAAGGAAGGTCAGGCAGCCGGACTGTCAGAGGCCGACATCGCCCTCAACCTCGAAGACCCGGATCAATACTCGGGCAAATACTTCTACGTGCCGCCACGCGCCCGCTGGAATGACCCGTGGGTAGACGATGCAGGCAATACACAACCTGCGCTCAAGCACGTCAAGGAAAACGTCGGCTCCACGCTCAACAAAGCGCTGGAAGCCCTGGAAGAAGAAAACGCCGATGCCTTGCAGGATGTGCTCAAGGGCACCATCAACTTCAACCGCAAGATTGGCCAGAACACGCTGGATGACGACACCCTGGTCGACTTCATCCAGAACTTCGAGAAGATCCCGCTGCGGGACGACGATTTCGAATTCCCCGATCTACTCGGTGCTGCCTACGAATGGCTGATCAAGCACTTTGCTGATTCGGCTGGCAAGAAGGCCGGCGAGTTCTATACCCCGGCCGAGGTCGTGCGCATCTGCGTCGAGATCTGCGACCCCAAGGAAGGCATGAGCGTGTACGACCCGACCGTTGGGTCGGGCGGCATGTTGATCCAGGCGCGTGACTATCTGCGTGAATGCGGGGCCGATGCGGCGGAGTTGTCACTCAACGGGCAGGAAAAGATGGGCACCACCTGGTCCATCTGCAAGATGAACATGCTGCTGCACGGCATCTCGCACGCTGACATCCGCAACGCCGATACCTTGGCCGATCCGCAGCACAAAGACGAAAACAACGAGCTGCGCCGCTTTGACCGCGTGCTCGCCAATCCGCCGTTCAGCCAGAACTACGCCAAGACCAAGTCCAAGGACGACGGCAGCGGCGCCAAGAAGAAGGAGCCCATCGCCTACCCCGGTCGCTTCCACGTCTGGATGCCGGAAAAGGGCAAGAAGGCCGACCTGATGTTCGTGCAGCACATGCTGGCCGTGCTCAAGAGCAATGGCCGCATGGCCACCGTGATGCCGCACGGCGTGCTGTTCCGTGGTGGTGAAGAGCGCGAGGCGCGCCAGTACTTCATTGACCGGGGTTACCTCGAGGCCGTCATCGGTCTGCCTAGTAACCTGTTCTATGGCACGGGCATCCCGGCCTGCATCCTGGTACTGAACAAGGACGGCGCCCAGCAGCGCGACCACGTGTTGTTCATCAATGGCGACCGCGAATACCGTGAAGGCAAAGCGCAGAACCACCTGCGGCCGGAAGACATCGACAAGATTGTGCACGCGTACCGAGCTGGCCAGAACATCGACGGTTACGCCAGGCGTGTGCCGGTGGCCGACATCAAGGTGGAAGACTACAACTGCAACATCCGACGCTACGTGGACAACGCCCCGCCGCCCGAGCCGCACGATGTGCGCGCCCATCTGCACGGCGGCGTTCCGGTCAGCGAGGTCGATGCCCTCGGCCACTTCTGGCAGAACTACGCCGGTCTGCGTGAAAGCATCTTCGTGCCGCGTGCCACGGCTACGCACGGCATTTGGTATGCAGACTTCGCAGCAACCCTTGCTGACAAGCGAGACATTGCCCCGCACATCAACAACCACGCCAGCGTCACCCAGCGCCACGCCCAGTTCATGACCGATCTGGTCATTTGGTGGCAGCAGCACCTGCCCGTCATCGAGGCGCTGGCTCCAGATGCCGACAACCAGCACGCCACCGGCCGCAACGTCTACGCCGTTCGCGCCACGCTGCTGGACAGCATTGAACGTACCTTTGCGGGCCAGCACCTGCTCAACCGTTATCAGGTACGCGGCGCTTTCGCCAATTACTACAAGGGGCTGGTGTCCGATTTCAAGTCCATTGCGGCCAGTGGCTGGGGCCCAGAGCTGATTCCGGACGAAGACATCCTGCAAAGCCAATTCCCCGAGGTGCTGGCAGAGATGGAGCAGCAACACGCCCGCCTTGCCGAACTTCAAGCCCTGTTCGCCGCTGCGAGTGAAGAAGATTTTGAAGACAGCGACGATACCGGTGTGCTGCCTGCCGATGAGGTGAAAGCTCTCAAGGACGAACTCAAGGAAGCCACCGCCGAGTGGAAGGCCCAACTCAAGACGCTCAAGGGTGCCGTGGGCGATCTGTTCACCGAGATCAAAGTGGCCGGGCGTTTGCCCAAGGGTACGGACAAAGCACACCATTGCAGCGATGGTTTCACCGCCAGGGAGGCGCAGTTCGGCAACGGCCAACGCGTGCTGGATCTGGCCGCCTCGGTGGGGCACACCTCCACCTTTACCTCGGTGATCCAAGGCGCAATGGCCGCTGGCCAGCAGGCCAAGGCCACTGCCGAACGCATCGAAGCCAAGCTGACCACGCACAAAGCACTGGAAGACGAAGCCAAGACGCTGAAGGCCGCCATCAAGTCCACCGAAGCGAAGAAGGACGAACTGGTGGAACAGGCCCGCCTCAAGATCAGCAAGGACGAGGCACGGCAGGTCATCGTCGAACGTCTGGGCAGGCTGCTGTTCGATAGCTACCGACAATACCTGCGGGCGGATCAACGCGCTTGCATTGCAGCGGTTGAAAACCTGTGGGGCAAATACGCCGTCACGGCCAAGCAGATTGAGACCGCGCGGGATGAAGCGGCGAAGGCGCTGCAGGACTTCATGGTGGAGTTGGGGTATGAGTGAGTGGGTGACGCGACCGCTCAGCGTCCTTGCCGACGTCCGGGTAAGCAACGTCGACAAAAAGTCGTTGCCGGGTGAAAAGCCTGTCTTACTTTGCAACTACATGGATGCCTACGCGAACGACTACATCCGTTCCGATATTGCATTCATGGAAGCCACGGCATCGGCAGCGGAAATTGCCAAGTTCAAAGTCGACGTTGGCGACGTGGTTGTCACCAAGGACTCAGAAACTCCTGACGATATCGGCATCCCGGCTGTGGTCACAGAGCAGATTGACAATCTGGTATGTGGCTACCATTTGGCGCTACTGAAAACTCGCAAAGAATTCGTTGATCCTGTGTTTCTTTGCAAACAGCTTGGGAGCCACGAAGCAGCAAGGTATTTCGGACAGCGTGCAGCGGGCTCGACTCGCTACGGTCTCTCCAATGGCGCATTGGCGAATTTCCCTGTTTCACTGCCAGGGTTGCCGAAACAGAGGAAGATCGCCACCATCCTCTCCGGCATCGACACCGCCATCGAAAAAACCGAAGCCCTGATCGCCAAATACCAGCAGATCAAGGCAGGCCTGATGCACGACCTGTTCACCCGTGGCGTGCTGCCCAACGGCCAACTGCGCCCATCCCGCGAACAGGCCCCGGAGTTGTATCAGGAAACGGCGATTGGGTGGATTCCGAGGGAGTGGGACGTCAAGCCGTGCGCTGATCTTTGCTCTCGTATTTGCGTCGGAATTGTTATTCAGCCGACTCAATACTATGTAGAGGACGGTGTTCCTGCCCTCCGGTCTGCCAACGTACGCGAGGATGGGATTGATCCGAATAACTTTGTCTACATCTCTGCTGGAGCCAACCGTTTGCTGGCAAAAAGCCAAGTCAAAACGGGAGATATTGTTTCGGTTCGCACAGGTTATCCGGGCACTAGTGCCGTCATTCCTTCTGAGTTCCAGGGGGCAAATTGCATCGATATTCTGATTTCGACTCCTAACGAGAAAGTAATATCTGAATACCTTTGTGACTGGATTAATTCGTCTTTTGGCAAGGGGCAAGTCCTTCGCCAACAAGGGGGCATGGCTCAACAGCACTTCAATGTTGGCGAGATGCGCGAGTTGTTAGTGGCGCTCCCGGATTTGAACGAGCAGGAAAGAATCCGAGGCAGGATCAAGTCCGCGTCCGGCAAGTTGGCAATCGAAAAAGCATTGGCCGAAAAACTGCAAGCTCAAAAATCCGGCCTGATGCACGACCTGCTGACCGGCAAAGTGCCCGTCAAGGTCGAAGAGCCCGAGGTGGGCTATGGCTAACCACTATCCCAGCCTCAACCCGGAGAAGGCGCTGATCTGGCGCATTGTCCACCGCGCCAATCTGCCGTGGATTCTGGACAACGGCCTGCACTGCGGCAACAGCCCGGTTAAGGCGCCGGAGTGGGTGAATATCGGCAACCCGGAACTGATCGACAAGCGTGCCAATCACCCGGTGCCGCTGCCGCCGGGCGGTTTGCTGAACGACTATGTGCCGTTCTACTTCACGCCGTTTTCACCGATGCTGCGCAACATCCACACCGGCTGGGGCGGTATTCAGAGGCGGCCGAATGAAGAAATCGTGATTCTGGTGTCCAGCCTGCATCACATTGCCGGGTTGGACTTGCCGTTTTTGTTCACCGACAGCCACGCCTATTACCAGTGGGCGGATTTTTACGCTGACTTGGCCGATCTCAACAAGATTGACTGGCCTTTGCTGCAACGGCGGGACTTCAAGCGGGACCCGGAAGACCCGGCAAAATTCGAGCGCTACCAAGCCGAAGCACTGATTCATCAGCACTTGCCGGTCAGGGGGCTTCGCGGCATCGTGTGCTACACGGAAGCATTGAAACAACGCATTGAACTGCAGATTCAGGCTCGCAATCTGAACCTGCCGGTTTATGCCCGAACAGGGTGGTATTTCTGATGATTACATTCACTCAAGGCAATTTGCTGGAGGCCCGCGCCGAGGCGCTTGTCAACACGGTCAACACCGTCGGGGTGATGGGCAAGGGCATCGCGCTGATGTTCAAGGAGCGCTTTGACGACAACTTCCGCCGCTACGCCGCCGCCTGCAAGGCCAAGGAAGTGCAGACCGGCAAGATGTTCGTCACGCCGGTTCACGAGCTGGACGGCCCGCACTGGATCGTCAACTTTCCCACCAAGCAGCACTGGCGTGCCCCGTCGCGCATGGAATGGGTGGTCGATGGCCTGCAGGATCTGCGGCGCTTCCTGATCGAGCAACAGGTCAAGTCCATCGCCATCCCGCCGTTGGGCGCGGGCAATGGCGGCCTGGAATGGGCCGAGGTGCGCGAACAGATTGAGCGGGCGCTGGGTGATCTGGACATCGACATCCTGGTGTTCGAGCCCACCAAGCAGTACCAGAACGTGGCCAAGCGCGCTGGTGTCGAGAAGCTGACACCCGCCCGTGCGCTGATTGCAGAACTGGTGCGCCGCTACTGGGTGCTCGGCATGGAGTGCAGTCTGCTGGAGATCCAGAAGCTGGCGTGGTTTCTGGAGCGGGCCATCGAGCGCTACAACCCCGGCGACAACCCGTTGAATCTGCAGTTCGCGCCGCATAAGTATGGCCCCTACGCCAACCGGCTCGATCATCTACTGAACAATCTGGATGGCAGCTACCTGCACTCCGAAAAGCGCATCAGCGACGCGGACCCACTGGACGTAATCTGGTTCGACGACGAGCGTAAGGCTTTCGTCCAGACCTATCTCAAGAGCGAGGCCAAGGCCTACACGCAAGCACTGGAATCCACCGCCGCGCTCATTGATGGCTTTGAATCGCCCTTCGGCATGGAGCTGCTTGCCACCGTGGATTGGCTGTTGGATCGCGAGGGCGTTGCGCCTAACGTGCCCGCCTTGCGTGAGGGGCTGCGCCACTGGCGTGGCGGCCCGGATGCCGCTGCCCGCAAGGATCGCCTGTTTGACGACCGGGCGCTGGGCATTGCCCTGGAGCGCCTGACACAGCCAGCCACCGCGCTGGCTTGAGAGGGCGGCGTGAGCGAATACACGGAGGTCGAACGCCCCTTTCTGCAACAGCTGGCTGACCTGGGCTGGATAATCATCGACCAGGGCGCTGGCGTGCCGCAGGATGCGAGCCCCAGCTTGCGCGGCAACTTCCGCCAATGGCTGTTGCCGGAGGTGTTTGACAGCGCCGTGCGTGCCATCAACCGCACGGACGACGGGCGTGAATGGCTGACCGACCGTCAGTTGGAAGACTTGCGCAGCCAACTACTGCGCCACCCGAACCGCACCTTGCTGGAGGCCAATGAGGCCGTGCAGGCGATGCTGTTCAAGGCGCAGGCCGATGTGAACGAGCTGACGGGCGAAGCCGACCCGGTGGTGCGGCTGATTGATTTTCACAATCCGGCGAACAACCAGTTCCACGCCATCAACCAGTTCCGCATCGACACGCCGGGCTGCGTGAAGGCTTTCATCATCCCGGACATCGTGCTGTTCGTGAATGGCATTCCGTTGGTGGTGGTGGAGTGCAAGAAGGGTTCGGAAACCTGCGCCAACCCGATGCAGGAAGCTTTTGTGCAACTGCAGCGCTACATGCGCCGCCGCAAGGAGACAGAAGCCTCCGGCCTGAAGGAAGGCGAACCCCGCCTGTTCTACAGCAGCCTGATGCTGGTGCGCAGCTGTGGCTTGGAGGCCGACTACGGCACCATCACCTCGGGCGAAGAGCATTTCTACGCCTGGAAAACGCTCCACCCCGCCGACGATTCCGCGCTAGCCGAAATGAATGCACAGCAGCAGTTGATCGCCGGGATGCTGAACAAAACCAACCTGCTGCAGATCCTGCGCACCAGCTCCCTGTTCATGGACACCGACGGTGGCCCACGAGTGAAGGTGGTGTGCCGCTATCAGCAATTCCGTGCTGCCAGCAAGATTGTCGAACGCTTGCGCACTGGCGAAACAGCCACCGAGCGCAGGGGCGTGGTGTGGCACACGCAAGGTTCGGGCAAATCATTGACCATGGTGTTTCTGGCGCGAATGCTGCGTGCTAGCCGCGACCTGTCCGACTACAAGATCGTGCTCGTCAATGACCGGCAAGACCTGGAAGAACAACTGGGTGACACCGCCACGCTGATTGGCGGGCGGGTGAATGTGATCGAAACCCGGGCGGGCCTGCGCCAGCATCTGGCGACAGACAGTTCGGACATCAGCATGGTGATGATCCACAAGTTCCAGGAGCACAAGCAGACGTTGACCAATACCGTGGCGGAAGCACTGGGTACTTACCTGGCCATGCCTGCGGGCAAGACCTTCGGAGTGGTCAACACGTCGGACCGCATCATCCTGATGATCGACGAAGCGCACCGCACGCAAAGCTCGGACCTTGGCGACAACCTGTTCGAGGCCTTCCCCAACGCCACGCGCATCGCCTTCACCGGCACGCCGTTGATCACCGAGCGCCACGGCGAGAAGAAGACTCACAAGCGCTTCGGAGAGTACATCGACACCTACCGCCTGATGGATGCGGTGAACGATGGGGCTACGCTGCAAATCCTCTACGAAGGTAAAACCGCCGACAGCGCACTGAACGAGAAGCACGCTTTCGACGAAGCCTTTGAAGACTTGTTCCGCGATCGCAGCGAAGAAGAACTGCTGGCGATCAAGAAGAAGTACGGCGCAACCGGCGACATTCTAGAAGCCGAAAACCGCATCAACGCGATTGCGCGTGACATGGTGGCGCACTACGTCGACAACATCCTGCCTAACGGCTTCAAGGCACAGGTGGTGTGCCATTCAAAACTGGCGTGCATCCGCTATCAGAACGGCATCAAGGCCGCATTGGCCGAGCGTCTGGCCCGTGAGGAGGCCAAGGCCTCGCCGGATAGCGATCTGATCCAGCGTCTGCGTTTTCTCAAGACTGCCGTGGTGGTGTCGTCGGACGGCACCAATGAGGCGGTTTACATCACGCAGGCGCGCAAGGAAGCCCAGCGCATGAACGCGGTGGAGAACTTCTGCCGCAGTTTCGATTTTGAAGATCCGGACAAGGAATACACCGGCATTGCCTTCCTGATCGTGTGCGACATGCTGCTCACGGGCTTTGACGCGCCTATCGAGCAGGTGATGTACATCGACAAGAAGCTGCGCGAACACACCCTGCTACAAGCCATCGCCCGAACCAACCGCGTGAAGAAGGGCAAACAGCGCGGCTACATCGTCGACTACATCGGCCTGGCCAACCATCTGACCGATGCACTTACGCTGTATGCCGCGAGCGATGAGCTTCAGGAACTGCAGGACGGGATGAAGAACATCGCGTCGGAATTGCCGGTGCTGGAAGAACGCTACCAGCGGCTGCTGCAGCACTTTACGGCGCTAGGCATCAAGCAGATCAAAGCCTTTGTGAATGGCGAATTGCCCAATCTGGATGCTGAGGCCGCCGTGGTGCATGAGGCCGTTAAGGCACTCAAGGACGATAAGAAGCGCGCCGACTTTGAGGTGTACTTCAAGAAGTTCTTGATGAGCCTGGACATCATCCTGCCGAACGCATCAGCACAGCCCTATCGTGTGCCTGCGAAGCGGCTCGGCTACATCCTGCAGGTGACCAAGGAACGCTACAAGGACACCAGCCTTGACCTGGGCAGCGCTGGCGAAAAAGTGAAGGCGCTGATCAACGAGCACCTGATCAGTCTTGGCATCAATCCCAAGGTGCCGCCGGTCGAGTTGCTCGCAGAAGACTTCCTCGACAAACTGGCTGCCCACGCGGGCCAGAATAACGAGGCCAAGGCCAGCGAGATGGAACACGCCATCCGCAAGCACTGCACCGTTCACCACGATGAAGATCCAGCCTTCTACAAGAGCCTGTCGGAAAAGGTCGATGCGCTGATAGAGAAGCACCACGACGAATGGGATCTGCTGGCCGAAAAGCTGGCCGAGCTGCGCAAGGAAGCCATCGTGGGCCGGACCCAAGGTGAGGATGGTATGAGCAAGGAGGCGACGACCTTCTACGAGTACATCGTTCAGCTTGGCTTCGCGAGTGGTTCTGTCAATGATGCAGACAAGCCTGCATTCAAAGCATTGATGGAGACCACCGTGGAAATACTGCAAGAAACCATTGCCAGCATCGATTTCTGGCAGAACCCCGATAAACAGAAGCGCGTACGCGGACTGATCAAGACCGAGATCGCCAAGACGGGTATCGAAGAGCTGAAGCTCAATCGTGAGCGTGTGGCCGTCGAGGTAATGAAGCTTGCCAAGAATCGCCACGACGAACTGGTCAATATGGCACGGTCAGGGGGCGCGTGATGCAACTGCGTCAAGTGCGTGATATCGAATACCAGCTGCTGCCGGGATCAGATCGCCAGACCACGGACATCGTGATCGAGCGCGACGGGATCATCACCGTTCGCCCGCCAAAGCGGATGACGCCCGAGCAGGTAGATGAAACTGTTCTAGCCAAGCGGATGTGGATCTACCGCAATCTGGCGGAATGGCGTGACCTCAATGCCACTCGCGTCACGCGCGAGTGGGTCAACGGCGAAACGTTTCTCTACTTGGGCAGTTGCTACCGGCTGCAACTGGTGGCCGAGCAAGACGAACCATTGAAGTTGAAAGATGGCCGATTCCGTCTACTACGTGAAGTCCTCACGTGTCACGGCCAGCGAGCCGCCCGTGACACGTTCGAATCCTTCTACAAAATCAAAGGACTACCTCGTCTCAGAAAGCGAGTGGCGTACTTCGCTGCCAAAGTCGGCGTTACACCGGGTGATGTTCGAATCAAGGATCTAGGCTATCGATGGGCCTCGTGCAGCAAGGACGGCAACGTGCTGTTCCACTGGAAGTGCTTGATGGCGCCGCTGACTGTAATCGACTACATCGTCGTCCATGAGCTCTGTCACATTCGCCATCCTAACCACTCTGCGGCGTTTTGGAACGAGGTAGACAAGGTACTACCCAGCTACCACGATCGCAAAGAGTGGCTTAAGGTCCGCGGCGCCGAGTTGGACCTGTGACCAAAGTCTTGTCCCAAGGCAGGACGTCGAACCCGATAGACTGGGGTTAGATCGGCCACAACGCGATCGCGCTTCTCGGCGTTAGTGGCACTAATGGCACGTTGCGTTGGCTTTTCACCACTACCAGGCATTTTTAGCCTGTTTCCCGAATGTCCAGAGTTATCTACGGGAACATGTGCGTCCAACATGTATCGCCAACCCGAAGACAGGGCGGCACCCCACCCGGCGAAAGCCGGTTGCGGACGAGGTCTGTAGCAAGGAGACCAAAAGGTTTGATGGCGCCGCCAGAGAACACGTTCGCAGCGCTCTGCTGCTCTCGGCAACGGTGGCCTGCCGTCACGTCAGCCATCGGCTTGTTGTGGGAAGTGAGATCGCTAGCCTACCGAGTGCAGAGGCGCATGACGCAGGCTAAATGATGCGTTGGACAAAACCGATTACCGCCAACGTTAAGACGGACGCCACAGCTCAAAGCCGTACTTTGCTTTGTCTAACGCTTTGCAGTTTAAGTGTTTGATTGCTAACGACATTTCTGCGGATTCAAAATCCGCCGCTAGTGATAGTGTGCGGGTTCGAGTCCCGCCCTCGGCACCAACGCTCTCAAAAATGTCCTGCGGACATTTTTGAGAGCGTTGGGTCAAATATGAGCGCTCCACAGCCTCCCCCTATCTCCCGGTTCCGGACGCAAAGAAGCGTCGAATCAGTTACGCCCATTGCAACGTGCAAGGTCGCGCGAAGCGCGCAGACTGAGGTGTGAGCGCAAGCGAGCGCCGCATCGTGCAGATTGTCCGGTCGACATTTGAATCCGGTTGGGTCAAATATGAGCAATCCAAATCCCCCCATCTGCCGGTGAAGGACGCAACAAAGCGTCCAAATAGTCACGCTCGTTGCAACGTGCAAGGTCGCGCGAAGCGCGCTGACTGGGGCGTGAGCGCAAGCGAGGGGCCAGTGTCTGCGGCCAACGCGAGTGCCAATTCCAAGCAACTCGCGCCAATCAAATGTCGCGAAGCCAGCGATCGCCAGCTTCGCCTCGCTACATCGTCAAGCCGTAATTTCCTTCGCCGAAATCACGTACTTGAACGTATCCGGTGACAGGGAGTCGAAGGCGCCGGATGCGTTCTCACCGTTCGGGTACATCAGGAACGGCAGCGTGCCTTTGGCGCTGCTGCCCGGCAGGCGGATGTCGTGCGCGGTGTTCCAGCCCACCCAGTTGCCTTCCCAGCGGCCAAACAGATTGGCGTGTACCGGCGCGGCGATGGGGTGCTTCGGGTCCTTGATCCACTCGGCCGTTTCCTGACGCATCACTTTGAGCACGTCGGCCGGGTCCATTGCCACCCAGCCGTGCGACTTCAGGTACACCTCGGCGCGGCAGTGCTGCGCGCCCTTCAGGTTGGCCGAGTTGGCGCCGAGCTCCTTGTACGGGAAGGCCGACGGGGCGAGGCGCAGGCCGTAGACATCACGCGCCGGGATGCCCACTGCGCGGCAGAGACCGACGAACAGGGCGTTGAGATCGGCGCATTTGCCGCCGAGGTTGCCGGTCTCCAGCATCGTCTTGATGTCGCCGGTGCCGCAGCCGCGCGTGGTGGGCTCGCGATGGCCGTTGGCAATCACCCATTCGTAGAGGGCGCGCACCTTTTCGATCTCGGTCTTGGTGCCTTTGGTTGCCTCGAGTGCAGTCTTGCGGACGACGCCGTCGATGGGCTGCAGCTCCGTGGGTCCGAGGTATTGCTTGAGCGAGGCGGCGTCAACGTCGGCCACAGTGCCGGGGCGCGTGACGTCAACCGAGCGGTTGCGCGTTTGCAGCTTGCTGGTGACGGTGAGCGTCGGCGCCGCCACGCCAGCGTCAAACTCGGCGTAGACCATGCGTACGCCGCGCGCCGGATCGTTCGCCAGGCTGGCGCGGGTAGCGTTGCCCGACCAGTCGTTGCTGAGGGTCTTCTGCCAGTCGGTATCAAGGTCTGGCACCGGCAGCCAGAGCTTGTTGACGCCCTTCGGCTCGGCAACCGTCACGGTCGTGGTCAGTTCAAACGTGCGCCACGGGCCAGCGACCGGCTCGAACTTGCGCTCCTGCGCAAAGGCGGGGATCGGCAGCGCCGAGATCAAGCCGGCTTGCAACAACTGGCGGCGGGTAATACTGAAGTTCATCGAGGTCTCCGTAAATGGCAGAGTGACAGCAATAGGATGATGCGACAGGGCCGTGGCGGCGAAAGGTGGACTACTTTGCCCGCGATTCGAGCAGTGGTCGCAACCAGCGCGCCGCGTCCGCCCCGAGCCAGTCGATTTCGCCGGTGACCATAAAACGGGCGCGTCCGGCGCGGTCGACGGCAATGGTCGTTGGGTAGATTTTGACACCGTAGTCGCGCGCCACGCCACCATCGCGGTCGCGCAGCACGGTGAGCGACAGCCCGGTCTGCTCGACAAAGCGCTTCACCGTGCCATCGGTCTCACGGAAGTTGATAGCCAGCACCTTGAGGCCTGCCGACGAATGGCGACTCTCCAGCAGCTCAAGCGAAGGCATTTCGGCACGGCACGGCTCACACCAGCTGGCCCAGAAATTGAGCAGCAGCGGACGGCCGCGCAGAGCGGTTAGTGATACCGGCGGGCCGCTGAGCGCGTCGAGTTCGAATGCGGGTGTTGCGCGCCCTTGGGGCCAAGGTCGTGGCGTCGGTTTGGCCAATACAGGGCGTGGCACCACGGCCGGCAATGCCAGCGCGGCGAGGGTAGTCAGGGCATGTCGGCGGTTCAAAGCAGCCTCGCCGATTTGATCAACTGCACTTTGTTCGACGGAAATTCACGGTTGCCGGAGAGTCGGCGTCGTGCGCTGAATCCTGACACTGGCGCGCCATGCGTCAGCGAGCGTGCGCTCACACCAGTGCGGCGAGGGCGCGGGTGAGCTCGGCTGCGCGCACGGCGCGGCAACCACTCGGGTTTTGCCCCGACCAGAGCGGCGAGAAGTCGCCGCTGCCTGTGGCCTCCGCCTTCGCACGCAACGGCGCGACCGCTGCGGTCGCGAGCGGGAAGGCGGGCGCGACGGCGCTGATCGGGCCTTGCTCGCGCATGATGCGGTTGACGATGCCGCGGGCGGGGCGACCGGTGAACAGGTTGGTCAGCGCGGTGTGTTCCGCATCGCGGCTCTGCAATGCCTTGCGATGGAGGGCACTGGTGGTCGCTTCGTCGCAGAGCAGGTAAGCGGTGCCCACCTGCGCGGCGATGGCGCCCAGCCGCAGCACTGCAGCAACGCCCTCGGCATCGGCAATGCCGCCCGCAGCGATCACCGGCTTGTCGACCGAACGGACGATCTGGCGCACCAGCGGCAACGTGCCGATCTGTGTGGTCAGGTCGTCGCTGAGGTACATGCCGCGATGACCGCCAGCCTCCAGCCCCTGCGCGATGATGGCATCCACGCCGCGTGCCGCAAGCCAGTGCGCCTCTGCCAGCGTGGTGGCGGAAGAGAGAATCTTGCCGCCCCACGCGCGGATGGGTGCCAGCAAATCATCGGGTGGCAGACCGAAGTGAAAGCTCACCACCTGCGGCTTGAACGGGGCGATGAGCTCCAGCGCCTCGGGGCTGAATGGCATGCGGCCGGGGCCGGTCGGGATGCTGGCGGCGTCGATACCGAATTCGCGGTAGTACGGTGCCAGTGACTCGCGCCACGCGGCCTCGCGCGCAGCATCCGGCACCGGCGGCGTGTGTGCGAAGAAGTTGATGTGATATGCCTTGACGCCGGACGCGGCGATCGCCGCCAGCTCGGTGCGCAGCGCATCGTGCGTCAGCATGGCGCACGGCAGGCTGCCGAGGCCACCTGCCTGAGATACCGCGATGGCGAGCGCACTCGCCTGTACACCCGCCATCGGCGCCTGGATGATAGGGAGCTGGATGCCGAAAAGTTCTTGCGCGTTCATGCCGCGATGCTAATGCAGCGCTGCATAGCCCTGTCAGTGGGAGCGGCCTTGGCCGCGAATCCCCAGTGGCAAATGAGGATCGCGGTCGAGGCCGCTCCTACAAGGGGCAGCGGATCAGGCTTCGAGCCCGAGCAGCCGCACGGCGTTGCCTTTGAGAATCCCTGGCATCACCTCGGGGCGGAACCCCGCTTCCTCGAAGTCCTTCATCCAGCGCTCGGGTGTGATGAGCGGGTAGTCGGAGCCGAACAGCACGCGGTCTTTCAGCAGCGTATTGGCGTATTGCACCAGCTGCTTCGGAAAATACTTCGGGCTCCATCCGGAAAGGTCGATCCACACATTCGGCTTGTGGGTTGCGACCGACAGCGCCTCGTCCTGCCATGGAAAGCTCGGATGCGCCATGACGATCTGCATGTCGCCAAAGTTCACCGCCACGTCGTCCAGATGCATCGGGTTGGAGTATTCGAGCCGCAGCTTGCCACCGCAATACATGCCGGAGCCGATGCCGCTGTGCCCGGTGTGAAAGATCACCGGCAGCTTGTGCGCGTTGATGACTTCATACAGCGGCCAGCACATGCGGTCGTTCGGGTGAAAGCCCTGCACGGTCGGGTGCAGCTTGAAGCCCTTGATTCCTTCCTCCTTGATCAGCCGCTCGGCCTCGCGGGCACCCATCTTGCCCTTGTGTGGGTCGATGCTGGCGAAGGCGATCATCATGTCGCTGTTCTCTTTGGCGGCAGCAGCGATCTCTTCGTTGGGAATGCGCTTGCGTCCCAAGTTGGCTTCGGCATCCACGGTGAACATGACCAGCCCGATCTTGCGCTCGCGGTAATAGGCGACGGTTTCGGCGATGGTCGGTCGTCGGCTGGAGCGGAAGTATTTGTCTGCCGCGCGGTCGTATTCCTCGCCGTAGGCGTCGAACGGGTTCCAGCAGCTCACCTCGGCGTGGGTGTGGATGTCGATGGCGATCAGGTCTTCGTGTTTCATGGCTATTTCTCTGCCTTCAACGCCGGTGCAGAAGGCTCCGGCTTGTAAATCTTGCGCAACAGGCGCATCAGGGTGGTCCGCTCTTCAGGGCTGAGCGGTGCGGACACGCGGTCTTCCAGATCGCGCGCGGCGGCCTCGGCTTCGCGCATCAGCTTCTTGCCATCGGTGCTCAGATGCAAGCCAATGGCACGGCCGTCATCCGGGTGCGGCTTGCGCACCAGCAGGCCGCGCTTGTCGAGGTCCGATACCAGCTTCACCAGATTCGGCGGCAGGATACCCAGCGTGGCACAGAGCTGCCGCGAGGTGATGCCGGGATTGTGGGTGATCAGCGACAGCACCGAGAAATCCACTGGCCGCAGCCCGTACACGCTCATGCGTTCGAGAAACGCCTCGATGACGGTGAGCGCAGCGCGGCGGGCGTTGTAGCCCAGCAGCGATTCGAGAAACGAGGTGTCGATGACGCGCTCGTTGCTGGCGCCCGGCGGGGCGTCGCCAGCGGTGCGGTTGAAAGTGCGGATACGGCGGGACATACGGCTTGCAGGCCTTCGCTCAGGCGCCAGGTTTCAAGATGTTCGGCAGACTGTCATCGTGGAGGGCAGTTACCGTTGCCGCGCGATGGGTCAGCACGGCGCGCTGATTGATCGAGCCCTTGTCGGTGACCTCGCCCTTGTCGAGCGACGGTGGATCGGCGAGCAGACAGAGCCGTGCGACACGGTTGGCGCTGCCGGTGGCGCTCTCGGCAAGCTTGTTGATCACCCCCTGAAAGTGATCGAGCACCGGTTTCGAGGCCAAAACGTCTGCCAGCGACGCGCTCTCGGGCAGGGCGGAAAGCTTGCGCACAGCGGGCACAATCGGAATCAGCATGGCGCCGACTTCGTGCTCGCCGTGGCCGGTGATGACCGCGTCCTGCACGTAGGGTGCACCCGCAGCGATGATCTTGCCGCGCAGCGGGCCGACGCTGACGAAGGTGCCCGTGGCGAGCTTGAAGTCCTCCGCGATGCGGCCGTCAAAGCGGATGCCGCGATGCAGGTCATCCGGGTCGCTCCACTGCACGGCGTCGCCGGAGCAGAAGAAACCTTCGTCATCGAACGCCTCGCGCGTGGCGTCGGGGTTGCGCCAGTAACCCGGTGTGATGTTGGGCCCCTTGTAGCGCAGCTCGAGCTTGCCGCTGTTCGGCGACAGTTTGATCTCCATGCCCGGTGTCGGCAGTCCGAGTTCGCCAGCACGGATGTGCGGGCTGGTGACGAAGATTGCGAACGGCGCCGATTCGGTCATGCCCATGCTGGTGGTCATCACGATGCGCTCGCCGACTTCGCGCTCGGCGCTGGCGTAGAGGCTGTCCCAGATCGGTTGCGCCAGCGCGGCACCAGCGTAGAAGAACATGCGGACGCGGGAGAGCAGCGTGCGCCGCAACTGATCGTCGCCATGCATGGCGTGGGCGATCAGCTCGAAGCCGTTGGGCACGTTGAAGTAAAGCGTCGGTGCCACTTCGCGCAGGTTGCGCAGCGTCTCGTGCATCAGCGCGGCGGTGGGCTTGCCGTCGTCGATGTAGAGCGTGCCGCCGTTGTAGAGCACCATGCCGAAGTTGTGGTTGCCGCCAAAGGTGTGGTTCCACGGCAGCCAGTCGACCAGCACCGGTGGGTTGTCGGTGTCGGCCAGCACCGGCATCGATTGCCGCATCTGCTGCTGGTTGGCGCAGAGCATGCGCTGGGTGTTGATCACTGCCTTTGGCAGCTTGGTCGAGCCGCTGGTGAACAGGAACTTGGCAATCGTGTCCGGCCCGGTGGCGGCGTGCGCGGCATCCACGGCGGCGGTGGGCTTGGTCGCCAGCCAGTCGGCCAGCGCGACTACCTTGCCGGCGGTGCGTGAGCCGGCAGCGGGGTCGTCGCAAACCACTGGGATGTCGGCCGCGACCGTGGCGTTGATGGCGCGGCCGTAGCGTGCGAGATCAGCGGCGTAGACCACGCCGGGCGTGATGGTGCCGAGCACGTGGCGCAGCTTCTCAAAATCCTGGCTGACCAGCGAGTAGGGCGTCGACACCGGGCAATACGGCACGCCGACGTACATCGCGCCCAGTCCCAGCAGCGCGTGTTCGATACTGTTCTCTGAAAGGATGGCGAGCGGGCGATCCACGCTGGCGCCCGCGTCCAGCAGCGCCTGACCGATGCTGCGGACGGCTGCAAGCGCCTCGCCGTAGGTAACGACGCGCCAGTCACCGCGGGTGCCATCGGCGTTCTGTGCGCGACGCGCCAGAAACGGCCGCTCCGGCGCCACAGTTGCCCAGTGGGTCAGGCGATCGGTGATACGTGGCACGTGCTCGCCCAGCGTCTGGTCGGCACGGGCATAGGTGTGACCATCGCTCTCGCGCACGACGACGCGGGTGACACCGAACGCGAGCGGGCGGTAGCGGGGGCCGCTGGTTTGCGCACTCATGTTTCCTCCTTGTTTGTCTCGCTGTCTCCCTCCCACTTCGTGGGGGAGGGTTCGGGGAGAGGGGGCAGTTGCACGAAGATTTGGATCGATTCGCGCAACCGTCACCCTCTCCCCCAGCCCCTCTCCCCTCAAGGGAGAGGGGAGCTGGTTGTTATGCCTTGACCTTCGGCCCGCGACCTTCGAGAAACTCGCGTACCCGCGCCTTTGCCTCCGGTGCGCTCTGCGCGATGGCTGAAATCAGGCCTTCGGTCAGGTAGCCGTGGTCAGCCGGTTGTTCGGCGATACGCGGCAGTGCGTGCATTAGCGAGTAGTTGGTCATCGGGGCATTGGTGGCGATCCGTTCGGCGAGCGCGATGGCCTTGTCGAGTGCCTGGCCGGCAGGCACGTGATACTGCGCAAAGCCGAGCGGCACGGCCTCGGCCGCCTTGTACACGCGGCCGGTGAGCATCATGTCGAGCATGCGGTGGGCGCCAATCAGCTTCGGGATGCGTACCGAGCCGCCGCCGCCGACGAAGATGCCGCGCGAGCCTTCCGGCAGCGCGAAGAAGGCGGTGTCGTCCGCCACGCGGATGTGGCAGCTTGATGCCAGTTCCAGCCCGCCGCCTACCACCGCACCGTGCAGTGCGGCGACGACAGGAATACGCCCGAACTCCAGGTTGCCGAGAATGCGGTGCCAGCTCCGGGAGTGGTGCAGCCCCTCCACGGCGTCGCGCTCGCGGATCTCCGAGAGGTCGAGGCCGGCGCTGAAGTGGTCGCCACTGCCAGTGAGCACGGCGCATCCGACCGACTTGGGCAGTGCGGCGAACGCGGCGTCGATCTCGGCCATCAGCGCGTCACTCAGCGCGTTACGCTTGGCCGGCCGCATCAGTCGCACCACCGCAATCGTGTCGCGAATTTCGACCGCTACCTCACTTGCCGAGCTGCTCATGGACAAGCCTCCTCCTTAATTGATTATTAAATGTAACTAATTTGTTCGATCGCAGCAAGTGTCCTGCTTCTGGCGACACTGGCTCGGCGGTGACTCGCCCCCCAATTCGGGCATTTCGTCGCACGTCTGCTGATGCGTTGATGATGGATGGGGAAACTATCGCCACGTTCCATGCTCGAACGTGCAGTCAGGAGAATCCTTCATGTCGAAACACCGCTCGCCTTTCGTCGCCCGAATACTGTCCAGCGCTCTGCTCGCGGCCGCCGCAATCTCGTTGCCCGGCATCACTGTGGCGCAGACAGTCGCAGCGCCGCCTGCGACTGCGACAGCAGCTGCACCAGCGACTACCCCGGCAACGGCGCCCCGCGTCTTCGCCCTGGTGGCTGCAGTTGGCGACCAGTTTCAATATGTGCGGCAGAAGGAATCGGTCGGCTCCAACTTCATTGACAACCATACGCGGCAGACCCTCAAGGTGCCGGATCACTCGTTGAACTACGCCGTGCTGCGCGGTCTGGATCGCGCGGTCGAGCTCGACTACCCAGGCGCCGAGCGCGTGCTGCTGGCGGTGAAGGGGGTGCCCGAGATCCAGGCGGCGCTGCCGCAGGACCGTGAGGCACTCACCATGAAGCATGTGCTGGGCGTGCTGGAAGCCAATCCTGCCCGCAAGGACTGGGACCAGATCATCGTGGTGGTGCCGAAGTGGCTGATGAGCGGGCGCCAGGGCATCGGCGGCAAGCTCACCGGCATCGGTGTTTACGTGCAACCACTCGGCGAAGAGATGGACAAGAGCGGCGATTTTGTCGATGATGTAGTGGAGGACACCGCGCGCGAACAGGTGCGCTCGCGTCGCTTTGTGGCGCCGTACTTCTATGTGCAGGTCACGACGCTCGACGCCAAAACGCTCAAGGTCATCAAGAGCGAATCGCGCTACGACTTCCGCAAGATCGTCGACAAGGAATCGACCGCACTGGACGTTGCCGCGCAGTTCACCCCGGAGCAACTGGCATCGCACATGCAGCGCTTTGTCGAGACATCGGCGCTGAAAGCCGTCAACGAAAAGGCCGATACCGGCACCGTTCAGGTGGGGCCAGTCAAGACCGTCAGCACCGAGCCGGCGAAAAAGTAATCTGTGCTGCCGGCGTGATGGCGGGCGCGTCAGTCGGCCGTCACCCATAAAATCAGGCGCTTCGACCATGGAGCGCCTGTCAAGTGCCCCCACCTACGTTACCGCCGGAGTCACGGCACTTCTCCCTTTCAGATTTTGACTACGCGCTGCCGCCCGAGCTGATTGCGCAGTTTCCGCTGCCCGAACGCTCGGCCAGCCGTCTGCTTGATGGCCGTGGCGACGCGCCCGTTGATCGCAGTTTTCGTGATTTGCCCTCGTTGCTCGCGCCGGGCGATCTGCTGGTGTTCAACGACACGCGGGTGCTCAATGCGCGGCTGCGTGCTGCGAAGGCGAGTGGTGGCGCGGTCGAGATCCTGGTCGAACGCTTGCTTTCGCCGACGCTCGCGCTGACGCAACTGCGCGCCAGCCACGCGCCGAAGCCAGGCACGCGCCTGACCATTGTCGGTCGTGCAGGCTCGCCAGTGCCCGCTGAAGTGACGGGCCGCGACGACCGGTTTTTTGTTGTGCAACTGCTCGATGGCAACGCCAACTTTGAAACCTTGATGCGCGAGGCCGGCGAACTGCCACTGCCACCCTATATGCAGCGCGCAGCAGGTGAGGGCGACACCGAGCGATATCAGACGGTCTATGCGAGAAACGAGGGCGCCGTCGCCGCGCCGACGGCGGGCCTGCACTTTGATGAGGCCACTTTGGCCGCATGTCGCGAGCGCGATATTGCAATGACGCATGTCACGCTGCACGTCGGCGCTGGCACCTTTCTGCCGGTAAAGTGCGAGAACATCGCCGAGCACCGCATGCACCGCGAGCGCTATGTGCTGTCACAGCAGACGGTGGACGCGATCAATGCCTGCCGGGCGCGCAATGGTCGCGTCGTCGCCGTAGGCACCACCAGCGTGCGGACGCTGGAGGGGGCGGTGCGCGCCTGCGGGGAGCTGCGTGCGCATGAGGGTGAGACCGATATCTTCATTACACCGGGCTATCAGTTTCAGGTCGTGGACCTGTTGCTGACCAATTTCCATCTGCCGAAATCAACCTTGCTCATGCTTGTCTCCGCGTTTTCGGGCTATGAGCACATTCGGGCGCTCTATGCCCATGCGATTGCGCAGCGATACCGGTTCTTCAGTTATGGCGATGCCATGCTGCTCGCCCGCTCTTCCCTGTAGAGGGGCTCTACCGTGAGTCGAATGCCCACTGTTTCACTGAGATCGCGGCAGAGCCGCTCCCACAAGGTCTGCCATGAAATTTGAACTCCTCGCCACCGACGGTCACGCCCGTCGCGGTCGTCTGCATCTGAACCACGGCGTGGTCGAAACGCCGATCTTCATGCCGGTCGGTACTTACGGCACGGTGAAGGCGATGACGCCGCAGCACCTGACCGACATCGGTGCCCAGATCATCCTTGGCAACACCTTTCATCTGTGGCTGCGGCCAGGCACCACCATCGTCGACCAGTTCAAGGGGCTGCACGACTTCATGGGCTGGCGTGGCCCGATCCTCACCGACTCGGGTGGCTTTCAGGTGTGGTCACTCGGCGAGCTGCGCAAGATCACCGAGGAGGGCGTGCACTTCGCCTCGCCGATCAATGGCGATCGGCTGTTTTTGTCGCCGGAAGTGTCGATGCAGATTCAGCGCTCGCTGAATTCCGACATCGTGATGCAGCTCGACGAATGCACGCCGGCCGATGCGACCTACGAACAGGCGCAGGCGTCGATGCTGATGAGCCGGCGCTGGGCGCAGCGCTCGAAGGATGAATTCAACAAACTCGAGAATCCCAACGCGCTGTTCGGGATTGTGCAGGGCACGCTGTTTGAGCAGCTGCGTGCCGATTCGCTTGCGGGCCTCAACGACATCGGCTTCGACGGCATCGCCGTCGGCGGTCTGTCAGTAGGCGAATCAAAGGAGGACATGCATCGCATCCTCGATTTCATCGGGCCGAAATTGCCGACTGACAAGCCGCACTACCTGATGGGCGTCGGCACGCCGGAAGACCTCGTCTACGCTGTCGAACGCGGGCTCGACATGTTCGATTGCGTGATGCCCACGCGCAACGCACGCAATGGCTGGCTGTTCACGCGCTTTGGTGACATCAAGTTGAAGAACGCCAAGTTCCGCGACGACCAGCGGCCGCTCGACGAATCGTGCAGCTGCTACACCTGCCGCAACTTCAGCCGCGCCTACCTGCATCATCTCAACAAGACGGGCGAAATCCTCGGCGCGATGCTCAACACGATCCACAACCTGCACTACTACCTGCAGCTCACGAAAGAAATGCGCGAGGCGATTGAGCAGCAGCGCTACGTGGCATGGCGCGAGCAATTCCACCGCGATCGGGCACGCGGGACGGATTGAGCGCTGCCATGCCGTGAGTGGTGGTGCCGCGACCAGATTTGAACCGCCCCAACGGGTCGCGGCGGAGCCGCTCCTACAATCCGCCGGCGATCATCGATTTGTGAAGGTAAGCGATGGACCGTAGAAGTTTTTCGCGCGCGACGCTGGCGGCGGCTGTCGCGGCCATTGCCGGCGCAGGCCATGCCCAGACAGCCCCTTACCCCAGCCGCACCGTGAAGATCATCGCGCCGGTTGCGCCGGGCGGCGGCGTTGATCTGGTCGCGCGTACGGTCGCCGAGCGGTTGCAGAAGGCGCTCGGTCAACCCTTCATCGTCGACAACATGAGCGGCGGCGGTGGCGTGATCGCGGCGCAGGCGACGATGCGGGCGCCCGCCGACGGCTATACGCTGATGCTCGGTTACGTCGCCACTCACGGTACCAACCCGGCGATGCGCAATATTCCGTACGACGCCGTGAAGGATTTCACCGCCATTGCGATGGTGGCCGGTACGCCGAACGTGCTGGTGGTGGGCAGTGGTGTGCCTGCGGCGTCAGTGAAGGAGCTGGTGGCGCTGGCGAAGAGGTCGCCACTGAGCTTCGGCAGTGCCGGGCAAGGTTCGCTGACGCACCTGCTGGTGGAGCAGTTCAAGCTGGTCGTTGACATTCAGGCGACACACGCGCCGTATCGCGGCATCGCACCTGCGATCACCGACGTGCTGGGCGGGCAGACGCAATTCATGATGCCTGGGCTCGCGGCAGCGTTGCAGCACATCAAGAGCGGCAAACTGCGTCCGCTCGCGGTCACCGGCAACAAGCGTCACGCAGTCTTGCCTGAGGTGCCCACCTTTGAGGAACTGGGCTTTTCCGGATTCACGGCAGTGCAGTGGTACGGCATTGTCGGACCAGCCAAAATGCCGCTCGCCGTGGTGAGCAGGCTCAACGAAGAGATCAACCGCGCTATCGCGTTGCCGGAGCTGCGCGAGCGACTGTCGGGCGAGGCACTGGAGCCGATGCCGATGAGCAGCGCCGAGTTTTCGGCCTTCATTGCGGCCGAGGTTGCGCGCTGGACCAAGCTGGTGCGTGAGCGCAATATTGAAATAGGCACTTAACCAGTTCCTCCGGTTTGCTCCTTCCCCCTTGGTGGGGGAGGGTTGGGGAGAGGGGGATGGTCGCGGAAACAAGTGACGCGGCTCTCCATTGCACGTACCCCCTCTCCCCGGACCCTCTCCCACAAGGGAAAGGGAGTGGCAAGTGCATGTCATCTACCTACAGCCAAAAAAATCATGGCCCGCAATACCCAAGTCCACGCCGACCACAATCCGCCTCCCGTCACTCGCACGCTGGCGGAGTTCGTCGCGAATCATCCGTCCGGCGCTGCGGGCGGCTGGAGTGCCGCAGTCGATCACGAAGTGCACCGCACCTTTTTCAACTGGCTGGGCTGCGGCATCGGCGCGGCCAAACACGAGGCGGCAGATGCCGCGCTACGTGCGCTTGCCGTTATGCAGCCGGCACCGCAGGCGACGGTGCTCGGCCGCAAGGAACGGCTCGATATGGCGGGCGCCGCGCTGGTGAACGGCATCACTTCACACACCTTTGATTTTGACGACACCCATCTGAAGACTATCATCCACCCGGCGGGCCCGGTGGCATCCGCCCTGCTGGCGCTGGCCGAGGTGACAGGGGCTTCGGGCCGCGTACTGATTGATTCGCTGGTGCTCGGCATCGATGTCGCCTGCCGCGTCGGCAATGCGATGTATCCCGATCACTACGACCGTGGCTGGCACATCACCGGGTCTACCGGGATGCTTGGCGCGGCGGCGGGTTGTGCGCGCATGCTGGGGCTCGACGCCGACCGCACGCAGATGGCGCTGGGCATTGCCGCGTCAACCCCGGTCGGGCTGCGTGAACAGTTTGGCACCATGACCAAGCCGTTTCACCCCGGCGCGGCCGCCCGTGCCGGGCTGCTCGCTGCCTTGCTCGCACGCGAAGGCTTTACGGCCAGCAAGCGCGCGCTGGAGGCGCCACGCGGCCTGATGCAGGTGGCGTCGACCAAGTGCGATTGGAACGAAGTCACGGATGAATTGGGTTCGCGCTTCGAAATCTCGTTCAACACCTACAAGCCGTTCGCCTGCGGCATCGTGATTCATCCGGCGATTGATGCCTGCGCGCAACTGCGGGCGGCGGGCGTACAGGCCGACGACGTCGAGCGCATTGAAATTGCCGTGCATTCGCTGGTGCTTGAGCTGACCGGCAAGAAGGAACCGAAGGACGGCCTGGAAGCCAAGTTCAGCGTCTACCACGGCTGCGCGGCCGGTTTGCTGTTCGGGCGGGCAGGCGAGGCGGAGTTTGCTGATGAGGTGGTGACTCGCGCCGACGTCGTTGCTGCACGGCGCAAGGTGGTGGCGACGGTGGACCCGGCGATTGACGAGGCGGAAGTCCGCGCCACCGCTGTGCTGCGAAACGGCGAGCGCCGCGAAGTGCATGTTGAACACGCAATTGGCTCGCTGCAGCGGCCGTTGAGCGACGCCGACCTGGAGCGCAAATTCACCGCGCTGGCCGAGCCGGTACTGGGTGCGGCTGCCGTTCATGAGCTGATGGCGCAGGCATGGTCAGTGGGCAAGTCGGCGAATCTGCGGGCGCTGGCGCAGCGGTCCGTTCCCGCGTAGCGCGAGTGCGGTAGCAGCTTTTCTCCAAGAAGCTTGTTTGAACGGGGCTAAAGCGCGCTTTTAATGAATAGTCGACTTAAAAAGAAATGAAGCTGGAGCCCTTGTTGAATCAGGGTTGCAAAGAAAAGACGCCTGCATCAAGGCGATCAGAAAGCTTGTCTGCGACGGCTACAATATGCAGTTAACTTTTTGATTTATCGAGGGTTTCCCCATGATTGGCACTGCATACGCGCAGGCAGCCGGCGGCACAGCCGGTAACGAATTTCTCTCGCTGCTGCCGATGATCGGTATCTTCGTTGTCTTTTATTTCCTGCTCATCCGTCCGCAGCAGAAGCGCGCCAAGGAACAAAAGGCGATGATGGAAGCGCTGCAGAAGGGCGACGAAGTCGTCACCGCCGGCGGCGTGGTGGGTAAAGTGGCCAAGCTTGACGAAAACTACGTCACCCTGCAGGTGAACGGCACTACCGAGATCAGCTTCCAGCGCAATGCGGTGACGGCACTTTTGCCCAAAGGCTCCATCAAACAGATCTGACCCTGCGCCGGCAGCCCGTGCGCTTGCGCCGCTGCCGCCGTCTGCAGGGGTTGGGATGTCAGCCGCCGTCCCAACGTACACCCAACACTTCGCCCTAGCCCCAGGATCAGCCCATGAATCGCTATCCCCTGTGGAAATACCTCATCATGATCGTCGCGGTTGTGATCGGGTTCTTCTACACCGTTCCCAACATCTTTCCGCAAGTGCCGGCGGTTCAGGTTTCCACCAACAAGACCGCAGTGCGCCTCGACGCCGCACTGCTTGAGCGGGTTGAAAAGACGCTCAAGACTGCCGGTGTCGCCATTGCCTCATCCGAGCTCGATCCGGCCAATGGCGTGCATGTGCGTTTTGCCAAAGGGGACAGCGACAGCCAGGTGAAGGCCAAAGAGCTGCTGCTGAAAGACCTGAACAATGGCGTCGCCGACGGTACCGGCAACTACATCATCGCGCTGACCAGCGAATCGACCACCCCGCACTGGATGCAGAACCTGAACGCCAAACCGATGGCGCTGGGCCTCGATCTCCGCGGTGGTGTCCACTTCCTGATGCAGGTGGACATGAAGGGCGCGCTTGATCGCGCTGCCGATCGCAATGCGTCGGACATTCGCAGCCTGATGCGCGAGAAAAAGATCCAGTACGGTGGCGTTGACAAGAGCGGCGAGACGATCGCCGTCAAGTTCAGCGACCCGGCGCAGCGTGAGAAGGCCTCCCGTGAAATCAGCGATTCCAACAAGGATCTGCTGATCAAGGAAGATGGTGCCGCGCAGGATTTGCGTCTTGTCATCACACTCAAGGAAGAAGCCAAGAAGAAGCTGGCGGATTCCGCCATTGAGCAGAACCAGAAGGTGCTCGGCAACCGTATCAACGCGCTGGGTTTGACCGAGCCGATCATCCAGCGGCAAGGTGCTGACCGCATCGTGATTCAGGTGCCAGGTGCTTCCGATCCGGCCCGTCTCAAGGACGTGATCGGCCGCACCGGCACACTCGAGCTGCGCATGGTCGAAGCTGACAACAGCAAGAACAGCGCGGCGCTGCAGGCAGCACAGAACGGCAATGTTCCCTACGGCACCGAGCTGATGAATGACCGCGACGGTGGCCAGATTCTGGTCAAGAAGCAGTACGTGATCACCGGTGAGCGCATCAACGGCGCCGAGCCGGCCTTTGACGGCCAGAGCAACCAGCCGATCGTTCGCGTCAGCACTGATGGTCAGGGCGCGCGGGTGCTGCGCGACATCACCTCGCAGAACATCGGCAACCGCATGGCGATCGTGCTGATCGAAAAGGGCAAGCCGGAAGTGATCACGGCGCCGGTCATCCAGGGCGAACTGGGCAGCAACTTCCAGATCAGCGGCCGCATGACCACGCGCGAGACCAGCGACATTGCGTTGCTGATTCGTTCCGGCTCGATTGCAGCGCCAATGGAAATCATTGAGGAACGCACCGTCGGTCCGAGCCTGGGTGCCGAGAACATCGAGCGCGGTTTCAATTCGGTGATGTGGGGCTTCGTCGCCCTGGCTGCGTTCATCTGCGTGTACTACATGGTGATGGGCCTGATCTCGACGCTGGCGCTGTCGGTCAACCTGCTGCTGCTGATCGCGATTCTCTCGATGCTGCAGGCGACCCTGACCCTGCCGGGCATCGCGGCTATCGCGCTGACACTCGGTATGGCGATTGACGCCAACGTGCTGATCAACGAACGCATCCGCGAGGAGCTGCGCCGAGGCCTCAAACCGCAGGAGGCAATCTCCGCCGGCTTCGACCATGCCTGGGCCACGATTCTCGACTCCAACATCACCACGCTGATCGCCGGCCTCGCGCTGTTCATGTTCGGCTCCGGCCCGGTCAAGGGCTTCGCGGTGGTGCATTGCCTCGGCATCCTGACCTCGATGTTCTCCGCCGTGTTCTTCTCGCGCGGGATCGTCAATCTGGTCTATGGCACCAAGAAGAAGCTGGAAAAAATTTCCATCGGTACAGTCTGGCGTCCGGACTCGGTGGTCACCAGCCCCCCTGATGCTGCGACCGATGTGGTTGCGGCGGACAGCAAGTAAGCGCGGAAAGACAGGAGACAGTCATGGAATTTTTCCGCATCAAGGGCGATCTGCCCTTCATGAAATATGCGTTGTACTTCAACGCAATTTCTCTGATCACCTTCCTTATCGCCGTCGGCGCGCTTTTCACCAAGGGCCTGCACTACGGTATTGATTTCACCGGCGGCACCGTGGCCGAGCTGCGTTACGCCAAACCGGCGGACATGGCGCAGGCGCGCGCGGCGATCGAAGGCCTGAAAACCGGTGAGGCGGTAGTGCAGAACTTCGGCACGCCGCAAGATGTGCTGGTGCGCCTGCCACTGGTGCAGGGCATCACCAACGCTCAGATGAGCGAGAACCTGTTCAAGGCAGTGTGCGGCGCGCGGCCGGTCTCCGACACCAAAACCGCGTGTGGTGACGGCGCCGAGAAGATTGAGCTCAAGCGGGTTGAATTCGTCGGCCCACAGGTGGGCAAGGAGTTGTTCGAAAGCGGTGCGCTGGCGCTGGTGCTGGTGATTGCCGGCATCATGATTTATCTGGCGATCCGCTTCGAATGGCGCTTCGCAGTATCGGCCATCATCGCCAACCTGCACGACATCATCATCATTCTCGGCCTGTTCGCCATTTTCGGCTGGGAATTCAACCTGCCAGTGCTGGCCGGTGTGCTGGCGATCCTGGGTTACTCGGTGAACGAGTCGGTGGTTATTGCAGACCGGGTGCGCGAAAACTTCCGCAAGATGCGCAAGGCCAGCGTTGATCACGTGATTGACAACGCGATCACCAGCACCATCAGCCGCACCATCATCACCCACGGCTCGACGCAGATCATGGTGCTGGCGATGCTGTTCTTCGGTGGCGAGACGCTGCACTATTTCGCGCTGGCGTTGACCATCGGTATCTGCTTCGGTATCTACTCGTCAGTGCTGGTGATGGCGCCGCTGGTGCGCTGGCTCGGCACCTCGCGCGAGAATCTGGTCAAACCCGAGGCGAAGCCGAAGGACGCGCTGGAAGCCGAGAAGATCCTGCCGTGAGGCAACGACGTGTTGGCGTGGCAGCTCAAGGCTGTTGCGCCTGCGCGGCCATTTCATGATCGCTGAACTGCTGTCTTTCTTCTCCTCGCTCGACGATCACCTTGCGGCGCTGGCGCAGGCATCGCCGCTGCTGTTCTTCGGCGTGGTCACGCTGATCATCTTCGCCGAGACCGGCCTGGTGGTCATGCCGCTGCTGCCGGGGGATTCGCTGCTGTTCATCGCGGGCGCGATCACCGCGCTTGCCGGGCTCAATGTGCATCTGTTCGTTGCGATCCTGTGCGCCGCTGCGATCCTCGGCGACGCGGTGAACTATTTCGTCGGCGGTCGGCTCGGCATGAAGGCATTTGAACGCAAGGATTCGCGCGTCTTCAAGCAGGAATATCTGCTGCAGACGCAGGCCTTTTACGAAAAGTACGGCCCGTTTTCGATTGTGATGGGTCGCTTCGTGCCCATCGTGCGTACGTTTGTGCCGTTCCTCGCGGGCGTAGCGCAGATGCCCTACCGCACGTTTTTTGTCTACAACGTGATCGGCGGCGTGGCGTGGATTTCCTCCTTGACCTACGCTGGTTACCTGTTCGGTAATATCTCCTGGGTGCGCAACAACCTGTCCGTGATCGTGATCGGTATCGTCGCGATTTCGGTGCTACCGATCGTGGTCAAGGTCTGGCAGGAGCACCGCCGCAGCAGGCGGGCGTCCTGAATCGCTAGCGGTTGCCGACTGGCAACTTTAGACGAAGAAGCCCGGCTGATCTGGGCTCGCACGATCAAAACGCGAAAAATCGACAATCGCCGTTTTACCGCCAGAAGCCCAGCGCCGATGCGGGTCCGGCCGAAAAGCTGCCTTGCCGGTGTAACGGCCCTAGACGCGCTGCCGCCCGCCGCCAGTGATGGTGACGTCACCGCGCTCGTGCTCAACGGCTCGCAGACGGCTTTCCGACAGGGCGCCCGCCGCCTCCAAAATCGGATAGGCAACCGAGCAGAAGTGTGAATTGATGCGCTTCAGGTCGCGCATCAGATCAAGGTGCAGCGAGCTGGTTTCGATGCTCTGCACGGTGTGATCGGCCAGCCGCACCAGATGCTTGTCATAGTTGACCAGCTCCAGCTCACGGAACTTCACCTTCTCGGCGAGCAGCTTCTCGGCGTCGTTGACGTCGTTGTTGATGAACACGTTCATCGCCAGCCGCAGATTGGCGACCAGCCGTGCGTGCAGGTCGCAAAGCTCCTGCCGTCCAGCGTCCGAGAAATTGCGGTTGCGCTCGATGTTCTTCGACACCACATCGTTGGCGCTCTTCTCGATGATGTCGCCGACCTGCTCGAGGTTGATCGTGAACGAGATGATGTCGGTCCACTTGCGGCTCTCGCGCTCGCCCATCGGCGTGCGGCTTACCTGCGTCAGGTAGAACTTCACCTGCTTGTAGAGCGAGTCAACCACATCATCAAGGCGGCGAATCTCGTCGGCCGAGGAACGATGGTTGTCCTGCATCAGCCTGCCGAGTGCGGCGAGCATCTGCTCCACAAAGTCCCCGATACGCAAGGCCTCGCGGGCGGCACAGGTCAGCGCCAGCGACGGCGTGGGCAGCGCGTGCGGGTCGAGATGGCGCGCGCGCGACTCGTCCTGCGCCGTCGGTGCCGCCGGGATCAGCCGTTCCACCAGCGTCGCTGTACGTTCGGTCAGCCCGATGCAGATGGCGCCCAGTACGATGTTGAAGACAAGGTGAAAGGCAATCACCACCTGCGCATCCGGGAAGCCGGAGTCTCCGGCGTAATTGGCGATCAGGCGAATGAACGGGATCGCCAGCAAGGCGCCCCCGAGTTTGAAGAACAGATTGCCCATTGGCACCCGGCGTACCTCGGCAGCCGATTTCAGCGTCATCAGCACCGCCAGCAGGCCGCTGCCGATATTGGCGCCGAGCACCAGCGGCAGCGCGGTGTCGAGACCGATCACCTGCGACGCCGTCAGCGTGGCGACCAGCAGCACAACTGCCAGACTGGAATACGCCAGCACGGTGACTGCAGCGGCGATCACGAGATCGAGCAGCGGGTCGCCAGAGATGGTGGTGAAGATGGCCTTGACGCCGGCCGTCTGCGTGAGCGGCCGTGCCGCAGCGACGATCAGCTGCAGCGCCAGCATCATCAGGCCAAGCCCGATGGCGACGCGGCCCAGATGCTCGGCGTTGCTACGCTGCTTGGACAGGAAGACGATCACGCCGACGAAGATCAGCAGTGGTGACAACCAGGTCAGATCGCGTGAGAGGAACACCGCCGCCAGCGCGGTGCCGATATCCGCGCCCAGCATGATGGCAAGCGCCGGCGCGGTGGCGATCAGGCCACTGCCGGCGAATGAGGTGGTCAGCAACGCCGTCGCCGTTGAGCTCTGCAGCAGCCCGGTCACGCCAAGGCCGGCCAGCAGGGCGAGGAAGCGGTTGCCTACATTCACCGACAGGAAGCGGCGCAACTCGGCGCCGTATACCCGCAGCACGCTGGTGCGCACGAGGTAGGTGCCCCACACGAGGAGCGCGATGCCGGCGAGGATGTTTAACAGCGTGAGCATCTATCGGGCCCCGGTCCGCCAGGGCGTCGCCGCCGCGCACGCATCAACTGTCATCAAACGGACACAAAAAAATGCTAGGAACATCTTGCGATGATACGCGCCGGTGCGGCTTGGCGGGTTGGTAAGTGCCGATTTGCGTACTACAACCAACTACGCGTTGCGCGATTGCGACGAATGCCTGCAGATGCACTTGATGGCCGGCAGGCCTGTTCGTCGACCACTTTGGCGCGCGGTTACAAGGCGGCAGCCGAGGCTAGCGGGCATCGCCGGGCAAGGCCCGGTACCAATACTCATAGACTGCCACGAAGCCGAAGCGTTCGTAGATGCGCCGCGCCGGATTGTCGGCGCGCACTTGCAGATAGGCGACCTGTACCCCCCGCGCGCGCGCGTCCGCGAGTTGGGTCGCAATCAACGCCGAGGCCAGCCCACGCCCCCGCCAGTCTGCAGCCGTGACGACATCGAAGACGCCAACATGATCGCCTTCGCGAATGGTGACGGAGCTGGCAACGCAGTCGGGTTCCGCGTTGACGCCCGCTCCGGCGGTCAGCACGAAGCCCGGTGCTACCTCGGCCGCAGCCAGTTGCCACCGTGCGGCCAGTCCTGTCGTTTCTTCCGCGCTGTCGCCACGGAGCGCGGCGACGCGTTCAGCCGCCAGCACCAGATTGGTTTCGGTCACGACGGTGGTTTGCGAAGACGCCACCGAAACGTGCTCGCGATGCAGATGATCAAGGTCGAGCGCCATGACAATGGCCGGATCGAAACGAACATAGCCGAGCGACTCCAGACGCGCATCGAGCGACTGATCGTCGATAAACGGCGTCATCCGGAATACGCAGGGCAGGCGAGCTGCCGCATAGGCAGCCTTCGCATCGACGAGGTTTTGTGCAAACGGGCGCTGCGAACGATAGAACGCGTTGATGCAGCGCGAGCGCTTCGCCACCCCCTGCGACAAGCCAACACTCCAGCCATCAACCATCAGGCCGCGATCCGGTCGTGACGCGTTCTGCGAGACTTCTTCGAGACGGCGGAGATCGAATGCGGGACGATTTGACGTGGACATAGAGCGAGCTTGGTGACGCCGGGCCGGCGACTGGAGAAGCAGCAAAAGAGGTAGTTTCGCAGACGCGTACCTTGCACCACCACGGCGGGTTCACCGTGTCCGTCAAGGCCGTTCTCCGGATCTCGACACCGCCGCGTCCGGCGATGCCGCGTGCTGTTGGCTGGCCTTCATGCACGCGTCTGCGAAACAGGGGCTTCAGGTGAGGACTTGCACCTCGCGCACTAGCCGCACCTCTAGCGCACGCAACTTATCGGGTCCGGCGCTACCTTCGGGGAGGAGGGGGAACTGCGCCATTCCGTCAGCCGAGCTTTGCATCCCGTACTCGCATGTGCTCTTGATTGACGCACGGGATGCTCGGTTGCGTGACACGGTATTTGCCGTGTCTTCCTGAAAAACATCATGCGTCGCCAATGCGGCGCACATCAAAACTGGGTGCCGGTTGCGACCGGCGTTATCCGTGCTCACGATTGCACGGGTAACCGCTTGATCGGGCCGCGATGCCGCGCACTATCTGTGCGCTGGCAACGCGTCCCGACGAGGACTAGAGCAGACGCTGCATCAATGCCGCCTCTGCCTGCCGACGGGCGGGAGCCTCGGCCGGGTCGATACCTGGCGCTAGCCGCGCCGCAACTGCCGGCACGGTAGCGGCCGGAGTCTGGCGCCTCGCGTCGCGGGGTACCGGCGCGAACGAGAGCTCGCCGAATACTCGCCATCGTTCGGCAAGGGTGAAATCAACAAGGACCATGATGAACTCCTGAATGTGTGCTGTGGTGGAAGAAGGACTGCCGGGAACAGAATTGCAAGGCTCGGACCCAAAAACAAAAAACCCCGAGGTCTTGCGACGACTCGGGGTTTTCGGGTGAAACCTGTTTGCTGTTGTTACGCCAGTCCTGGCGCTCCTTTCACAAACATTCGAGTCATCAGTTTGCCTGTATTACGGCCCATACCGGAGCCAAACGAATACAGACGCAGTTGATTGCCGACGCGACGCAGGCCACGTTTCATCGCCATGCCCCAAGCGGCCGCGCACGCGCCAGCACGAGCCGCATGCGGCTTGCTGGTGGTGGTGAAATGGGCCTTGGTAATCATGGTTCTGCTTTCGGGTTCCTGTGTTTGTCGCCTGTCGACGATCATCAATGGGTTACGAATGAGTGAATTGTGTATGACTACGATTGTGTCGTCAACGGTTATTTGATGAGCCGCAAGGAAACCGCATTGCCCCGTTGCTTTTTTGCAACCGCCGGTGCTTTGGCTGCCTTCAGCTCATCGCGCAGGGCCATGATCGCGGTCTCCACAGCCTCGGTTTCGGTATTCACCTGCAGCAGTTTGACCAGTTGCTGCAAAGCCTTGTTGGCATCGGGCTTGAGGCGGAACGTCTTGCGCGCCCCGCCTTGTTGCACCAGTGCCTTGAGCGACTCCTGTACACGATAGGTGGCATCGGTGCCTTCAGGGTGAATACGTTCGCGGGCCATGCCGCAATTGTAGTCGCCTACTTTTGGCGTGCCAGCGGATTGGGTGTGGGCTCGCCGATTTTGGTCAGCGTGTTGCGGTCCTTGTGATGGAACAATTCGTCCCGCCCGTGGATCTTCAGAATGGTGTCCTGCTCGTAGGTCCAGGTGCCGTTGTCATTGATCTTCACATGGATGCGGAATTCATCGGTGCGGAATGCGTGCTCAAGGAACGGGTTCGAGCAGATGCCGTTCTCGGTGGAGCCACGTTTGGCGACCAGCTCAAATTCGCGATCTTTCGCCTTTGCTTTGCCGATCGCCAGCGCCGTCTGCCCGCGCGGGATCGTCAATGAGTGCATGATCATGCCGGTGGCCGGCTCCCACAGCCAGTAACCCACCTGGCTGTGATAGGTCTCCACGTCGTCAGGCTTGGTGATGTGCACGTGATAAAGCAAGCCGTAGAAGAGCTGCGGTCCGTTTGACTGCGGGTCGATTGGCTGCAACTCGATGCGCTCAATGTAAGCCTGCTTTGCCGGTCCGTCAGCTTCCGGTTTGACGTCCAGTCCGCGCGTGCCCTGCCAGATGCCGGCGATGCCAGTGAGCGGGCCGAGATTGGCCAGCGTGTTGTCGTCGATGTCGGCTTGTTCGGTGAAGATGTCTTTCGGGTACTCGCTCATGGGAAGACTCTGGAAAGGAGACGCTGAAATGGTAGCGCGCCGAAGCACACCGCTACCCACCCGGATCGCGGAGAATACGCAGTCCAGACAGTTCCTGCCGCGATTGCATCCGCCATGCCAACACTCCAACACTTTTTGCCCAAGCGTCTGCTGACGCAAATGGCTGGCGCGTTTGCTGGATGGCGTGGCGGTGCGCTGACAACGCTAGCCATTCAGCGCTTCGTCCGTCGCTATGGCGTGAACATGAGCGAAGCGGCCAACCCCGATCCGGCCGCCTACCCGACCTTCAACGAGTTCTTTACCCGGCCGCTGCGCGATGGCGCACGTCCTTTCGCTGAGGCCGATTTTCTTTGTCCGGTTGACGGCGCGATCAGCCAGTTCGGCCCGATTGCGGACGACCAGATCTTTCAGGCGAAAGGCCACAGCTACAGCACGCAGGCACTGGTCGGTGGCGATGCGGCGCTGGCGGCGCGCTTTCAGGATGGCGCCTTCGCCACGCTCTACTTGAGCCCGAAGGACTATCACCGTATCCATATGCCCTGCGACGGCACGTTGCGGCAGATGATCTACGTGCCTGGCGACCTGTTTTCGGTCAACCCGGCAACGGCGCGCTCGGTGCCAGGGCTGTTCGCGCGCAACGAGCGCGTGGTGTGCGTGTTCGACACGGCACACGGCCCGTTTGTACTGGTGCTGGTTGGGGCGACCATCGTTGGCAGCACGGCAACCGTGTGGCACGGGGTGGTCAACCCACCACGCCTGCCGGAGGTGAGACGCTGGGACTATCCGCAGGCGGGCAACGGCGCCGTTGCGCTAGAACGGGGCAGCGAAATGGGCCGCTTTCTGCTGGGCTCCACCGTGGTGATGCTATGGCCAGCGGGCGCCATCAACTTCAACAAGGCCTGGCAACCCGCTGCGGCGATTCGCATGGGCGAGGCGATGGGTCTGCGGGCAAGCTGAGCCAAACACTTTTGAGGGGAACACGCATGGCTGACACGATGCAACCCAGCACTCATTGGAAGGAGCAGATTGCCGCTGACGAGGCTGAGCGATTCGCGCGTTACGGTGAACAATTCGCGGCGATTCAGGCGCGCAAATCAGTCAAGTACGGCAATGGCCGCGCGCTGCATCGCAAGCAACTGACTGCCGCACAGGGCACGCTCGAGGTATTACCCGATCTGCCGGAATTCGCCCGCCACGGCCTGTTTGCATCGCCCGGAGTGCATGAGGTCTGGGTACGGCTTTCGAATGGTGGCATGGATCGCGCGCGGGATGCCGTGCCCGATATTCGCGGGTTTGCGCTCCGCGTTTTCGGTGTGAACGGCGACTCTGCGCTGGGCAACGGGCCGGCGAAAAGTCAGGATTTCACGCTGATCAATCAGGAGAAATTCGCGTTTGCACGGAGCGACGAATTTGTCGATTTTGTGGTCGCTGCCGCCAATGGAAATGGCGCACTCCTGAAATTCCTGATCAAGCGCTATGGCCTGTTTGGCGGACCTGCCCGCATTGCGCAAATGCTCAAGACCGTCAGCAAGCCCTTTGGCGGTTTCGCGACGGAAGCGCTGTTCAGCAACGTGCCTATGGCCTGTGGGCCTTATGCGGTACGGGTGCGTCTGGTGCCGGCCGACAGCAACGGCAAGGCGACGCCCGGTGCCAACAAGGACTGGGGCAGAGACTTCAGCGCCCGTCTGCGGCAGCAGGCACTGCACTGGGACATGCAACTGCAGCCCTACGTCAGCGAAAAACTGACGCCGATCGAGGATGCGTCGATCAACTGGACCAGCCCTTACACCACGGTCGCCCGTCTCACACTGCCGCAGCAGGACACCACGTCGACACAGGGACGGGAACTGTCCGAAAAGGCAGAAGCCTCGGTGTTTGACCCGTGGCAGGCACTCGCCGAGCACCGCCCGCTGGGCGATGTGCAGCGGGCACGCAAGGTGGTTTATTTCGTTAGCCAGAAAGGGCGCGGTGCGGCGTAATGGTGTAGCGACAGTTGCAATGACTGCTGTCACGCACTTGCGGCTCGGCACCCAAAAACAAAAGGCCAGTCACGCGGACTGGCCTTCAAGATGAGTTGGTGGAGAGGAGGAGGATCGAACTCCCGACCTTCGCATTGCGAACGCGACGCTCTCCCAGCTGAGCTACCCCCCCAACATGGAAATGATTATAGCGAGGCCGGTTGCGCGGTGCTTGCTGGCCACGGGTGAACCGCGAAGTGGCCTTCCTCCCACGCCAGGTAACCGTAGTCCTGCTGCCAATCGGACAGCACCCAGCGCTCGCCGGCACCGGAAAGCACGTGATGCGCAGGTCGGTGGGTGTGGCCGTGAATCAGGCAGTCGACGCCGTGGCGCGCCATGACCTTTGCGATAGCGTCTACATTGGCGTCCATGATGTTCAACGCGGTGCCGGCCTTGTGTGCCTCGCTCGCGCGACGTAGACGCCGAGCGATGGCGGCGCGGAGGAACACTGGCAGACTGTTGCCAAAGACACGAAACGCAGCTGAGCGCAGTACGCGTCGCGCACGCTGGTAGGCAACATCGTCTGTGCACAGCTCGTCGCCGTGCAGCAGCAGTGCGCGATGTCGGCCCAGTGTGACGATGGTCTCGGACGGAAGCAACTCTGCGCCGCAAGCCTTGGCGAATGCAGCCGCGATCATGAAATCGCGGTTGCCACGCGCGATGAAGACTTTAGTGCCGCGCGAGACCAGCTCGGCAAATCGGGCACAGATGCTCCGCGCGTAGGCGTCGCGGGCGAGCAAGGCGTCACCCAGCCACACATGGAGCAGGTCACCGAGCACATAAAGCCGATTGGCCTTCGGCGCGACATCGCGCATGAAAACGTCAAAGCGTGCTTCGGTGATGGCGTCCTGTTCGCCAAGATGCAGGTCGGAAATGAAAATCGCGCGCATGAATCGCCTATTCCACCCGAAGGCAAGCGGCAATCGTTATCGACTGCGCACGGGTGAGGGACGATTCAGTGCGCGCGATGTGCACCGGACTGTCGGCCGATCAGACGATGGTGGCCTTACTCACCAGAACGTCATCAACCGGCACGTTCTGATGGAAGCCGGCGTTACCGGTCCGAACATCCTTGATCTTATCCACGACGTCTGTGCCCGACGCAACCTTGCCGAACACCGTGTAGCCCCAGGAATTGCCGGACGGCGCCTTGAAATCAAGGAATGCGTTGTCGGCGACGTTGATGAAGAACTGCGACGAGCCAGAATGCGGATCGTTGGTGCGCGCCATGGCAACCGTGTACTTGCTGTTCTTCAGGCCGGCCATGCTGGTGACCTGACCTTCATGCTCGATCGGCGCGCGACCGGCCTTCTGCTTCATGCCCGGTTCGAAGCCGCCGCCCTGGATCATGAAGCCGTCGATCACGCGGTGAAAAATGGTGTTGTCGTAGTGGCCGTCGCGGACGTACTGCAGGAAGTTGGCGGCTGTATTGGGGGCGTTCGCCTCGTCGATGTCGAGGGTGAATTCGCCGTGATTGGTGGTGAATTTGACGTGTGCCATGTGCCTATTTCTTTCCTAGCAGCGTAACTTTTTCGATAGTGACCGTGGTTTGCGGCACGTTTTGATGCATGCCCTTCGGCGACGTCGGCAACTCCGCGATCTTGTCGAGTACGTCCAGGCCGCTCACGACGCGACCGAAGGCGACATAGCCCCAGCCATCACGGCTCGGGAAGTTGAGCATGTCGTTATTGCCGTGATTGATGAAGAACTGCGCGGTGGCGGAATGCGGGTCGCCCTTGCGTGCCATGGCGATGGTGCCACGGTCGTTCTTCAAGCCGGCCTTGAGTGCCATTTCCGCTTCGTTCTGGATTGGGGCGCGGGTGGCTTTCTCGCTCATGTCGGCAGCGTGACCACCGCCCTGAATCATGAAGCCCTTGATGACGCGGTGAAAGATCAGGCCGTCGTACTGGTGCGACTTCACGTACTCGAGGAAGTTGGCAACCGTTTTGGGGGCCGCAGCCGGGTCCAGCTCAATGACCATGGTGCCCTGGCTTGTTTTCATTTCGACGCGCGGTTTGTCCTGCGCTTGCACAGCTGGTGAAAGCAGAGTGAGTGCGGCAAAGCCTGCGGCCGCCAGTTGAAGCAGTTTTTTCATGATGACTCAGTAAGTGAAGTGACTGAAGGGATGGGGCGTCGCTGGCTCAGGCCGAGCCCTCGTAAATGATCTGCCAGCGACCGTCAATGCGCTGCCAGAGCTGGCGCTTGCGAGTCTGCCCGCTCAGATTGCTGCTCTGGTAGTTCTGGTCAAAGGTGACGATGGCAAGATCCTTCTCGCCCGGATATTGCACGGCGGAAAGATTGGCCAGTTCGATCTTTGCCCAAGTCTTGGCGGCATTGACGGCTGCTTTCTGCTCGCGCCATTCCGCCAGACGTTGCGTATCGCTGGTGAAATTGCTGGCGTAATGCTGCAGGTAGCGGGGCGTGTCGAGGGCCTGCCAGTCGCTGCGCCAGCGTTCGACGGCGGTGAGCAGCCCCTGCGCATTTTTGCCAGCGGTGTCTGGATCAACCCAGTCAATCGAGGTGGCGATGACGAACGGCGTACGGCCCGGCGTGACAAAGCGTTCGATGAGCTTGAGGTCGGGGTTGGATACCACCACGCAACCGTCGCTGGCGCGCGGTGCACGGGCGTAGGTGTCGGCCGGCACACCGTGCAACCAGATACCGTAGCCGTTGCGCCCCTGGCGCTTGTCCCATACGTTTGGATAGTCCAGCGGAAAAGCGCCGGCACCATAAAAGTCGGTCAGTTTCTCGCGGGCGATCGAACCCTGCAGGATGTACGCTCCCAAGGGAGTGCGCTGATCGCCTTCACGCGCCTTGCCACCACCCGCCTTGCCGACCGTGGCATAGAAATCGGCGACACGAACCAGACGCCCGGCCTGGTTCTCCAGCACGTAGAGGCGTGACTTCTCGACATCGACGGCGAGCGCGAATTGCTGCGTCTGTGGTAGCCGCCAGAAGTTGGTGGGCACCTGATCGGCACGTACCAAATCCACCTCACGCCGCACACGAGCTGCCGCTTCAGCGCGCAGCCCTTGCAGCTGAGCTACCGGCTGCTGCGTATTGCCGACGCTTTGCAGTGGCCGCGCCTTGGCGAGCCAGAGATCGCCCTGCACCAGATGTGCAAGGCGGAAATTCGGGTAGCGATCCAGCAATTGCGCAATCGTCTGCCGCGCATGATCGAGCTGGGCGAAACGAATTTCGCGCAATGCCTTCAGCAACAGCGTTTCGGCATCGCTATAGCCCAATCCGGCGCCGCCCATCACCCCTGGCGGCACCAGCAACAACGCACCGACCAAGGTGGTCTTCAACGTCGACCGCAACATCAAGGGCCACTTCGAAGAGCCAGCGGCCCGGCGGCGGATCGGGCGCAACTGCAACGAGCGGCTCGCTGAGGGAAGCGCACTGAGGCCGTGTGGGCGCCGGATGGAAGATGGGAAACGCATCTGCACCGGATGGTCAACCCACGCGCTCTCGCGTGATGAGCCAGCGTGAGCCCTCCCTGGCGAGCGTCAGCGTCTTGCGCGAGCGGGTCTGCAAGGTGTCGGACGAATAGGCTTGACGGAACGTCACCCGCGCTTCGTTGGCAGAAACTGCCTCGACGGTGGTGCCAAGCAGTTCAACCTTGATCTTGCGCGGTGTGGTGATGCGTTCGCGTCGGGCGGCACTCCAGGCTGCACGCGTGCTGCCGTCCTCCGGTTTGAAACTCGGGGAGTACGCGGCGAGGTAGCCGTCCGGATTGCGTGACGCCCAGTCTTTGGCCCACTTGTTCACCACAGCCAGAATTTCGGCATTGTTGTCTGGGGCTGCCGCAGCAGCAGGCGCTGCTGGTGCCGGCGCAACCTTGGTAGCTGCAGCGACCGGTGCAGGGGTCGGCGCAGCCGGCGGTGGCACTGGCGCTGCCGCTACGGCGGCGGGCGGCGATTTGGCCGCAGCAGCCACGCCGTTGGCAATGACTGCTGGCGGCGGTGTCGTCGACGGCAGCGCGGCAACGGTGGCAACTGCGCGCGGTGCAGTGTTTGCCTTTGGATTGGTCGAGAATAAATCGCGCACCAGATTGAGCTTGGTTGCGACGGTGCCGTTTCCCTTGTCCAGTTGCAACGCCCGGTCATAGGCCTGGCTGGCTAGCTTGGCATAGATGTCGCCCAGGTTCTCATGCGCTGTCGAGTAGCTGGGGTGGGTCTGAATGGCGAGCTCCAGCGCCACGCGTGCCTTCTCGAACTGGCCCTTCGAGCTATAGAGCACCGCCAGATTGTTGTATGGCTCTGGCAGTTCCGGGTAGTCCTCAGTCAACGACTGGAAGGTCATGATGGCATCGTTGGTCTTGCCAAGCTCCGCCTGCGCGACGCCGCGGATGAACCGGCCAACCGCATCTTTGGGGCGCCCGGTGAGGTAGGTGTTGACGCGGTCGAGCGCCTGCTGCGCCTGCCCGGCTTTGAGCACACGGTTGATTTCCTGCAACTCCGGATTGGCGGCTGGCTGCGCGTTTGCGACAGGCACCAGGCAATGCAAGGCAAGCGCGACCCCGATCGCAACGGCGTGATGTCGGCTACGGTGCAGGTCGCGAATACGGTGCAGGAACATGAAACGGTTTTCCCCAGAGTGAACTTTGAATTTTATTACGGTCATCCGAAGCAGCGATTGTGCCTTGGCGCGCGGCGCGCGTGGTGGTTGTCTGCCGGGACTGGGTTAGGAGCGTGCTGCGCCGAATTGGTTCACCAAGGTCGCCTTCATCGGGTACTTCGGTGCCAGATCAGCAGATTCATCAACATTCAGCCATTTTGCGGACGGTGTCGTCGATCAATGCGCGGGCGATCGAAATACGGGGTGGTAGCTGCGGCAGGGCGTCATGCCGGAACCAGTCTGCCTCGGCGATTTCGTGGCCGTTGGGTCGCAGCTCCCCGCCCGCAAATTCGGCCGTAAACGCGATCATCAGGGAATGCGGGAACGGCCACGATTGCGAGGCGAAATAGCGGAGGTTGGTGACTTTGAGTCCGACTTCTTCCTCAACTTCGCGATGAATCGCATCCTCAATGCTTTCTCCTGCCTCCAGAAAGCCGGCCAGAGCGCTGTAGCGCCCGGCCGGAAAATTGACGTTGCGGGCCAGCAGGATTTCGCGGCCGCGAGTAATCAGGCACATCATGGCGGGCGAAATACGCGGATACGCCGTATGGTGACAGGACCGGCAGCGCCGCGCGCGCTCGGAGGCATCGCGAATCGTCGGTGTGGCGCAGGCGCCGCAGAAGCGATGGGTGCGATCCCATTCCAGCAGCTGGGTGGCGCGGCCGGCGAGGGCAACCAGTGCATCGGGCATGCCGCCAAACAGGCTGCGCAAGCCCGCCCACGCGGTGCCTGGGGGTGGCGGACGGTCGCGCTCGACGCCGTAGGCAACGACCAGTCGGCCCTGCCAGCGACCAACGATCAAGCCGTCGACATCGGCGTCAATGGCGTCCGGCGACGCTGGCGCGTCTGCTGTCTCGTTCACCAGCAGGTCGCTACCGCGGAAAACAAGGACCAGCTTGTCTGCCTCATCGTCCTGATCGGGAGTTGATGGGTACGTCGTGGCGCTGGTCAGTGTGAAATTGGCAGGGGTGACAAGCATGGTGCAGGGCAGGCGGTTGGCCCGCCGTGGTCGCAGGTTGCGGCCACGCGCGGACTAAATGCCCCTTTTTGGCGAACGGATCGATTGTCCTCGACGCGACCGTGTCGGTCCATTCCAGCGAGTGAGTGAGTGCCAAACATCTCGCAAGAGAACTTCAGAATGTTGGAGGACTCGCCATGTCGAGTTGGGTGCAAATGTTACGAAGTTGACAAACCCTGTCACTTTCTGGCGGCCCATCATCTTTTTATGGCTTTTTACTGAGAACTAAATAGAAGCTGGGCTTAGCAGCACATTTGCCATCAAGTCGACTTTTTATCAAAACCGGCATTGAGCCCTCGTTGAATGGGGCTTTGCTGCAAAAGTTGCCAGTGTCATTTTTGTGACCAAAATAGGCATACGGTGACGGGATTGTTACCTTATGATGTCGTCATAAATGACTAATTTTGTTGAATTTTTCTTCTGTCAAGCATGTACTAATGTGAATTAAAGCGGTTATATTCCGCGTACGACCTAACGCCGGAGATAAGGCGTGGGTTTGCCGTCACCAGAGACAAGAGCCGAGGATATAGGGGTGAACTTCGTGGACAACACACGTTTTCAATGCGTTGAGACTGTTGCCGGACCTACCGTGCCAGCGCGCCATCGCAGCAGACTCGGTATCGTCTCGGGGCGGTTCGCAAGACATGCATTGTTGCTTCTATGTGCGGTGGGGCTCACCACTGCGCCGGTGCATGCGCAGTCATGTGCTGTGCCCGGAGCATCCGGGAACGCCTCGGTCTCCGGTATCGTCAACACCTACTACGTACCGGCGGCCGGCACGTATGCTGGGGCATCCAGCATCGCGATCAGTGGCGCGCGCGGTTCGGCGACGGCGTTTGCGGCTGGTGATCTGGCTCTGGTCATCCAGATGCAATGCGCCAACATCAACGCCGTGAACACGGCAGCCTACGGCGGTAGCGGCACGAATGGCAACGGCTACACCGACCCGGCCTCAGGCTGCCTCGCAGGTCTTTACGAATATGCTCCGGTCGCGTCTTTCACTGCGGGTACGCTGAGCTTCTCGGCAGGGCTTCAGAACACCTACATTCAGGACGCGACAACGGCTACCAATCGCCGGACATTTCAGGTCATCCGCGTGCCCCAGTATTCGTCTGCAACGCTCTCTGGCGGCGTTACTGCTTCCTATTGGGACGGCAGCACCGGTGGTGTGGTGGCGATGGACGTTGCGGGGCAGCTCGCCTGGGGCGGACAGACGATTGATGTTGCCGGGCGCGGTTTCCGTGGCGGCGGTGGCATTGACCAATCTGGGTTCGCTTTGAGCGGGACGACTATTCCGCCCTATTTGTCGAATAACACTACGCCACAACACGCATCGAAAGGCGAAGGCATCGCCGGCACGCCGCGGCAAGTCTGGGATCCGCAGACAGCAGCTACCGTCGACCTCGGCGGCACGTGGGGCGGCTATGCGAACGGCAACTACGGTCGTGGCGCACCCGGCAACGCGGGTGGCGGCGGTGCCAACTACGACGGTACGCGAGATAACGGCGGTGGCGGTGGTGGTGGTAACGGCGGCGCGGGCGGCCACGGCGGATTGGGTTGGCGCAGTGCCGGCTGGACCGATGCGGCTGCTACAGCCGCTGGATATCCGAATGTTCCGGTCGACAATACCACCGTGTACAACCTTGCTGGTCGGGGAGCGGTCGCATTTGGCGGAGCAAGTGCTGCGCGGCTAGTACTGGGCGGCGGCGGTGGATCCGGCGCGGAGAACAACAACAACAGTGCCGGTACCTTCGCCAATGGCGGCGCTGGTGGCGGTATTGTGATGGTGCGTGCCGGGTCGATGACTGGCGGTGCCACGATCAACGCAAACGGGCTTGACGGCGGCACTCAGACAGGCAGAGACGCTGGTGGTGGTGGTGGTGCGGGCGGATCAGTTCTCGTCTGGTCGGCGGCTGGAACAGTAGGCACCTTGAATGTGAACGCCAGTGGTGGTGCCGGCGGAAATAGCTATGTGGGCGGCACAACGGCGCACGCGGGCGGCGGCGGCGGCGGGGCAGGCGTGCTGTATGTCTCGTCCACCACCAACGTGACGCCCAACGTAACCATTCCCGGTGGCGCCAATGGTGTCACGAATTGCGCTGATATCCCTGCGGCCCAATGTAGCGGCGGTACGGCCGCTCACGGCGCCACTCCCGGCGGCTCGCGGGGCGTAGGCGGGACTACCGGCACGACCGGCACCGGGTCAGGCGCATCCTGCCTGCCTCGATTGACGGTGAGCAAATCGACATCTACGCCGTCACGAACGCTGGGCGTGAACACAACGGCGACCTACGCCATCACCGTTACCAATGCAACCGGCACTGGAACTGCGACTGGCGTGAATGTGGTCGATGATCTTCCGAATCCTTTCACCTACACGGCTGCGCCGGCGCCGACAGTTGCGTACGCTGGAGGAGCCAGTGGGCCAGCCTCCCCAATTGGTGGCATTACAACGGGCACAGATCCGGTAACGTTTGGTACTGCTGGCGGCACCGCCGCCAACAGCTTCACCATTCCTGCGGGTGGTAGCGTCACCATTGGTTTCACCGTCAATTTGAATGGTGCAGGCCTTGGCACATACCAGAATCCTGCGAACGCCAATTTCCTGGATCCGACCCGCTCGGCGGCTGGTCAAACGGTCTCGCCTGGCGGCGCCTACGCAACTGGCGGCGGGACCGCTGGCGGCAGCAACTACGCGGCTGCAAGCAGTACCGCAGAGGACGTAACGATTACCGCCGTCGCGCCGACGGTAGCCAAAGCGTTTGCGCCGGCAAGTATTGCCGCAGGCGGGACCAGCGTGGTCACGATCACACTCACCAACAATAACGCGACGGCGGCGACACTGACCAGCGCTCTGGTAGACACGCTGCCGGCAGGCGTGACGCTCGCCAACGCAACCTTTGGCGGTACCTGTACTGGCGCCAAATCTGGCGTCGCAGGCGGCACCACCGTGACGTATGCAGCCGGCGCTACGATCCCGGGCGGAGCACCCGGATCCTGCACCATTACTGCCAACGTGACGAGCTCTACTGCGGGCACTGTCACCAACACCATTGCGGCGGGAGACCTTCAAACCAGCAACGGAAGCAACACTGCGGCCGCTACCGCCAATCTGACCGTGACCGCCAACGCCCCGACTGTGGCAAAGGCGTTTGCTCCGGCGACCATCACTTCCGGCGGCACCAGTGTCCTGACCATCACCTTGACCAACAATAACGCGGTCGCCGCTACGCTGAGCGCTGCCCTTGTTGATACGTTGCCGGCAGGCGTTACGCTGGCGAACGCAACCTTTGGCGGAACCTGTACCGGCACCAAGTCCGGGGTTGCGGGTGGCAACACAGTGACCTATGCCTCAGGTGCAACGATTCCGGGCGGAGCCCCCGGCACTTGCACAATCACCGCGAATGTGACGAGCAGCACGCCGGGCACCGTCACTAACACCATTGCAGCAGGGGCATTGCAGACCGGTTTTGGTAACAACGCTGCTGCCGCCACCGCAAACCTCACGGTCACAGCGAACGCGCCGACGGTAGCGAAGTCATTTGCACCGGCGACCATTACGTCAGGTGGTACCAGTCTGCTGACGATCACGCTGACAAACAACAATGCAACGGCGGCGACGCTAAGTACTGCCTTGGTGGATACATTGCCTGCGGGGGTTACGCTCGCGAACGCGACGTTTGGCGGAACCTGTACAGGCACTGTCACGGGAACTGCGGGTGGCAGTACGGTGACCTACGCCTCCGGCGCGACCATCCCCGGCGGGGCGCCGGGCAGTTGTACGATCACGGCTAACGTTACGAGCAGCACGCCTGGGGTTGCTACCAACACCATCGCAGCTGGAGCGTTGCAAACCAGCTTTGGCAACAATGCAGCGGCCGCATCGGCCACTTTGACCGTTACTGCCAACGCACCGACCGTGACCAAGGCATTTGCGCCGGCGAGTATTGCGGTGGGCAGCACCAGCGTCCTGACCATCACCCTGACCAATAACAACGCGACCGCAGCGACGCTCAGCGCAGCCCTGGTGGATACGCTGCCGGCAGGAGTCACGCTGGCGAACGCAACCTTTGGCGGAACCTGTACAGGTACCAAATCCGGGGTTGCCGGTGGCAGCACGGTGACGTATGCATCTGGAGCAACAGTTCCTGGGGGCGCACCTGGCACTTGCACCATCACCGCAAATGTGACAAGCAGCACCGCCGGGACGGTCACCAACACCATTGCAGCGGGAGCGCTTCAAACCAACAACGGCAACAACGCGACGGCTGCGACTGCCAACCTCACGATCACTGCGAATGCGCCTACGGTAGCTAAAGCCTTTGCTCCGACGACGATCGTGTCGGGTGGTACCAGTGTCCTGACGATCACGCTTGCGAATAACAACGCAACAGTAGCTACTCTGAGCGCCAACCTTGTTGATACTTTGCCGGCAGGGGTAACGCTGGCGAACGCGACGTTTGGTGGCACCTGTACCGGTACCAAGTCCGGCGTAGCGGGCGGTACTATAGTCACCTACGCGTCCGGTTCCACCATTCCTGCCGGCGCGCCGGGATCTTGCACGATCACGGCTAACGTGACCAGCAGCACACCGGGAACAGTTACCAACACCATTGCAGCGGGCGCTCTGCAGACGAGCCTTGGCAACAATGCGACGGCAGCGACTGCCAACCTGACGGTAAACGCTCCGCCGGCGCTGACGGTGACGAAGAGCGCGACCCCGGCGGTGCTGGTGGTGGGTGCGA
>ENA-UOYA01000322-UOYA01000322.1-activated-sludge-metagenome-genome-assembly--contig:-NODE-322-length-66256-cov-6.918219_pt1 | contig 66256 bp, 58 predicted proteins | sample MGYA00238163_ERZ764804 | MGnify/ENA primary metagenome ERZ764804 (study PRJEB28919, sample SAMN05720223) | activated sludge metagenome | isolation source: Anaerobic digester | place: Hong Kong...
AAACAAAATTAAGCCATAGAGAACAATCCAATTGGTCCCCAAAAATTAATCTTGCATTCAAGGGAAAGTAGTTGAAAATCCATCAACCCCATTTTTCCAAAATGCCACCTTTTTTAAAATATTCATCCACTTTTTTAGAGATAGATTCATCCTCTTCGAGTGGTGGTGCATGATGCGGCTTAATTCGTGCATCCATGATCAAAGACCCCTCACAGCCCCAATGTTTGTGCTCAATAAAATCTCCAACACCATCAATATCATGAGATGGATTGATTCGAGTGAAAGTTGACCACAAAAAGTTATTCAAATTTGCAGCTAAAAATTCACTATCCTCAGTAAGGACAATCAAAGGAAAGGAGTTATTTAATTGAACATCAATACTTTGCTTCAATAACATTCTTTCTTTAATAGCTTGATTAATATCTGAAATTTTTGGAGAACTTATTGCAATAATGCCTGGTATAACTATTTTTGGGTTGGAAAATCCAACTGGTAGATTCAAGTTTTCAGGTAATTGATTGCCTAACTTTCTGATTGTTTGACCACAACAAGCTATCACCACTTTCGAACCTTCGTTCCAGCCACTCCCAGAATAATCAAGGGTATCAATTGTAGTTTTGGTATGAAAATGCAAGTCTCTACGCCAATCTACTCTTTCCAACACATGATGAAAAAATGCAGGAATATCCTTACATGTCAATTTTGGATTATCTTCTGATGCTACTATGATTAGTACTTTTGTTAAACTGGTTTGTCCGGAGCCTAAGATGTGATTGGCAATAGTAAGAATTTCCTCAGGTCGTCGTTCTCTGAATGGCATATATCGCTCACTACCAATTGATAACAATAATGGATGGACTCCAGCAGCATCCACAGCATGAATTTCTTTTACTCCAGGAAACTCCTGAGGTGTAAGTTTTTTTACCAATTGATGAATCAAATAACCAAAACCGCTATCCTCAGCTGGTGGTCTGCCAACTACAGTAAAATGCCACAGAGGGTCTTTCCTATGATAAACTTTCTCCACTTTCATCACAGGAAATGGGTGCTCCAAACTATAATATCCCAGATGGTCGCCAAAAGGTCCTTCTCTTTTGAGCTCCGATTTCATTATAGTTCCAGTAATGCAAAAATCTGCATCGGCTGATAACGTAAAACCATTTTCAATTGCATATCGAAAACGCCTCCCTGCCAGCATACCTGCAAAAGTAACTTCAGATAACCCCTCTGGCAATGGCATAATTGCTGAAAAGGCATGAGATGGCGGACCGCCAACAAATATGCTACATCGAAATGGTTCATCAATTGTATTATACTTTGCATGATGCACCCCAATTCCTCTATGAATTTGATAATGCAATCCAATTTCTTGATCTATCACAAAATCGTTTCCACTCAATTGTATTCTGTACATCCCTATATTAGAGTGTATAATTCCCTTATTATCAGGGTCATTCGTAAAAACTTGCGGTAAAGTAATGAAAGCTCCACCATCCATTTTCCAAGATTTCACTTGTGGCAATCGATGAATTGAAGTTGTAAATTGCTTTACAGGCACATTCCAAGTATTCATTGGCAATGCAGACAGTGCAGTTAAGGGTGCAGAACTATATTTTAATGGATTTTTAAAAAATTGAAATGGATCTAATTTAAGGTCTATCACTTTTTGTACCTTATGCAATGTATCTCTGAAAATCCAGTCTATTCGCTCATTTGTCCCATAAATATTGGATATTGCTTGAAAAGGAGAACCTTTAACTTTTTCAAAAAGTATAGCAGGACCTTGTTTTGCATAAATTCTGCGATGAATTTCTGCTATTTCAAGATTTGGATCTACCTCAGTTTTAATTCTGATCAGTCTTCCATGTTTTTCCAAATCATTTGCACAGGCTCTAAGACTTTTATAGGACATTCAATTTATTTTTGAAAACAAAATTAGGTGATTTAAGTTATTATTTTTGATTCAAAATATATTTTGAGTAGGAATAGTTTTAGATTAAATACTATTTTTGTCTATATGGATAATTTTTTAGAAGATCGATTTGGAAGGAATCATACTTATTTAAGGATTTCATTGACAGACAATTGTAATCTTCGATGTTTCTATTGTATGCCAAATGAAGATTATGACTTTGCCCCTCATTCCAAACTCATGCAATCCTCTGAAATTGAAGAAATTGCAAAAATATTTATTTCGCTAGGTGTAAAAAAAATAAGACTTACAGGTGGCGAACCTTTGGTAAGAAAAGATGCATCTGAAATTATTCAAAAACTATCAAAATTTCCTATTGAACTCACTTTAACTACTAATGCAACTAGAATAGATCATCATTTAGAATCACTTATCAATTCTTCAATTCGATCTATTAATGTTAGTTTGGATACTTTACAAAAAGATAAATTTATTTTTTTGACCAAAAGAGATTTGTTTGATAAAGTATTGGATAATATTAATTTGCTCATCAAACATCAATTTCATGTCAAAATAAACGTCGTTACCATAAAAGGGATCAATGATAATGAAATCAATAATTTTATTGAATGGACTAAAACGGAACCCATACATGTTAGATTTATTGAATTCATGCCTTTCGAGGGCAATAAGTGGAACTCATCCAAAGTGTTGACAATGAAAGAAATACTTTCAAAAATTGGCGAAAAATATACTTTTTCAAAAATTCAAGACGCCAAAAATGACACTGCAAAAAACTATCAAATTAATGGACATTGCGGTACTTTTGCAATTATTAGTACCATGAGTGAAGCCTTCTGTGGGAATTGCAATAGAATAAGGCTTACAGCAGATGGAAAATTAAAAAATTGCTTATTTTCGGAAAATGAAACAGACATTTTAACACCATATAGAAATGGGATAGATATTACTCCACTTATTCATTCCAACATTTTCTCAAAAAAGAAAGCTCTTGGTGGGCAATTCGATAATTTCATTGAAAATATTGATAGCCAATTGATTAAGAACAGAAGTATGATAACAATAGGAGGATAATATATGATAACAGTAAACGAAGCAAAAGCTATAATTCAAAAAACTATTCAGCCCAAAATCATTGGAAAGGAACTCGAGGACTGCGATGGGCTTGTACTTGCCCATGATTTGCACACACCGCATGATTTGCCATTTTTTGATAACGCAGCTATGGATGGCTATGCTATAAAATATGCTGATATTGAAGACTTTAGCTCAATCATTTTATCGCATCTGATTATTGCTGCAGGGTCACAATTGCCTTTATCTATTGAAAAAAATCAAGCTTTTAGAATTTTCACAGGAGCTAGAATTCCCGATGGAGCCGACACAGTTATTGAGCAAGAGTTAGTAGAAGTGGATATTAATAACTTCAAAATATCAGTTGATAAAGAAAAAATTTTTAGTGGAAAAAATGTTCGCCTAAGAGGAAGTGAATTGATTGAAGGAGGTTTACTCTTGCCTAAAGGCAGCAAATTAACGCCAGCAGCTATCGGACTGTTGAGTGCCAGTGGGATTCATAGATTATCAGTTTACAAACGACCAGTGGTATCGTTAATAATTACTGGCAGCGAACTGACACAACCTGGTGAAAAGCTTCAATATGGTCATATTTTTGAGTCAAACTCATTTATGTTGAAAGCAGCTTTAGAAAAAGATGGTATTCAAGATATTACAATTTATAGAGTTGACGACAATTTAAGTGATATTGTTGATGCAATAAATGATGCAAAAGAAACTGCAGATTTCATAATTTTGACTGGTGGCGTCAGTGTAGGAGATTATGATTTTGTGAAAGTAGCATCTGCAACTTGTGGTTTTAAGGAACAATTTTACAAAATAAAGCAAAAACCTGGAAAACCATTATATTTTTCTACTTCGAATAACCAGTATTTATTTGGTTTGCCAGGTAATCCAGGATCTGCACTCACCTGCTACTATATTTATGTCCAACAAGCATTATCGATTTTCTATCAAAAAGCATTATCACGATCAATTTCTACCATTTTCAATGGGAATTTTTCTAAAAAAGCTGAATTGACCCAATTTTTAAAAGGAAAATTTGATGGAAATTCTGTGATGGATTTGGCAGCTCACGAATCCTACAAATTAATGTCATTTGCAGTTGCAAATTGCTTAATAGAAGTTGATGAAAATTTAGAGGAATTAAAAATAGGAGATCCTGTAAAAATACATTTAATTCCAAATTAATCATGGAGTTATATCTTTACATTTTCATAATATCTATTTTGTTTTCAATAGTTGGGCATGGTGGAGCAAGTGGCTATCTTGCTGTTTTTGCACTTTATGGTTTGTCGTCACCTCAAATTAAATCATCGGCACTAATCCTAAACCTATTTGTATCTATTATTGCATTCATTACATTTTATAGGGCAAATTATTTTATACCAAAAATATTCAAATCTATTGCTATCACATCCATTCCAATGGCATTTATAGGTGGTTTGATCCAATTAAATGATCACATATATAAATCACTTTTAGGAGGATTTATTTTTATTGCAGCCCTAATTTTTTTATCAAATATTCAGTTTAAAAATAAAATAAAATTAGAAAAAGAAACTTTGATTTTATATTTTATTGGTGGAGTTTTAGGCTTTTTATCAGGATTGCTTGGCATTGGTGGAGGAATTTTATTATCGCCAATATTACTATTATTGAATATAACAGATGTTAAACAAACTGCGGCAATAAGTGCACTTTTCATTTTTGTCAATTCACTTTCTGGTTTTATTGGCTTGTCTTTGAATCACTTAGAAATTTATCCAAATATTTTTTCGCTGATAATCATTGTTTTAGTTGGCGGAAGAATTGGGGCTTATTTGGGAATAAATATTTTAAGTAAGCAACTAATAAAGAAAGTATTGGGAATGGTTTTATTATTTGCATCCTATAAAATGATTTTCATATAATGTGTGGAGTTTTTGCACAGACAGGACTTGATTTCAGAGGATTATCTGATACGATTCGCCATGCTAAAAAAGCGTTGAGAGATAAAAAAATCGTTGAAGGTCAGACTTTTATACCAAATTTTAATATATGGACTGGCATGAATGCTTTAGTCATCACAAGCCAATCGCCAGATTATCTGCAATATATGCAATTTGGATATTCTCCCATTTGGGCAAAGAAACAAATGTATCTGTTCAATGCAAGATCGGAAGGTGACGAAAACAAATCAAATGAAGTTGATTTTCAAGGCGATATGGGGATATTTGAAAAACCTGCATTCAAAGATGCGATTATCCACAATAGATGTATTGTTCCGATGGATTACTTCGTAGAGGGTCCAGAAAATATTGGTTTGAAGAAGCCATTTTTATTTAAACGGATTGATAACGAGCCATTTGTAGTTGCAGGAATTTGGTCTTCTGTTCAAATTAATTCAATTACTTTGTTAAGTTTTGCCATTTTAACAACTGCGGCTTCAAAAATTGTTCAACAAATTGGTCATCATCGGTCTCCATTAGTTCTTAAAAATGATTCAATAGACGAATGGCTTGATCAAAAAACTCAAAAATCAACTTTACAAAAATTGATGCAACCATTTGATAGCGAATCATTTGAATATTATCCAATTTCGGATGGGATATCAAAAAAAATAAATTCAAAAGATGTAATGACTCCAATATTAACCCTTTTTTGATATTCCAAACTATATTAAAACCATTAAATCAAAAATCTAAATATTCATTTATTTATATTCATTTTAAATAAATAGTTGTATAGCAATAATTTCAAATATTTTAATAACCAATTATTGTAAATATCCGTATTCAACTATCTTTACATTTATTATTAAATTCATAAAAGTGAATGGCAAATGAAGCCAACTGACATAAATGATGTTGAATATTTCCACAAAGTGGTTGACTGTCAATATGCTTGTCCTGCACATACACCTGTTCCGCATTATATCCGACTAATTGCTGCCGAAAAATATACGGAAGCCTATATGGTGAACTGGGAATCCAATGTTTTTCCTGGTGTATTGGGCAGAACATGTGATAGACCCTGTGAACCAGCTTGTAGAAGAGGAAGAGTGGAGGAAGAACCAGTAGCTATCTGTAGATTGAAAAGGGTGGCTGCCGACAACAAATCGGACATTTCACATTTACTTCCAAAAATTCCTGAAAATAAAAATGGCAAAAAAGTAGCTTTAATCGGTGCTGGTCCTGCTTCATTAACAGTTGCAAGAGATTTAGCTCCATTAGGCTATGAAATACATATTTTTGATGATCAGACCAAAGGAGGAGGTATGATGAGAAGTCAAATTCCATCTTTCCGATTACCCGATGAAGTGCTCGATCAAGAAGTGAATTATATCCTCGACATGGGCATTGCTCAGCATTTTAACCATTATGTTAGTAGCATGAGAGCCGTTTTGGATCAAGGTTATGATGCAATATTTGTCGGCACAGGAGCTCCAAGCGGTAAGGACTTACCTGACTTACCAGGCAGATGGGATGCTCAACAAAATATACATATTGGTATTCAATGGCTTGCTAGTGTTGCTTTTGAACATATTCATCAAATTGGTAAAAAAGTGATTGTTTTGGGTGGCGGTAATACTGCAATGGATTGTTGCCGAACTTCAAGACGTTTGGGTGGAGAATCGGTTAAAGTAATTGTGAGAAGCCCGTTCAAAGAAATGAAAGCATCACCTTGGGAGATCGAAGATGCAATGCATGAAGATATTCCAATTCTTGAAAATCATGTTCCGAAGAGTTTTGTAGTTGAAAATGGAAAACTTAAAGGGATGATGTTTGAAAAGGTGAAAGCTGAATATGATGCTAATGGCAAAAGAAAATTAGTACCTACTGGTGAGCCAGATGTGTTCGAAGAAGCCGATGATGTCATTATTGCTATTGGACAAGAAAATAAATTCCAATGGATAGAAAAAGACTTAGGTATTGATTTCGATAAATGGGAAATGCCCATTTTAGATGCAAAAACTTTCAACTCAACTCTTTCAGGTGTGTTTTTTGGAGGTGACGCTGCTTTGGGACCTAAAAACGTAATTACAGCTGTTGCCCAAGGACATCAAGCTGCCATTTCTATTGATTTATATTGTAACGGAAAAGATTTGAATGATCGACCAGCTCCTCATACAAATTTAGTGAGTTCCAAAATGGGAATTCATGAATGGAGTTATGACAATTACATTGCAAATGATTTGAGATATGCTGTTCCTCATGCTGACAAAAAAGACACTCTCAAAAACATCAAAAAAGAAGTTGAATTAGGATTTCCAGTAAATACTGCTTACAAAGAAGCTGAAAGATGTTTAAATTGTGATATTCAAACTGTTTTCACAGATAGTAAATGTATTGAATGTGATGCCTGCATGGATATTTGCCCAACATCATGTATCACATTCACCACAAACGAAGAAGATGAAACAACTTTGAGAGAAAAACTAAACGTACCTGCATTAAATACTTCACAAGAAATCATGGTATCAGGTACTTTAAAAACAGGTAGAGTTATGGTAAAGGACGAAGATGTATGTTTGCATTGCGGTCTTTGTGCTGAAAGATGCCCAACTGCGGCATGGGATATGAAAAAATATTTATATAATACTGCAAAAGCAGGTAATTATTGTTTTGCATGAGTAGTGTAAATGATTTTGTAGTTCGATTTGCAAATGTAAATGGAACTGGTTCGGCAAGTGCAAATTATTTATTTGCTAAAGCTGTTTATAGAATGGGAATTCCCGTTTCTGCTAAAAATATTTTTCCTTCAAATATTCAAGGATTACCAACTTGGTATGAAGTTAGAGTAAGCGAAAAAGGATATTTGGGTAGAAAAGCTGGTATTGACCTCATGGTGTGTGTCAATCCACAAAGTATGAAAAAAGACATTGCTAGTGTGAAGCCTGGTGGATATTTTCTATATGATAGTACTAAAAAATTACATACTAGTGAATATAGATCTGACATTCATTTTATTGAAATTCCAATAATGGAAATTTGCAATAGAGAGTTTACAGATCCTCGTCAAAAGCAATTGTTTAAGAATATAGTTTATGTTGGTGCATTAGCAACATTATTAGACATAGAAGTTGATGAAATTGAAAAGCTGTTTGCAGAGCAATTCCAAGGCAAAGAGAAATTAATTGCTCCAAATATTAAAGCTCTTAACTTAGGCTCTGATTATATTAAAGAAAATTACAAATATCCACTAGAATTTAGAGTTGAAAGAAGAGATTTGGTGAAAGACTGGATCATGATTGATGGCAACTCTGCTGCTGGGTTAGGTGCGGTTTATGGTGGAGCTACCGTTGTTTCTTGGTATCCAATCACTCCTTCCACATCTTTAGTTGGAGCTTTCGAAAGTTATGCCAATGAGCTAAGAAAAGATCCTGTGACAGGAAAAAACAATTTTTCTATTGTTCAAGCAGAGGATGAACTTTCTGCAATCGGTATGGCAATCGGTGCAAATTGGAATGGAGCTCGATCATTCACTGCTACAAGTGGACCAGGAGTTTCATTGATGAATGAATTTCTCGGACTTGCATATTACTCTGAAATTCCTGTTGTGTTAGTTGACGTGCAAAGAGCAGGACCTTCAACAGGGATGCCAACTCGGTCGCAACAATCCGATTTGTTATTAGCAGCTTATGCCTCACATGGCGATACAAAACACGTTTTGTTATTTCCATCCACACCTACCGAGTGTTTCGAAATGATGGCAGATGCTTTTGATTATGCTGAGCAATTGCAAACTCCTGTTATCATGATGACAGATTTGGATTTGGGTATGAATGACCATCTGACACCACCATTCCATTGGGATGATGCTCGAAAATATAATAGAGGGAAAGTGCTTTCCGCAGCTCAACTCGATGAAGTAGAAAAGTGGGGAAGATATTTAGATGTTGATAATGATGGAATACCGTATCGTACAATTCCTGGAACCCACCCTACAAAGGGATCTTATTTCACAAGAGGATCCTCACATGATGAATATGCTGCATATTCTGAAGATTCGGATACTTATGTGAGAATCATGGATAGATTAGTGAAAAAATTAGAAACTGCAAAAACAATTATTCCAAAACCAGATTTTTATCAAAGTAAAAATTTGTCTGATATTGGGGTGATTTTTGTTGGAACTACACGATATGCAGCTGAAGAGACTTTAGATATTATGAAAGAAAATGGAAAAATAATTGATGCCGTAAGGATCAAATCATTTCCAATTCATGATTCAATAGCAGAGTTTATTGACCAACACAAAGTAGTGTATGTTATCGAACAAAACAGAGATGCACAACTCAGAACATTGTTAATCAACGAATTAGAAGTGAATCCTAAAAAATTATTGAAAGTTCTAAACTATGATGGTACTCCAATTACTGCAGATTATATATTATCTCATTTGAACTTACAAAATTCTAATAATTAATCGATTATGTCCTATATTAAGCCAAAGTTTCAACATCCAAGATTACCAAAGAATCCTTTAGGGTACACAAGAAAAGATTATGAAGGTTCTTTATCAACTTTATGTGCAGGTTGTGGGCATGATTCTATTAGTGCTGCTATTGTAGATGCTTGTTTTGAATTAAATATTGAGCCTCATAAAGTAGCAAAATTATCTGGAATTGGTTGTTCTTCTAAGACTCCAGCTTATTTTTTGAGTAATTCTCATGGATTCAATTCAGTTCATGGTAGAATGCCATCTGTTGCTACTGGTGCAAACTTAGCAAATAGAGATTTACTTTATTTAGGCGTTTCTGGTGATGGCGATAGTGCATCAATTGGCTTTGGTCAATTCGGTCATGTGATTCGCAGAAATCTGAATATGACCTATATAGTGATGAATAATGGGTGTTATGGATTGACAAAAGGTCAAGATTCTGCCACTGCGGATTATGGATCAGTATCCAAATCGGGTCATGCTAACTCTTTTGAAGGAATTGATTTATGTGCTTTAGCAATAGAATTGGGTGCAACTTATGTCGCTCAAAGTTTTAGTGGCGACAAAACACAACTAATTCCTTTGATCAAAGCAGCATTAGCTCATAATGGGTTTTCATTTATAAATGTAATTTCACCTTGTGTTACTTTCAATAATAATGTTGGCTCTACAAAGTCATATGATTATGTAAGGGAACACAATGAAGCTCTGAATACAATAGATTTTGTACCGATTCGTGAAGAAATTACCACTGAGTATGATCACAATAAAGTTCAAACTGTAGAAATGCACGATGGATCATTGTTGAAATTGAATAAATTATCTCCAGAATGGAATCCTGAAAACAAACTTTCTATCATTACTGCTTTACAAAAAGCAAGAATAGATCATGAAATTCTGACTGGACTATTATATTTGGATAGTAAAAGTGTTGAGTTAAATGATATTCTTAATACTACCAACAAACCACTTAACACCCTGACAGAGAAAGAATTGTGTCCTGGAGATAGCGTACTACAAACAATTAATGCTTCATTGCGATAATGAAGCATTAATTTGCTTTACACTTACTTCTTCGAATTATTGACATCTCCCACTTTTATCCCATACCAATCAAGTTGGATGAAATCACCAGTTGGGTTTTCTATAGTAGCCTTTTCAGGGTAGGGAAATGGTATGTATTCATCAGGGAATTGATAAACAGTTGGAATAAATCTCCAGCTTTTTGATTGAGTAAAATTATCAATTATTAACAATATTATTTTTCTAAGCTCAATCATATCAGAAGTTGATACTTTTTTATCATTATTTACATCAGCCGCAATGATTCTTAATGCAGGCATAGTATCAATCTTTAAAATATGTTTATTAATTGCAACTAAATCAGCAGTTGAAACACCATTTCGCACTAATGTATCATGATTACAGGTCATTTCATAAGTAAATTTTGATGGTACTCCAGTAAAAAAGTATAGTCCGGTTGTATCTGTAAAAGTACTATAAGATGCACTATCACTTTTCAACTTAATTTCTATGTTCTTCACCCCAACACCAACATCATTTATTACATAACCTGCTATAATATAACTACTTAGAGTGTCAGGCAAATCAAATCCTGTCACTGATTTAATGCCAGTATTCGTTGGGTCGAGCCAATCTTTAAGTCTAGTAGTAGGTGTACCATCACCTTCCCAAGATTTGGAAAGCTTCCCTGCATATAAATTCAAAACTGTACATCCATTTACATTTCCACCATGCAATTGCCCAACTATCTGCCCATTCTGATTCAAAACTGGTGCTCCTGATGAACCTATTTCAAAAATTCCTTGATCTAATACAGTTTTCCAATGAGTGTAAGGAGCTGTAACTACATTATTATTCCAACTAATCGTCCCACTATGATTGACAGCGGGGTCATTGTCGATTGAAATTTTTTGTATATCTCCTTTTGGATGATGAATTAATGCCGACTTTGTGATTGCTACTGTGGTATCAATCGTCCAGCCATTCAAAAATAATTTATAGCTTGGTGGCAAGTATAAAACATTCAAACGCATTAGCAAGAAATCTGTCTGTTGTCTTCCTGCTAATGGTGTAGCCCCAACAATGAAATTAGAATTAGGCTCTTGAGTAGGATTCGAGCAATTATTAGATTCATAACTAAAGTCAAAAACCCAATAATTCCAGAGAGGTGTGAATCCATCCTGACAATGAAATGCACTTAAAAACAATGGTTCTCCATCATTGCTTGTATTATTGATCAAAGATCCTGTGCAATATCCAGTTAATCCTTGGTCCATCACTAAAAATATTCTACCAACTCCTCTTTTATTATTTTGGAAACTAGAACCTATTGGACAGTTGATATTTATATTACAAGCTGAAGATTTACCAAATCCTAATGTGGTATCACCTTGTCTTTCAATATTTTGCTCTTGAAATATTGTTCTATTTTCTGGTTTTTCTCGATAGCCATAATACACTCTCCAAATCGTAAAAGGTGAAATTGTGGCAAACGAAGAAGGAGTTGTATATTCAATTATTGCCTCATCTCCAGAAATCATAGTTGTAATGAAATTTCCTTTAGGATTATTATGCTTTGCTGTAAATGGACCATATTTTTCAGATCTATCTTTGTTGTATATGACTAAAGAGGAGCCATCTGGCAATCGAAAATTCTTGTATAATATGCTCAAATGCAATGCATTAGGGGCTTTAATGGAAAATGTCCATGTTTTATTATTTCCTTTAGTTTCCCAAACTCCATAGCTGTTTGGGTTGATATTTACATCCATTGGAGCTGCAAATCTTGAGTTTCTATAAACATATTTATCTTCATCCATCAATTTTTCAAATGACTGTGTACGAAGCAAAATATCTGACTTTTGTGCAAAAAATAATGTAGGAAGAAACAAAAAAAGAGTTAAATACTTATACATCATGGGTAATGATTGTGAATAAACAAAAAATATAAATTATAAGGTATTGGTATTCATAATTATTGGGCAAAAATAAGGGAATTAAATTACAGGCACAATATTAAATCTAAATTGTAGAAAAAAATTACAAATTTTTCGAATGATTGAATGTCAAGTTGCTGTCAAAAAGAGTGTTATAGTAATTATTTTGATTAATTATTTTTCCAATTTCAAAACCTAATCGCAAACCTTCTTCGCAGTCAGCTTTAAAATGTACTCCTAGTAGTACCCTTGAATAGGCATTTTCAATTGCCATTTCATTCAGATTATTATATTTTCTACTTTTGCCAACAAACTCATTTCTGTTTTTATGGCTTTCATCAACAAAATAATAATCTGTACCAAATTGATTCTCAAGTATTTTAGAGGAAACTCCTCCAAAAATAGAATGACCAGAAGGATATGCTGGAAAATCTGGGGCATCATGTAGCGGTTTCCATTTTTTATCAAAATGTTGATGAATATACTCCTTTGGGCGAAGAATATTGAATTTATATTTATTGTACCAACAAATCAACGAAGCATCATAAAAACCGACACCCAAGTTCATGTATAATTTTAATAAATCTTCAGATGATATATTCTCTTTTGCCACAATTTGATTCGCAATAGAAATCCAACGACCAACTGGTGAAAATGTAAGTCCTCTCAAATCATCACTCCAAAACTCCCCAATCCAAATGTCTTCAGCCTTTGGGTTCTGACTTTGATAATATATGGATAATGCATCTTCATTAATTTGATTATTTAGTTTCGCTTTATCATATGGTATTTTACATTGAACGAGTTGATTATTTATCACTAATGGATTTTGCTCCAATCCCCATTTTGGAAATAAACAAGTTGGCGAACTGAATTTCAAATCATTATCAATCAATACATTACACTGATTATCCTTAATATTATTGCTTGAAACTGCCAACACTTGATCAATTTGATTCGTTATATTATTTGCAAGTGTTATAATTGAAGCAGTTTCAATATTAGATTTCGAATTAATTGAATGAGAAATTATATCATGTAAGTTACGTATTTTATCCTTTTCTACCTTATCTAATTTGCTATAAAATTGACTTAAATAATTGCTATATAATTGATTGATCAGTAACAATTTCTGAACATTGCTCAAGTTTTTATGGCTTTCAAATGCCCGATATGAAGCAAGTCCCATTTTGGCATATCGCTCTGCAACTATCGGTGGGTAGGCATCTAAATCTTTGCTTTCGAGCTGTAAGGATAAGTTATTCCACTGAAGTACGACGGACTTTAGTTCATTTTCAAAAATTTTACTTTTATTTTCTATCGGATTAAAAAAAGAAAATAACATCAATGCACACAAAACAATCACAACAAAAACTGTTGTAAATGAATACGTTAATATATTTTTTCTCTTCTCAATCACCTTGCAAAGTTATTAGCTTTATATCGAAATTACCATTAGAATTTAATTAGAAATCAAGTGTTAAACTGATGCATTCTGAAACTGAACTTTAAAAATATTACCTTTATTTTGATTGTTGATGATGTTTAATTTTGCCTTGTGAGTGTTCAGAATTGTCGCAACCAATGACAAACCGATTCCGAAACCTTTAATATTTTTGGTTGTCTCACTTCTATAAAATGGTTTGAAAATTTGCTCTTTTTCATTTTCTTGAATTACTCTTGCACTATCTTTTATCTCTATTGCAATCATATCTTTTCGTTCAGAAAATACTCTAATAATTGCATTATGATTAGGAGAGAATTTGCAAGCATTATCAAACAAATTTAGGAATGCGGTTTTCAATAGAGATTCATTTGCATTGATAATCAACATATTCTGATCCGTAGGCATTTCTTCTGTTTCCACTTTGAAATTGTAATTCGGGTTGGATTTGTTCGCCAATGCTATTGATTGCCAAATAATTTCGTCGAGTCTTGTTTTTCCAAAAAGTATTTTATCCGATTTTGCGGAAATCCTAGCCAGCTCCATCAATTGACTGGAAGTCTGTTCTAGCTCAGTAGCATCCTCCAATACAGAATTAAGGCACTTTTTATATTCTTCACCACTCCTATCTTTTGCCAAATTAACTTGAATTGATGAGATTATTGATGCTAAAGGATTCCTCAATTCATGAGAAACATTAGATAAAAAACCTTTTTGAATATTGAATGCTTCTTCTATCCTATCCAACAACCGATTGAAAGTACTTGAAAGTCGAGAAAGTTCATCTTTATTTTTATCTACATTTAATCTTTTTGATAAATCATTGGGCAAAATATGATCAATTTCATTCATTGTATTCGTGATTGGCATTAATGCTTTGTTTGAGAAATAATATCCTCCAATAGCAGTGAAGAACAAAAAAATGAAAAATGTGGAAATTAATATATTGCGAAGCCGTATCAATTCTTCAGAAGTAAACATTCCTTTAGCTATGATTATCAGCTCCTTACCAAGATTTGTAGTATATTTTAAACCAATTGCATTGTAATTGCCTAAATTAAATTTGTATTCTCCAGTTTGCAAAATATTATTTAAGATATGATCATTTATTCCAGGTTCTTCGCTAAATGAAAATAATTTGTTCAGATGAGTATTATAAATCACGATATTGTCATTAGTTGGAATTAATTCATTGTTTTTTGCCGATTTTTGTCCAATTTCTAATACTTCTGGTTGATTTTTTGAAAGCATTGCAACAGTCATCAAAGCTTTGGATTGCAATGTTTTATAATATTCAGATTTTACATGATTACTGAAATTATAATAGATAAAAAATAATGACGATAACAATAAAAAGGCAGTAATAACGATAAACCAAATCGTCAACCTAGTTCTAATTTGCATATTTCTACATTGGATTGAAAATATATCCTACACCAAATTTAGTGTGAATCAGTTTCTTATCAAAACCTTTATCCAATTTATTTCTCAGATAATTCACATATACTTCTACAACATTTGTACCAGTATCAAAATCAATATCCCAGACGTTTTCCGAAATTTCTTGTTTTGCAATGACTCTACCTTCATTTTTGATAAAATATTCAAGTAGTCTGAATTCTTTAGGTGTAAGTTCAATAACAATATGATTACGAATTACTGACTTACTATCTAAATTCACTTCCAAATCACCAATTTGAAGAATTCTATTTGCAAAAAATTTACTTTGTCTTCGCCTATCCAAAGCTCTTATTCTTGCTAAAAATTCGCTAAATGCAAAGGGTTTGGTAAGGTAATCATCGCCTCCTACCTCAAGACCTAATATTTTATCTTCAACAGTGTCTAATGCTGAAATGATGAGAATTGGGACGTTGTTGCCACTTGAGCGAATGTAACTACATAGTTCTATACCTGATATTTCTGGCATCATTACATCCATCACAACCACATCGTAGTTGTTTTTATTTATTTGATCTTGTCCTATTTTTCCATTAGCAGCAAGATCCACTTGTATATTATTTTCTTCCAAACCTTGTTTTAAGGATTGTGCTACACCAGGCTGATCTTCAACTAATAATATTTTCATGAATACTAGAATCCATTTAAAAAAAACAAAGATAGCTACTTATAAAAAAATAGAAATCCCTTCGAATGGTTTCTAATATTTTTCTAAGTTGTTGATTTTAAGTTTTATTTTCCTCCTCCTTTTTTATCTTTTTTGAAAGGATTCCATTTATCTAATTTGTCTTTCACTTTATCAACTTCACCTTTTGCCTTATCTCCAACAGTTTTATCTAATATTTCTCCTGCTTTATCCCCTACTTTGTCTTTCACTTCTTGTTTTGCTTTGTCTAATACTTCATCCGCTTTTTTCTTTGCTATTATTGCTGCCGAATCCAATGCTTTTTGCTTCAATTCTTCTGCTTTTTGTTTAGCTTTATCGAGTTCTTTATTTGCAACTGTTTTTAGGGAGTCCATAGCCTTGTTAGCTTGGTTTTTTAATTCATCTTTCACCACTTCTGTTGTTCCTTTACCTTCGGTGCCAAGGAGTTTCATCTTCACTTTTGGGCTTGTCATCGTTCCGCCAACGTTAAATAGCACATTAATAAATTCTCCTGCATTCAAATTAATTCCCAATTTTGATGCTTCAGAACCAAGTGAGTTTATGCCTGAATTGATCACTCCTAAACCATTTTTATCCAATAATTTTCTTGGAATTTTCGCTTTTACAGCATAGTCCATATCATTCGTCAAACTATGTTTTCCGCCTATTTTTAAGTTAATATCCTTGAATTGTTTGTCAAATTCTTTGATTTCTACCACCCCATTCACAATATCGAACCAATTTTTCGTATCTTTCAAATCAAGACCATTCAACTCTTTTACACCTACTAAGCTTGAAATATTTTCAAGTGGTTTGAAGCCTTTTATTGTTCCAGACAATGTTTGTAAAAACCCACTTGCAGATAATGAATTGAAATCAGGAACCATACCATTGGTCATATTTCCTTCCATTATCATTGAGGTATTAAACCTACCATCGATATATTGAGCTATCGGAGCAAGTGATTTCACTGTATTCAAATAACTGAAAGCATCTTTATAAACAATATTTTGCAAATCATATTTTAAAGAAAATTTTGGCTTTTCTGGTATAGCTGTACTATATAATCCTTGCATCAAAATATTTCCACCAAGGGTATTGGTTTTCATATCTTCAATTCTAACTTCTTGATTTTGAACAACCAAATCTCCAACAGTATTATTCAAAGTAAGGTTTGTATAGGTCAATTTATTAATATTGCTATGCAACTTTACAGCAATATTTTTAGGAACTGGAAATGCACCTGCTGGAACTTCATTTTTTGCAGGAGTTGCAGTTGTTGGCTCCATAAATTGATTGACATCCAAATAATTAGAGCTGAAGTTCAAATCACCTTGCAGTACTTCATTGTCAAATACATAACCAAATAAATTAGATAAATATCCCTTCCCACTCATATCGCTATTGCCAATATTCATCGAAAAATCCTTAATATCTAATCTATTTGATGTTGCATTCCCTTTTGCTACCACATTTTTTAGCTCATATTTATCATAAACAATCTTATTTGATGCAGCATCTAAGGTAAAGTCAAATCTGTCGAAAGGACGTGCTGTAGACCCAGCTGCTGGAGCATCTTGCTGCACAACTGGTTGAGCAGGAGCAGGTTCGATCCATTCATTCATATCTATGAGATTGCAACGAACATTGAAACTACCGATTAATGTCTTCTTTGGAGAAAAATAAGCTAGGATATTATCCAATTTTCCAGAGCCTTTTATATCTGATTTGCCAAAAACCACATCAATATAAGGGATGTTCACAAAAGAAGGAGAGAACGACATAGATAAGTTATTCACAGCAACTAGAGGCTTGCCCTTTGCCTGATAACGCAATCCTGTTATCGACATAGTTCCATTACAATTGACTTGTTCATATTGTTTTTGCTCAATTTGACTTTGTTTAGCTTTGAGGCTTACATCAGCTTGAATGAGCCCTACAATAGTCTGAACGCCTTCTAATGGAAACGCCATAGACAATTCAGATAAATTCAAAGTACCTTTTGCTTTAGCATCTACATCAGGATTGCTCATAGGTGTTTTTAAGTTAAACACAATATCAATTGGATTTTTACCAATGATAAAATTAAGTTTTGGCACTTGAACTGTCAATAAATCCAAATTGCTACCACCAGGCATTTTCACAGAGGATTTCATAGCTATATTACTGATACTCATTGGCAAAGTTGGGTATTTTACCTTGCCATTGATCACCTCTGTATTGAATTCGACAGCTGGAAAAATACTCTTGATACCATCATATTTTCCTTTCGCAAATCCATTGAAATTGAATGTACCATCAACAGACACATCCTTATAATTGCTAATATATGCACCAGGAATAATTGAAAACAAATCTTTAAATTTAGAATTTGGGCTTGAGAATTTCAAATCCATATCCATATCTTTTTCATTCATTTGCAACCAACCGTCAGCTTTCAGAAGTAAATCATTCAATGCAATTTCATTCTCTTTTAAAGTGAATTTATTATTAATAAAATCTGCTTTTACATCAATCTTCGCATCTAATTTGTTGTTTTTCAAATATTGCATACCGCCACTTTTTACACTGAGGCTATCAATTGTTGTTTTCGTAGTCAAATCAGTTATATTCGAGCTGAGGTCGCCTTTGCTTTTATGATTCAAACCTCGAATATCAGCTTTGATATTTGACATTCTATTGTCATACAACACTTTACCATCATTGATTGTAAAGCTTTTTAATTCAATCACCATTTTCGATGGTTCTGAGGGTTTGCTGGGTTTTGTTATTGAATAGTTAGCAGTGCTATCTTCCAAAACTATTGCGTTAATTATAGGCTTTTCTAGATGAAAAGATTTTATGGGTAAATTATCTTTACCCCCTATCACATCCATTAGATTTACCCCAACATCAACATTTTTTGCAGAAAACAACGGAATATTTTCGAACCTATCAATACCAGTAACAGAAATATCATTTAACCGAACACTCAAATTAGGAAAATCCCGAAAAATGGACAAGCTAACATCTTTAAAGTCAAGTTTTGCAAGCAACTCTTTATTTGCAGTATCTTTTATTAAACCAATTGCTTTGTCTTTAAATAAGAATGGAATAGAGATGCCAATTAGTAAAAACAATCCTAAAACTATACCTAAAACTTTGAGAAATTTTTTCATTTTTATAAATATTCTAATTTAAGATTAAGGTAATAACGCTATTTTTGAGTAATTTATTCAAATTTAGTATATTTAATTTTAATGCCAAAATTAATAGACATTAAGGATTTTTTGGATATGAGGTCAAAATATCTAATCTTAGATGTTAGATCACCAAAAGAATTTTTGCATGGTCACATACCCGAAGCGATAAATCTTCCGCTATTTAATGATGCAGAAAGAGCAAAAGTAGGAACGATTTACAAACAAGTGAGTAAAGAAGCCGCTATTACAAAAGGTCTGGAAATTGTAGGACCAAAAATGAGTGGATTTGTTAAAAAAGTGACAAAATGGTGCCCAGATAAAAAAGTGATCGTTCATTGTTGGCGAGGAGGCAAACGGAGTGGAAGTTTTGCTTGGCTACTTGAGTTGGTTGGTTTTGAAGTTTTTGTAATAGAAGGGGGCTATAAAAAATATAGAAATTTCGTACTGGAGGGCTTGAATAAGCTCAGTTTGAAATTAATAGTAATTGGTGGTAAAACTGGCAGTGGAAAAACGGAAATTTTAAGAACTTTACCAAGTTTCGGTGAGCAAATTATTGATTTAGAATCACTTGCCAACCATAAAGGTTCGGCATTTGGTTGGATTGGTGAACCCAATCAGCCTACAAATGAACATTTTGAAAACACTTTATTCCATGCTATTTTATCACTTGATCATTCTAAAAGAATTTGGGTGGAAAATGAAAGTAGGACAATTGGTTCAATATTTATTCCAGAACAATTTTGGTCATTGAAAAAAAGTAGCCCAATTCTTCAAATTGTAGTGTCTGATGAAGAGCGTTTGAAAAAATTAATTATAGATTATGCACAATTTGGTAAAGATGTTTTAATAGCTTCATTTAAGAAAATTGAAAAAAAAATAGGTAATTATCATTATCAAAATGCTATCCAATTGATTGAAAATGAAGACTATGCTGGTGCAGCGAAAATTGCTTTGGACTATTATGACAAAACCTATCAATTTTCATTGTTAAAAAATAATATAGATAGAGTTTATGAAGTTCAAATAGAAAATCAAGATACATATACTATTACACAGAATATTATTAAAGTAGCTGATGAGTTAGAATAAATTCTTCATATTCAATAAAAAAAAATATATATTTATTGAATAATGCCAAAATTAAACTTTTAACAGATTATACCTTTACAAGATTATTAAACATTAAAAATAACAACATGAAAAAACTATTAATCATTAGTTCATTTCTATTATTTTCAATCACATTATTTGCTCAACCCAAAGAGGGGAAATATGCTATTGGTACATTATTTGGCTCTTTCAATAGCAGCATAAATTCATTTTTTGATGCAAGTACCAATATTGGTTATACAATTGTAAAACATAATAATATTGAAGATGAAAAACTATTTTCAATAAATTTAGCACCGCATATAAGCATGATGGTCTCCAAAAACTGGATGTTAACTGGGGAATTAAGTATAAATAACCTTTCTGGAAATGATATAAATTATTCTGGAATAGGTTTAGGTGGTAGTACTAGATATTATTTTACAACAAAAAGAAAATTTGTACCTTTTCTAACTCTTGGTGCTGCTTTTCAATATCATAAGTATAGAGAATTTTATAGCGATAATTCAAAATCATATATCATTAAATCTGGAGTTGGGTGTTCCTATTTTCTAGCAGAAAATGTATCTTTAGATGCTCTTTTTCAATATTCTAGAAGATTCTACAAATTTACCAATGAAGCAGATGTAAATTATGTTTCAAACATTGGATTCAATTTTGGATTCACAGTTTTCTTTGGTGGGAAAAAATAAATAATCAAAAGGGGCATTTTGCCCCTTCCCTAAATAAAAAAACCGCCCTTCACTTCTGAAAAACGGATTTATTCATAGAATATTAGCAATGTCGGCTAATTTGCCGCAAAAAATAACTCTAGTTATTTTTAAAATTAGTTCCTTATTGCCTATATCCAATTTCATATAATAACGCTGCATCATATATCAACTTTTTTTTGCAAATGTGGCGTATTTTTTAACGACCGAACAATCGAAACCAAATCATTCACCATATTTTCTTGATTATGAGGCTTATATACAATATCCGCCAACTCATAAAATGGCAATCTATTTTCTAATAAATCTTTCATAAAAGTTTCCAATTCCTCTTCATCCATCGATTTCAATAATGGACGCAATATCATTTCATTATGCGTTAATCTGTCTAAAATTACTTTAATTGGAGTATGAATAAAAATAGTAAGCCCTACTTTATTCATCCAATCTATTCCCTTAAAAAAACAGGGAGAGCCGCCGCCAGTTGCCATCACGAAATTATCTTTTTCGCCAAACGACCTTAATATTCTAGATTCAATTATCCGAAAACCTTCCTCTCCAATGGAAGCAAATATTTCTTTAATGGGTTTATTTTCACTAATTTCTAAAGCTTCATCTAAGTCAAAAAATGATAATCCTAGCTTCTCAGCTAGTCTTTTTCCGCAATATGACTTTCCAGCACCCATCATTCCAATTAAAAAAATTCTCATTTGCCCATCACTTTATTCCTCTAACAAATAATTGGGTTTATTTATTTTTCTAGCAATGCTCATCGCAGCATTGATCAACCCCACATGACTGTATGTATGCGGAAAATTGCCCCACTGACCACCTGATTGGTGAACAGTCTCACTCAATAATCCCAAATGATTGGAATATTTTAGTGTGTTATCAAAAATATTCATTGCTTTTTCATGCTCACCAATCAAGGATAAAGCCCTTATGTACCAAAAGGTACATACTAACTTTGTCGATTCTGGAGCTCCAAAATCATCAGCATGACAATAACAATATATAAGATTTGTTTTGTCTGACATCAAATCATTTTCCAGTTTTCGAATAAGATTTTTAGCCCTTTCAGAGTTTGGATCCAAATATCCAAAATTGATCAATTGGAATAAGCTGGCATCAAATTGCTGAACGCCAATTGCACTTGTATAACTCTCACTATCAACATCATAACAAGATTCTATCTTTTCTTTTGCTTGCTCTATTAATCGCTTTGCTTTCAACATCATTTCTTCATTCTGAACACTTTTAGCTATTTTATAAGCTGCATTCGAGCCCATCCAATGAGAAAGATAAGTATAACAATAATATTGCTCAGTGCCTAATGAATCCCACAACCCAGAATCTTTTTCATTAAAAATTTCATCAATAATATCCAAACAGTTTTCTGCCATTGTTTTCAAAGTGCTATCATCATCAATGGTAATTCTTTTGTCATCAAAAAATGGCAACAGAGTCACTAAAATTTGACCATAAACATGATTTTGTTTTTTGCTATAGCTATCATTCCCAACTCGAACAGGTCTGTTGCCCAAATAACCTTTTAAAGGAACTATTTTTTCTTTCAAAAACTTATCTAAAGCCACTGGATAAAATTGATTGAAACGATTATCGTCATTTAAAGCAATATTTTCTATAAAATTCACATAATCTTCGAGTATCGAAAAATGACTTAAATCGTTGAGTGCCTTTATAGTAAAATGAGCATCTCGAATCCAACAATATCTATAATCCCAATTTCTTCCACTATTCGGAAACTCTGGCAAACTCGTTGTGACAGAAGTGACGATAGCTCCAGTATCCTGATATTGATGTAGTTTTAAAGTGAGAGCCGAACGAATTATTGCCTCTTGATGGTAGGATTCAGTAGTTGTATTTTTCACCCATTGATGCCAATATCGCTTTGTTTGTTGCAGATAGTTTTCAGCAGAGCTTTCCAAAGGTGCTTCGAGTGGAGCACCCCATGTCAATACCAAATATTTTTCGCCGTTAAGTACAAATGGCATTTCTTGGTCAATATAACTGAGCGGAATATTTGTAGTAAGCCGAACTTGTGATTCTAAGCCTTCAAAACGGATATGGCTGCTTCCAAATACTTTTTTGGTAACAATTTCACCATAATTGCCGACAGGTCTGCAACTCACCCTAATTCTTGGTCTTCCTTTGATCGGTATTATTTTTCGAACCAACATCAGTGGTTTATAAAACCTTTCATATAGTCTAAAACGTGGGGCAAAGTCAATTACTTTATAGCTTCCATCTTCACATTCGAAAGTAGTTTCAAGGATATTCGTGTTTTGCAAATATTTTTGGGTAGAAGTATAAGAATCCCATTCGGGTTGAATGAAAAATCTTCCACCTTTTTCTTCATCCAACATGCTTCCAAAGATAAAACTACTATCAAATTTCGGCAAACACATCCACCCAATATTGGCTTTATCATCCACCAAAGCAGCATAAGCACAATTGCCAATAATACCGTAGTTATATTTATGTTTATTCACGACAAATATTTTTGCTAAAAATAATTTGAAAAACTGAAAATAATAATGAAATGTAAAAAATTATCAAAAATTGTAAAAAATGAATAGTAATTTTACGCCGTTTCATTAACAAACCCTCGATTCTATGAGATTAATTATTATAATTTTGTCATTATCCATTTTTGCTTGTAAAAATGATAAATCAGTTGAGAAGATTCAAGAAATTCGAACTCAACCTGGGGGAAATGCTGAACTCATCAAAAACCCAGTAAGTATGGAAGGGATTGATTCTGTGAATGTTGCGAAAATAAAATTTGAAGAAATGATATTTGATTTCGGCTCAGTCAAAGAAGGAGCAAAAGTTATTCATCGTTTTCGATTCAAAAATATAGGGAAGGTGCCGTTGATTATAAAAGATGCACGATCTACTTGTGGTTGTACTGCTTCAGAATACCCTAATCATCCCATTTCTCCAGGTGACACTTCTAGTTTGAATGTGATATTTAATACCCAAAACAAAGAAAATTTTCAAGTAAAACATGTAACTGTTCTTGCCAACACTTATCCTTCAGAGACATCAGTGTCACTTCAAGGGCAGGTAATTACTAAAAATGGCAAACCAAAAACGACTGAAAATCATTAATTTAATTCAAATAAAAAATTTTAATATGTTATTTTTACAAGCTGGTAGTGCCATCACTTCAATCCTCCCTTTAGTATTGATGATAGTGGTTTTCTATTTTTTCATGATTCGTCCTCAAGCAAAAAAACAAAGAGAGCAAAATGATTTTCAAAATGGATTAGCGAAAGGGGATAGAGTGGTGACTGGATCAGGAGTTCTAGGTAAAATATCCAAATTGGATGAGAAAACTGTTACTCTCGAAGTAGATTCAAAAACTTATATTCGTTTTGCAAAATCAGCTATCTCGAAAGAAATGACAGATGCACTAGCTTCAATAAATAACGCTGATCATAATTAGAAAATCCATCAGATGAGAATTGGAGCTATTTCTTTCTTTATATTCATAACTCTAAACATCTTTGCTCAAAAAACTGATAACCAAATAGATGCTAGGTATTTGCCCAAACCTTATGTTCAAGTAAAACATCCTGAATGGAGCAAAAATGCAACGATCTATGAAGTAAATATTCGTCAGTTCACCAAAGAAGGAACTTTTAAGGCGTTCGAAGCTCACCTGCCGAGAATTAAAGCATTAGGTATTGATATTATTTGGCTCATGCCTATTCATCCCATTGGAGTAAAAAACAGAAAAGGGACTTTGGGTAGTTATTATGCCGTGAAAGGCTATTTGGGCATCAATCCAGAGTTTGGCAATATGGAAGATTTCAAAGCATTAGTGAAAAAAATTCATTATATGGGGATGTATGTCATTATCGATTGGGTAGGAAATCATACTGCTTGGGATAATCCGTTGGCAACCAATCATCCCGACTGGTACACCAAAACAAGAGAAGGAAATTTTCAACCAACCCCTTGGTTCGATTGGGATGATATTATCGATTTGGATTATAATAACCCTTATTTGAGAAAATATATGACTGATGCCCTAAAATTCTGGGTGAAAGAAGCCGATATAGATGGGTACAGATGTGATACTGGCGGATTTATACCAACAGATTTCTGGGATAATGCAAGAGCTGAGATGGATGCTATCAAACCAGTATTTATGTTGGCAGAATGGGAATCCAAGGATTTGCATCAACATGCTTTTGATATGACCTATGCATGGTCATTATGGGAAAAAATGCGGCAAACTGCAACCCATAACAAAGGTGCTGGTCCGATAACTGATTATATGGCTACCGACGAAAACACCTTCCCAAAAAATGCCTATAGAATGACATTTACGGATAATCACGATAAAAACTCTTGGGAAGGGAATCAATTTTCTAATTTTGGTGATGCATTACCTACTTGTATCGTTTTCTGTGGTGTGGTGAGTGGCATGCCCTTGCTTTATGGTGGACAAGAGGCAGGATTGGATAGATCTTTGGCATTTTTCGAAAAAGATGAAATCGTATGGAAAGAACATCCTAACAATGAGCTTTTTAAATCCATATTCAAGCTAAAACATCAAAATAAGGCACTATGGAATGGAGCTTGGGGTGGCGATATGATCAAAATAAATAATGATAAGCCTAATGAAATTGTTTCTTTTTCGAGAGAAAAAGGAGATAATCTCATCATTCCTATTATTAATTTCTCAAACAAAAGTGTTAAGGTTCAATTGAATACAAAGTATTACAAAGGAAATTATATCGATTGGTTTACAGGCAAAAGTATAGAACTCAAAGGTGATGACTTCTTTGAAATGAAGCCTTGGGAATATATCGTACTGGTGAAATAATATTATGCAAATTTGCTTTTGATTAATCGAATTGTCTCCAAATCCGTTTCATAATGGGATGCATTCGAATCGGTATGGATGGAAAAATCAACATTTGTCTTCACCTCTACTCTGGATGCAAATTTTCTTTGAGCCGTAAAGTGTATTTCAGTTGCTTTCGAAATATCCACCAATTCTTTTGCATTGTGTTCAGTAATGCCACTACCAGGCATAATCGTAATTCTATTATTTGACTTTTCTATCAATTGGGCAATTAAGTCTTTCCCTTCAAATGCAGTTGGCTCTTGTCCGCTAGTCAAAATTCTGTCGTAACCCATCTCAATAAGCTCCTCCATAGCTTTGAAAGGGTCGGGAGTTTGGTCGAATACTCGATGGCAAACTAAATTCATCCCACCAGCAAGGCTTTTCATTTGCTTCATGAATGGAATATTCAATTGTCCATCTTGCAACTGAGCCCCAACCACAATACCATCCATACCAATCATTTTGCAGAATTCTATATCTCTCAATATTTCCTCCATTTCACTCTCAGAATAGAGAAAATCACCACTTCTAGGGCGAACCAGAACACAAATTGGGATTTGCAAATAATCTCTAGTGAGTTTCATTGCTCCATAAGATGGAGTGATGCCGCCTAAGGGCAAAGCCCCACAAAGCTCTATTCTGTCCGCCCCTCCTTTTTGAGCAGTCAAAGCAGAGGTGTAGGATTGGGCACAAACTTCAAATAACATAATTGAATATTTTGTCTAAAGATAAGGAATATTAAACAAAACCAACTTGAACTTTTACAAATTTATCTTTGGATCGCTACCTTTTCTGCCTGCACCAATTGACCTTCTCGGAGGTATTGGAGAATGTAGGTGCCATTTGGGATGGTATGATTGGATAAATCAACAGTAATATCTTGACTACCAGACGATAAGGGTTGGGATATTATTTTCTGCCCCTTTATATCAAACAATTGGATTTCGTGCCGAAAGGAATTGAGGGGGTTGATGAAATGAATTTGAATATTATCTTTTGCTGGGTTGGGTGAAAAAGAAAATGCAAACTCCCTCAATGCCAAAAGGTCGCTATTTGCAACAGGTGGCAATAGAAATATTGTATCTCCACATCCTGGAGTGAGGCAACCGTCTTTATCTAGAATTAATAGTAAAATATCATGTTCACGAGTTATTGGCAATGTTATATCTCCTGCAAAAGCAATTCTACCATCTGGCAACTCAATCATCTTTGTCAATTCATCAATATAAGGTAAGGATTTTTCATATGGGAATGTCTTAGTCCAAATTGTATTACCTTGACTATCTACACAAAAAATATATTGCCATAATTCTCTTAAGTCTAATCCGTAAATTATAATATTTTTATTTTTTAAAACATTTATTTTACCAATTGTATATCGCTGTAAGAATTTTCTCTTCCAAACTTCATTACCTAAGGAATCAAAATAGGTAAGTTTCATATTATATATTGCAGAATCATTTGCAGTCCAGGTTGTAAGTACTCCCTTGTTTTTATAAGGGTAAATTGAAATTTCTTCATCGTAATTTCCATAATCTAGCACAATATTCACTTTCTTATTTCCCAAGCTATCCGTTCGGATAATTCCTGCATACTCATTTTCAGGTATGCCTATATATCTAGATGTAATATTATATGCCATCCAAAAATCCCCATCTTCCAATTCATATATATCTCTTCCATATTGATAATTAGTATATTTTCCTAAGGTGTCCCCATCAATTCTCTTTTCCCATAATTTGTTTCCATTCCTATCCGTTTTGATTAAATACTGCCTTGCCCATTGATTATCTACCCCTCTTTGGGCATAAATCAAATAATTGGAGTCCCTAGTTTCAATGATTTTTTCCCCTCCTTCATTATTTACTTTCAAATCATCGTAATAATTTACCCCTAATGAATCACCATTCAGTTTTACTTTATATACCATGACTGTATTCTTTTCTAAGGTTTGTCCTCTTGTTCCAGTCATAACAATATTAGAATCTGAATCTATCATCATATCAAATCCAATCTTCTTATATGGATAATCTGTATATATAAATTCATCTATCACATTCCCATTCAAGTCAGTCTTTACTAATGAATTACAATTGAACTGATCAAAACATTGAGAGCCTCCTAATAAGTATATTGTACTATCAAAATAATCAATATCTAAATCGCTATCATAATATTTAGATGGATTATAATGATTAAATGATGTCTGTGAAAACAACACACTACATTGTAGAATAAAATATAATTTGAATATTATTTTCATAATAAAATTAATAGGGATATTGCCAAATTGGCAATATCCCATATTGATTAATTAATTTTTATAAATTTTGCTTTATCTGTTTTATGATTGTCTTTTACAACCATCAAATAAAATCCTGATGGCAAATCGCCAACATTGATTTGATTTTGATTGCAATTTATTTTAGTAGTTTTAACTAATAATCCTTGCAAATTATAACAATAAGCAACAGTATTGCTGCAATCAAATCCAAACTGAAAACAAGAGGAGTTTGTATTATATCTAAATTGCATTGGGCAAATATTTTGTCTAAAGATAAGGAATATTAAACAAAATCAACTTGAACTTTTAAAAATTTATCTTTGGATCACCAGCTTTTCTGCATATTAATTGTCTAATTGCCTGATACTTTATTTTAAACAAAGATTAATTTACAATTTAGTTTTTAATTATAATTTGATTTTATTTGAACAGAATCAACTTTTGTTAAAGCAATATTTGATTCTGTAATCATCAAATCGAGTTTTGTTTATACAATATTTGATTTTGCTATCATCGAATCGAGTTTTATAACTAAAATTGTTGATATTATTTCCATCGAATCAAGTTATGTTAAAGCATTATTTGATTTTGCATTCATCCAATCGAGTTTAGTTGATAAAAACTTGAATGACGATTGACTTAACCAATTAATTTTTCTAAATTTTCATTAGATTTAAAAATTCACTTCAATATTGATTTCAAGAATCATTATAATAAAAAAAAATAACTCATCACTGACAAATTGTCATTTCTTTTTATAATTTACCCTATATTTGCATCCTGAAAATTAATAATTTTAGCATGTACGATAATAATCCGACGCTCCAAACAGTAGAAAAAGTGATTGACGAATCAATGCATGGATCTGTTTATGAAGCTACTATGACAGATTCAAATCCTGATTCTAAGAAATTCTATATCGAAAGTTATGGTTGCCAGATGAACTTTAGCGATAGCGAAATCGTCGCCTCCATCCTTTCCAAATCTGGGTTTGCTCCTACAAGAAATATCGACCATAGCGATCTGATTTTAATCAACACTTGCTCCATTCGTGAAAAAGCTGAAGAAACAGTTCGGAAAAGATTGAAGATATTTGATGCCATCAAACAACAAAAACCAGGATTGATGATTGGTGTGTTGGGTTGTATGGCTGAAAGGCTCAAAAAGAAATTTTTAGAAGAAGAGCGATTAGTCGATATTGTGGTGGGTCCTGACGCCTATCGTGATTTGCCAAATCTTCTCGAGAATGCTGAAGGTGGCGAAAAAGGTATCAACGTACTACTGTCGAGAGAAGAAACTTATGCCGACATCAGCCCTGTCCGTTTGGATCATAACGGAATATCAGCATTTATTTCCATCATGAGAGGATGCGACAATATGTGTAGCTTCTGTGTGGTGCCCTTTACGAGGGGGCGTGAAAGAAGTAGAGATGCATTCAGTGTGGTGGCAGAAGCTCAAGATTTGCTAGAAAAAGGATATAAAGAAATAACTTTGTTGGGGCAAAATGTGGATAGCTACAAATGGGAGAATCCCGAAACCAAAGAAATTGTCAATTTCGCCAACTTGCTGGAAATGTGTGCATTAGTACATCCAAAACTTAGAGTAAGGTTCTCGACTTCCCATCCAAAAGATATTACGGATGAGGTGCTTTTCACAATGAAAAAATATGACAACATTTGCAAATATATCCATTTGCCAGTCCAAAGTGGCAATAGCAGAATTCTAGATTTGATGAACAGAACTTACGATAGAGATTGGTACATTCAGAAAATTGATAGAATCTATGAGATTATGCCCGATTGTGCTGTTTCATCCGATATTATCGCAGGGTTTTGTTCGGAAACAGAGGCTGAACACCATGATACTCTGAGCATTATGGAATATGCCAACTATTCGATGAGTTATATGTTCTTTTATTCAGAACGACCTGGCACCTTAGCAGCAAGAAAATTGACAGACGATATTCCATTGGAAACCAAAAAACGTAGATTGCAAGAAGTGGTTGAATTACAACAAAATATATCACTCAAGCACAATGAAAAGGAAATTGGGAAAGTCTATGAAGTTTTGATTGAAGGAGATTCTAAAAAATCTGAAAATGACTTCAAAGGCAGAAATTCACAAAATAAAATGACTGTTTTCCCCAAAAAAGGAGATTACAAAAAAGGGGATTATGTAATGGTGAAAATATTAGATGCTTCGAGTGCAACTTTAAAAGGAGAAATCATCTAAATTATGGCAAACACAAACTTACAATCCATAAAATTAAAATTTGGAATTATTGGCAATTCCAAAGCATTGGATGCAGCTTTAGATACGGCTGTAAGGGTGGCACATACAGATTTGTCGGTGTTGATTACAGGTGAAAGTGGCGTTGGTAAAGAAGCCTTTTCAAAAATAATACATTCATTAAGTTCGAGAAAACACAATAACTTTATAGCCGTGAACTGTGGTGCCATACCAGAAGGAACGATAAATTCTGAATTGTTTGGTCATGAAAAAGGGGCATTCACAGGAGCTACGGATACTCGAAAAGGTTATTTCGAGACGGTAGATGGAGGTACTATATTTTTGGATGAGATCGGTGAAATGCCATTAGACACCCAAGCTTTTCTATTGAGAGTGCTTGAAAGTGGCGAATTTATTCGAGTTGGGTCGAGCAAAGTGCTGAATACGGATGTAAGAATCATTGCAGCTACAAATGTTGATTTGATAGAAAATATTAATAAAGGGAAATTTAGAGAAGATTTGTATTATCGATTGAATACTGTTCCGATCCGAATTCCTGCATTGAAAGACAGACCAGAAGATATTCCGTTGTTATTCAGGAAGTTTGCTATAGATTTTTCAGAAAAATACAGAACACCAAATCTACAATTGGACGAACAAGCCACTCGGCTATTGCAAAGCTATCAGTGGCCCGGAAATATAAGAGAACTGAGAAATGTAGTGGGTCAAATGTCAATTTTATCAGAAGATAAGATGATCGCCGCAGCCGATGTTTTGCATTTCATTCCTGCACTTAACAATCGAAATTTGCCTTTAAGCTCAATTACTGCAAATACTGAACAATCTAATTTTCAGGAAAGAGAGATTTTGTATAAGTTACTTTTTGACATGAAGCATGACTTGAACGAGCTGAAATCACTAATATTCGAGTTGATTCGGAGTAATAATTTGAGAGTGCCAGATATGTCGATGCTTCGTCAATTGCAGAGCCCAGCTTTCCCAGTACAAGGCATGCAGAATGAGATCAACCCTATTGATCATCAATCTTTTATGAACAATGAACACTTTGATGACTATAATCCGAGCTCTACCAAACCACTAATTGTTACGAATACGAATGAAAAGTTATATTCAAATACAGAAATTGTAGAGGAAAACTTGAGCATCGAAACAATGGAGAAAGAACTGATACTCAAAGCATTGAAAAAACATAGCAATAGAAGAAAAGAAGCAGCTGACGACTTAGGCATATCTGAAAGAACACTTTATCGAAAAATCAAACAATATGATATTTAGTTGTTTTTAAAATGAATTTGAAGCCAATAGTTATTTTTATACTAATCAGCTACCAGTTATATGGTCAAGTTGCAATAAATAGCGACAAAAGAGAAAAGGAAATAGTGGAGCAATGTTTGGCAGCAATGGGTGGAGAAGAAGCTTGGAATAACACAAAATATATTCAATGGGATTTTTTTGGTAGAAGAAGATTGAATTGGGATAAATGGAACCAAGAATTGACAGTAGAAAGTATAAGTGGGTCGCCGCAATTCAAAGTATGGGTGAATTTAACCACCAAAAAAGGAAAAGCAATTATAGATAACAAATGGTTAACTCAACCTGATTCCATTTCATTTTGGATGAATAAGGGTTATGAATATTGGGTAAACGATTCTTATTGGCTAATAATGCCATTCAAACTGAAAGATTATGGAGTTCAATTAAAATATTTGGGCTTTCAAAAATGTTCTAAAATGATTGATTGTGAGGTACTTGAAGTTACATTCAATCAAGTTGGGTTGACACCAGAAAATAAATACCATGTATTTTTTGATTTAGAAACCCATTTAGTAATTGAATGGTCATATTTTGAAAAACATTCTGATTTATCGCCCAAAATGACAACAACTTGGGAAAATTACCAAAAATTTGGAAATATCTTATTAGCAACTAAACGAGGAAAATATAATTTGGATAATATTTCAGTTCGATAAAAAATCAATCCTCGAAATCATCAAAATAATTATCTTTAAAATCATCAATTTCTCTCCTGTCTTTCTTTGTTGGTCGCCCAGCTCCTTTATCTCTTATCTCAGCTCCAAATTTTCCAACGAACCAATCTTGATATTTATTGAGTTCTTCTATTGGAGTTTGATCTTGATAGCATTGTTGAGCTATAGTTGCTGCCACTCTTTTCTCAATGATTTCCAACACTTTAAACTGAAAATTAAAACCATTTTTCTTCACCAATACAATATCTCCAGCCTGAACATTGCTTGCAGGCTTTGCATTGGTCTGATTTATTTTCACCTTTCCGCTTCGAACTTCATCACTAGCTAAAGTTCTAGTTTTATAAATCCGAACGCTCCAAAGCCATTTATCAATTCTAGTTTTTATTGCCAATTTTTCAATGTTTAATACATTATCCCATTGCCTCTAATGCAAGCTCCCACTCCACCATTTTGAGATCCAAGTCTTTTTTCAAATTATTATATTCTTGAAGGATTTTTGAATGGTTCGGACTTTCGAAAAAGCCATCTTCTGCCATCTGTTGCTCCTTTTTCTTTATTTCATTTTCCAATTCGGCAATTTTTCTTTCGGCTTGTTGGATATTTTTTTGAAGCACTTTATTCTCCGAATCATTGGATTTCTTTGTGTCTTGATTGGCAGCACTATTTTTTGTACTCATTTCTACAGCTCTCATATTGTCCAAAGCTCTCTTTTCCAAAAATGCGTTTACATCACCAATATAATCATATAATTTATGATCTCGAAATTCAACAGTCCTTGTTGTCAGATCTGCTAAAAAATCACGGTCATGCGACACTACGATGAGAGAGCCATCATATTCCATCACAGCTTTTTTCAACACTTCCTTCGCTTTGATGTCCAAATGGTTCGTTGGCTCATCCAATATCAACAAATTGATAGGACGAAGTAAAAGACAAGCCATTGCTAATCGAGCTCTTTCACCACCCGAAAGCACAAAAACTTTTTTATCTACATCTTCTCCACTGAACATAAAGGAGCCTAAGATATTCCTTAATCTTGGTCGGAGTTCAGGGGGCGAATTTTCTTCCATTGTTTCGAGAAGTGTTTTTTTAGGATCCAACGAATCTGCTTGATTCTGAGCATAATAGCCGATCATCACATTATGACCTAAGGTGATCTCTCCGCCATTTGCAGGTTCTTTGCCCACCAATATTTTTGCCAAAGTCGTTTTCCCTTGACCATTTTGTCCCACAAATGCAACTCTATCTCCTCTGTCCATCTTGAAATCAACTCCATCCAACACCAACAGATCATCGTATTGTTTCTTCACATTCTGACCTTCCACCACAATTTGCCCTGAACGAGGTGACGGTTGGAACTGAAGCCGCATTGCACTAGTATCTTCGTCATCAATTTCAACTCTCTCCATTTTGTCCAATTGCTTTTGCATAGATTGAGCCATTGTGGTTTTGGATGCTTTTGCCATGAATCGAGTGATAGTCCTTTCTTTTTGGTTGATCACTTTTTGTTGATTATCAAAAGCATTTTGTTGGAGCTCTCTTCTTTCCTTCCTCATTTCCATTGCTTTGGTATAGTTAGCCTTATAGTCAAACACTTTTCCCAATTCAATTTCGATGGTTCTTTTGGTAATATTATCCAAAAATTGTTTATCGTGAGATATAATAATAATTGCTCCAGGATAATTCTCCAAAAAGCTCTCCAACCAAATAATAGATTCGATATCTAAATGGTTCGTCGGCTCATCCAATAGCAAATAATCTGGTTGTCTAAGAAGCATTTTGGCAAGTTCGACCCGCATTTGCCAACCCCCACTGAATTCATCGGTCAATCTATTCAAATCTGATTGTTTGAAACCTAATCCTGATAGAATTTTAATTGCATCTGATTCGGCAGTTGAGCCACCAACGAGATGAACATGTTCGGACAAATCACCAATTTCTACTAAAAGATCGTGATAGCTATCACTTTCATAATCCGTTCTTTCAGAGAGAATTACATTCAACTCTTCCAATCGAGCTTCCATTTGTTTGATTTCTTCGAAAGCCGACATGGCTTCTTCGAGAACCGTTTTCCCTTTTGGCAACAACAAATCTTGATGCAAAAAAGCTAAGGTTGAATGTGTTGGTCTGGTGATGTTGCCGCTTTGATGCTCTTCGGCTCCAGCAATTAACTTGAGTAATGTGGATTTTCCTGCACCATTTCTTCCTACCAAACCTACTTTATCCCTTTGCCCGATGACTAGATTGATATTATTAAGCACAATCCTATCACCATATTGAACATAAATATTAGAAATCGAAATCATAATTTACTGAAAAACAATTATATGCGAAATTGTCGATTGATTTTTTTAAATTTGCTGCAAAAATACCTCTATAATTGATAACCTACAAATAACTTTGTAAACAAATACAATATTTTATGATTGGTTTTGAAGATGAATTTGAGGTAGCTGAGGAAAACAGACCAAAGTTCAAGTATTCTCCAATATTAAGGAGAGGTTTGGCAATGGGCATAGATTTTTTTATTTGTACTTTTATAGTCACGATTTACTTTATGACACAGTTTGATTTTAAAGATAATCCTAATTTGTTGCAAGATTATATTCTGCAAAATAAAGGTTATACTCAATTAATCATTTACATTGCATTTTTCTTGTATTTCATTTTTCTTGAAAGTTCTAATTTGAAAGCATCTTTAGGAAAACTAATATTTGGCATAAAAGTTACAGACGAATCTGGCGATAAATTACATCATACACAAGTTGCCAAAAGAACATTAGTGAAATCCATTGCTTTCAGTCCGATTATATTAATTTTTTATGTGCTGATAATCAATGTAAAACGTCAATTTCTGCATGATATGTGGGCAAAATCAATTGTAATTTTGAACAAATAAGTATATATTTGTGAATAATATTTAATTCAACATTTTTATTATGATATAATGTAATTGGGAAGCCAATACATTCGTTATTCAATTATCAAATAAAATTCATGAATCAAAAAAGTTATTTATTTACTATTTTAACCATTTTAGTTTTCCAAAATTACCTTTATAGTCAAGTCAGCAATGACTTAGATTTATATGATCAGGCATTAGTTGCTTATAAAAGTAGGAATTATTCTAAAACACTAACTTCTCTTGAATCTTTTCATGCAAATAATAAATCAACTAGCAAATCGAGTTTGTTAGCAGGAAAAACGTATTTAATATTAAAAAACTTCGACAAGGCAAAAGAATTTTTGAATGTAGGAATTCAAAAAGACCCAGCTTCTTATGAGTGTTGGTATCATTTGGGTCTCTGTGAGCAAAACTTGAATCATCATTCTGATGCAATCGTTTTATTCGATAAAGTAATTTTTTTAAAGAGAGATTTCGTAGAAGCCTATAATCAGAAAGGAATATCGTATGAAAAAATAAATGAGCTGGATAAGTCTAAATCAGAATATGAATCTGCTATTTTATTGAGACCAAATACTTCAAAGTATTATTACAATAAAGCAAATGTCGAACTCAAAATGAATCAATTGAGTTTTGCAATAGAAGACCTTACAAAAGCTATAGATTTGGATCCGAATAATGCTAAAGCTTATTCCTTAAGAGCCAATGCAAAATTAGCTTTGAATGATAAAATCGGTGCAATCAACGATCTTGAAATGGCTGCATTCAACAATCCTGCCGACCTATCTTTCCGAATCAACAAAGGAAAATTACAATTAGAAATTGGAAATGCTAAAAAGTCAATTGAAGATTTTAATGCAATATTAGAAATTGACCCCAAAAACCAAGATGCATTAATCTATAAAGCTGTGGCTTATAGCAAAATAGGTGAGCAAGAAAACGCAGTAGCCACTTTCTCAAAAGCTGAAAAATTACAAAAAAATAATCCATTGTTGTACTTGAATCGAGGTAATGTATATATGGATTTGGGTAAATATATTAAAGCAAAAGATGACTATTATGAAGCCATAAAATACAATGAAAATTTCTCGGAAGCTTATTACAATCTTGCAAGAGCTAAAATAAAAATGAATGATTATTCTAGTGCTTTAAAAGATGTAAATAAAGCAATCACATTAGATCCTAAAATGGCAAATGCCTATTTGGTGAGAGGATATATCAAAGTGAAGCAAAAAAACAACACAGCTTGTTATGATCTAAGTAAAGCTGGGGAACTTGGCGAATCCTCTGCTTATGATATGATAAAAGAATATTGCAAATAATTAAATATCAGCAATTTATTCTTTTCTAATTTGTTATTTTTTCTTGATTTGATTTCCAATCATTTTCAAAATGTATTCTATATAAATATTTTTATTCAAACTAAATAAATTTTCCATTCGTATTTTTTACCTCTAAATCATTACCTTTGTTCATCATCATGATATTAGAGAATTAATTTTTGAAGTAATTAATATTCAATTTATTATAAAGAATTTGACTTATGTTCGATAACGAAAGAATAGCCATCCAACAAGAATTGGATGAACTAAAAAATGCTGGGCTTTACAAACAAGAAAGAATCATCACAACTCCACAAGCAGCTCAAATCAAAACCACTGCTGGCGGTGAAGTATTAAACTTTTGTGCAAATAATTATTTGGGTTTATCATCTCATCCTAAAGTAGTAAAAGCTGCAAAAGATACGATTGATACTCATGGATATGGGATGTCATCTGTACGATTCATTTGTGGAACACAAGACATTCATAAAGAATTAGAAAGGAAAACTGCCACATTTTTAGGTGCAGAAGATTGTATCCTTTATGCTGCAGCATTTGATGCGAATGGCGGTATTTTTGAGCCACTTCTGCAAGAACAAGATGCAATAATTTCTGACGAACTCAATCATGCTTCGATTATTGATGGGATAAGACTCTGTAAAGCACAAAGATACAGATATAAAAATAATGACATGTCTGATCTGGAAGATAAACTCAAAGAAGCATCTGGGGCAAGAAGAAAACTCATCGCTACTGATGGAGTATTTTCAATGGATGGATATATTGCCAAATTAGATCAAATCTGCGATTTGGCAGATAAATATAATGCGATGGTGATGGTGGATGAATGTCATGCTACTGGTTTTTTAGGAAAGACTGGTAGAGGCTCTATTGAGCATTGCAATGTGATGGGAAGAGTAGATATTATTACTGGAACTTATGGGAAAGCATTGGGTGGAGCATCTGGAGGATTCACAGCAGCAAGGAAAGAAATAGTTGATTTATTAAGACAAAGATCAAGACCTTATTTATTTTCAAATACATTAGCTCCATCAATAGTTGGTGCAAGTATTAAAGTGTTGGATATGCTCAGTGCATCTACTCAGTTAAGAGATAAGTTGGAGGCAAACACCATTCAGTTCAGGAAAGGCATGAAAGCTGCTGGATTTGACATATTAGAGGGGGTTCATCCAATAACTCCAGTTATGCTTTATGATGCACCATTAGCACAACAATTTGCATCGAAATTATTAGATGAAGGCATCTATGTTATCGGATTTTTCTATCCAGTAGTTCCAAAAGGAAAGGCAAGAATTAGGGTACAGATTTCTGCTGGTCATGAGCCAGAACATATCGACAAAGCAATACAGGCATTTACTAAAGTTGGTAAAGAATTAGGTGTGATAAAATAGAAATTATGTCGAACAAAGAATGGAATCTTGGAGAAAAAAACAAACCAAAACTAGCAAAAGAGCTTGAAGATGCCATATTGGTTGGTTTGATTACTCAATATCAGTCAGAAGAAAAGGTAAATGAATATTTAGCTGAACTAGAGTTTTTAGCTTATACTGCTGGGGCAAGAACGGTAAAAAAATATGTTCAGAAACTCACCCAACCAGATAGTAGAACTTTTATAGGCAAAGGAAAGTTGGAGGAAATAGCCACTTATATAGAGATTCATGAAAAAATATCTTTAGTCATTTTCGATGATGATTTGAGTGGAAAACAAGTGAATCATATTGAAGAAGTGCTGAAAGTAAAGATTGTGGATCGAAGTACTTTGATATTAGATATTTTTGCCGAAAGAGCTCAGACTGCCCAAGCCAAAACTCAAGTAGAATTAGCCCAACTCAAATATATGTTGCCAAGGCTGAGAGGACTTTGGTCGCATTTGGAGCGTCAAAGAGGAGGGATTGGGATGAGAGGTCCTGGAGAAAAAGAAATTGAAACGGACAGAAGGATCGTTCGAGATAAAATCGCTCTTTTGCAAAAAGATTTAGAAATAATTGATCGCCAGAACACTACGAGAAGAAAACATCGAGATGAGCTGATTAGAGTTGCATTAGTGGGTTACACAAATGTCGGCAAATCTACAATTATGAATTTGTTGAGCAAATCGGATGTATTTGCTGAAAACAAACTATTTGCTACATTAGACACTACTGTTCGGAAAGTTGTATTTGGCTCGATGCCTTTCTTATTGTCTGATACTGTTGGATTTATCAGAAAACTTCCTCATCATTTAATAGAAAGTTTCAAGTCAACATTAGATGAAGTGAAAGAAAGTGATTTGTTGCTTCATGTGATAGATCTCTCACATCCACAATTTGAAGATCATATCAAGACTGTTCATCAGACGTTAAAGGATTTGGATTGTTTGGACAAGCCAATGTTAATGGTTTTCAATAAATATGATGCCTACAAAAAAAATCATTTTGACGACTATGTGGATGAACAGACAAGACAAGAAATTGAAAATGAATTAAGAACAAAAATGAAAAATAATTATGAACACGACAATGTTTTCATTTCTGCCATAACAAAGGAAAATATTGATATTTTAAGAACCCAACTAACAGAATTAATTCAGCAATTATATTTAGTGAGATATCCATATCGGAAAAGAGAATGGTAGAATATTGATATAATTATCTATCAAAAACGGTTTTATCACAAATTTTATTAACTTTACTTTAGTTAAATTGCTTTTTCATGAAAAATCGTTACTTTTCGACACTAATACTTTTTTTATATTTATTTTCATCCTTTCAATTAATTGGACAGGACGAACATAGTTTTCAATGGAAATATAGATCTTCTAGCGGTGCACCAATGAGAAATCTGGATGTACTGCCAACTGAAGACTTTGGATATATTCATTGTGGCTTAATCGAAATTCCAAATACGAATGGAATGTTAAATCCATATATATTCAGGACTGATTGTCAAGGAAAAACAATTTGGGCAAAGCAATTTTCGGAAATTACAGAAGGTGCAAATAATATTAATGCAAGGATTCTGCCCCTACCGAATAATGAATTTATTCTATTGGCTAATATTGGATTTTTCTTTAGCTCTCCTAAAAATAGTATTTTCTTAGCAAAAATTGATGGCAATGGAAATGTTAGATGGACAAAAAAACTGGGTGGTGGAACACAAAGACAAACCGTAATTCAAGATGCCATAATCTCAAAAGATGGGAATATATTATTAGCTGGACAAACTGGATCTTTTGGCTCAGACAGTAATAATAATGATTACACAGACCAATATTTTGTAAAACTCAGCCCATCTGGGAATATAATTTGGAGCAAAACGTATGGCAATCCCAAAGCGATAGACCGTTGCTTTGCAATAATTGGGTTAGCCGACAATAGCCTTGTTGCAGCTGGATCTTATCTTCATGCAGGAACATTTTATGCAAATTTGTTAAAAATGGATGCAGAGGGTAAGTTGCTTTGGAATAAAGTATATGGCGATAGTATAGCTCCACATGCCAATCATGCCTACGGAGTGATAGCAACTAAAGATGGTGGATTTTTATTAACAGGCTCATCCACGAATGCAAAAGAGAATTTTCAGTCCTATCCAGATATGATGTTGATCAAAACGGATGCAAATGGTGAACCTCAATGGACTAGAGCTGTTGCAGGTGGAGCTTCAGATTCATTCGAAAATGCAGTAAATTGCATTGAAACAGAAAATGGAGATTTTGCAGTCATCTGTGCAACTAATTCCTACCCATCCATAGGATTTGTAGCAAATAAATATGTGATGATGACTATTTCATCGGGAGGAAGTGTCAAAAAAGCATTAACCTACAATCAAGGTTCATCTCATTATCCAAGATTGATTAAGAATAAAATAGAAGGAGGATACTTGATCACTGGATTCACAAATTGGAGCGGGTATGGAGGAGATAATAATACATTCGATCCAATAATTATCAATACAGATCACAATACTGAAGTAAATGATTGTTTCACAGATGATGTAACGGTGCTAACTTCAGTTTACAATCCGACTTTTGACTACAAAATAGGACCAGCAGTTACTGGTAGTGGAGGCACCATGATAGAAACAATTACAAACATACAAAACTTTGATATTCAACTAAATAATTTGTGTGAGAAAAATGGATATTCATCCTGTTCGACATCAATATCCAATATTGATGCTGCTCAAAAAGTTCAAATACAACCTAATCCTGTTTTAGAAAATGTGCCAATTGAAATTTCTTGGGATATGGATAATGTTCAAATAATAGAAATTGTTGATTCAAAAGGCGAGATTTTGCAAAAAACAACAATTGATAACCAATATAAAAAAACGAATATCTATATTTCTGAAAAAGGAGTATATTTTGTGAAAATAAATAATAATAAAACTCAAATAACAAAAAAACTAATTGTAATTCAATAAATTATATGTATTTAACCATTCATCCTAATAACCCTGAAGAGCGAAAAATAGAACAAGTAGTTAAAATCCTTCAAAATGGTGGAGTGATTATCTATCCAACCGATACGGTGTATGGAATTGGTTGTGATATTAGAAATCAGTCTGCAATTGAAAAGGTATGTAAGATAAGAGGTCTGAAACCAGAGAAAGCTGCACTTTCAATCATGTGTAAAGATATTAGTCAGATTTCAGATTATACACAACAAATTGATAATCCGTATTTTAAATTACTTAAAAAGAATTTGCCAGGTCCTTTCACCTTTATTTTGAACTCCAATAATTCAGTTCCAAAAATGTTCAAAAACAAAAAGAGAACTATTGGAATCAGAATCCCTGATAATAAAATTGTACTTGAATTAATCGATCATTTAGGTGCTCCAATTTTGACTACTTCATTAAAATCTGATGATGAAATTTTAGAGTATTTCACCGATCCATCTGAAATTTATGAGGACTTTGAAAATCAAGTAGATTTGGTAATTGACGGTGGGATTGGGAAAAATGTTCCATCCACTATAGTTGATCTGACTCAATCAGAACCAATTATTATTAGGAAAGGTGCTGGCGAATTAAACTTTGTATAAATTGTAAATCAGGAAGTTATATAACAAATAAATCAATAAAAATGGCTGAATTAAAAACAAAAGTGAATGAAGTAGATGTTCATGACTTCATCAATTCATTTGCAGATACGGAGCAAAAAAAGTTAGATAGTTTCCAATTGCTTCAATTTATGGAAACCATTACAGGTTTTGAACCAAAAATGTGGGGTACATCTATTATTGGGTTTGGACAATATCATTACAAATCTGAAAGAAGTCGTCAAGAGGGCGATTGGCCTCTTGTTGGTTTTTCGCCAAGAAAATCTGCAATATCATTATATGTGTATTCTGGTGCAGAAGGACAAGAAGAATTGTTGAAATCTTTGGGGAAATTTAAAATGGGTAAAGGATGTATTTATGTTAAAAAACTAACAGATATTGATTTAGATACATTAAAAAAAATGATAGAATCAACAATAGAATTTTTAAAAAATAAATACAATTAGTCTAATCATTATTCTCCTCTAAAAATAAAAATTAATCAATTATCATATAATTCCAAACTATGCTAACTATATTTATTATAACTTAACAGAATTTAGATGAATCAAAATAATCTTGCAAAGTATATTGCAGATCATACCCATACTGATGAAAACGAATTGGAGACTTTACTTTCTCATTGTTCGACAATGCAGGTGAAAAAAGGTGAGTTTTTACTGAGAGAAGGTGAAAAATGTATGCATTCATTTTTTGTAGAAAATGGTTTGCTCCGCCAATATTATTTGGATGATTCTGGAAAAGAATATATAGTTCAGTTTGCACCAGAAAATTGGTTTATGTCAGATAGAGAAAGTGTATATTTTGATCTTCCAACCCATTATTTTATTCAAGCTCTTGAAGATACTTCAGTTTTTCTTTTCGATGAGTCTTTGATTATGCACTTATCCACTACAAATTCAAAATTTTTAGAATTTAATAACAGATTGTTACACAATCATATCCGACATTTGCAACGTAGAATCACTCTATTAATGAGTGCAACTGCCGAACAAAGATATTTGGAATTCATTCAGATATATCCAGATTTGATAAATAGAGTTTCTCAAATATCTATCGCATCCTATTTAGGAATTACTCCAGAAAGTTTAAGTAGAGTACGAAAAGAAATTTTATCAAAACATCAAAAATAATATCTTAACATAGATCAATGTTAAACAATATTATCACCCTTAATTTTGTATAAAAAATTAAATATGACAAAAAGATCAATTGAATTAGTCGTTAGCCCAAGAGAACCACATTTTGTTGGTGATGGTTTTAGAGTTCATAATTTTATCCCAAGTGCATACCGATTAGATATGGAAAGAATGGATCCATTTATCATGTTGGATTATAATTCAAAATATCATTTTGGTCCCACTAATATTCCAAGAGGTGTAGATATTCATCCTCATAGAGGGTTTGAGACAGTAACAATTGCCTATAGTGGAAAGGTAGAACATCATGATAGTAGTGGTGGAGGTGGAATAATCGGTGAGGGTGATGTGCAATGGATGACTGCTGCAAGTGGAGTGCTTCATAAAGAATTTCATGAAAAAGAATGGAGCAAGCAAGGTGGAATATTTCAGATGGTGCAGCTGTGGGTGAATCTACCTGCAAAAGATAAAATGAGTACACCAAAATATCAAGCTATTGAGAATCAAGCAATGAAAAGATATATTTTGGATGATCAAGAAGGAGAGATAGAAGTGATAGCAGGAGATTATAAAGGAACTAAAGGTACAGCCGATACCTTTACACCTATCAATTTATTTAATGCAAAACTAAATAATGGCGGTTCTGCAATATTTGATTTTCCTAAAAATTATAATACTGCATTGTTAGTGATTGAAGGTTCTATTACAGTAAATGGTGAAGAAAAAGTACCAACTGATCATTTTGTTTTAATGGCTAATGATGGTGAATCATTTACGATAAAAGCAGAAGAAAAATCAATAATTTTGGTATTAAGTGGCGAACCAATCAATGAGCCTATATCAGCACATGGCCCATTTGTGATGAACACAAGGCAGGAAATTGTACAAGCCTTTGATGATTTCCATAAAGGAAAATTTGGTTATATTGCATAATATTTAGAAAACAGCTTCTCATGAATATTGGAAGCTGTTTTCATTATAGCAAGTTTTTATAACTATATCGATATATTTGGATGAAAACGAATCGGTTAGAAGCATTTAGTGATGGCGTCTTAGCCATAATTATTACAATCATGGTATTAGAAATGAAAGCTCCAATTGGGTCAGATTTTGAAACATTACGACCTCTATTTTCAAAGTTTTTATCCTATATCATAAGTTTTATTTACATCGGGATATATTGGAACAATCATCATCACATGTTTCAAGCAATAGAAACAGTGAATGGAAAAATACTGTGGGCAAATCTTACATTGCTTTTTACATTATCCCTTATCCCATTCACTTCGGCATGGATGGGTGAAAATAATTTTGCACCTTATCCTGTAGCTTTATATGGGCTGAATTTACTTTTATGTGCGGTTAGCTTCATTTTACTCGAAAAGTCAGCAATTCGCCACGAAGGAAAAGATTCGAATATAGCTCAGGCTCTTGAAAACAAAACCAAAGAAGTTATATCTTTTTCAGTCTATTTTTTATCACTAGTTTTAGCTTTTTATTATCCAATAATCAGTATATTTGGTTATATTTTTGTTGCAATAATCTGGTTAATACCAGATACGAGAATTGAAAAAAGATTAAAATAAAATAAGATGTCAGAAAAAGAATATTCAAACGAGGAAATTACAATAGTTTGGCAACCAATCCTTTGTATTCATTCTGGTGTTTGTGTCAAAACATTACCCAAGGTATATCATCCTAAAGAAAAACCTTGGATTACTATTGAAAATGCAACCACTGAAGCTTTGATTGATCAAGTTGCTATGTGTCCATCTGGGGCTTTGAGTATAAAAAAATTGTAATATTATGTTAAGTTTGGAAAGAGAAGACAATGGTCATTCTGGAAGATTTGTTATATATGAAAATAATGAATTTGCAGGTGAAATGATATATACTTGGTCTGGAAAAAATATTATGATTATTAATCATACAGGAGTTGAGGAAGCTTTTGGTGGAAAAGGGTTTGGAAAGAAACTTTTAATGGAAGCAGTGAAATATGCTAGAGAAAATGATTTGAAAATATTACCTTATTGCCCGTTTGCAAAAGCTGAATTCGATAAAAATCCTGATATACAAGACGTTTTATATTAATATTATAATGTATTGTAATGAATAAAGAAAGAATTTATAGTTTATTGTTTTCAAGTGTTTATCCTTTATACATCAAAAAAGTAGAAACAAAAGGGAGAACAAAAGAGGAGCTAGACACAGTAATTTATTGGTTGACAGGCTATAATGAAAAATCGCTTCAAGAACAAATAGATAAAAAAAATGATTTTGAAACATTCTTCAATCAAGCACCATTGCTCAACCCAGATGCATCAAAAATTACTGGAATTATTTGTGGCTACAGAGTTGAGGAAATAGAAGACCCTATCATTCAAAAAATGAGGTACTTAGATAAATTAGTTGACGAGTTGGCAAAAGGGAAAAAAATGGAAAAAATTTTAAGAACATGATTTGTATTGAGCAAAAAAATTAAAATTATTTGTTTTATTAGAAGCAAATTTGTAACTTACAGTATCTAATAAAATATTTAAAATATATTTCGAGCAAAAAATTTTATATCATGAAAAAAAACATTCTAGCTTTATTGCTTTCCTTCGCTTCAAGCTTTATTTATTCCCAACATTTTGTAGTTACTCATTACGATTCTAAAGGAAATCCTAATAATCTAAATAAAGAATATGAAAGTACTTATGGAACTGGTAATGCTTGGTCATTAATTATTAATGGAACACACCCGATCCCGTTTTGGTCTGACCAGAAATCTTTACCTTTTGATTTTCAATTCAATGGCAATATTTATAGAAAATTTAGAGTTTGTACAAATGGATTAATTACTTTTGACACAACTACTTCTCTACCAATTCTCGATTATGATCAAAAAACATTCCCGAGTGATTTTATACCAAATAATTCAGTTGGTATATTAGGATTGGCTTGTATTGGCTCTCAAGATTATGTAATTCAAAAAATATTTGGCACTTCTCCAAACAGACAAGTTTGGGTTCAATTTAATTCATATAGTTATACAAATAATCCTTCCAACAACTCATTATCTACTAATTGGAGTATAGTTTTTGAAGAAACTACCAATAAAATATATGTCGTAGATCAAAATAATTTGGGCTATCCAGATTCAGTAAAAAAAGTAAGTATTGGAATTCAATATGATAACAAATCATCAGTAATAGTACCTGGATCACCAAACATTATTGCAAAATCTCGTAATTACAAAATTCCAATAGATAATTCATATTATGAATTTCGACCAGGTAATAGAAAAGCAAATGACGTATCAATTGAAAATTTTACATCTGATACTCTAACAGGTATAGCGAAATATAATATAAAACTATATTTAAAAAATATTGGTAATGAATCAATTAATAATTTAGAAGTAAATTATAGGATTAATAATGGAACCATTATCAAATCTGTTATTACTGGGCTTAATATTAAAACTGATGAAAATGGATATGTTGTTCATCCAATATCATGGGATATTCAACAAAAAGGGATTTATAAATTAGAAGCTTGGATTTCAAAAGTAAATGGTATTGACGATGAAAACCCGATTGATAATAATATTTTAAAAAATATTACCGTATTTAGTAGGAATATAAATAAGTCAATTTTATATGAAATGATTACTAGTTCAACTTGTGATCCATGTAATATATATAATAAAAATTCTTATAATATTCTCGACTCAAAAAACAAGAACGATTTTGTATATATTTCATATCCAGTTAATTACCCTGATGAAGGAGATCCATATACAACATGGGAAATAAGAAATAGAATAGGATTTTATCCAATTTTGACAAATTTTATTCCATTACTAATTTATAATGGATCTGTGAATTTATTGGATAATGCTTTCACAGATAGTGTTTATAATGAGAGCAAAAATCAATATGCTGGATTCGATTTAAAGGGAAATTACTATTTCAACGATAGTACTAAAACGATAAGTGGAAAAATTGATTATACTTCACTTTTTGATGCTGAAAACTATAAAATATATATCGCTATTATTGAAAAAGAAACCAAAAAAATGCCAAAACCAATGGCGAAACATCATTTAGAAATGTAGTTAAAAAAATGATTCCTGATGAAAATGGTATTGCACTTAGTTCAACTATTGATGGTAAAACTGATTCTATAAGTTTTTCTTTTCAATTTCAAGGATCATATAGATTACCTACTGGTTATGCTTCAACCAACCCAATTGATTACACACTAGAACATTCTGTTGAAAATTTTTCCAACTTAGAAGTAGTTGCTTGGATTCAAAGTAAGAATACTAACGTTCAACAAGCTATAAATTTATCAAAATTAACAACTAAAACCAATGAAATTATTTCAGTAAATGACATTCAAATACTACCTAACCCTGCTGTTAATCAACTAAATATAAGTTTCAATGCAATCAAAAATGATAATATTGAAATTAATTTGTATAATTTATCAGGTCAATTAGTAAAATCTTTGAAAAAATCAGTATTCGTTGGAGAAAATAGGATTGAAATGAACACATCAGATGTGCAATCTGGTTCTTATTACTTGTCAATCAAAGATTCAAATAATAACTTTCATTCAAATAAAATATCGATAATAAAGTAGAAATCTATAATGTATTATTTTGACAATTGAAATAATTCAATAAATTCTAACAAGTTAGGAGAAATAATTTTTTTATATTTGCATTTTAATATTTTACCAAATAAAATTGAATATGAAAAAATTATTTACATTATTTTTGATCGTAATGAGCATATCCTTAATCGATGCTCAATATTACTTGATTCCAAATATTAATGCTAAAAAAAATCCAGGTGGGTTAAATAATGATCCAGAATATCCTGTTGGTGGTGGGTTGCCAACAACTTGGGCTACAGTGCATACTGGTTCTAAAACAAATCCAACTTGGTCAACTGCCAAAACATTGCCAATTCCGTTCTCATTTAATGGACAAGTTGTTACAAAATATAGAGTTTGTTCAAACGGAATTGTTTCATTTGATACTGCTGCTACTTTGCCAGTTGCATCTTATACAAGAGGAACTTTACCTGATGCAAAAATTCCAAACAATTCAGTTTGTATTTGGGGAATAGCAGGAATTGGATCAAATGATAATGTTGTTGCTAAATCATTTGGTACAGCACCTAATAGACAGTATTGGCTACAATTTAGTTCTTACGGATACGGAACTACAACTTCTGATGGTACGAATTATACATATTGGAGTATTGTGTTTGAAGAAACTACAAATCACATATATATAGTAGATAATAGAAATGGAGGTTATACAGCAGCAACAAAATTGGTTAGTGCTGGCATTCAGATAGATGCAACAACTGCAATTGTAGTTCCAAAATCGCCAGATTTGGCACCATTATCTGCATCTGATCCAACACCTGCTGATAATACCTATTACGAATTCAGACCAGGAAGTCAACCAAAATTTGATGCTAAACCATCATCTATTGACGTAAATAGTTATTTAACTATTGGTCAGCAAGATATAACAGGTTCTTTCATCAATAATGGTACTGATGAAATATCAAGTATAGATTTGAGCTATAGAATAGATGGTGGTCAAGTAGTAACATCTGCATTTAGCAATTTAACAGTAGGCGTATTAAAATCATATAATTTCACACATCCTATAAAATGGGATGCAACAACTGGTGTTCATAATATTGAAGTTTGGACTTCAAATATTAATGGTAATGCAGATGAATTCTCATCTGACGACACAATTAGAAAAAATGTAGTTGTATATAGCAGAAATATAGGAAGAATACCGCTTTATGAAATATTTACCAGTTCTACTTGTCCTCCATGTGTTCCAGGAAATATCAATTATCATAAAATAGTAGATACAAAAAATCAAGCAGATTTTGTAAGTATAAAGTATCAGCAAAATTTCCCTGGAAACGGAGATCCTTATGCAACTACAGAATCAATAAATAGAAGAGCAACATATTATGCCATTAATTCAATACCAAGAATGGAAATTGATGGAGGATGGGATGGAAATGCACAACAATTTTCAGAGGCATTATACACTTCATCGAGGGCTCGACAAGCAGGTTTTGATTTAGAGGGAACATATTCTGTTGACCCAACAACAAAAACTATTTCTGCAAATATCAAATATTCTCCAGCTTTTGATGCTACTGGTTACAAATTATATGTTGCTATAAATGAGAATCTTACAACAATGAATGTTGCAACCAATGGAGAAACAGAATTTAAGAATGTAATGAAAAAAATGCTTCCAAACGAAACAGGTACAACAATTAATACATTAGCTGATGGAGTTCAAGATTCAATTTCATTTGTATATACATTTAATGGAGAATATAGATTGCCAATCAATGGATTAGCTGCAAATATCATAAATCATGCAACTGAAAATTCTGTAGAAAATTTTGATAATTTGGTAGTGGTAGCTTGGGTGCAAGGTCCAGATAAAGTTGTTCAACAAGCAGCTAATTTAAAACAACTTATCGGTACTGATGTCAAAGATTTATTGAGTGTTAAAGAAATCAAAACTTTCCCTAACCCAACTGTAAATCAGTTAAATATTAGTTTCAATGCAATCAAAAATGATAATATTGAAATTAGTCTTTATAATTTATCTGGACAATTAGTAAAAACAATGAAAAAATCAGTATTCGTTGGAGAAAATAGGATTGAAATGAACACAACTGATGTTCAGACAGGTTCATATTATTTGTCTATTTCCGATTCGAAAAATAATGTTAATACTTCTCCAATCACTATTTTGAAATAATATTTCGTTAAAAAGATAAATTAAATAGCCTTGCAATATATTTGTAAGGCTATTTTTTTAAATATGATATTTTTAAAGCTTTATAAAATTGGGGTTTGTACTTTGTTTTTGATGTTCAATTTTATTGAAATTGCTCAATTGCAAACCTACCAGCAATATGTAAATATATTACCATCTGATAATCAGAATGATATTATAAATAAAGCGGCAAATCTTACTCCATCGAAAAATCAATTAGCTTGGCAAAATCTTGAACTAACTGCATTTTTACATTTTGGAATAAATACCTTTACAAATAAAGAATGGGGTGATGGCAAGGATGATCCTTCAATTTTCAACCCGAAAAAGTTCAATGCAGATCAATGGATAACCACTTGCAAATCAGCTGGTTTCAAATTAGTCATCCTTACTGCCAAACATCATGATGGTTTTTGCCTTTGGCCCAGTAAGTTTACAGAATATTCTATTAAAAATAGTCCATGGAAAAAAGGAAAAGGAGATATAGTGAAAGAAGTGGCAGAAGCATGCAAAAAACATCAAATAAAATTTGGATTATACTTATCACCTTGGGATCGAAACTCAAAATATTATGGCACAAATGAATATAACACATACTATATCAATCAATTAAATGAATTATTGACTAATTATGGAACAATTGACGAAGTTTGGCTTGATGGTGCTAATGGGGAAGGTGAAAATGGAAAAAAACAAATTTACCAATTTGAAGAATGGTATAAAATTATCCGAAATCTACAGCCATCGGCAAATATTGCCATCAAAGGTCCCGATATTCGTTGGGTGGGGACAGAATCAGGCTATGGGAGAGAAACTGAATGGAGTGTCATTCCAATCAATGAAAAAATTAAAGAGTATAATTCAGAAAATAATTCAAAGTCAATTATTTTTAACCCTACTAAAGATCTTGTTGAGTCCGAATTGGGTAATAGAAGAGATTTATTAGGAAAATCAGCAATGATTTGGTATCCGTCCGAAACTGATGTGTCTATTCGCCCAGGTTGGTTCTATCATCCTGAGGATAATTCCAGAATTAAATCAGCTGAGAAATTATTTGATATTTATTGTAGCTCAGTTGGAAGAAATAGTGTTTTGCTATTAAATATTCCACCAAACAAGGATGGTCTAATAGACTCTAATGATGTAGTTGTTTTAAAAAAGTGGAGAAAATTAATCAAGCAATCCTTTTCGAATAATCTGATTAGAAATGCAACAGTAAAGTGCAAAAATGGATTGAATGTCAATACATTAACTCATCCTGTGGAAAATACTTATTTTACAACTACTGGCAAGGATACAACTTGTACAATAGAGTTTGAGTGGAAAAATATGCAATCTTTTAATGCAATACAGTTGCAAGAAAATATTCAAATTGGGCAGCGAATAGAGCAATTTGATTTTGAATATTGGACTAATAATCAATGGGTTAAAATAGGGGAAGGAACTACAGTTGGTTATAAAAGAATCCTTAAATTTAAAAATATAAATACAAATAAGTTTAGACTTAATATAATTTCTTCTCGATCGAATCCGACTTTAATATCGATAGGATTATTCAAATTTCAGAAAGAATTAGCTTATCTGCCCATAATAAAAGATGTTTTAAGTAAAAGTTTAGCGAAAAACCTTGCAAAAGGTAAACTATTTACATTCAAAACTGCACCTCATCCTAAATACAATTCCGTTGCATCAACTGGTATGACTGATGGAAAAATTCCTTCATCAAATTCATTCAATGACGGATTATGGACGGGTTGGAGTGGAGATAATAGCGAATTTGTTTTGGATTTAGGTGACTTTAAATCTATAAATAGTATTAAATTATTATATTTCAATCAGCCATCTAGTTGGATTTTTCCGCCATCATCCGTTACAATTTATTGCTCTCCAAATGGTGTTGATTATGAACAAATTAGTTTCTCAAATAAATTTGACTTGAACAAAGAAGGGGCACAATACATTGACTTTCAATACAAAATACTTTCTTGTAAGTACCTTAAATTCGTAGTAAATAATTATGGAATCATCCCAAAAAATATGCAAGGGGCTGGAAATCCAGCATGGCTATTTTTGGATGAAATTATCATTAATTAAACAATTTAGTTTTATGCGATTTTATTTAGTTATCATTATCTTCTTTACTAGTTATTATTCGTCATTATCGCAGCAACATTCTGAGCAAAAATTGCATTATATTCCACCAAAAGATCCATTAGTTCTTAAAAAATTAGAAGATTGGAGCAATAGAAAATTTGGCTTATTGATGCATTGGGGTTTGTATGCCCAATGGGGAATCGTGGAAAGCTGGAGCCTTTGCCCCGAAGATGAAGATTGGTGCCGAAGATCTGGACCATATCAAGATGATTGGTATGCTTACAAAAAATCGTATGAAAATCTACAAAATACTTTCAATCCCACACAATTCAATCCTGAAAAATGGGCTTCGGCAGCCAAAATGGCGGGGATGAAATACGTTGTGTTCACCACCAAGCATCATGATGGTTTCTGCATGTTCGATACCAAAGAAACCGATTATAAAATTACAAAATCACCATTTCGATCGAATCCAAAAAGTAATGTTACCAAGTTTGTTTTTGATGCATTCAGAAAAGATAGTTTCATGATTGGAGCTTATTTTTCAAAACCAGATTGGCACACTCCTTATTATTGGTGGGGGCGTTTTCCACCCAAAGATAGGAATAGCAGCTATCCTCCCAATAAATATCCTGAGATTTGGAATCGTTACAAACAATTCACTTTCAATCAGATACAAGAGTTAATGACCGACTATGGGAAGGTAGATATTTTGTGGTTGGATGGAGGTTGGGTTCGCCCATTTTCATCAATTGACACCAGTGTTTCTTGGCAAAAAACCATACCTTTCGATCAAGATATTGATATGCCCAAAATTGCTGCAAATAGTCGAAAACTCCAACCAGGATTGATTGTAGTGGATCGAACCGTTACTGGTGAATTCGAAAATTATGTCACTCCCGAACATCAAATTCCAGATACTTATCTAGAAACTCCTTGGGAAACTTGCTTGACAATGGGCGACTCTTGGGGTTACACTAAAAATGAACATTTCAAATCAGCTAGAAAAATTATTCGTTTACTCACAGAAATTGTTTCTAAGAATGGAAACTTACTTTTAGGAATCGGACCTAGCCCAGAGGGGGAATTTCATGACACTGCTTACCAAAGGTTAGAAGAAATAGGCAATTGGATGAAAATCAATCAAGAGTCTATCTATGGAACTAAAGGAGACAACTTAATCGGACAACAAGGGAAATTTGTGTTTACTCACAAAAATAATTCAATATATGCCATTTATAGAGCTGATGAGAGCGAATCACTTCCTAAAATGTTTGAAATCAATAATTTACGAATTAATAAAAATGCCAAAGTGAAACTTTTGGGTACAACCCAAAATCTGAAATGGATCGATAAAGAAGGCAAAATGCAGATAATTATTCCAGAAAATCTGTATAAAAGTAATTTGAATAATCTTGCTTGGGTAATAAAAATAGAAAATTAACTGCAATTATTCAAATCAAATATTTTTTCCATCAGCATCCATTTTTCACCTGCTTTTGCCCAAGGCAATGGCTTTTGGTAGTTCCACATGAGTTGTTCCCATTGTTGAACAATTTCACTTTGGGCATCAGATATCGATTTCTTTTCAAATGTAAAATTTTCATTCACACCCATAATCATAAATAGTCGATTGCCCACACAATATATTTCAAGTTGTTCAATACCAGCATGATATATCGATTGAAGCACTTCAGTCCATACGTTTTGATGATGCAAAATATATTCAGCAATTAGAGCTTCATCCTCTTTTAAATCCAAAGCAAAACAATATTTTTTTAAAATTTTACTCATTTTCCTACCTTTTGTACTTGAATATTAGCAATTGAAAAAACAAAAACAACTAAAAAACATAGGGAAGGAACAATATATCCATATTGAATATTTGATGTGGAATCGGAAATATAGCCCAATAATGGCGGCAACAGAGCACCTCCCACTATTGACATCACTATCAAAGATGATCCTATTTTTGTATGTTCGCCCAATCCTTCTATTCCAATTGAAAAAATAGTTGGGAACATGATACTCATGAAAAATGAAATGGCAATTAAGGTGTAAACCACAGAAATACCACTTCCAAAAATTACATAACAGGTTAATAACAAACAGATTATAGCATAAATGGACAATAGCCTTTTGGGTAGAACGAATTGCATAAAATATGTCCCAAAAAATCTACCTAACATAAATGACAAACCATAAAATCCAAGAAATTTTGCACTAGTATCCTCATCCAATCCAGCTGAGGTTGTTGCCATTTTAATGAAAAAACTACCTACACATACTTGAGCCCCTACATAAAAAAACTGGGCAACTATCCCCCACCTCAGTTGTTTGGATTGCAAAGCATCCTTAATAGTAGGCTCACTATCAGTAGACTCAGACGCATCTTTAATTTCTGGCATTTTGGTGAAATAAAATAAGATGGCAACCAACAAAATAATAATTCCCAATATTAAATAGGGCAGTTTCACACTTGATGCTTCGAGAGCAAGATAACTTTTTAGAGCATCAGCTGGTAGGTTTTCTATTTCTACTTCCGATAAGTTTATGCCAGAAAGGATCAATGGACCTATAAAAGTAGGAGCAATATAAGCAGCCAAGCCATTAAATGACTGTGAAAAATTCAATCTTTTTGTTGCTGTTTCGGGAGGACCGAGCAAGGTGATATAGGGGTTTGCTGCGGTTTCTAAAAAGGTAAGTCCACTAGCTATGATGAATAAAGCACCCAAGAAAAAACCATATTTTAGTGTGTCAGCAGCTGGTACAAACAGGATTGACCCAACACCAAACAAAACCAATCCAAATATTATTGCCGCTTTGTAACCATATTTTCGCATAAAATATCCTGCTGGAAGTGACATCAAGAAATAGGCAATGAAAACAGCCGAATCCACCAATGACGATTGCAAATCATTCAACCTGAATGCTTTGCGAAGGTGTGGAATCAGAATGGGGTCGAGATTATGGACAAACCCCCAAAAGAAAAACAAGCTAGTGACCAAAATAAATGGAAAAAACCACTTTTTGGTTTGCAAAGAATCTTTCTCCGCATCAAACTTTACTTTATTATCCATCGCCATATTTGCTCACTTAGATTTTTGTAAAGTTAATCAGAAGTTCATCAAAATTAAGCTACTAGGATATAAAATCGAAAATGAATTTTATTTGATTAGAATTACTTTTTCAGATTTCAATAATTTATTTTCTTCCCAAAACTCAAGATAATATGTGCCTGAAACATAATTCGATACGGGCAAAATATATGTGGTTTCAGTGCCAGTATGTTGTATTATTTTTAAGGGGATTCCAAAAGAATCACAAAATTTGACTAAAATTTGTTTACTCTGTGTGGATTCTAGAAAAACATTCAGCAGATCTTGGGCAGGGTTTGGATAGAATTGATAGTGAATTTTACTATGTTCCAAAACTGGCAAAGAGGAGGGTTGCTCACATCCAGGGACAAGGCAACCGAATTTATCTACTTTCAGTAGCCAACCACCTTGATACTGATCTTCTAGCTTTGGTCCACCAATAGATGACCCTGATAGATAATAACCCCCATCATGACTTGGTTGTATTACATTTATTTTACCAGATACGTATCGAGATGTATCTTCATACAACCTATATTGACGAAGCCAAAGACTATCGCCATTCAAAGATACTTTCCCAAAAGTGCCATAAGTATCTAATCGATTCACTTTGAAGGTGTCATATAGCTCACCAGAAAACACATAGCCATCATTTTCTATAGATTTTCTGATATTTATTGAAGTATTCCCCCCATCATATCTTCCATTTCCCATTTTCGTTTGCCACACCATCTGATAGTTTTTGTTTAATTTATAAACCATTGGATAATAATACAAATAGCCGAATATATCAACAGTTATCTCGTAGCAATCGCTACCAAACATTATATAACTGCTGTCCTTTTCTTCATATACCATATCCCCCATACCTCCAAGTTTTTTAGATGCTGGCACATAATATTCGCTGAGTAGATTGCAATTTTTATCTACTTTTATAAAAAAGTCTCCCGTTATTATGTTTTTGAAATTGCCAAATAAGCCTTCGTTATTGTAGCTACCTGCTATGAGGTAAGTGTTTGCATCAATTTTGGAAAAGTTTCTTGCCCATTTGTTATAATTAGGGTTACCAATATATACTTTTTTTAAGGAATCTAGATTCTGATTGAATTGAGTGATTTGAAGATAATTCAAATTATCGTTAGCTCTACAATTTGAGATAATCCAAACTATGGAATCCACATCTTCAAAAATATTAAAAGCAGTTAAATCTGTATTTTGAGGAGCAAAGCAACTAACATAATCAATAGATTTAATAATATTACCCAAGGTATCAATTTTCATTACTCTTGCCATTTTTGGCATATTGCATGCAATTAGAAAATTATTTTTCATTGATAAAATAACATTATTGTCCCACCAAGTTGTGTTATTAATGCTAGGATAATAGTAATAACTTCTATCAAAGAGAGAATCTCCCTCTAATGAAATTTTTCCAATAAATCCACCATAACTTCCATTAGGAAGTTGAGATACGGAAATTCCTGAAACATATAAACTATTATTGTTTACAAATAAATTTGTAAACTGTGATAATTGATTACCTAAAAAATATTTTTTATTGATTTGACTCAATAAAGTATTGGTACATAAGAATATTAAGAAAAAGAAAATATATTTCATAACTCCATGTTTTTTTAATGAATTAAATATTATTTTTCAGTGCAAATTATTAGGATATTTACTTATAAATAAATATTATTAAATCTTTACAAATATAAACCAATCTTGTTGAATTTGCAAACAAATGATTTCTAATACTTTATCACCACATTTTTGGCATCAGTAAAAAATCGCATCGCTTCCCAGCCGCCTTCTCTGCCGACTCCAGATTGTTTCACTCCTCCGAATGGTGTCCTCAAATCTCTCAGCATCCACGTATTTACCCACACAATGCCTGCCTCAAGGCGATTAGCCATACGATGTGCTTTTTTAATGTCTTGTGTCCAAACCGTAGCACTCAATCCGTAGTTTGTTCCATTAGCGATAGTTAATGCTTCCTCTTCATTATCAAATGATTGCAATGTTACTACGGGTCCGAATATTTCTTCCATATTCGTTCTGCAATGTTGGGGCAAACCCTCTATCACAGTTGGGGCAATGAAATATCCATTTTCACAATTTCCTTCTATTTTCAATGAATTTCCTCCAGTCAATATTTTCCCACCCTCTGCTTTTGCTAATTCTATGCAATCCAGCACTTTATGAAAATGATTTTTGGAAACCACAGCACCTACATTTGTCATGCTATCTAGTGGATTTCCAACTTTCAATTGTCCAATTTTTTCTAAAAATCGAGATTTGAATTGCTCATAAATACTTGATTCTATGAGGATTCTAGAACCACATAGACAGATTTGTCCTTGGTTTCGGAAACTGGATTGAATTGTGGTCTGGATGGCTTGATCCAAATCAGCATCAGCAAAAATAATATTTGGATTCTTACCCCCTAATTCTAAGGACAATTTTTTAAATTGAGGTGCTGCTACACTGGCAATTTGTTTGCCCGTCGCCGTTCCGCCAGTAAATGAAATGGCTTTAATATCAGGATGAGCAATCAAAGCAGCCCCTACCCTATGCCCAAATCCGTGTAAAATGTTCAAAACTCCATCGGGCAATCCTGCTTTTTGGCAAATCTCACCCAATAAATAAGCAGTCAATGGCGTCACTTCTGAGGGCTTTGCCACCACACAATTCCCCGCAGCCAATGCTGGTGCTATTTTCCATGAAAATAAATAAAGCGGTAAATTCCAAGGTGAGATGCAAGCCACCACACCTAATGGTTTTCTCAATGTATAATTCAATGCAACGCCCTCCATATCATGGCTTTCTGAAGCAAATTGCATAGTAGCAGTTGCGAAAAATTCAAAATTTTGAGCAGATCTTGGAATATCAACAGATTTAGCTAAAGATAAAGGTTTTCCCGTATCTAAAGATTCAGCTAAAGCGAAGCGATCCAAATTTTCCATAATTCCTTGTGCAATAACATATAATATCCTGAATCGCTCTTCATTCGACTTGTTTTTCCAAACTGGAAATGCCTTTTGAGCAGCCAGAATAGCTTTCTGAACATCTTTTTCATCCGAATCTGGCACAGTGCAAAGCATTGCACCAGTTGCAGGATTGATATTTTCAAAGTTCATTTGATTGACTGAATCAACAAACTTTCCATCAATAAAATTTTGAATTGCAAATGGAGTATCAAATGTTCTTTCAATAATTGATTTCATCAATATAAATCTTTAGTTGGTGGAATTTTAATTTTTGCAAAAATTGAATCACTGGTTTTGGGATTCCAAAAAGCACGAATACAATATTTATGTTTAGAGGTAAATCGTTTGTTTTTTGCTTCTATCTCTATCCAATACCATTTTTTTCTTTTCAAGGTTTTCCCATCCCATATTGGCAGCTGACCTTTATAAATCTTTGATTGATAGCCAAAAACAAACTTGTCGGATGACTTTTCCCTAGTTCCTTCATATACAGTAATCGATGCTTCTTCCGTTTGCTCAAATGGAATCGTAAGCCAATTAGATTGGTCATCATTAAAATAGACCTCATAGTAAAAATCTTCACCAGTTTCCATTAATACAGGTTTTGGCGGTATGTTGGCATCTATTTTTTCCTGAATATTGGCTTTGAAAATACTACCCATCGGTACTTTAAAACTATTGCCACGAATTTTTATCCTTTCACTTGCTGTAAAATTAAGAAAAGTTTTATGCTGAGATGGAAATTTAAGCTCTTTGCCCTCTATTGTTGCATCATCATAAGCATTGATTAATTCGAACTTATCTTCCCACTCAGGCTTCCAATCTTTATGACCAATCTCAATCGTATTGCCCGATAACAAACTAGTTGTCAAGTCTTTATAATTTGATTTTTCGTAATTTAGTCTTGGTAAGAACCAAGTATTTTTCTCAGGAGAGCCTGAAATTGGTTTGAATAAATCACCCAATTGCCACACTTTCACATAATCTACTTTCAATCCAAAGGGAAAATTTGTTTTGTCGGTTGGTGGTCCATTCCAGACGTGAATTGGCTTTCCAGTTCTGTCATACAAATCAGCTATTCCAGATCCAATGATAATATTCATCCATGACGATTCATAGTTCGGGACTTTATTCTTTCTATTTTTTAATTCATCGAATCGAATGGCTTTCAATACTTTATCGTTGATATACCACAAGGCAATTTCACTATCATCAATAATACCTTTTGGATACCAGATTACTCCTGCAGTTACAAAACTGTCTTTATCCTGAATATATTGATCCAAATTAATATTTCTTTGAGCTAAATAATTGGCACTAAAGTCTTTATCTTTTTCAAAATAATGTAAATTGGTTTGGTAATTTCGTTTCTTTTGAAACCAGTTTTTAGGTGCATTTTCCATTTCAAAAATATCAATCTCTGTTCCACCAAAAAGCCAAAATGATTGCCAATGCCCTCTTGATTTTTCAGAGTAGGAAGGTGAGTTCATGAGTTTGAACCTCATTTCATATTTTCCATACTTAAACATACGTTTGCTTACAAGCCCACTACTCAGCGAATGAAAAGTTCTTTTATTCGGATTGCCATCCCTCAACAAAATAGAATCCAATTGGGAAGGGCGATGAGGTGAAATTGGGAATTTGATATTTTTACAATTTGATTTTGCAATTGAATCTAATTGGTCATACAACCAAGAATCTGTACAAACTGTACATTCATTCGGTACTGCTCTTTTTTGAAATAAATCAGTTTTTCGTTCTAACAACTCAATATGTCCATTTTTCAAAGGGAAAAGTGCATTTTCATTATAATCTTTAGAAAATATATTGGATGAAACAAATGTTTTTGCCCAAGGAAAAGAAGTTGCCCACAAAGTAGTATCTAATTGATTCCCATGAAATTCATCAGTAAAAATTGGAATCCAATTGCTCGGCAATTGTGCAGACAAACAATTAGCAATAAGAAAAATTGAAATATTTAATACAATGATTTTCAAATTTTAAAAAGGTAGCTTTGCAACATTTGAAAACTTTGCTTGTATCCCAACAGGATTTTTTGGCGTATTGCCTTTCCACACCATTACAGAATTAAACGTCAACACTTCCCATTGGCGAGGCAAATTCGGTAAACTTTCATAATCCAAATCTAATAATTGATCCCGCCATACAAATTTCCATATTCCTTTGGATAACAAGTTTTTATATTGGTAATACTCGAAAGTTCCATCATCATAGAATTTATAATACATTCCTTTTATATTTGGATCTTTATGCAATTCTACATATCCATCTAATACCCAATAGCCTGTGGTCAAGAATGCTGCACTATTTAATTTTTGTATCAAATCGCCTTTATCATTCTTTTGAGTATTACTTTGTCTTTTTTCCTGATTATTTTTATCGGATTTACATGATATTGTAAAGATCAATAGTAAAGATATAAAGCTAATAATAAGTCTTTTATACATAACAAATAATAGTAATTAATTATTTTTATCGAATATTTTATACAAATTTACGCCTTTGGGAATGAAATATTAGGACTTTGTGTTAATTTCGTGAAATCAATTTTTCAATAATTAAACTTTAAGATGAAAAGTAATTTTATTTTTATTATTTTAGCCATCATTTTAGTATTTGTTGGCTGTAGTAAATACAATAGTTTAGCTACTTTGGATCAAGGTGTAAAAGCAAAATGGTCAGATGTTGAAAACCAATATCAAAGAAGATCTGATTTGATACCCAACCTAGTTGCAACAGTAAAAGGAGCAGCAAATTTTGAACAATCCACACTTACAGCAGTGATAGATGCAAGGTCAAAAGCTACTTCAATAAGAGTAGATCCTAAAGATTTGACTCCAGAGAAATTGCAAGAGTTTCAGAATGCACAAGGTCAATTAAGTCAAGCTTTAGGCAGATTGATGATGGTGACTGAAAACTACCCAGAATTGAAAGCTACTCAAGGTTTTTCAGATTTAAGAACTCAACTTGAGGGTTGCGAAAATAGAATAACAGTAGCAAGAAAAGACTTTAATGACTCCGTAAAAGATTATAATTCAAAATTGGTGACCTTTCCAAATAACTTGTTAGGTGGATTATTCGGTTTCAAAGAAAAAGGATACTTCCAAGCCAAAGAAGGATCTGATAAAGTTCCCGAAGTGAAATTTTAAAAAAGTATATAATATTTTTATACAAAGCCTCAAATTAATTTTTGGGGCTTTTTTTGTAATTATTTCTAGCCAAAAAATATTATGGCATTGATATTGTCTAATTTATTTTGAATCCACTGTTTATGAAAAAGTTAATAATATTTGTGTTATTTACCCTTTTAATCTTTTCTTGTTCTTCCAAAGACGAGTTGGTAAATCCAACAACTTTAGATAATGAACTTGATAATTTATTAACAACAAATGCTTTTGTTGGTGGAAAGATAAATATCACTTTTCCAAAGAGTTGGGAACTTTCAAAAATTCCACAAGATCCATTAAATCCAATAACTAAAGAAAAAATCGAACTTGGGAAACTCCTTTTTCATGAAACTGGAATTAGTAGAAATCCACTAAAATTAGAAAGTCTAAAAACATATTCCTGTTCGAGTTGCCATAGTGAACAAGCTGGTTTTCAAGCTGGTATTCCACAAGGAATTGGTGAAGGTGGATTAGGCTATGGCTCCAAAGGGGAAAAGAGAACTAAAAATAAGCATTATACTGATTTAGAAATCGATGTTCAACCAGTTCGTTCTCCATCTGCTTTGAACATTGCTTATCAAACAAATATATTATGGAATGGTCAGTTTGGAGCCACTCATTTGAATAAAGGAACAGAATCAAGCTGGACAAAAGGATCACCAAAAGAAAAAAACTTCAATGGTTTCGAAGGCGTTGAAACACAAGCTATTGCAGGTCAAGATGTACATAGATTGAACATCAGTAAAATATTCTTGGACGAAATGCCTATCTACAGGCAATTATTTCAAAATGCCTATCCAACTATGAATTTGAATGATAATTTAGAAATTAAAATCAATGCAGGATTAGCAATTGCTGCTTACGAACGATCTTTACTTGCAACAGATGCACCATTTCAAAAATGGTTGGGAGGTAATTATGGGGCAATGACTGAAGATCAGAAGAAAGGAGCAATAATTTTCTTTGGAAAAGGTGGATGTGCAAATTGTCATAATGGTCCTTCATTGGCAGCAATGAATTTTTATGCTTTAGGTATGAATGATCTTAAAAATGGGAATTATGGAAATAGCAATGTTGTAGCTATAACGGATAATAAACCAGAATTTTTGGGTAGAGGTGGTTTTACTGGAAATCCGCAAGATAATTATAAATTCAAAGTACCACAATTATATAACTTGAAAGATTCTCCCTTTTATGGTCATGGGTCATCTTTTAATAGTATTGAGAATGTAATTAGATATAAAAATAATGGAGTAAAAGAAAATCAAAAAACTCCAGATTCACAGTTAGCTAAAGAGTTTAAGCCTCTAAATTTAACAGAACAAGAAATATCGCAATTAGCAGAATTTATAAAAAATGGATTGTATGATCAAAATCTAAGTCGATATTTGCCCTCTTCATTGCCTTCAGGATTATTTTTTCCAAATAATGATAATGTTTCTAGAATTGATTTAGGCAAATAAAACTAAATATAATCATAAAATAAAAGGATTGATATTAGCTTTGCAGCAAATCATTCAAATGAGAAAAGCTTCAACTTTGTTTATATTTATTACTTTATTAATAGATATTATTGGTATTGGGCTCATCATTCCCGTTTTACCATCATTGATAAAAGAATTTACAAATAAAGATTTCAGCTTAGCATCTGAATACACAGGTTATTTAATATCTGTTTATGCAATAATGCAATTTATATGCTCCCCAATTTTAGGTGGATTAAGCGATCAATATGGTAGAAGACCAGTTCTATTATTTTCATTATTCGGATTTGGAATTGATCATCTACTATTATTTTTTGCACCTTCATTAGGTTGGTTATTTTTAGGAAGGATCATTGCTGGTATTACTGGTGGAAGTTTCACAACTGCAAGTGCTTATATTGCAGATGTCAGTCCTCCAGAAAAAAGAGCTCAGAATTTTGGAATGATCGGTGCTGCATTTGGAATCGGTTTCATTATCGGACCAACTATTGGTGGATTTTTGGGTGACATCAACATCAGATTGCCCTTTCTAGTAGCAGCTATCATGTCTTTATTAAATTGGCTTTATGGCTATTTTATTCTTCCAGAATCTTTATCTATCGAAAATAGAAGAAAATTTTCATGGAAAAGAGCCAACCCTATAGGATCTTTGATGAACTTAGCCAAACATCCAGCAATACTTGGGTTGGTGAGTGTATTAGTATGTGTTCAATTGGCTGGTCAGGTTCATCCGAGTACTTGGCCCCTGTTTACGATGAAAGAATTCAATTGGACGAACAAACAAGTTGGGTTTTCTTTAGGTTTTGTAGGGATAATGGTCGCTTTAGTACAAGGCTTACTGATTCGATCTATTGTACCAAAATTAGGAGAACAGAAATCCATTTATATCGGATTGGGATTTTATGCTTTAGGATTTTTCTTATTTAGTATCGCTAATCAAGGATGGATGATGTATGCTATCATGATTCCTTTTGCTTTGAGTGGAATTGCAGGACCAACTATTCAAGGATTGGTATCCAAACAAGTTCCACCCAATCAACAAGGTGAATTGCAGGGAGGACTAACTTCGCTAGTTAGCCTCACAGCTATTTTTGGACCACTAATTCATACAAAACTCTTTGCTTATTTTAGCAATCCAAGCAATCCTATTTATTTTCCTGGAGCAGCTTTTTTATTTGGCTCCATATTAGCTTTAATTTCGATTTTGATTTTTTTATCAATTGATAAAATCAAATACAATTAGGTTTAAAACTTAAATTATTTTTCAAGTTTTAACATATAATAAATTGGTTTCTTTAATTATACATAAAAAACTAAAATCATAATTGTTAAAATAACAAGAACTATAACTGCAACTATTCTTAAAAACTTTTGAAAATCAGCTTTGTCTCTTGGGTCGGCATGATGCTTATGTACTTTTGTCATAATTTAATTTTATTGAATGATTTAATAAGGCTAAGTTAAGCAATAATTTGAAAATAAAAAAGTACTTTTTTATCTTTTATTCAACAAATAACTCACAATTACTTCATCTACTATAATGTCCGCTGGGCGGATAGGTTGCTTTAAAACTATGCCATTCAATGTCTTACATCTACTGAGGGCGACATAAGTTTGCCCATGTTCGAAAGATCCTTTTCCCAAATCGATGATAACTTTTTCAAATGTTTTTCCTTGACTTTTATGAATAGTAATTGCCCATGCTAATTTGATGGGAAATTGAGTGAATGAACCAATAATATCAGCAGTAATTTTCTTTGGATTTTCCTCATCAATTTTATATTGAACTGATTCCCAGACACTTTTTGCCACATCTATCTCATTTTTTGCACCAAACATTTCTACTTCAACGGTGATTACTTCTTCTTTGATAGCTTTAATAATGCCTAAAGTGCCATTAACATATTTTTTTTCTGGATCATTTTTTATCATCATCACTTGTGCTCCTATTTTTAACTGAATTCTTACATCAGTCGGATAATGGCTCGGATTGAATTGACCAAATATCGAAGCATTAAAAGTGTATAATTCACCATCCAACTTAGATAATGAAATTTGATTTAATTGATCAACCAAACTATTTCTTGGTGACAAAGTGATATAAAAATCTTCTGGTTCAAAATTAGGATGATATACTTCGTTGATGTCTTGCAAATCATCCTCATCCATACGATTCAATCGAATGGCATCGAGAAGCCGAATAAAATGTCTTTCATCCTGACGATACACTTTATTCAACTCAATCAACTGATAATCAAACGTTTTCAATACATTTGAATCGAAAAAATAAAAACTTGCATAGAGACTTTCTAAAAACATTTTCTCCTCTATAGAGGATACCACAGGTGGCAATTGAAAAAGATCGCCAAAAAATATTACTTGCAATCCTCCAAAAGGCTCGTCAATTTCTCTATTATTTCTCAAAAACAAATCAATCGCATCCATCATATCCACTCTTACCATGGATATTTCATCAATTATCATTACTTCGATATTTTTATAGAGCTTATGATTTTTTCTTTTCTTGAGTTCTTGGCTTGGAACAATTCGTGGTGGAAACCCAAAAAATGAATGAATTGTTTGTCCTTGAACATTCAATGCAGCAATACCTGTTGGTGCCAATACAACATACTTTTTTTTGGTTACATTTTTGAATAGACTCAAAAGAGTTGACTTACCTGTCCCAGCCCTACCAGTTACAAATATTGACTGATTAGAATATTCCATCAAATCCAACACATCGTGAAATTCCTTAGAAACAACAATCGGCAAAGTCTTCATTGAGCAAAAATAATTTTAATTATCAATTTCTAAGTTTTTAACAATTGAATTTAGGTAATATTCATTTTTTGTTGATCTAATTGAGAATTAATTCAACTTTTTTTTCTAATTTCAGTTTCTAATAGCTTATTTCATCTTATGAAAAATCTGAATTTTAGATGGTTATTAATAATGGCTTATCGGGATAGTAAAAAAAATCCTGCTCGGCTATGGTTATTTATATTGTCCATCATATTTGGCGTTGCAGCTTTAGTAGCATTAAAATCATTTAGTGAAAATTTAAAAAATGATATTCAAAATGAATCTAAATCATTATTAGGTGCGGATTTGTCTATCACTTCTGTATCTCCTTTTTCTGAAAAAACCAAACTACTTATAGATTCAATACCTGGCGAAAATGCACTGATGATTAATTTCGTTTCGATGGCATATTTCCCGAAAAACCAAGAAACTAAGCTAGTTCAAGTCAATTCTTTAGATGGAAAATATCCTTTCTATGGCACACTCAAAACTGATCCTCAAAATCATCTGGAGCGGTTTTATAATGGAGAAGGTGTATTATGCGACCAATCTTTAAAATTGCAATATAATTTGAATTTGAATGACTCTATTCATCTAGGAAATGCTTCCCTGCCAATAGTAGGATTCCTCATTTCTGCACCAGGAAGGGCGGGATTAGAGTCAGCAATTGCACCAATAGTATATTTTCCAGGAAAAAAAATCGAAAATACTGGATTATTGCAAAAAGGAAGCCGCATCACTTATACAGAGTATTTCAAAATAAAACTCAATTACCCAATTGAATCAAAGTTGAAAAATTGGTCAGCACAGTTCAAAACAGAAAATGTACAAACAGAAACAGTAGAAAATAGAAAAGAAAATCTAGGCAAAGCCTTTGGCAATATGTATGATTTTCTCAATCTAATTGCCTTTATATCGTTATTACTAGGTTGTATCGGCGTTGGCAGTGGAGTTCATCTTTATATCAAAAGCAAAATTCCATCAATAGCCAC
>ENA-UOYA01000323-UOYA01000323.1-activated-sludge-metagenome-genome-assembly--contig:-NODE-323-length-66190-cov-5.651531_pt1 | contig 66190 bp, 54 predicted proteins | sample MGYA00238163_ERZ764804 | MGnify/ENA primary metagenome ERZ764804 (study PRJEB28919, sample SAMN05720223) | activated sludge metagenome | isolation source: Anaerobic digester | place: Hong Kong...
CTCAGATTTGCCCTCGTACTTCTTCAGAAAAAAGTTTTATCGGACAACAGTGATTTAGAATAGAAAATTCGCCATACTTCAGCATGAAAAAATAATTGGAAATAAGCTCAGTGTTACTGAATTACAAAGATAAACATTTTTGCCGATACTTCCTGATAATGACACATAATACAATTTCAGACTAACACCATGACAAAAATTTACCGAAAAACTCAACAAAATCGCTATATTTATAATTTTACAAGCAAAAACTCAATACGATTATACACTATGGAGGAAACCATTTCGACACCACAACGTGATATTATGCAGTATGATCCTCAAATTTGGGCTGTTGCTGACCTGCGAATAGCCGCAGGTATAAAACAAAGCAAGTTCCCGGACTTCATGATGCCGTTTTGCGTACTTTCATGCCCATCGAAAACGCAACACCTTCGAAACCTACTAAGGAACCAAGAACTTCGCCTTTGTAGGTGAAGTTCTTGATGATCTCCAGACAAAAATAGAATCTCAGCCCAAGTAATAATCATCCTCGAATCCAATTTATGGCTCTAGAAGTATTACACCAACAAGCCAAAACTCACGAAAATGAGCAGTTTCGTCGTGTGGTAAAAATCATGGATGCCGTGTTCAAGAAACACAAGTTCAGCGGCATCCTTATTGGCAATCCCTTCAACGAGAACTACCGGCGTTTTCGCGCTGATGCAATTTTGTTCTATAATCATGGAGTCGTAATAATTGATTTTAAAGACTATGCAGGTCAGTTGATTCTTCCTCGGGATGATGAATTCAAGAGTTACCCATGGTATGCAGAAAATGCATCTGATCATCAAGCCATCGAAGTAAAAGCAGGTGCTCACTTCCTGAATCCATTTCTCCAACTTGCCTCTTATCGAAATGCATTCCGGGAGATAGTCGAGCATAATTTAATCCTTAAACAGAAAATAAATCCATCTCGGGTTTGTATTACCAATATCTTTTCAGGTCCGCTTGAGTTAACCTATAAAGTACCAGGCAAATACCCCTACTACAAAATCGCTCAAGAGTCTGAGATAGGTGCATTGCTTTATGATCTGAATAATGACAATGCTTATGATGAAGATATTGAGAAAGCGGTAAAGAGTATTTTCCCTGCCGATGAGTACATTCAAGAATATTCTATAGATACCGAGATTATTCATAAGAAAGATATTATTGTTGGCGAAGAGGCAAAGACCGCGATTAACACTTTCATGCAGGCCGAAGGCAATGATATTCTGGTTCTCACTTCAATGGACGCTTCAGAGCGTGATAATTGGTCTAAATATCTATTTTCAATCGCAGACAACTACAAAATTCCTGAAGTTCAAGGCTTGTGCCATTCGACTCGAATAAGTCGACGACTTCGCTCTCGCGGGATTGAAGCAACAAGCCTTTATTCATTTATCTATGGTGGAAATGAAAAAACGGACAACAACCAAGAAGAAGAGGATAAAGATGACTGGGCTGTACAGGTTATTCCCATAAGATCGGATTCAGGACTGGACGAGCGAGCTTTGTTGATTGTGTATGACGCACATCTTGTTAGTCGGAGTCTGTCACAAACAGACTTACTCCGTTTCGGTACGGGACGCTTACTCGAAGACTTTATTACTTTTGCTGATTCTTCATCCAAGAGAAAGGTTGTTTTCATTGGAGACCCCTATATGCTTTCCTTTGGCTCATCTGATGATTCAGCAGTAAACATTGCCAATCTCAAGGACATCTGCGGAGAGAGAGTTATCCACTATTACCATCAACCCGTCATAGATTCGCAAAACTCTTATAAAGAGTCGTTGAAATGCTCTTTAGCACAAAGTATGGACGCGCAATTATTTAACAAATTGAGCTACTCCTTTGATGATGGATCTATTGTTGAGGTTGAGAAAGATGAAATCGCACACAAAATGAAGGAGTGGTTCAATTCTCCATTCCTTCAGGAACCCCAAAAAGCGGTCTTGTTTTTCAAAAAGGGTGATTGCCTGAAGACAAACCTGTGGATAAAGAATCATTGTTTGAACAATGGAAAAGACCTTGCGCCTGGTGACCTGATCATCGCAAACAACAATATATTGATCCCAGACGAAACCGGATTTGGTAATCCAAAACGCATCTTAAACGGCATGTATTTCACCGTGAAGGAGATATGTGAACATGTGAGCGAAGAGATTCCCATTAAGGGGTTTTCACGTCCGGTTCTTTTGTCTTTCACAAAGATAGTAGTAACCTGCCTTAGTTTGAGCGGACAAAACGCCGAAATATGGGTATTGGATAATTTCCTTTCTAGCATAGATGAACTGTCAAAAGAGGAGCAAATAGCAGTTAATATTTTCATCGAAAGAAGAATTGATGAGTTGAAAAAAAACACCCCTTTCAAGGATAGCGAATATTACCGTCAATTGATGGATGATTCCGTCTATCAGGCGCTATTAGAAGAGGACAGAACCGCAATAGAGAGCTTGATTCAGAATCGTATGGTCAAGAAAGAAGAGAGAACAGATGTCTCGACAACCAGGAATGTGCGTTCCTTATTTAAACGATTCTATGACAAATATGAGAGTGCCATTCAGAGACAGGCAAGAGAGAACGACCCGCTCGTTAACACTTTGTACGCAAAATATGCTTGGGCAATTACTGTTCATAAAGCAGTAGGTTCAGAATTCGACAGTGTTATTTTAAAGGGGTTCCGTGCTGAAAATGACGGAATCTGCAATGAGTCATACTTCAGATGGTTATACAGCGGAATCAGCACAGCAACTGGCACTTTTTTCATATCTCAGCCGCAATATGTCCATCCATTCATGAATTGTATAATCAGTGAAACAGCCTCCGGGGTTAGTACCGCAACTATTGGTTTTCGATTCATACGTTATTCCGCCACGTTTTGCGGAGATTGTCAAGTTGAAGAACACCAACGCCGCTGCGGCCATATGTGAATTAGCAATGATTATTGAGGCACAAGGCTATATTCTGGAGGAAGCTAAGTCCTGCAATGATTATCTGACAAAAGGAATATTCTCAATACCGCTGGATACTAAGAAAAAACTAATTGTAGATGTTCACAACAAAGGCGCGAAAGATGCCTTTGGCGTGTCCGCGATCAAGATGGAGCCTAATGACTTGGTTGACTCTATTATGATCAAGAAGGCTACTGAATCCGTTTTATCTTTGAATCCCGTTCGAATTGGAGCCACAGAGTGCCCCAGTTATATCTCTGAAGTCGTCCAATCGTTTATGGGACAGTTAAAAGAGCTTGGCATCAATCTCGAAACTGTGTCGAGTAAGGATTTCCAAATTATCTGCAAGGCTTCGTCTGAGAAAGGGGGCGCTCTGCTAAGGCTATGGTATGGGACAAGTCTTGAAAACCACACCAAAGGCTTCATCAACAAAATCGATATTTTCGATATTTCCGACCCTAACATAATCACCGAAATAAGAAAATTGAGGACACTAAATGGTCCATTAACCTGGAGGGAATGAATTATGCTATGGCACAACGACTGGGACGATGACGATTACACGCCTCGTGCCTCTACCGAAATATATGACCTTAGGCGTAACGGACGCTTAGACGAGGCCAGACAAAAAGCAGAAGAATTGCTACGTCAGGACAATACAGATCAAGACGTATGGAAAGCCTATGCCTGGACCCTAATTGACATCTGTAAAAGAGAGCAACAACAGGGAAACATTGAAGGTGCTCGACAGATTTCAGATTACTTGTCTCGGTTGAGATTCAACACTACGTACGATGAGTTCGCCGAAACGCTCATCAAAAAGATCCAGCAATTAAGACTGACCGTGAATCCATTCTACGCACAGATTCAAGAAGCCAAAGAATTGAGTCAGAATGGAGATAATGATCGAGCATGGGCGATTCTACGTCGATTAGCCGTAGATAGCCACTTACCAAAAGAAGCCCATGAGAGTTATGGCTGGACTATTTATCGTCACCTAAGGGATCATATCTCTACATTGAATTCCGTGGAGGTCCGCTCCCTGTTGCGTGATTATATCAATCTTAAAAATGAACGTCCATCCAATCTTCATTCTCAGATATTGAATTTCGCACTCAATTATTCAAAACAAGATAACAAATTCAAGTTGGTTTCATTCCTCCGTCTATGGGGGCCTGATAACCTAAGAGATAGCGATTTTGACGATTCCCACGGGAACGATGGAAAACCGATTCCATCTTTGATGTCCAGAATAGCAAGGGTTGTCGTGAATTATCCCATTAATGAGGTCCAAGAGTTTGTCGAACTTCTTCCACGTAGAAAGAATGAATTCATCGAGATGATGAAAGAACATTATTTCTGGAAGTTATATCATAGCACAGAAGGTGACGTAGACACTTCAACTTGGAATTTTTTCAGAGAGTACCTGACATTCTTCCCTGATGCGCCAGCATCTTTAGCCCATTCAAAAGTGCTTGGGCTCGCTGAGCGTGTTATGCAGGGAAACAATGTTTGGCGTTTTTATGACTTCTTTAAGCTATGGAATCCAGAAAAGTTACGAGATGATGACTGGAAAGAGAAAAAAGGCAATAATGGAGAGACATATAAACCACTCGCGGTTAAATCCTTAAAGAAAGCACGTGAAGCCATTGAAACCCTTTCAGATGAACAAATTGGGGATCTACAATGGTTAATTGACCTTTATGGCACCGCTGTTGAGAAGTTCCCTGATGACGACTGGAATATTCGGTCGAAAGCATTGCTTCATTTGCATGCTGGGCAACTGGCGAAAGCACAGAGCATTTATAAGGGCCTTTGCTTAAAGATGGGGGAGAAATACTACATATGGAGTGAATTTGCTGAATGCTGGAAGGATACAGAGATCAAGATAGCTCTTCTATGTAAGGCACTTAGCCTCGAAAAGAATGAAGATTTCATCGGCAAGATACGGCTGGAGTTAGCCCGACAACTGATCAAAGCCAAGAAATACGAAAATGCCGCTGTTGAACTCGAGCAATACAAGAAGCATTATACGGAGATGGGATGGCGTGTCGATGCAGAAATTGATACCCTTCTGAGGCAATGTTCTTCTGTAACTCCAACAAATGACAAGAACGCTACTTTCTATGAAGAGAATATCCCGATCGCGGAAGAACATGCTTACGCTGACATTCCATATACTGAGATGGTTCTTGTGAACAAGTGGAAAAATGATGAAGGAAAAGAAATAATGACTTTTGTCGATGGGGATATTATAGAATTCGCTACGAACAAGAAGAGATTCCCAATATTGCACAACAGTCATGAAGGCCAAGCCTGGAGGTTTAAATTATATAAGGACGAGACTGTGAAAACCATTCCTGATGTGTATTCATGGCGTCCTCCAAAAACTGAGACAATCATAAAATATATACCGTTAATCGTTGCTCCTTCGGAGACAGCTGATTGGTTAGCCCTTCCAGTTAAATATGGATACATCCAGCACGTGAATACCGAGAAGAAAGTTTACCATATCTATTCAACCGACTCGAACCTTGTATACGAACATTATGATGAACAAGCTTTGGAAAAAGGTGATTTCGTTTCCTTCCGGCAATACACAAAAAAGGTCAAAGAAGAGAAAAAGTATTTCTTTAAAGATATTAAGAAATGTGATGAGGCTGAAGCCCTTGCTCAATTTAAATGTAGAATAGTTGCCGTAGATGATGTAAACACACAGAAACAGTTATTCCATTTTGTTTTAGGTCCCAAACTGATTTCCGGCATCCTTCACTATAGTCAAACAGAATTACGTCCTTCAATTGGAGATTTCATCAAAATCCATTACTATGTACGAAAGACCGAGGACAAGAAACATCCAGGTCTAGAGAAGAAAGTTATTGAAGTTCTTAGGGTGGAAGCGACGGATGAGGTCAATAGTAATATGGTAAAAGACATTGAGGGAACATTGAAACTTAAATACCGGGGATGTTACGACGATGGCGATCCAGATTTTGCTTTTATCGGAGACTATTATGTGCATAAAACAATTCTGAATAAGTACAATATCTTTTCCGATTGCTATGTGAAAGCAAAAGCTATATACACCGGTGATGGAAAATGGAAGGTGTACGAAATCTCAAAGGAATAGATAATTACAGCAGCACTATAAAACAATTTAGCCTTGTCTATATCAGCAAAAAGGGCATCTGCGTCTTTGGGGTTATCAACAAAACTGATGGTTGTAACATACTGCCTATAAAATTCAATTTAATATAGACCGCACCATGAAAATGGGCTCAGCCATTTTCTCTTTTGGCTGCAAAAACTTATAAGCGACCTAAGACAATGGTCGGTCCCCAACGGCCACTCCGATTAAGCACAAAATACCTTACTCGGAACCCAAAATATCCGTGAACCCATCCTCGATTTTACAGCCCATTTGGGCGAAATAAACCCCGACATGGCCTATCTTTGCAGACGGGGTCAGTCGGGGATCCAAAAGGCCGTTTTTGCCTTTTTCCCCTCTGTTCGGAGGGAGTCGATGAAAAAAAACGTTAAATCTTCGATTTTTTGCGAAAAAACAAGTAAATTTTTGAGATTCCTATCTTTTAAGACGTAAACTATTGATAGTCAATAGACATTTGATAGTGCATCGGAAAGTGAATAGCTCACTTTCGTATCTTGAAAGAGAACTTACACGGAATTTTGCCATGCCACTTACAAGTATTTCTATCGGAAAGCAATGTGGTACTGCATGCCGCCCCGGATCGGGCAAATAAAGGTTGCCAAATATCTCGTTTGCAATCTCGTTGTTGTATAGGAAAGCTTCACTGCCTGTTCTCATGATCATTTTACTATTCATTCAAAAACCTCGTATCTTGTGGCGCTATTAAATGTGCAATTCATGGCATAAAATTAGATATAAAAGATTGAACAATGGTTAATCAACTATCCGTTTTCTGGTTTGAAAGGGGAGACAGTTCTCCTGTCTGTGGTTTTTGGGGAGTCGATGCAACTTCGACCGGTTGAATATCAATGGATCTACCGACATGGTCGTCAAATAAAAGAAGCGCAAGAGCATGAGAGATAAATCCTGCTACTTGCGCTTCTCTCTATACAAGTTATCTCCCTGCTTTTTACCTGGGGACTTCTCCGGAGCCATCTTTCCTCCAGGTGCAAAAGGGTTGATTTCTCATTGCGCCTTTTTGATTGAAACGGGACCAAGCAACCCGGATGGTTCCAAAGGAATTTCAGTGCGTGGACACCCTCTAAAGTCGTTCTTCAAAATAATATTGGTTCGGGTAATCTGATCATCACGTGGATTCATCTCATCACCTGCCACGCGATTATACCAGGAGTTGAGTACGGTTATCTCCAGGCTGTTTTTGCCCTCTTTCAACTCGTCGGTTACATTGATACTGAATGGTTTGGTCCATACTACTCCCTTGTCTGTCCCGTTTATCTTGATCCTGGCAATTCCCACATCTTTTACATTCTCCAATTGGAGGAAATAGGAGGTTTGTTTCTCAGGGCTGAAATTGAACTCCTTGTAGTAGGTTGCAGCTCCCGAGTAAAACTTAATCCCCTCGATCCCGGAGGTGGTCCAGTCGGTCAGTTCATCGAAAGTGACCATACCGGGTCCACCATATTGGGGATCAAAGTAGACATCCCAGCTGCCATCTACCACTTGGGCCAAAGTGAGAGCCGGGTAGTTTGTCTTTTCTTCTCCCTGGATATTCTTCCCGATCTTCTTGTTGAACATTATCATGATGGATCCGTAGGGGTCAAACGAAAGTGGAACTGTTGTCCGTCCGTTTTGCTGAGTAAATGCTCTTGCGTCACGGATCTCTCCGTCTAAAGCGTTCCAGATCTCCGGTTGACGTCCTTCGATGCGGAATGTGCAGGCCATATCTCTGGCCTGATCTGTCTGGTTACTGATAAAGTAGAGATCGATATCTCCAATTGTATAATGTATATAGTCGAAATCTTCGATATTCGGGATCTCCAGGTCTGGAGTGATGCCCTTGGCCAGCAAATAATCCCTGGCAGTAACACCCCACGAAACCATCCCCTTCTTGTATTTCCTGCTGCCCTTCTCCGGTGAGCCGTTTCCCCAAATCTTGTCTGCAAGTTCTGTGAATTCACGTTGGGCCTTTTCACCACCGGTAAGGCTGATCAACCGTTCTGGCTTGTATCCGATCACTTCGGCACCCTGCGATAGGATAGATTCCACCTTTTTAAGTGCGTCGAGCGAAAGGACCTTATGGTCTGGGAGTACCAATACCCGGTACTCGATGCCTCCGGGAACAACAATCTTGCCCTTTTTAACCATCAACTTCATCAGGATCGTCTCGTCGGTTACATCGTAGTCGAATCCCGGTAATGCGCCGGCCGGATCCGACTGCTTGTTTGAGAAGACATTGGGTACGTGATCTCCGTAATAATAGAGTACATCCGCTACAAATTTACCTTGCTGAACCAGGAATTGTGTCCGGTGCAGATAGTCGATAAATGCATCGGAATCATGCCACCAGGTGACCTGCGGATTGATGTGTGTGCCTGCAAAGTATTCCTGTCCCGGGACTCCCATCTCTTCTGGCGAGCCGGTGAATGTATGGAAATAGACCCTGTTCAGTCCTGCACAGACTTCGTGATCGAATGAGGATTTCTGATCGTGCCAGAGTTCGTCATTCCAATGGGGGCCTATCGTTGTAAATGATTCGGCTCCCACGATCTTCTTGCCATAAATATGGGCAGCCGCAGATGCCTGTTTCACAAAAAAGCGATGTTGAGGAGTTGGCCGGTGAGGTGATGGTGACCAGAATTCGCTCATGACAATATCGCTAAATCCATAATTTTTTATTCCGTCTAAAGGTCCTGCATGGGGACCGGCCGACTCCGGCTGGATCCCGATGTTGTATTCATGTGCATGCTCCGCAAAACGGGCATAATGGTTGTTTGCCACCAGATCGGCGAGTGTCTTCCTGAAATCGGCCAGGAATGCATGTGAAGCGTCAATATTATCTACAATATGTCCCGCAATGATCGGCAGGTACTGTTTCAGGTCATAGTTACGATAGCGTTTGAACTCTTCAGGGAAATTATTTGTCCAGTTCATGCCGCCACATTCCCAACTGTCGGTCTCCATGAATTTAAGTGTTGTTCCCACATGTTTGCCCGAGGCAACCAATATTGGATCGACCACCTCGTGCCAATAGAAATCGAAAGCATCCTTGCTTAGATAGTCGAGTACCATCCCTTGCCATCCTTCGCTTGAGGTTGAGACATCGGCCCTGGTGCAGGTATAGCCAATTCGCATGATATTCCATTCCCCTTCAGGAGCTTCCCAATTCAGGGTGCCCTGCTCATCCATATGGTGTGAGATATCGATCACCTCCTCCTTGTCAATCCGATAAACCGGTTTGAAACTCCCGGCACCCTGTGGCTGGCTCTTGTTGTCAAGCAGAAAACGGGTATCGGGTGCAGAACCGCCCAGTTCATGGAATCCGAGTTTATAATCCAGGAAGTGGATCTCTTCATCTGCAGTGGCATCTACACGAACGGGAAATGCCAATACTGCAATCTCTTCGTACAACTTATGGTGTGGTGGCTGGCTCAACAGTTGAGTGATCTTCTGCCCTCCTCTGATCTTGACTTCAGAAAAAGTCAACTGTTTGGCTGCATACTCCGGCGTTACGCAAGGTCCCCCCAGATTCCATCCGCTCTGGATGTTGAATCCGATCTCCAATCCGAGTCTCTCGGCTTCGTCGAGGGCGAATACGAAAAGCTCGATCCACTCTTTCGAACCGTAAAGTGGACCAGCGGGGATTTCGTTGTTCCCGCGTTGATTGTGTCCGCCCGCATCAAAGATCATGGCCCCCTGGAAGTTCTTTGACTTCATGGCTTCCAGGTCTTTGGTTATGGACGCTTTGGTGACATTCCCATTCAACCACCACCACCAGCAGTTCACACCGCTGGATGGATCAGGCTCTTTGAAATTATCGGATAGATAACTGTAGTCTACCGGTTTAGTTCCTGTATGGTCAGACTCTGTCTGCTTGCAGCCTGACAGCAACATCAGAAGGATTATCGCAGCGGATGTAAATCCCTGAGTTTTCTCTATTTTCATTGATTTATTCTTTTGACTGGATCGTTTTTTAATCGATTTTATGCAAATTCCCGGTCAGATTTATAAAGATTACCGGAGGGGTACGCCCCCTCCGGCATCATCTCATCTCTAAATATTGGGACTGTTAGTTCCAACCCGGATTTTGTGCCATTACAATATCTTTGTTCGTGTCAATGACGATTTGAGGTATTGGCCACAGGTTGAAGTTTTTCGTCAAGGTTGCCCGTGGATCGTCCCAGTAGGCGTACTTTTTGATGCGCTCTACGGCGACTGTTCCTCCCATCCTGAGCAATGTATTCCAGCGTTTTTCTTCATAGACAAGTTCTCTTGCCCTCTCATCCAGAACCAGATCGAGATTCACATCGGAAGCCTGTACCATATAGCCGCATTTTGCACGACTCCTCAACATGTTGATATCGGATGCGGCTCCGGCGTTATCTCCATTTCTCATTTTAGCTTCAGCGCGCAAGAGAATGGTTTCGGACAGGCGGATCAGATACTCGTCCCTGAAGAGATTGCTCCTGTTTTCACCGTCAGCAATTCCCGTATATTTATCGGTATAGATTTTGCAAGAGACAGGGAAGCATTGGGTAACTGCGGCATCGACAGCATCTTGGCTTTGCCCCTCTTTGTAGATCACATTCCAAGGTACCGGTTTGCCGAAGTATGGCGAGCTTTCCACATTCCCCAGGAACAGTCTGCGAAATACTGCCTCCGAATTCCGCATGTCATCTCCCCATTTTCCTTCATAGATAATGTCGCGTGTATACATCGTCGGCATCATCTGAACGATACCGCGACCACCTACATCCTCAAGTGTTCCGGTAAGATGGGTAGAAAGCGGATCCCGAAATACAGGTCCATAGATACGGGAGTAGGGGAGTTTCGACATGTTATCCTCCTTTTTGTATGCCTGGTAATCAATCTGTGCTACCCAGATGGCCTCTTTATTGCCCGACTGGTAGTCCTGATTTCCTTCCTGGAAGAGATCCCAGTAGACGTTGCCCTCAATGGGATATCCGGCTGCAGAGTATAAGCGTTCAGGTTTCTGGTTGCCTTCAGTATTTGCATAATAGAAGTCTGGATTTTCGTCCATGCGAGTGCCAAAGCGTTCCGTCATCAGGGAGTAGACTGAACCGTTTATGACATCATTACCGTAACTGATCGCCTTCTCGTATGCAGCCTTTGCTTCAGCAGCCTTCCCCTCCTCTTCAAGGGCAATACCTTTGTCCAGATAAAGCTGACACAAGTTGTGCTGGGCAGCACCTCTTACCAGGCGACCGGCGATGGGTGTGGTGACCGGCAGATCATTCAGGATGGCTTCCATCTCGTCTATGGCAAATTGATAGGTCTCCACACGACTGGTTCTTTCAAAATCGTAGCGAGGCGTGGTTGTGATTTCCGTAACAATGGGTACACCACCATATAGTTCTCCCAGATTCCGGTAACAGAATGCACGGAAAAAGCGGGCCTGAGCCACTGTGTAGGCTTTGTTTTCCTGCGATCCCCAAACTATGTTGGGTAACTCCGCGGCATAGAGTGCCAAGTTTGCCTTGCCTATCAACTGGTACCAGTGCGAATAGTTATTATTGAATTCAGTACTACTTGGAGTTATGATTCCATAATCATTAAAGCGGTTTCCCCGCCGGATTGTTGCCACGTCATACATATCGGTGCCATTGCCCGAGAATACGAAAAAGGTATTGTTTTCTTCTCCCATTGCAAACATGCTTCTTACGTGTGCATAACAGCTGATGACCACCTGATCAACCTGTTCCGACGTAGAGAAGGCATTGTCTACTGTATAGAATGTCTCCGGTTTTTCCGTCAAGAAATCGGCATCATTACATCCGGTAAACACAAGTAACGGGATCAACAAGGCGAATAGTATATTATTTATTTCTCTGGATTTCATACTGATAAATTTTTAAAAACTGATATTTGCACCTAATGAGAATGAAGTCAATACAGGGTAAGTGTTCTCTCTGACGGCAGAACCGACCTCCGGATCATCACCTTCCCAATTTGTGATAGTAAAAAGATTCTTTGCAGTCAAGAATAGCTTGAGGTTGCTGATGTTCAGGTCTTTTAGCCACTTATCTTTGAATGTGTGCGAAAGTGTCACATCCTGTAACCGTACAAATCCCCTGCTTTGCAGACCCATGAAACGCCCTCCGTCTCCTGAAAATACAGCCGAGGGGTATTTGTTGCTCTTGTTTTCAGGCGTCCACCAGGGAATATAGATACTGTTCGAGTTGAATAATCCTGAACCGTTTGTCATATAAGCCTCCCTGTTGGCCTTGAGAAAGTAGCCACCCCCGCCAAAGGTTCCGGTGAACATGAAATAGAGGTCAAAATTCTTATAGGTGAGCGTGTTGCTCATGTTCAACTTGAAATTTGGTGTGGTATATCCCAGAATGTCACGATCTGCTGCGGTAATGACCTTGTCGCCATCCAGATCTTTGTATTTGGGAACACCGGCACTCACCCCATTCTTCTCCATATATTCAGTGTCAGTTTCCTGAACGATTCCATCTTGTACATATCCGTAAATTGCACCAAGCGGTTTCCCAATGAATCGGCTGTTGGATATGTCATCATCCTCCTTGCCGTCGCCGTCAAGGTCTTCGCCGTACAAGTGAGCCAGTTTATTGCGGTTCAGCCAGAAGGTAACCCCAGTCATCCATGTAAAATCCTGTTTGGTGATGTTCATGGTTCGCAGGGTAATCTCAACACCTCTGTTGTTAATTTGGCCCAATGAAGATTTGATGGTTTTGAATCCGGTCATTACTGGAATATTTCTTTCGAATATCTGGTCGGTTGTTTTCGAGAAATAGAGATCCACATCTAGGAAAATGCGGTTGTTCAACCATGCCGATTCAAATCCTGTATTCCACGACTCTGTAGTTTCCCAACCCAAATCGGCATTACCCAATGTTCCGGGAATCATGCCGTAAAGGATATTGCTGCTATTGCCAAATTGATATCTTGCAGCGGCTTCAGCTCCATTCCTGATGGTAGACAATGTGCCGTACGGGCTAAGTCCTTGATTACCGTTTTTACCCCATGAGAGTTTCAGCTTCAGATCATCGAGTATGTTTTCATCATTCATGAACGGCTCGTTGGTAATTCTCCATGCAGAACCAAATGCCATGAAGTCACCCCATTTTTGATTTACTCCGAATACCGAAGCCCCATCACGCCGATATGAAGCAGTGAGAAAATATTTGTTGTCGAATGAGTAGGATGCACGGCCGAGGTATCCGATATTGGATCGCCTGTCCCCTTCAAGTGTGATCTTTTGGACTGTCGCCTTGTGGAGGCCGTTAATTCCAAGGGTTGTGTTTCCGTTTGCGGCAAAATCATTTCCGGTCATAACTTCCCGCTTGTAATCCCTTCGGTCGCGTGTTGCGACAAGCGTCAGGTCGATGGAGTGCTTATCGAAGTTGGCAACATAGTTTAAAATATTATCAATTACCCAGCTTGTTATATTCCGGTTATCGATGCTGCCGTTGGCATTTGAAAGCAAGTTTTGGTAAGCTTCTGGAGAATAGCGGCTTTCATCATCGTAAGCTCCTTCTTTTACGTAATGAGATTCGTAGTAAAAGTCCGATCTACGCTCCTTTCCGATATTGCCGGCATAATTGAAACGATAGCTCAAGCCGGGCAACCAGGGGAGTTTTATGACGGTGTAGGCATTCATGCGGAAATTGTCACGTAGGTCGGTATTGTCACGAGAACCGTTGGTTACTCCCCATAAAGGATTCTGACCCGATTGCGTATAGGGGTATTTCTCAAGTAACTTCTTCTCTTCATCCCGATACATGACACCGTAGGGTGACATGACATATGCCTGGTTTATTGCGGCTCCTACGCCCGAATAGTCGGATTTGGTGAACGCTGCGTCAACCCCTATCTCCAACCAGCTTGTAATATCAGTCTTGATCTTTCCCAAGAACGAGGCGCGATTGAAATCGTCTCCAATAATTACACCCTGGTTATCTGCATACGAAGCAGAGAGATAATAATTCATTTTCTCGCCTGAACCTGATACCGAGAGTTGATAATCCTGTATCCAGCCGGTGCGCGTCGAAGCATCCAGCCAGTTTGTCTCCTTGCCTGCCTCCCTGTTTGCAGCTTCCTGAGGTTTCAGCCATGTCAAGTCGGTGCTGTTGTTTCTGGCCATAACCGACTCGATCCATTGTTCGCCGTTCATCAACTTTGGGCGATTTATCCAGCTTTGAAGGCTTCCGGATGCGTTGAAATTTATTATCGGCTTATCGGACTTTCCTTTTTTTGTTGTGATGATGATTACCCCGTTGGCAGAACGGGAACCGTAAGCCGCCGCAGATGTGGCATCTTTCAAGATGTCGAAAGAAGCAATGTCGTTTGGATTGATATCATTGATGCTTCCCATGAAAATGACGCCATCAAGTACGATCAAGGGATCGTTCGATCCGGAAATGGATTTTTGTCCGCGCATTTGCATGGATGGTTGACCGCCTGCGGAATTGGTAGCCCCGATGTCAAGACCGGAAACATTTCCTTTTATAGCTTCCAGCGCATTAAGGTTTGATGCAAGAGCAACGGGAGAGTCTTCCAGTTTTACGGACGAGACAGAGCCCGTAAAATCTTTTCTCTTGGCGGTACCATAGCCGATAACGATAATTTCGTCCAGCAACTCCAGATCTTCTTGCAAAACAATATTGATCGTGCTTCTTCCTTCCAGTGCAACGGTCTGAGTAAGCATTCCAAGATAAGACACCTCGAGGGCACTGTTGGAAGGTACGTTTTGCAACACAAACCTTCCATCCATGTCGGTGATGGTTCCTATTGTACTTCCCTTGATTTGAATGGTTGCACCAATTAGCGGGTCCCCATTTGCATCGGAAACATTTCCTCTTACGGTAATTTCCTGGGCCGATCCGTACAAGCAAACTAACCATGCCAGGACAAAGATGGTTGCTTTCATTAGATTTAATACTTTTCTTTTCATCTCATTGGTATTAATTTTAGTAAATAAAGGTTTTTACATTTGGGTAACTCTCAGTACCCTAATTAAGTGAAGAGTGTTTAAAGTTGATTCTCCTATAACGGTTACTCTGAATCGAGAGCTCACTAATTACTGTTATGTGTACGTACACATATTCATTTGCAGACTACATTTTACAAATATAGGGGTGGTTCTATTTTATTCGATTAATAAATATGATATAAATACTGTATAAAATGATATATAGAGGAGCGTCGTTGGTAATGGCTTCCATGTGTGGGATGTGATTGGACTTTCTTCCGGAGTTTTTATTAATTTTGTTGCTCATAAAATGGTATAATGAATAGAGCGTTATTGACGATACTCCTGACCTTCGCCGGCATATACTTTGCCAAAGCCCAGTCTGCAGTGGAGGAGAGATACCTCGGGAGCTGGATGTTTATGGAGGTCCATCACGATATCGCTAACCGGGCCTATCTTACCGTCTACATGGAAAACGACGTCTACCAATTCAGGAGTCTGAATTGCAGGTACGCCCGTTTCTCCGCCGGTTACAACTTCTTGCCCTGGCTCAAGACGGGAGTGAACTATGTTCCGGTGAGCGAGCCGGATCGTTGGAGACACTATCTCGAAGGTGACCTGATGGGTATACTCAAGTCGGGCGATTTCAAGGTGTCACTCCGTGAACGATACCGCTATCGGCTCACCGGAGAGGGGACCCATGAGCTACGAAGCCGTCTGAAGCTTGCATACGACATTCCCGAAAGCAAGTTGAGTCCCTATATCGCAATCGAGCTCTTTTTCCTGGGCGACAGGTGGAAAAAGACCCGTCACTATCTGGCATGTACCCGCGATATCACCAACTATATGCAGTTGGAGTGGTACTATCTCTATTATACCTTCAACGGTTTGCCGCCTGAACATATCCTTGGCCTGGGACTCAATTTCGAGTTGTGACCGGCAAGAACTATTGTCGGCAATTCAGGTTGTCTTGCGGTAGTTCCAGATGGCAAGGCTGTTGAGTACAACCGCGAACAGGGCAAGGTAGCCCAGTTCCGTGCTAACCTCCGCCAGACCGCTGCCTTTCAACACGATCAGCCGTACCACCCTAATGAAATGGGTTACCGGAGTAGATTCGGAGAGTCTCTGCGCCCAATGGGGCATGCTGTCGGTACTGGTAAAGAAGCCACTCATCAGGATGAAAAGCATCATGAAAAAAAAGGCGATAAACATGGCCTGCAATTGTGTGTCGGCCAAGGTGGAGATCAGTAATCCCAATCCCAGCAGGGCTACAAGGTAAACCGCTGCAAAGAGGTACAACACCAGCAGATTCCCTTCAGGCAAAATGCCGTAGAACAGATACATCACCAGAAGTCCTATCGTAAAAACGATTATCCCCACAATCCAGAATGGAATCAGCTTGCCGAGGATGAACTGCCACTTTTTTACCGGTGAGACGTTGATCTGCTCGATACTCCCCATCTCTTTCTCCCGCACGATGTTCAATGCACTGATGAACCCGCCGATCATGGTTAGCAGAATTACCAGTATGGCAGGCACCATGTAGTACTTGTATCTGGTATGTGGATTGTACCAGAAGGAGCTGATAATCTCCACCTTTACTTGGGGTGAGAATTGGATCCCCTCGGGGGATTTCACCTTCAGATCGAGTTCCTTGACAAAATCGGAAATGACGCTGGAGAGATAGGCTGCGCCAATTGAAGCCTTTGTCCCGTTGATGGCATCCACGGAGAGGTTAAGCTGCTGACGTCTATCCCGTACCAGATTCCTTTCGAATCCTGCCGGAATCTCCAGAAGCAGGTCGGCACTTCCCCGTTCCACCAGCTCCAATCCTTCCCGGAAAGAACCGGGGTTGCCGCTCATCTTGAAATAACCTGAAGCGGCGATTCTATTCCTCAACTGGTGGGAATAGCTGCTGTGGTCATGGTCGATATAAGCCACCCTCACATTTTTCACCTCGAAGTTGGCAGCCAGGGGAAAGATCATCAACTGAACTGTAGGCATGACGAACATGATAGCCAGAATGGTCCTGTCCCTGAAGATCTGCCTGAACTCCTTTTGTAATATGTAACGCAGGGTTTTCATGATAACCGGATGTTGAATCTTTTCAGTGCCAGGGAGAGGAGGATGGCAGACATCCCTACCAATACCAGGGTCTCCTTCCAGACGTAGGCGATGCCGAGTCCTTTCAGCATGACCGTCTTGATGATGCTGTAATAGTATTTGGAGGGCACTGCATAGGAGAGCACCTGAAAAAAACCGGGCATGTTTTCCAGCGGGAACATGAAACCGGTGAGCAGAATGGTGGGCAACATCATTCCCGCCATGGAGAGCATCATGGCAGCCTGTTGCGAATTGGTGACGTTGGAGATCAGCAGTCCAAGCGATAGACAGGTAATAATGAAAAGGAGACTTTCTACAAAGATGAGCAGCAGGCTCCCCTTGATTGCCACATCCAACAAAAAGAGAGCCAGCAGCAGTATGACGATAAAGTCGATCAGCGATAGCACCAGATAGGGGATCGCCTTTGCGATCAATACCATAAACGGTTTGAACGGGGAGACCAGCAACACCTCCATCGTACCGCTCTCCTTCTCCCTCACTACAGCTACGGAGGTCAACGCTGTGCTCACGATCATGAAGATAAGCGCTATCACACCCGGAATGAAGTTGAGTGAGCCGTTCTGCTCCTCATTATAGAGGTGGCGTGTTTCGATAATGATGTTGAAAGCTGCCGGCAGCACTGCATTCATCTCCTGCACATGCTGCTGGAGGATGGTGTTCAGGTAGTGGTTTACAGTGGTGGCCGTGTTGGGGTCTGAGGCATCTGCGATGATCTGTATGGGGGCCCCTTCATCCTGATACAACAGGTTGCCGAACCGGCTCGGAAGGATGATTACACAGCTGATCTTCCCCGATCGGAAGCGGTTTTCAACCTCATCATAGCTCAGCAACGGTTCCATGAGGTGAAAATAGCGGCTGCTGCTAATCCGGGAGATCAACTGTTGACTTGCGGCATCCCGGGCATTGTCCAGCACAGCGACTCCGATGTTCTTCACTTCGCTGTTGAGTGCAAATCCAAACAGCAGGATCTGCACGACAGGCATGCCGAAGAGGATGAGCAGCGTACGCTTATCCCTGAATACGTGATAAAACTCTTTTTGAATGAAGGCGAACAGCTGTTTCATCTTAATCACTTTTTCGTTTGGCTCCTCTGGCCAGTTGATAAAAGACCTCTTCCATCGAACTGGCATTGAAGATCGATTTCAGTTTGGAGGGCGTGTCGAGCGCCTCCACCCTCCCGTCCACCAACACGCAGATCCGGTTGCAGTACTCCGCCTCGTCCATGTAGTGGGTGGTGACGAAAACTGTAATACCGCCGGCGGCGGCTTCATAAATCAGTTCCCAGAACTGGCGTCGGGTGAGCGGATCTACCCCTCCTGTCGGTTCATCCAGAAAGACGATCCTGGGCTGGTGAAAGATGGCGACCGAGAAAGCCAGTTTTTGCTTCCAGCCCAGTGGCAACTCTCCTACCAGTTTCTTCATCTCTTTTTCCAGACCGAGTGAGACGATCAGTTCCCTGCCGCGTTTCCTTATCTCAGCATGAGGCACACCGTAGATTCCGCCGTAAAACTGGATGTTTTCCCACACGGTGAGATTTTCGTAGAGCGAGAACTTCTGACTCATGTACCCGATATGCTTCTTGATCTGCTCCTGTTGATGGTAGACGTTGAACCCTGCTACCCAGGCTTCTCCGGAAGTGGGATAGGAGAGACCGCACAAGACCCGCATCGCCGTAGTCTTTCCTGCGCCGTTGGCTCCCAGGAATCCGAAAATTTCTCCGGCGTTCACCTCAAAATTGATGGAGTCTACCGCTTTGAAATTGCCGTACTGTTTCGTCAGATTCCTGCATACGATAACTTTATCCATTTCGGTTCCCATTTAGTTCAGGTTCGCTCATCAACCGGATAAAACAGTCTTCAATGGTCGGGTTGATCCTCCTTATCTCCAATCCCGGAAATCTACACTCTTCAAGGAGAACGTGCAACTGTTCCAATCCGGCTCTCTTGTCCTTTAGCGTGATGTGGAGATATTCTCCAAATGCATGGCTCAGCTCAACCGGTTCCAACTCGCGAGCAAATTTCAATAGACCATAGATGTCGTCCGCCTTCACGGCAAAGAGAGGGCCTGGATAGCGCTGCAGAATCTCCGCTGGTGAGTCGATGGAGAGGATGATGCCGTTCTGGATCAGAACAATCCGGTCGCAACGCATCGCCTCATCCATATAAGGCGTCGAAACCAGAATGGTGATCCCCTGCCGTTTCAACCTATGAAGTATCCCCCAGAACTCTTTTCTGGAGACAGCATCTACACCGCTGGTCGGTTCGTCAAGAAACAGGATCTCTGGCTTGTGGATCAAGGCACAACAGAGGGCCAGTTTCTGCTTCATCCCGCCCGACAGCTTCCCGGCCCTTCGTCTCTTGAAGGGGGACAGCTGATCATAGATATCCTTAATCTGTCCGTAATTCTCCTCGACGGTAGTGCCAAACAGTGTTGCAAAGAAGCGGAGGTTCTCTTCCACCGTCAGGTCCTGATAGAGTGAAAATCTCCCAGGCATATAGCCCACCAAGTTGCGGATAGTCCTGTACTCCCTCACCGTATCATATCCGTGAATGGTTGCCCTGCCCTTGTCGGCCAGCAACAAGGTAGCCAATATCCGGAGGAGGGTAGTTTTTCCAGCTCCGTCTGGTCCGATCAGACCGAACAGCTCTCCCCGGTTTACCTCGAACGAAATCTTCTTCAGGGCAACCGAATCTCCATAACGCTTTTCCAGCTCATCTACCTCAACTGCAATCATTTCTGTTTACTTTTCCAGCGTACCTCCCCGTACATGCCGATTTTCAGATAGCCATCATTCTTTACATTCACCTTGATGGCATATACCAGATTGGCCCGCTCTTTCCTGGTATATATATTCTTGGGTGAGAATTCCGATTTCTCCGAAATCCAGGTGATGGTGCCCGGGTACTCCTTGTAGCCTCTCTTCCCGTCATCCACCCGGATCGTCACTTCCTGGCCAAGTTTCACCTGCACCATCTGGTCGGCGGTGATGTAGGCCCGCAGATCGAGCCACTCGAGGTTGGCAATCTTGTAGAGAGGTTTGCCTACGGTTTGCATCTCACCCTGCAGGGCATAATTGGCAATCACCGTGCCCTGAACCGGATTGATTACCTTCCCGCGGTTGATCTGCTCCTGGTATTGTGCAACCACCTTTTCAAGCGGATTTTGCTCGCTGAGGATGCTCCTGTTTCGGGTCTCGGTGTTGTAGCGTGCAAGTTTCAGCTCCTGCTCGGTGACGGCTCTCTGTTTCTGTAGCTGATCGATCGAGGCGACGATGTCGTCAAGCTGTTTCTGCGTTGCGGCATCTGCCTTGACAAGGTTTTCGAACCGGATCTTCTCACGTTGTAATTGAGAAAGTTGTGCCTGTTGTACCTCGAGCTGACGTCGGATCAGCTCAACTTGATCATTGGCCGATACGGTTTGATCCTGCAATGCCCGGATACTGGCCTCCACCTGCTCCTTCTGCAGCTCAAACAGGGAAACATCGATCTGCCCAACAGTGTCGCCAGCCACCAGGCTTTGACCCTCTTTTACGTAATAGGAGAGCAGGGTACCGCTCTGTCGTGCGGAGACGATCACTTCGTCCGATTCGAAATTTCCCGATGCATCAGAAGGTTCGCCCGAGGTGCAGGCTGTGAGCAGGATAATCAGAGGAATAATGTTTCTTTTCATCTTCTAACGATTTAGTTGCCGGAGAGGAATTGCTGATTGTAGATGGCTTGGCGCAACTGGATTTCGTGCAGCAGTTTGTTAAGTCGGGCGCCATGTTCTGCATTCATTTTCTGGATATACTCGTGCACTGTGATAACACCGTTCTCAAGCTGGGCTTCGGCCGACCGGGTCACGGCGGCCCGCAAGGCGATGATATCCTCATCCTGTTTGATTAGCTGCTCATATTTATTCACTTGCTCATCCTGCTGGACAAGTTCCATTTTCGTGTTTAACAGGAAGGTCTCCCTCTCCGTATCGACTGCCTGCTGAAAAAGAGTGATGGAACGTTTCCGGTTGTCGAGTGAGTATAATTGGCTCAGCGACCAGTTGAAACGCAGGCCGGTTACAAGCCAGGGACCTGACTCGTTCTTGAGCATGTTGAGTGTGGGCCTGCCGTATGCCCCCTGCAAAAAAGCGGTAATTTTAGGCAGGTAGGCCGGACGCAGCTGATGCCGCTGTGCGTCGTAAAGGGCGATACGGGAGTCGAACCATTTAAGTTCAGGCCGGTTGATGCTGGCTGACCTGGCTTCGATCCGAGGCATTATCAGTTCGATATCCTCCGCCAGCATTCTGCCTGTGAAGAGCGACAATATTTTCAGTAAGGCGGTGCGGTGGGACTTGCACTCGGTGAGCTGCATTTCATACTGCAGTAGTTCTGCTTTGAGCTCCGACACGTTGCTTCTGAATGCCATGCCATTGGCCAGTGCTGCCTCGCTCTTCTCCAGTTGGTGTCTGAGATTCGACCGGCTCAGTTCAATTTGCTGTTGCTGGGCATCCATCAGCAGGATGGAGAAGTAGATGGTGTTGATCCTGCTGTTGATGGCATAGAGTGTGATTTCCAGATTACTCTCTTCTACCTGGCGATTGGCCCTGAGCCGATCTTTCAGCTGCCGGATCTGCCCGCCGTCGTAAATCAATTGGGAGATCTCGCCAAGAACTCTATACTGATCCCTGCTCAGTACCGGGAGCGTGATGCCCGACGGGAGTGGACTGCCGCCGAAAATTTCAGTGTAATCCACTACCTCTGACTGGTAGGTGGCCTGACCCGATAGGGTGACCTGGGGCAGATAATGCAAATTGGCTTCCTGGATATCCAGACGGCTCGTTTTGGCAATCAGGTCAAACTGCCGGATAGCCGGATAGTTCTCCCTGGCCAATGCATAACATTCGTCAATAGTGATCGGTTGCGCCTGAACTGCATGCCAAAGCCATGGAGATATCAGGCAGAGGAGAAGGATTTTACTTTTCATTGTCACTTTGGTTTGAATTGAGATGGATGGTATATAACCATCGGGGAATAAGTTGTTTGCGATTTTCCATCAACTCTTTATACGCATCCCCGTTCATATGGAACGCGCTTTGCAAAATTGGCTTTGCCAATGCCGGCATGATAATCAGACCGATCATGTTCATCAGGTAGTGTATCGGGTGTATGGCATCTATGCGACGTTCGGCTACTGCCTGTTGGAATTGCTTGTAAAATATTGTCCGGAAGATGAGGTCGCGGATCGGTAGTTTCTCCAGCAGTAGCTCGGGATTGGTCCGCACTTCACTGATAATGAACAGTGGTATTTCCGGCTCATCGATCAACAAGTCGATATACTGGCTCGTAATCATGCCAATCTTCTCTTCCAGTGTGGAGCCGGGATCATTGAAGATAAGCCTGATTTTCTCCATGAATCTGCCAAGTGTTTCAGACATGATGATATTGAACAGCTTCTCCTTGCTTCTGAAATAGTAGTTCAACAGGGCCAGGTTGACCCCGGCTGCCTCGGCAATGTCGCGGGTGCGGGTGGCTGCATACCCTTTCTGGTGAAAGATGGTCCTGGCTGCCTCCTTGATCTTCTCTTCCGTATCCAGACCCCCTGTTTTGTTGAGTGATTCTTCCGACATATTTTTGATTTTCTGCAAAGATGAGAATTTTTTTCGATATTCAAACAGATGTTTTAATCAAATGATTAATCTCTCCATTTTCTTAATGGTTTCTTCCCTGTTTTGAGGAGATGGTCAAAAACAATTTGATTGTTAAATACCGAAAACAGTTAATATATGTTATGATATATCGGGTAATTATATTACTTTTGCTATTTTAATAGCTATATTTATTGACAGATTACAATTATTTCGATAAAAATTGAAAGATGTGTGGAATTGTAGGTTATATAGGTAACAGAGAGGCTTATCCAATCCTCATCAAGGGACTCCACCGGCTGGAGTACCGTGGATATGACAGTGCAGGAATCGCCCTGATTCACGAAGGCAACCTGAAAGTGTACAAGGCCAAGGGAAAAGTATCGGAGCTGGAGCACTATGCCGAACAGAAAGATGTGGCCGGTACCGTGGGTATTGCCCATACCCGTTGGGCCACCCATGGAGAGCCAACACAGCACAATGCCCATCCCCACTACTCGCAGTCGGAGGAGCTGGCCATCATCCACAACGGGATTATCGAGAATTACGGCTTGCTTAAGGAGGGGCTGGTCAGAGAGGGGTATACCTTTCAAAGCGAGACCGATACCGAGGTGCTGATACAGTTGATCGAGTTTATGAAGAGAAGTAATGGCACAGATCTCTCTACAGCTGTACAACTGGCCCTCACGCAAGTGGTAGGCGCCTACGCCATTGCAGTGCTGGACCGGAACAATCCCGACCAGATCGTAGCTGCAAGAAAAGGAAGTCCTCTCGTGGTCGGTATCGGAGAGGATGAATACTTCCTCGGGTCTGATGCTACACCTATTATCGAATTTACAAACCGGGTGACCTATATAGGCGATGAGGAGATAGTTACTATCCGGAGAGGGGAAGCTCTGAAGATCCGAACCATCACCAATATCGAAAAGACCCCCAGAATACAGAAACTTGAGATGACACTCAGCCAACTTGAAAAAGGAGGCTATCCCCATTTCATGCTCAAGGAGATATTCGAACAGCCCCATACATTGAGCGACTGCATGCGGGGAAGGGTGAACGTTGAGGGCAATAACATTACCTTGGCCGGTTTTATTGACAATCGCGAGAAATTTCTCAACGCCCGCCGTATCATCATCACTGCATGCGGCACCTCCTGGCATGCGGCTCAGATCGGCATGTATGCCATCGAAGAGTACGCCCGTATCCCGGTGGAGGTGGAGTATTCCTCCGAGTTCCGTTACCGTAAGCCGGTGATTCACAAGGATGACATTGTAATTGCCATCTCCCAGTCGGGTGAGACTGCCGACACGCTAGCTGCCGTCGAATTGGCCAAAAATGCCGGAGCATTTATCTTTGGCATCTGCAACGTAGTGGGTTCCTCTATTCCGAGGAACACCCATTCGGGTTGCTATACGCACGTTGGACCCGAAATCGGGGTTGCATCCACCAAGGCGTTTACCGCACAGGTGGCCGTGCTCACCATGCTGGCTATCCTGATCGGCAAAGAGAAGGGAACTGTCAGCAGGGAAGAGTATCTCAACCTGATCCGTGAACTGAACCTGATTCCGGAGAAGGTGGCAGAGATACTGAAGAAAAGCGGCCAGATCGAGCAGTATGCCAAGACTTTCACCTACGCAGGCAACTGCATCTATCTGGGAAGAGGGTATAACTTTCCCGTGGCGTTGGAGGGTGCGCTGAAGTTGAAGGAGATCTCCTACATTCACGCCGAAGGCTACCCTGCAGCCGAGATGAAGCACGGTCCTATTGCACTGGTCAGTCACGAGATGCCGGTGATCGTCATCGCCACCCAGTCTGACACCTACGAAAAAGTAACCAGCAACATTCAAGAGATCAAGGCCCGAAAAGGGAGAATCATCTCGGTAGTGACCGAAGGTGATCAGGTAGTCAGGGGATTGTCCGACTTTTCGGTTGAGGTGCCGGAGACCCTCCCCTGCCTTACGCCGTTACTCTCGGTAATCCCGTTACAGTTGTTGGCTTACCATATTGCTGTGGTAAAGGGATGTGACGTGGATCAGCCACGTAATCTGGCCAAGTCTGTTACAGTGGAGTAATTCAAAAGCGAAGCCTCATCATGATGGCATCCTCGCCTACCTCTTTCTCCGTTACGAAGCCGAATCGGCTACACAACCTGTAGGTCCGTTTGTTCTCTTTCAGGGTAATGCAGTAGATCGATTCGAGGTTACGCGACCGGGCATAGTCGATTACATCCAGCATCATCTGTATGGCGACTGTCTTGCCCCAAAGCTCCTTTTCGCCGATATATCCGAAAACCTCCCCATCCTTGTCGGTAATATGCTTCAGGCCGTAAACAGAGACGGGTACACCCTGGTACCATCCGGCACGCAGGTAATAGTCGGTCCGTGTTTTCAGGCTTTCAAACCATCTCTCCTGCGACTCCTGATCAAAGTCGGGAGTCATTGTCAAACTCTTCAGCTGCGGATCGTTCAGCCATTCCCATGATTTTTGCAGTGCTTCACGATCGAACTCCCTGAATTCGACCTCTACTAGTTTTCTATATTCCATAACGGTTATTTTTTATTTTTTTGATCGGCTATATACCAGTTGTACATCCGGTTGATGCCTTCTTCGATCTCGACGCGGTATTTCCAGCCAAGCGATGCCAGTTTCGACACATCGGTCAGTTTTCGCATTGTGCCGTCGGGTTTTGACGAATCGAACCGGATTTCTCCCTTATAGCCAATAATGGTTTGTATTGTTTTGGCAAGTTCCTTTATGCTGATCTCCTTGCCGGTGCCGATATTGATGTGGCAGTTGCGGATCTCGCTCTTTCCTTGCTTAAGGTCATCAAAATTTACCTTCTCCATGATATAGACGGAGGCGTCGGCCATATCCTCGCTCCAGAGGAACTCCCTTAGGGGTTGCCCTGTTCCCCAAAGCTCAACACGCCCGGCGAAGATACCCTGCCGGTTCAATGCCTCCATGATCTCTCCGGTGGGGCTGGTATCGCTGACACTGTTCAGCGGTCTCCGTTTCAGGTCGTTTCTAACAGCTTCCCAGTCTCCCTCCAGCAGACATTTGCCCAGATGCATCTTTCGCATCATGGCCGGGAGCACGTGGCTGTTCTCCAGGTGGAAGTTGTCGTTCAACCCGTAGAGGTTGGTAGGCATTACCGCAATATAGTTTGTTCCGTACTGGATATTGAAACTCTCGCACATCTTCAGGCCGGCTATCTTGGCAATGGCGTATGGCTCATTGGTGTATTCGAGGGGGGATGAAAGAAGGTACTCCTCCTTCATCGGTTGCGGAGACTCCTTGGGATAGATACAGGTACTGCCTAGAAACAACAGCTTCTTCACGTTGTGGCGGTAGCTCTCGTAGATGACGTTGTTCTGGATCTGAAGGTTCTTGTAGATGAAATCTGCCCGGTAGGTGTTGTTGGCAACGATACCGCCGACGTGGGCCGCGGCAAGGAACACATACTCGGGCTTTTCCTTGTCGAAAAATGCCCTTACGGCTGTCCCCTCCAACAGGTCCAGCTCTCCATGGGAGCGACCGACGAGGTTTGTGTAGCCCTTCTCCTGCAGGTTCTTCCAGATGGCGGAGCCAACCAGCCCCTTATGTCCCGCAACATATATTTTACTCCCTTTATTCATTGTCGATTTGCTCTTTCGCTTTCAACTTTCTCACAAATTTCATGTCGTGCTTCACCATCAGTTTGACCAGCTCTTCGAACGAGGTCTTTCTGGGGTTCCAGCCAAGGAGGGTTTTCGCTTTGGTGGGGTCACCCATAAGCTGTTCCACTTCGGCGGGCCGGAAGTATTTGGGATCTACCTCCACCAGAATCCTGTCGGTTGCGGTGTCGATCCCCTTTTCGTTAACTCCTTCGCCTTCCCAGCGTAGATGAATGCCCGCTTCAGCGAAGGCAAGCGTGCAGAACTCACGCACACTGTGCATCTCACCGGTGGCAATCACAAAATCTTCTGGCGTTTCATGCTGGAGCATCATCCACATGCACTCCACATAATCTTTTGCATATCCCCAATCGCGCAATGCGTCAAGATTTCCGAGGTATAGCTTGTCCTGCATCTGTTGTGAGATCCGGGCAACCGCGATAGTGATCTTTCGGGTGACGAAGGTTTCACCGCGCCGTTCACTCTCGTGATTGAAGAGGATACCGTTTACAGCAAACATGCCGTACGATTCGCGGTAGTTCTTGGTAATCCAGTAGCCGTACAGTTTGGCCACACCATATGGGCTACGTGGATAAAAGGGAGTGGTCTCCTTCTGCGGCACCTCCTGTACCAGGCCGTACAGTTCTGAAGTTGAGGCCTGATAGATCCGGGTCTTCTTCTCCAGACCGAGAATGCGGACTGCCTCCAGCAGCCGGAGCGTACCCACTGCATCGGTTTCGGCCGTGTATTCCGGTACATCGAAGCTCACCTTGACGTGGCTTTGGGCAGCCAGGTTGTAGATCTCGTCGGGTTGTATGGCCTGGATAACCCGGATCAGCGAACTGGAGTCGGTCATGTCGGCATAGTGAAGATTCACCAGCCTCTTCTGATGCATGTCCCTTACCCACTCATCTAGATAGAGATGCTCGATGCGCCCGGTGTTGAACGACGATGAACGGCGCAACAACCCGTGAACTTCATACCCCTTGTCTATCAATAACTCTGCCAGATAGGATCCGTCCTGTCCTGTAATACCTGTAATTAATGCTACTTTTGTCATGATTTAGTCTGTTGTATTTAAAATGCAAATATATGTAAAATATTTACATGGCGTTTTTATATGCATCTTTACCGATCAGGGTCATCACGATGATTTTGATGTCCCACAGGAAGTTCCACTTTTCCAAGTACTCCATATCGTATTCCACCCTCTTTTGCATTTTCCAGAGTTCGTCGGTCAGTCCCCTGTAACCGTTCACCTGAGCCCAGCCGGTGATGCCCGGTTTCACGAAGTGGCGAACCTTGTAAGACTCAATCAGTGCGGAGTATTGCTCGGTGTGTTTGAGCATATGCGGACGCGGCCCGACTACCGACATGTTTCCCATAAGGACATTGAAAAACTGGGGCAGTTCGTCGATATTGTATTTGCGAAGGAAATTGCCGATGGAGGTTATCCGGTTATCGTTCTTTACCGCCTGTTTCGTGTTGGCCTCGTTGTTCACCTTCATGGTTCTGAATTTGATGCAGTTGAAGGTCTTGTTGTTGATACCTGTCCGTTGTTGGACAAAAAATACCGGACCTTTCGAGTTAAGTTTGATGATGATACTCAGTATAGGTACCAGCCAGGTGAAGATAAAGAGGATGACTGCCGAGGAGAAGATCACGTCGAATGCCCGTTTTTGTAGGCGCAACGTCAGGTTGTCCAGCGGAATCTGTTGCGGGTTGAACATCTCAAAAAAGCGGGCAGACTCTATCTTCCGGTACATGCATTTGCTCCAATATCCATTCATGAGGATGTATCTTACCCTGAGTCCCGTTTTGTTGCATAACGCCAGGAGCTCTTTGGTATTTTTCCGGGTGAAGTACTTGGGATTGGTCACAAAAATCATGTTAATGGCATGCTCCCTGGCCAATTCCGGCAGCTCCTTCAACTCTCCCAGATGATTCTCGTTCGACCCGTTCTTCTTGTCGGAGATATATCCTACCAGTTTGAATCCCAACGTAGGATTGTTGTTAAGTATCTTCCCCAGCACCCTGCTTGGCGTACCTGTGCCCAGAATCACTACGCGGCTGACAGAATATCCTTTTGCGTAACGATAACGGTGGAATTGATAGATAAAATAGAATATCGTTACCTTGAACATGAAGAAGAAGGCCACATATTCCAGTATGAATATCCGGTAATAATCCTCCGGAAGAAATATCTCTCCCAGCAAGAAGAGGGTGATAATCAATATCAGAAATCGAATGATGATTATCCTCAACCTATACCTGTATTTATCGGTAAAGAAGAAATTTCGCTTCCCGTACAAGGTATATGCAATGATTTCCGAGATGTTAGCATGTAAAAAATACAGGTTTCTTCGGGGTACGTCCATATAATCGTTAACCGGACTAAACTGGAAAACAATTAAGACCGCAATGTTCAGAAGTAACAAGTCTAAAAGAAGATAAAAAAAACGTATTCCCGGGTGATCTGTTTCCATAACTACGAAATAAAAAAGTGTACAATGAACAATTAGTGGTTTTGTTGTTTTGAAAAACAAAACGTTTGTTTTTCAGTTTAATAGAGTACGTCGCGTAAAACTACACGGAATTGATGATTGAATGCTGCCAGTTTTTCCAACAGAATGCTTTTGACAAACAGCGTGTTTCCGATAAGGTACCTGCGCCACATGCGGCGTGGCTCCTTGATTAACCGGTAAAACCATTCCATACCCAGCGATATCATCCATTCCGGAGCCCGTTTTACCGTTCCTGCATAGAAATCAAATACGGCACCGATACAGCAGATATGCCCCGCATTCAGCATCTGGTAATATTTGAACGCCCATTTTTCCTGTTTGGGAGCGGTCATTCCGATAAAGAGAACATCGGGTTCAACCCTGTTAACCGCATCGATCATCTGCTGGCTCTCCTCTTCGCTGAATTCCGGCTTGTATGGGGGTGAATAACTGTGAACCTCCACATCGGGATACTCCTGCTTTGCCTTTTCACGAATCAGGTTCAATGTCTTTTCGGAACTACCCAGAAAGAAACATTTGCCCCGTTTCGACTGAAGCCGTTCCATCTCGTACCGGAACAGATCGTCACCGGCAATTTTTTTTAGTTTTTTGCCGACCAGCAGGCGGTGGGCCCAGACGATACTTATCCCATCCGGTAGTAACGTATCGCTTGATTTCAATGCTTCACGAAAAAATTTGTCTCTATGCAATGTATTGAATGAATGTGCATTAAGCGTAGTGATCAGTTTTTTCGACGGATTTAGCTCCTGTAGGGATCCGTTGAACAATTTGAATTCGTGTAACATAACTCTTAAATTTTATGGTTTAAGTAAAACGGTTGACTATTATCAGGGCTCCACCAGAAGGTGAACCGGAGTGAAGTTTCACAGTTGTGAATCTCTTTAAACCGGATTAATCCGACATTGGGATCGCCGCACATGCTCGATATTCCCAGGTCGATGTAATCGTAGTCCAGACTTTTGTAGTGCTCAAAGATGTTCATCACCAGAAAGTCGATGATTCCCAGCGATCTCTTTTCCATATCATCCCCAAGGAAAATTCCCTGTACGATCTTGTCGTGCCCCCTATAAAATATACCGGCTCCGATGTTGCTCCCATCCTTGTCTTTTACCAGGAAGAAGTCGACTGGAATAATCTCGTTTACCTCAAGCAGATCTTCCAGTGTCATGTGGATTTTCCGTTCCTGTTCAACACGGTTCCGGAAAATCACATCGTACGCATCACGTCTGGAAGCCTCGTCAGTGACAATACTGCAAGTGAGCTGACGTTTGATTGCTCTTCTGCAGTTTTGCCCCACTGTGTTTTTTGTCCAATTGCCGTCGAACTTTTTCAGGTTAATGCAGTTCTGGATATCCGGAGTTGACATGTTATATCCAAGCCGGATGAAGGCATTCACAAATTTTGCATTCATGTTTTTCTGGTAAGGATTGGGAGGCAGGGTGATAACTACCCGGTCGAAACCTTGCCCTTTTACAAATGTTTTCAGATCGGCGAGGTAATCATACACGACGCTGTACAATACATGCTCGTGTGAATAGTGGAATCCTCCAAAGGGGGCCGAGAAGGGTGAATAGAGGGTACCATCCTTCAATCCGAGAATGAGTCCGATAGATCTTTCTTCTTCGTCCATAAGCCTGTATAGCCGCTCAACCTTATTCTCCACCAGTCCAAGAAATGGTTCTGAAATGTATGGACTTGGATCGGAGTAGAAGAATCTTCTGTACTGTGTTTTTGTGGTGTCTGTAAGCATGTTTATTACAATATGTGGGTTATTTGATTGCATCTTGTAAAATGGCAAGTAGCCGGTGTTCAAAAATACCGAGGGTGAAGTTGTTCTCGTAACTCCTTCGTCCGTCAAGTCCCATCTGCTTTCTCAGTTGAGGGTAGCGAATAAGCAGTTCCAGCCGTTCTGCCAGTGCTGCGGCATTGCGTTGCGGAATCAGGAATCCGTTGATTCCATCCTTGACCATGTCGGGGATTCCCCCCTCGAAGGTGGAGATGACAGGCAAGCTGTGTTGCATGGCTTCCAGAATGACCAACGGAAAACATTCGTTCGGATAGTAGGTAGGCAACACAAACACATCTGCCTGTTCATATGCCATCTCTTTCAGTTTTCCAAACCTCTTTCCCTGGTATTTCACCTGTTCCGTCAACATCTTCTGCCTGACGCAGTCGTTGAACTGCTCCTCGTCGATATCCCCTTCGCCTCCGATGAAGTTGCAGACAAAGCTGTATCCTTTCTCTTTCAGAATGGCGCAAGCCTCAATCAGGTCGTAAACTCCCTTCGACTCGAAAAGATTCGAGAGAAACAGGATTCTGAACGGTTTATCGCCCGGCAGTGACAGCAGCTCCGTTTCTACCTGGTAGTCTTTTATCCCGTTAGGACAATAATAGACTTTCCAGGGAAGGACATATTTTTCAACATCGAGGTAGAGCCGCTCTGAAAGGAGGATCACGCTGGAGTTTTTAAAGACGAACCGGTAGAGCAGGTCGTTGATCTTTCTCTTCTGACTTTGCCGTATTCCCTTGTTGTGAAGGTGATAGATAATTTTCACATTAAAGATCCTTAACAACCCCACCAGAATGCAATCCTTGTAAAAGGCGGCGCTGGTAGTAGAGAGGGCAAAGTAGCAGAGATCGGGTTTGCGGTGAAGCAGCTTCCCTAAAAGATCAAACCAGATTATCACGAGCCGGAACATCTTGGCGAGACTGGTTTTACCAGTTTCGTTCACATAGCGTGACATGAGTAGATTGATGTATCTGCAGTGGAACGCGTTGTTTATCAACAGGCTCTCTTTAATAAATTCACCAACAATGGAGGATCCGTGCACCGGTGGTGGCAGATGTAAAAGGTAGATTATGTCTTTCCGTTTGCTGTGCATAGTTTTTATGTGTCTCAAATTCGAATTCATCAGGCCAATTTTCCCCACTCTTTGTTGAACTTCAATTGATAATCACCCATCAATGAGGGCTTGGCAGCCAAGCTCACTTCCTCAATGGGGCGAATTGATTTCAGGAACAGTTTTGTTTTCGCAAGTGTATCTTTCGCATCCTTAGGGTCGAACACTATGCCCTGATCAGGCGATATCATCAGGCTGGAGGCGCCTGCATATTCCGAACATATTACGGGCATCCCGAAAATCAACGCTTCGTTCACGACAGCGCCAAACGGTTCGAACAGACTTGGCAAAACCAGTCCCGATCCGCAGGTATACCAGGCGTGAAGCTCTTCTCCTTCGAGCCTTCCTGCAAATATCACTTTTCGGTGCAACTGCTGCTCCTCCACTATGGTTTGAAGTAGGGAAAACTCTTTCCCTTCCCCGATAATTACAAACTTCAGGTCGGCTGTTTCGCGTAGCAGGGGAGAGAGGGTGTTCAAGAAACCCGAAAGCCCCTTCTCGGGAATAAGTCGACCTACAAACAGCAACACCTTCTTGCCGTAGAGGCTGTGTTCTTCAACATATTGGCGGGCAGCCGTTTCAAGTATCTGTGCGTTTTCCCGCAACCTTTCCGGTTTCTGCAGGATTGGGGAGACGATAAGCTGCTGCTCCTTCACCTTGAACTGGTCCTGATAAAACTGAGAAACCTCGTCCGACATGACGACCCAGAAATCGAGGTACCTTGCCGAATATTTTCTAGCCAGGCATCTTATCTCCGATTTCATGTGGTAGCACATGTCGATACTGTCATCCAGGGTAGTGCCAACCTTTTGTGTAATGAGCCCCAGCCGTCTCCATAAGAGCAGCAACTGGGTGGTGGGTGAATATTCAAATCCCATCACAATATCTGGCTGAAGCTTCTTGATCATCCTGTACATCCCGAACCTGAAGAGTATTTTCCCTTTCCGGCTCGGCCCCTTCAACAGGTAGGAAATCTTGAAACTGCATTGACTAAGAAGTCTCTCCTGGTCCATATTGTTGTTCCAGATATTGTCGAAAAGAAATACCACTGTCAGGTCGAACAGTTCATTCAGCGAATTGAACTGATCAATCCGGTAGGGTGCCAGCGACGGGTGAAACATCAGTATCTTCTTTTTCTGTCTCTCCATTTCTTCACTTCGTGTTTAGTTTTTTAATCTGTCCCAAAAGAACGGGAAAAATGTTTTCATCCAGAGCATTACGAAAGAGTAGGGGAAAAACATCGGAAAATGTCTTCGGATATAATAGAGATACTCGTTGTAAGCCAACCCTTTTGGACTTTTCAGATAGGCAATCCGCTCCCTTAACGGAAGATCTCCCTTTTTCCAGCTCTTTCCATGATCGTCAGTACAGATGCCGCATACGTTTGGTGCCACATACACCGGTATATTCTCTTTATGGGCCCGGAGTGAGTAGTCGTAATCTGCAATCCCGTGGGTAAACCGGTCATCGAGAATGCCAATCTGATCCACAACCTCCTTGCTTACCCATAATATGTTGGCGTTTGCAATCTGGCACTCCTGAGGCTTGTTTTTGGGGATGAGCAGCTTGCTTCGCATGACAATATGGTTGGTAGTTATCCTGGAGCCGCCGTAGCTCACATCGCCACTTTTCCCGTCTACCGTTGTACCGCAATAGATCCCTGTTTTTCCCCTTTTTCGGAGTGAATACTCCTCGGTTTTCATCAGGTTGATCATGAAGTCACGTTGTAGCCTGACATCGTCGTTTATCAACAGGAACGCATCGTACGGTTTTGTCTGCAAGGCGGTTGTCCATGCCAACCGCATACCGCCTGCCCAAAACAGGTTTCCGGACCCTTTCAGGAGAGTTATCCGGGGATAGAGTTCCTTTACGGCATCTCCCGTTCCATCCGTAGAACCATCGTCCGTCAGGTAGATATCCAGATGGAGATCCTCAGGAATCGTTGCCTCGAACAGTGACCCCAAACAGGCTATTGTCTGGGCCTTCCTGTTGTAACAGGTGAGTAAAACAGCTACCTCTTTTCCCATTCCTTTTCCCTCTCTTTTTTTATCAAATAGTTGTGCAGACGGATATAGCGGACATCAAAGATGCCACGTACCCATACAGCTATCTCCTTGTCGGTCATATTCCTGAAAGTGGAGGAGTAGCACAATCCCATCATCACCCAGAGCATAAAGTAGTTGAGTGTGAAGTTGTTTACATCTTCAACCCAGGAGTAGAGCCACCGGAAGGCAACATAAATTCCCACCAGCTTGATATAGATATTGGCCGACCGGTTTACTGCCAGATAGGAGGCCCTGTAAAAGATCAGCGAATAGAGGATGACTCCTACAATTCCAGTCCAGGTGAAGACATTGGCCAACCCGATCTCATTGGCCAACCGTTCACTTCTGCGTGTCAGCTCATAAGCCCGTTCTCCAAATATCTCGGAATCATTTCCCCGAGCCGGTGTGCGACCAAACAACCAGTAATTGTTTTTTATCGCCGATTGCAATACCTCGGTATAGATGAATGTTCGTGTGTCTGTAGTGACATTTATTTCCACCCGGTTGCCGAACTCGTCAGTACCTACCGTGGTGTAGTCGCCTTTCACATATTCGTCCATCTTGAAAACGTTGAAAATATCGCTTACCCCCAGCAGAAACAGCATTATCGGTATGATGAAGAGCAGGAGGCGTGCCGTTTCGAGGATCTTCATCGTGAGCATGCTCCGCAGGTAATAGAATCCCAGTATAAGTACTGGAATACCAAATTTGATGACGTTGCTGCGGGCACCCAGATCTGCGGTTATTACCACAAACGTAACCGCCAACATCAGGATTTTCTGTCGCATGGTCATTACCGGGAAAAACAGCAGCAGAAAACTCATCGGTATCAGGTAGAACCCATATGCGTCTGCCCTTAGGATAAGTGCAAAGATTACAAAAAGCGGAAGCACATACCTTATATAGTACGAGAGCATGTACTGGATAACTTTCCGGTTGGTTGCCGAGTAGGCCACAATGGGAAGCAGCAGTGCCATAGCATTTGTTATCAATCCTTTCCAGTCCCAGTAAATCTCGGCAATAAGCATTCCCCTGATGATGCAGATGATGTTCCAAATCAGGTAAATCCACACAATACGCAGGTTCTGCTGGTTCTTCTTGTCAAAAAATGAGTACTTTGCCAGGAAGAAAACAACCAGTATAAGTATTGACAATGCCCATATCAGGGTTGTATTGTTCAGTACAGAGGTGATTGAACGCCACCGTTTAGCAAAGGACCACACGGAGTTGACGGTCAATACCAGAATGGTAACCGGTATAGCGTGACTGATTATCTGTTTGTTAACCGTATTCATCTCTTTCTGTTACGAGTATAGTTGATAGATCTCTTCCGCATTCTTTTTCAAATGGTAGGTGCTGTTCACCATCGATTTTGCACGGGCAGCAAGCTGGGCCGAAACTTCGGAATGCTGGTGCAGGTAGATGATCTTTTCTGCCAGAACACCGTATTCTTCTGGAATGAGCAGGCTGTTCTCGCCTGTCATGTTGAAATCCCGAAGTCCCGCGACGTTATATAATATGGATGGAATGCCACACGCCATCGCTTCGATGGTGGTAATGGAGATTCCTTCGTGCCTGCTTGTCATCACGTAGATATCGGAAGCCACCAGGTACTTGCGGATATCTGTCTGATTGCCGCAGAAACGGATATTTTTATCTACGCCCAACTCAGCAGCCAGCCTCTTCTCCGCCTCCTCGGTTTCTCCTTTACCCAGATGGAGATATTGTACGCTGGGGTACTGTTTCGCGATGAGTGGCAATGCCTTTATAATATCTTCGTGCCGTTTGATGAAGCTGCATCCACCGATGGAGATGATGACCAGTGCATCTGTCGGGATTCCGAGCGCCTCCCTGTTTCTCTTTTTCTCGCCGTTCATGGCCGGGAAGAACCGGGTATATCCGTACCAGTTGTATATTTTCCAGGTTTTGTTGTGGTAATGTTCCAGTTCGTGTTCGTAAACCGTATGGCTGATGCTTTGAAACCTGCATCCGAATATCTTTTTGGCCGACCACCGCTGCCACAGGTGATAGGGGTAACTGTAGAAATGGGAGGTGAAAACGCTGTGGAAGGTGTAGACCGACCGCTTGCCGGCAATCCATGCACAGAGTGCCATTCCCCACATGATGGCATGACTGTGGATATGAACCACATCATATTTTTCACGGGTCAACAACCTGATGAACCAGATCCAGTAACTGATGCGTGATGCAAAGTTCCATCCGCGAGGATAGGGTTTATGGAGCACCTGGTAACCTGCCTCTTCAAAATAGCGGGAATACTCACCCAGGTTGGGCGCAGTGGCCAGTACCGACAATTTACACCCTTTCTCCCTGAAATATGGGGAGGCGTCGACATACATTATCTCAGCGCCTGAGAATTTAAGCTCGTGAAGTACCTGCACTACTTTCATGGTGTTGTCTAATAATTTCAGAATAGATCCGGCAATATTGCCGGGCAGTTTCAGTGACATTGTGCCGTTTTAGGGCAATTTCCCTGGCATGGGCACTGAGTCTCAGTGCCAGTGTATCGTTTGTGAATATCCGGGCTATCTGGTAGGCCAGAAGCGCATGGTCTCCCGGAGGGAAGAGCAGCGAACTTTCGTTGTCCCTTACTATTGAGGTAACGCCGCCCACAGCCGAAGTCACGGCCGGTGTTCCTATCATCATGCTCTCGCCAAGAGAGTTGGGACTGTTCTCCAGAAATGAGGGCAACACAAACAGGTGAGCCTTCCGGTATTCTGCAGCCATCTCTTCGGCCGATAACCTTCCAAGCAGCACGATATTGCTTTCCAGTTTCAATCTCCTGATCTCGCTTTTCAGGTAGTTGGAGTAATCTTCGGCAAAGAGGAGGTCTCTTGCTTTGGATGACTCCAGCGAGAAGGAGGAGAGGGGGGCAACAATTTTCACATCGGGAAATTCTCTTTTCAGGATAGCAACAGCCTGCAACAGGGTGTGAAATCCCTTCAGCGGGTATTCGGCGGATGAGACGAATATTCTGTAACGTTCACATCTCTCCAAGTTCCAGGACTCTTCGTAGAATACCGGGCGCAACAACTCCTCTCCGTGAAAGTAGTAGGCCCCTGCATTTATCGAGGCGAGTTGAGCCTTGTCCCATGCCGTTCTCCCGATAAAATAGCGGTTGATCCGGTAAATCTCTCTTTCAATTCCGCTATATTTTTTCCAGATCTTCAACATGGAGCTTACACCGCCTCGTCCGATCCTGTTCTTTACCGATCTCTGCTTTTTTATCCCGGTGTTGACCACACTGCAGTTCAACCCGTTGATGCAACAGGAGACAATACCCTGTATGGAACAGACGATTGGGATTCTCCCGTCCACAAATTTACGCAGGAGCGCAAAGTTCTTCTCTGTGCCGTGAATATGGATGATATCCGGCTGAAAATCGTTGATGATAGATATGTATCTGTAAGCCAGATCGCTGCTCATGGGCGACATGTTTTCGTTTTTGCGGATACCTATCGAATAGTAGGTAACACCATCTATCTCCTTTTTCTGCTCTTCTCCGCCGATCACGGGAGTGACTGCAGCAAGCGTCACATCGGGTTGACGGAGAATGGAGTAGAATAGGGGAGCAATCCAGGAGCCTCCTTTAGTTGGTTGACCCTTGACATAGGGTAGAAAAACCTCAAACAGATCGTGTGTAATCCAGAGAATACGCATTTTTTTATTCTTTAACCATTGTTCAATATGATCTTACCCCGTTTAGTTTCAAGTGCCAGTAGAAGAGGCTGAATTTCATCAGCAAGGGTACCCCCTTATGTCCGTAGAACCCTTTATATTTGTATCTCAGCCAGTTTTCGTAATAGATAGATAAATCGATGGGGTTGAATATGTTCAAATTCTGTTTCCTGTACTTGTTGAAGATTTTTACCGCTTCCCGTCTTCTCTGATTCTCCACGGCAATGTTCCGGGAGAGGGAATCGCCGTGGATCCTGTACCTGACGGTTGGTCTGTTCATGAAATGTATCTTCACACCCTTGCCGATAATCTTGAATACCATCGACATATCTTCATAGATCTTGAACTCCTCGTCGCATAATCCGATACTGTTTATCAATTCCCGCTTGTAGAAGAAGGTTGGCGTATTGAGAAACACCGGCCACCGTGAATAGGCCTTCAATTGTTCCCTGACCGACCGCCTGCTGGCAAAGTAGCGCAATCCCTCGTTGATTTTACTCGACTTTACAGGATTGCCATGATCATCGATTTCCAACAGCTCTGAGACAACAAAGGAGGCTTCGGGGTGACGGGTTACATATGCAAGGTTGTCGGCAATACAGTTCTCCAGCAAGATATCGTCGCCGGCGATCAGCTTGACCCACTCACCGATCGTGGCCTGAATCCCGCGGTTACAGTTGGCTGCTATTCCCGTATTCTTTTCAACTGTAATTAACTTGGTTTCAGCAAAGCGCTGCCGATTTGCGTTGATCCACTCCGTACAGAGCTGAACGGTATTATCCCTGGAACCGTCATCACTTACAATCAACTGGATATTGTCCCATGTCTGTGACTTGATACTCTCCAACGTTTCCAGAACATACCTGGAACTGTTGTAGGTGATGATGATAATCGAAACCAATGGTGTAGCTCTATTTGTCATAACTCCTTGTTTTTTTTACCTTTTTGAATAAAACCTTGAACAATCTCTCTTAAACCGATCCTGCTTTCCAGTTCCACGTACGAATACCAGCACGAAAAACCGATGAGCGCTGTTCCTATGAGGTATGCCAAAGGCTTTTCGATCAGGTTTACCACTGCAAAACTTATCAATGCCAGCGTTAACTGGATCGCAAAGATCTTTATAAAGGAGGTGGTGAATGAAAACTGGTACTTCATCTTCGCAATAATATATACCTGTACCATATAGATCATGTAAACCACCAGAAATGCAATGCCCAGTCCCGTTAATCCTCCCAGGTGATATCCAAGCAGACTGAATCCCAGTGTATAGGTGTTTCCGGCCAATTCGTTCCAGAAAAAGAGCCTGCTTGCCCCTTTTGCCAGAAATACAAAGGCGATGGCCCAACTTACCGCCTTGAAGAATATGCCCAGTGATGCCCAGTAGATCATTCCGGTTATATCCAGAAATTGCGTGGAGTAGAGGAGGATGATGGCCCAATGGATGAAGACCAGGAACCCGATCAATACGGGTGCCAGTATCAACAATGCAATTTCGGATTGCTGATTGACGTTGCGGCTGCACAGTTCGTTGCTGTTTGCCACTGCAGACAACCTGGGATAGTAGTCGGTTCCCATTGCTGTGAAGATCATTCCCACGTAAGTGTTGATGATGGCAAATCCGGCATTGTATAGTCCCACATCTGCCGTGTTTCCCGTACGGTTAATGAATATCCGCAGCAGGTAGGCTACAGCAATCGATATCAGGCCACTCAGGCTAATCATAAACCCCATGACCATCATGCTCTTCCCTTCAGTGATGGTGATCTCCCTGTTGAGGTCAACTTTCCCGATCCTGGTCTTTGCTGCGAAATACCAGGAGAAAAAGAGTGTAGAGACTGCCGTAAGGATGATCACGGGTACGATCCCTTTTACACCGAACCGGTAGTAGAGTGGAATGGTGATTGCAAGGCCGGCCAGACTTCCGTAGACGTTGGCCTTGGCTAAATCCTGCAGCTTGCGCAGTCCCTGGAGCAACACCAGCTCACCTGTGCTCAACTGGCTGAAAAGGAGGGTGGCCGAGATCCATACAAAGGCTGCCGTATAGGATCTGTCGCCAAAAGTGAAGTGACTCAGCCAGGGTGCAAAGATGAGAGTGATTACTGTGCCGAGAATACCGGTAATCCAGACCAGCCTGCGCATGACGGCAATTACCGTGGCTACCCGTTGTTCATCTCCTGTGGCATTGGCCTCGGAAATGTTCTTGATGGCACTGGTGCCTAAACCGAAATTGGTAAGACCTGCCACCAGTCCGGTGGTTGAGGTAAGCAATCCAACAATACCCATGCCGGCCGGCCCGAGAAGGAGTGCTACAAACTTCGAGCGGACGATGGAGATAATGATCTGGAAGACCTGGACTCCTCCGAAAAGGGAGGTTGCCTTCATTATCTGCCGGTAGGATGACTGGTGCTTATTCATGTCGTTTATTACAGGGTATTGGATTGAAACGAATTGACTGTCCTGACCACGATCTCGGCCTCACTGTCGGAGAGTACCTGGCTGATAGGCAGGCTCACAACTTCGTTATGAATTTTCTCCGTTACAGGTAGATGCAGGTTGTTCCACTCCTTGTAGGCTCTCTGCTTGTGAGGCGGAACAGGATAGTGGATTAGGGCCTGAATCCCGTTGTTGTTGAGGTGTTGGAGCAAAGCGTTGCGATGCTTTGACCGGATGACAAAGAGGTGAAATACGTAGGCATCCCAGTCATCCACCACCGGCAACATCACCTCCGGGTGGTTGATCTGGGTAATGTAATAGCGGGCAATCTCCTTTCTGCGTTGGTTATCTTCGTCCAGATAGTTGAGCTTGACGTCGAGGATGGCTGCCTGGATCTCATCGAGCCTGCTGTTCAATCCCTGATAGTCGAAAATATATTTGATCCCGGATCCGTAGTTGGCTAATGCCCGAACACTCTTTTCAAGTTCACTGTCGTTGGTGGTAATGGCACCTCCGTCACCAAAGGCACCCAGGTTTTTACCGGGATAAAAGCTGTGCCCTGCCGCATCCCCCAAAGAGCCGGTTCTTCTTCCGTTATATTTGCATCCGGTTGCCTGGGCATTGTCTTCGATCAGTTTCAGCCCGTGTCTTTTGCAAATCTCGCCGATCTTCTCGGTGTAGGCGCACTTTCCATATAGGTGAACAAGCATGATCCCTTTTGTCCTGGGGGAGATAGCTGCTTCGATCTTGTTCTCGTCCAACTGATAGGTGTGGATGTCGGGTTCAACCAGCACCGGAACAAGCCGATTGTCGGTGATGGCAAGTATCGAGGCGATGAAGGTATTGGCGGGGACGATGATCTCGTCACCTTCTTTCATCACACCCAGTTCCATGTAGCCCTTCAGGATTATGCGTAATGCATCCAGGCCGTTTGCAACACCCACACAATAGCTGGTGCCTATAAAATTGGCATAGTGCTCTTCGAACCGTTTGCACTCTTCGCCGAGAAGATACCAGCCTGAATCGATAACCCGGGTTGCGGCTTGATGGATTTCAGTCGAGTATTTCTCTGTAATCTTTTGTATGTCAAGAAACTTAATCATCGATTTCCCCTTTTAATAGATGCTTTACACCGTTTTTGTCCCTTTTGTCCATATCGAGTAAGATCCCTTCCTCGGTTATATATCCTTTCTGGGTTGCAGGATTCCCATACCAGAACGAATAGTCGGGAATATTCCTTGTGACGACGCTTCCTGCACCGATAAAGGCATATGCTCCGATAACAAGTCCGGGAAGTATTGTCGAGTTTGCTCCAATCGATGCCCCCTTCTTTACCAGGGTAGGTTTGAATTTTGTTGTGTCGTGGGCTTTCGATCTGGGTATAAGCTCGTTGGTGAATGTTACATTAGGTCCGATAAAGACATTGTCTTCGATGGTTACACCATCCCATAGTTGTACTCCGCTTTTTATGGTTACGTTATTGCCAATAACAACGTCGTTCTCAATAAATACATGTGCACAAATGTTACAGTTACTCCCGATCCGTGCTTCTGGTAATACCACACAAAATTGCCATATGGTTGTGTTCTCGCCAATATTTTGAGAAAGGACGTCGGTTCTGGGATGTATATATTTCATTGGTTATTCTTTTTGTATGCTTTAAACTCTTCATAGTCTCTGATGTAATCGTCTGCTGAATATTCCGAAGAAGCCAGCACAAGGCAGACCGATCCGGAAGAGAAGTTGTCGAGTTCTCTCCAGATTCCGGGAACCACAAGCAGTCCACGGTAGGGACGGTTAATGGTGAAGGTCCTTTTTAATTCGCCATCGTCCAGAGTCACATCAAAACTGCCGCTGGCTGCAACGATGAACTGTTGCAGTTCCTTATGAGCATGACCACCACGTGATTCCCCTCCAGGGACATCATAGAGGTAATAGACCCGCTTTACATTAAAGGGTACGGTCTTGCCGTTTTCCACGACACTGATATTCCCTTTTTCGTGATGATGCTTATCAATTTCCAGTATGGAGCAATCATAAATTGTTGACTTTTTCATGTAATGTTTTTTTAAATAGTTCGTAATCATATACATAGTCTGTAACATCAAACGGTATAGATGCCAAAATCAGTGCCAGGGAGTTTGTGGAGAAATTCTGCATCTGCCTCCATATCCCGTTGGGGACATAAAGACCGTAATAGGATCTGTTCAACGAAAATGTCTCCCGCTCCATTCCATTGTCCAGGATCACATCGAAGCTGCCGGAAAGGGCGACAATAAACTCCTGATTCCGTTTGTAAGCGTGACCTCCCCTGACCTCTCCGCCCGGCACATCGTAGATCCAGTAGGTTCTTTCAATCTTGAAGGGGATATTCTTGAACTCCTCGATTACCGACAAATTGCCGCGCCGGTCCAGGTTCTTGGGAAGGTCGATAATTTTTACTCCGTCGATTTTCATTGCTGTGATTATTGAATCCATGGTTTCACCTCTCTAACGATTCAGTTATGCATAGCCGTAGCCATATTTCTTGCCATATCCATATCGGTAGGCAATAGCGTTCATGTTTACCGAGTTAAGAATGAAGTAGAGTCTGGTGAGCTTCTCCTCTTTGCGATACCTTGCAGCATCCTCGATAAATTTCTTCGGGGTATAGTCTGCCCTGACCACGTAAAGGTTTACATCTACAAGTCGGTTCAGCAAAAAGCTGTCTGATACCACGCCTACCGGTGCCGTGTCGATGATCACATAGTCGAAATCGTTGCGTAACTCCCGAATTAGCTCGTCCAGCAATGGTTTTGCCAGTAATTCGTTGGGGTTGGGAGGAACGAAGCCAGCTGTGATGACCGATAAGTTGGGATGTACTCCCGAGGGTTTTACCAGCTCCTCCTTGCTCAGGTTGCCGGATAGATAGAGGGTAATCCCTTTCTTGTTGTCTATTCCCAGGTAGTCAGACAGCCTGGGTTTACGGATGTCCAGTTCGACGATCAGTACCTTCTTCTCCAGCAGTGCCAGGCTCATGGCAAGGTTGATGGTGATGAATGTTTTTCCTTCACCACTGATGCTCGAAAGCATGTTGATCACCTTCTTCTCCTTGCTGTCGATGACGAACAACAGGTTAGCCCTCAACAGCCTCATCATCTCACTGAAATTGTCGTTGTTGTTTTCCTTGATGACAACGTGCTCGCTATGGGTGACCCTCGGGATCTCGCCCAGAATAGGAACTGAGGTCAGCCCTTCGAGCTCTTCCTTGTTGCTTACCTGATAGCGGAGTAACTCCTTCAGTTTGATACAGACGACCGGGATGATCAGCCCAAGGGCGAAAAAGATCAGTGCAACCATCCTACGGTTGGGTGACACGGCTCCCAGTATACGGATATTGTCCACCAATTTTGTATTGGGTTCGACCGAGGCCATGTTCATGTATTTTTCCTCTTTTTTCTGAAGGAGATAGAGAAACAGCTCCTCCTTGATATTCTGTTGCCGCTTTATATCGAAATAGACCCTCTCCTGACGTGGAATAGCTCGAATCTTGGCACTGTTCCGGTAATACATGGCTGAGATGTCACGCAACTGGATCTCCAGGTTGTTCTTCTCGTTTTGAAGTCCCGATTTCACGGAGTTGAAGGTGGCTTCGATCCGGTTATTGAGGTCGATCATGGACTGATTGCTGCTTGAAGCGATTCGCGATAGCCGGTTCCGTTCCAGCACCAGTTCGTTGTATGTGTTGATCTGTGAAGTGAGTGCTTCGCTGTTTAACCCGGTATTTGCCGGAATAAGCTGCTCGTGTTCCCTTTTGCCCTGTACATAGTCGTTGAGGTTCGATACAATCGCATATTGTGTCTCCGCTTCCACTTTCATCTGTCCCACACTGGCGGACTGTGAAGTGTAGACATCTGCCTGGGAGGAGATATCGGTCAGTCCCTGCGATTGCTTGAAGTCTTCTACCTGGGTCTCCACTGAACTGAGTTCCTCGCTCAGTTTTGAGAGATGGTCGTCGATAAGTTGAGAAGTCTTGTCGGCCAGTTCCAGCTGATCCCTGATTCCTTCTTCGTTATAGGTGTTGATATACTCTTCAAGAAAATCCCTTCCCAACATTCCGTTCGGACAGGTCAACGCCAGGTTTGCTACGGATGAGTTCTTGGACGTCAGTTCGATTTCCAGTGAGTTGAGATATCGGGCAGCCACATTTACCGGATGTTCGATCATTACCCTTACGTACTTGTTCTCTTTCGGCAGGGTGCTCTGTTTGATGAGCCTTAGACTGCCGAACGGGAATGCGACAATGGTGTCGGACGGTGATGCTTTTATCAGGAACTTCTGATCATTGTATTTGCCGGAAAATTCGTATGCTCCCGAGGGAGTAACCAATACATCAAAAATAATCGTCTTGTTCAGGTTGTTGACGGCATTCTCATCAATACTGAAGAGGATTGGACTCTCATTTTTATACATGATGCTGATTTTCCGTTTTGGAAACTTCATCACTCTGTCCAGTCGAGTAATCCGTCCAACTTTTGAAGGTTTCAACTCTACATAGGAGACATAGATCCCCAGTTTCCTTACTACGCGTTCAACAATCAAAGACTTTTTCAGAATTTCAATCTCATTGTCCACATTGTTTTTTTGCCTGATGACCCCCATCTCCTTGAACACAGTTATCTCGGATGCACCTCCTCCACGTTGGTCATCCTTGAACAGGATGGATGTTTCCACCCTGAATTGGGGAAGCGTGTAGAAGAGATATACGGCGGCAATGGTCAAACAGATGAACAGGGAGATCAGAAACCATTTCCAATATGAGAGGTACTTCATCAGTATACTGACGACATCAATCGGTTTTTCAGCAAGCACACTGTATTCTTCTTCAACTGCAGAGTAGTTTATCATTTTCTTCTTTAATAATTTTAGTGTAGTTGGTTTTACTGGAAACACTTTACATTATCGGGTCCTGGTGATGCTATAGATCGTCGTTGCCATTGTTGCCAGCGAGATTAGTACGGATAATGTTGATATACGGTGATTTTCCGCGGCTCCGTACCTGGCAGAGTTGGCCCTGGACTGGTTGGGTTCCACATATACTACATCGTTCTGTTCGAGGAAATAGGCAGGTGAGTTGAAGATCTTCCTGTCGTTGAGGTTTACGGTATAAATTACTCTCTCACCGTTAGCCGCTTCACGCAATACCTTTACATTATCACGCCTGCCGTAAATGGTCATGTCGCCGGCCAGCGCCAATCCTTCAAAAATGGTGATCCGCTCGTTGTTCGATACAAATCTTCCCGGACGGAGAACTTCTCCCAAAACATTTACCGAGTAATTGAGTATCCGAATGGTAATGATGGGCATCTCTCCCGTAAAATAAGGTTTCAGCCGCTCTTCAATAAGCGCTTCAACCTCTTTTGTATTCAAACCTTTTACATTCAGGACCCCCAATATAGGAAGCTCGATGTTACCTTCGTTATCAACGAGGTAGCTTTGAATGGTGGGTTGAGAGTTAAGCGAGTTAGTAATCTCCTGCGCCTGAGGGGTGAACAGGTTATACCTGCGTGATGCCTCAGGTTCGGTACTGACTATGGTTATTGACAGTAAATCCTTGGGCTTGATCCTGGCATCGAACAACGATTCGTTTACGGAGTTTATCTCTTTTGTAAATTGAGCAAAATAGGCAACATCCTTTACAGGAGAACAAGAGACTATCAACCCCGCAATAAGAGTAAGCAGGAAACTGTATTTTTTCATACTGTGACTTTTTATTCAGATCTGCTATAACAGAATCTCTTCTGTTACGTAACGGCATCAAAAAATCTGCTATAGCAGATGCTGAATGTTAAACATTAAGAAAGCGCTGCAATTGTGTGATGACTGTTTTGTCGATGGCAAAAATAAGAATGAAAGAAAGGGTAACGTTAGGACTAAATGAACATTTTTTTGTATTTTCGACCTGATTTTATTGTTAAATTTTGACTACGCAGGCATCGCATATTTACAATATGCTTAAAATGAGATTTGTATATTTCAAAATGCGTTTAAGTCCAAAATCAGAAAATTGGAGAAAATAAATCGGTATAACAATAGGTTTGAAAAAATGATCATATTTTGATAATTAACTGTATTACAGCGAGATACGTTTTGTATTCAGTAAAATGACCATTTGCCGATGTTTTTTCGTATGATCCCCTTTTTTTAGCTTATTTAGTTAATTGCAGGGAAAAAAGGATGCCTGTTTTGTACAAATAAGGTCAAATCCTGATTAAAAAAATAGTATATTGCGGGTAAATTTCTCAGTATAGGCCAAAGGATAGGTGACTCTTCCAAAAAATCGCTTAAACCGGTTCTAAATAGGTAGAAAAAAATTAGTCAAATATGAGCATTGTTAATTATGAATAATGGTTTTTAATTTTGATTAAATAGTGTTATTTGCTTGTATTTTAACACTATAATCGGGAAAATGTGCGTAATTTTGTGGCGTTAATAATCGTTTGATACAATTCTTCGTTTCGAGTTGCTTGCGTTTTCCCATTCCAAAGATGTGAAAGGTTATTTCTCTGTGATGATAACAGAGCAGGCCGCTTCAGTGAATTGTACGGACAAATTCAAAAAAGAAAGCAAAGCAAATGGAAAAAAAACAATTCATCGTACTAAGTGTGCTCTTTGCGTGCCTCACCGTACACCTATCTTATGGACAAGGTGCCAGGTACACAGGTTCTTACGCAAAGTCTCCCACCATACAACATGTGGGGAAGAAGAACTTTGTAATTGAGGGGCTTGAGTTTTCAAGTAATGACAAGGACATGGTTGTCCTCTACAGTTGTGAAAATGTGGTGATCAAGAACAACAGTTTCAAGTCGTCACTAACTAAGAGGGCTATCTATTTGGATAATTGTAAGAACATTACAATTATTGATAATACTTTTGATGAAGTGCATACCGCACTGGTTGCTCACAATTCCCGGGGTGTTAAATTCGACTACAACGATGTGAGGAATGTCGGTGGTCCGATGAAGACAGAGGACAAGGACAATGGCTTTGTTGTGCTGTTCGACAAGGTGAACGGTGAGGGTAACAGCGTCAGTTACAATGTTGCGGAGAATATCTTCGGATCGAGTTCGCCAGGCGACATCATCAACCTGAACCAGTCGAACGGAACTGCCCAAAGTCCCATTATCGTGAAGGGCAACTGGCTCAGAGGTGGCGGTCCTGCTGCATCGGGTGGAGGAATCATTCTGGGCGATATCGGCGGATCATATCAGATTGCTGAGGACAACATTGTTATTAATGGTGGACAGTACGGAGTATGCATCGCGGGCGGCCACGACATGGTATTGAGAAACAATAAGATATATGGCGAAAAAAACTACTTCACAAATATCGGACTTTATGCTTGCAACTGGTATGAAGAGTATTTTGGCAAGTCGTACAACATCACTGTCGAGGGTAATGTCGTCAATTACAGAAACAAGGAGGGTAACCTGAGCAACTGGTGGTTTGCAGAGAATATGGAACCGATCAAAGGTAAGGAGACCAACCGGTATGATGCATCACTTACCCCGTCGATCCTTCCTGACCAGATATTCGGACGGGCACGGATGACAGTAGAACCTCAGCCGGAACCTCAGCCGCAGCCGCAACCGCAACCGCAACCCGATCCGCAACCTCAGCCCGATCCACAGCCTCAGCCCGATCCACAGCCTCAGCCCGATCCACAGCCTGCTCCCGAACCGGAACCACAGCCCGAACCGGATCCAATCCCGGATGAGACAGTGACAGATCCCTCCATAAACATCTATAAGGATATTTTCAACCGCATTTGCGCAAACAGTAAAGGGTTTATCGGTTCCTCCGCAAAACTTTCGGTCTTTTCATATAATGGAAAAAAGTTATTCACTACCCCCATAATTGGTTACCATACCGCGATTCCCAATTCAATTCCATCCGGTACCTATTATGTAAGGGTTGAGAATGGCAACCGGAAACATGTAAAAAAGATTGTGATTAAATAATCCTGATAAACTCGACAAAAAAAAGATCTAAAAATGAAACATATAATATATTGCACCATCTCTATGTTGGTGGCAGCCTTTCTTTTGCTGTCCTGTGAAAAAGAAGCGGAAATGATTGAATTGACCAGTGATTTAAACGGAGAGTGGGAGGTTATGGCCTACCTGGAAGATGCCCCAATTCATGACGGTACTTTCCCGTTGATCATCACTAGCAGTTTTCCGGTGAAGACCGACTCCATAACGATCCGGGATACATCGAAGAGTTTTTGGAATTTTCAGATCAAGGTTGCGGCCAATCACGAGAACGGAACCTTTGAAACTGAAAAATCGATTTGCGAAATCTGTGATTTCGGAATCGGAATCAAGGTTCTAAACGGAAAAGTGATCGATTCCGACAGCATCTGTATGGAAATTCAGTTTGAGGATGATGAAACACCTTATGGCAATACCTACCTGTTGAAGGGTCACAGGAAAGTCGAGGTGGCCGATAATAACTGATCCATAAACTATTCATCCTAATTCAACCGCATCATGGAAAAGCTGAAAATACTCGTCAATGCATACGCCTGTGCTCCAGACAGGGGAAGTGAACCCGGAATGGGGTGGAACTGGTGCGTGCATCTGGCCAAACACTGTGAACTCTTTATCATCTGTGAGGAGGAACATCGCGAGAGTATTGAAGCTGCCCTGGCATCATTACCCCAGGCGGAGAACATGCATTTCTATTATAACCCGATACCTGAAAGGGTGAGGGAGATGTGCAGGAATCAGGGTGACTGGAGATTTTATGCCTATTATAAGCGCTGGCAGAAAGAGGCGCTCAATATGGCCCTTCGGATTGTTTCCGAACATGAGATAGATGTTTTGCATCAACTGAACATGATTGGTTTCAGGGAACCGGGCTATTTATGGAAAATTGAAGGCATTCCTTTTGTATGGGGGCCAGTGGGGGGATTGAAACAATTCCCCCCAGCCTACCTGCAGGGATCGGGACTTAAGATGCGCTCTTTTGTCCGGCTGAAGAACTTTATCAATACCTTGCAGATCAGATTTGATCGACGGGTCGACCAGGCAATGAGGCGGGCCAACCTGTTGATCAGTTCCATACCCGACTCATACCGTGCCATAAAGAGGTATAAGCAGCTGGAGTCAGTTCTCATACCGGAGACCGGCTGTTTTCTAACGGAGAATGTTCCAACCGGGAGATTCTACAACCAGGATTTTAACGTGATGTGGGTGGGAAAATTCGACTTCCGCAAACAATTACCGTTGGCATTGAAGGCAGTTGCAGCTACGGGCAACAGAGAGATTATCCTGAATGTTTACGGAGAGGGAGACGAGATCCAGAAGATCGAGGCCAAGCGGCTGACTGAAGAGCTGGGTATCCGGGACCAGGTAGTGTGGCATGGCAACCAACCCCACAATGTTGTACAACAGGCCATGCGTGAGGCACAACTTTTCTTCTTTACAAGCGTGAGCGAGGATACTTCAACCGTCATACTGGAGGCCATCAGCAACCGCTTGCCGGTTCTCTGTTTCGATGCCTGTGGTTTCGGGGCAGTAATTGATGAGACTGTTGGCAGGAAGATTCCGTTGACCACACCTTCTGAATCGGTTAAAGATTTTGCTGTGCAGTTGAATCAGCTTTACGACAACCGGAAGTTGCTGGAGGAGATGTCGTTGAATTGCGAATCGTTGCAACATAAGCTTTCATGGGATGAGAAAGCAAGAAGGGTGGTCGCTCTTTATCGTCAGGTAGTGGCGGATTTTTTTACAGAATAGTTCATTTTCTGGCAGAAAAATCGTCGGGATAATCATTTTTGTATATTTGTAACCTTAAATTACAGGATAATGAACAATTTCGAAGATTTTCTGCTAAATGTCCCCTATCCCCGTCCGGACATATACGGTTCGCTTTCCATGCCGGTGTACAGTACAGCTTCTTATGAATTTGCTAGCGCTTCGGAGATGGAGGCTGCCTTCTGCGGAAAGACAACAGACCATACCTATTCACGCATATCAAATCCCACTGTTCACTACTTCGAGGAGAGGGTGAGGCAGATAACCGGAGCCTTTAACGTCACGGCCCTGAACTCGGGAATGGCAGCTGTGAGCAATCTCTTTATGACTATTGCGTACAGCGGGGCCAATATTGTTACTTCACCCCACCTCTTTGGCAATACCTACTCTTTTTTTGCAACTACATTAAAGGCGTTCGGGGTGGAGGTGCGCTTTTGCGACCTGACAAACGAGAACGAGATCCGCGAACGGATCGATGAAAATAGCTGCGCCATTTTTTTTGAAGTTGTTACCAATCCCCAGCTGGAGGTGGCTGACATCTCCATGTTAAGCGCAGTGGCAAAAGAGAAAAATGTTCCGTTGATTGCCGATACAACCGTGATCCCTTTTTCGGTCTTCAATGCGGGGAAATTTGGAGTCGACATCGAGGTGGTCTCCAGCACCAAATATATTTCTGGAGGGGCGACCAGTATCGGGGGGCTTATTATTGACTATGCAACATTCGACTGGAGAAACAACAAGGTTTTGAATCCACTTGCCAATGAACAGGGAGTCCATGCATTTAACACCAGGCTGCGCAGGGAGATTCACCGGAATTTTGGTGCATATATGGATCCGAGAACTGCCCAAATGCAGACGATCGGCCTTGAAACCCTCCAGCTACGGTATGAGAGACAGAGCCGTACCGCCCTTGAACTGGCAACCTGCCTTGAGCAGACCGAAGGCATCGAGTCGGTCAACTATACCGGATTGCCTGGCAATCCGTTTTACGAGGTGAGTCGCCGCCAGTTCGGCGATGCTCCCGGAGCGATGTTGACTTTCGATCTCTCCTCGAAGGATGCCTGCTTTCACTTGCTTGACAAGCTGAAGGTGATACGTCGGGCAACCAATCTGTTTGATAACAAGAGTCTTGCGATTCATCCGGCTACGACAATCTACGGTAGTTTCTCGCCAGATCAGCGTGAAGCAATGGGCATCAGCGATAAGACCATCCGGTTGTCGGTGGGGCTGGAAAGCGTGGAACTGCTTCTGGAGGATATCCGTCAGGCATTGATGTAATGGACATATTCCTTTGCTTGACAGCGCAAAACCTCGTCCGGATCTATGGGAGATTTGCAGTTAATTGGTATATTTGTGGAAATATCCAAAAAATGCAGATCTATGGGACGCTTGAGGACAAACTTTGCAACCTATCTCTTTCTGGCTACAACCATCGTTTTGGCACTCATGCTTGGGATAAACAGCATGAAGATAACCCGGATGAAGAGGTACGATACAACCACCGTCCTGAGCAAGATTATACATATCCAGGAACTTGCAACAGTGAAGTACAGCTATTCGGGTGTTATCGGGTTCAAGGATAACTTCAAGATCCTTAATATTGGTGTTCCGCTAACCGACAAGTACTTCCTGTTGAAATACAACGGTTACCTGAAAGCTGGAGTTGATTTCAGCCGGGTGAAAGTCAATATCAACGGCGATAAGGTCCACGTTTCAATGCCTCCTGCGCAAATTTTCGATGTGGTTATCGATGAAAACAGTGTAACTGTGTACGGCGAAAGTGAAAATGCGTTCAATCCCATAAAAATTTCAGATTACAACAAGGCATTGATTGACGAGAAGGCGACAATGAGGCAGGATGCTATCCGACAGGGTATACTGAAAGATGCCGACAACCAGGCAGGGATTGCGATAAAATCTCTTCTACAGGAGATGGGATTCAAACATATCGACATCACGTCGGAGCTTACCATCCCGGAACTTCATTAATAATGATATGGATCTAAGACAAACCTGAAATATGATGAAATTCACAACAAAGCTTTTTCTCGCATGGATGTCAGTATTTCTACTGTTTTACATCGCTGTAATAATCATCATCGGTCTCTTCTGGGGTATTCGTATCCATTTGTGGCAATTGTTTCTCGTCTTTCTTATAGCCGGTATGCTACCTCCTGCCGTTATCACCGCCATCTTCTACAAGAGACTCGATTATATGGAGTCGGAGAATCCGGAACCGCCCGCTTTCTCGGGCTTTAAGAGAGCTTTCCTGGTTTTCAGGAGCCGGTCGTCCAACCGATATGCAGAGATGTTGCAAAAGATCGACAGAAATTTTATCGTTTCCTATTCAGACAGAGAGGCTGGTGTTGTCAAATTTCGTACCGATTGCAGGATTTTGGCATGGGGTGTTTGTGGTTATGTAAGGCTGTTGGAGGATGAGAGGGTGGAAGCTATCGTCTACCCGATGAATCCCGATTCGAAACGGGAAGAGAAGATCTTGCTCCAAACGCTCCGGCTGTTGCAGTCGGTATTGAGCCCTCAAGGATATAAGGGGGGATAGGCTTACTCCTGTCTGTTGAATGGATAACCTTCACAATAGATGATCACGCGGGTCTCCAGAAATTCCAGAAAATCGTTGTGCTGCTCTTTGGTAATCATCTTCGGGTAACTGAGGATGAGCAGTTCAATGGGCTGACCTTCCAGCCGATAAGGCAGGTGTACAAACCGGTAAGGTGTAAGGGTAAAGCCGGCCCGCTCGTAAAACTGAAGCCGCCTGACGGATAATTCGTTGACCAGCGGATCTATCTCCAGGATAATGGTATGTTCAGAATCGCGCAGATAACGTAGCAGCTGTGATCCAAAGCCGTGCCCGCGCAATTCGGGGTTGATGGCCAGGTACTCGAGGTACCTGTATTGGTCCCACTCCCAGTAGAATAACAATCCGATCAGTTCACCGCCCTCCCATGCCGAGACCGGATGGAAATGGGCGTCGGAACAGGCGCGGAGATGATCTTTCATTTTCCGTCTCTCGGCGATGGGGAAACTCGACTCATACAATTCCCATACCCTGTTCCACCTCTTTTTGTCCGATTGATCAATACGTAAGAATTCCATTGCGCCCCTTTGCGTTAAATCTCACACACCCCGTCAGCATTACATGACTTTCCTCTCCTTACCCTGGGGGAATCGGGCGAAGGATCTGCTTTTTTCCAATCTGCATATGCCTGGTTGAGTGTATCCAAGAACACCTCCACCGGCTCCGATCCGATAATGGCCTGTTTACGGTCGAACAGGAATGTGGGGACCGTGTCGATACCTAACAGCTGTGCCTCTCTGATATCCTCTTTCACTTCGGCAACAAGATCGTCGCCGGCGAAGAGCTGATCAATTCCGTCGGGATCAAGTCCAGCTTCCATCCCGATCTGTTTCAACAGCGACCTGTCGCTGTAATCCAGAGCATCCTCGAAATATGCTTTCGATATAAGCATAAGCAGATCAGAGGCCAGCTCTTTTTTTGCTGCGAACTTGACCAGCCGATGGGCATCGAGCGTATTTGCAGCGACGGCGTTTGTCAAGTTGAATTTTACTCCGGCATTTAACGCCAGTTGTTCGATGCCGGCAAACATCTGTTTGATGCTGCTTTCCGGAAAACCGGCTCTTTTCACCAGATAGTCTACTACGGGATAACCCCCTCCGTTGCCGGGTAAATCGGGATTTAGCTGAAATGATTTGATGACCAGTTCAACTTCATCGGCGTGTGCAAATTGCTGCATGGCTTTTTCGTAGTGAATCTTCCCGATGTAGCAATAGGGGCACATGATATCTGTCCAGACCTCTACTTTCATCTGTAATATTGAATAGTTGCATTTATAACCATCATCCTGGTCTTTTGTTCGCTTTTGCATGGTGAGTCAAGCAAACCATTGAGATGGATGAAAAAAACGGGGAGCCGGAAGTGGTTTCTTTCGGCACCCCGATGAATGATCTGACCTGCCGAAAATCAATTCGCAACAGGGTCTGCAATTCTTATCTCGATTTTCTGTTGTTCCTTGTTGAAATCGACCACTACGGTTGCACCCTCCTTGATCCCAGTCCGAAGCATCATTTCTGCCATTTCGTCTTCCACGTACTTCTGGATGGCACGTTTGAGCGGCCGGGCTCCGAATTGCACGTCGTATCCCTTCTCTGCAAGGAACTCCTTGGCTTCGGAAGTAAGTTCTACTTTGTAACCCAGTTCGCCGATTCGCTTGAACAATCCATTGAGTTCGAGGTCGATAATCTTGAAAATCGAATCCTTGCCCAATTGGTCAAACATCACGATATCATCCACACGGTTTAGAAATTCAGGAGCAAATGCCTTGTTGAGAGCTTTTTGTATAACACTTCTCGAATATTCTGCATCGGTAACATCGTTATTGGTACTGAAGCCGATTCCGCGGCCGAAATCTTTTAGCTGCCGTGTCCCGATGTTGGATGTCATGATCAGGATGGTATTCTTGAAATCGATTTTGCGTCCCAGACTGTCGGTAACATGTCCTTCGTCCAGAATCTGAAGCAGGATATTGAAGACGTCGGGATGTGCCTTCTCGATCTCGTCGAGCAGTACAACGGAGTAGGGGCGGCGACGTACCTTTTCGGTCAACTGTCCCCCCTCTTCGTAACCCACATATCCGGGAGGCGCTCCTACCAGACGGGAAACGTTGAACTTCTCCATGTATTCGCTCATGTCGATACGGATGAGATTCTCGTGCGAGTCGAACAGTAGCTCCGCCAATTTCTTGGCCAGATGCGTCTTTCCTACGCCGGTGGGCCCGAGAAACATAAATGTGCCGATTGGCTTGTTGGGATCCTTCAATCCCACACGGTTACGCTGAATAGCCTTTACGATCTTGTCCACCGCTTCATCCTGGCCGATGACTTGAGCCTTCAACTCGTTTCTCATCTCCAGGAGACGTTGCCCCTCAGCCTGGGCAATCCGTTGCACAGGAACACCGGAAATCATGGCAACCACTTCGGCTATCTTCTCCTCATCTACGATCTCCGGTTTTTCCTTGATCTCTTTCTGCCAGCGTTGTTCTTCGGCCTCCAGTGCCAGCAAAAGCTGACGCTGCTTGTCACGATAGCTGGCTGCCAATTCATATTTCTGGGCTTTTACCGCGTCATTCTTCATCTGTTCCACCACCTTCAGCTCCTCCTCAAGCTCTTCAATAACCTTGGGGATGGAGATGTTGGAAATGTGGACACGTGCACCAGATTCATCCAGGGCATCGATGGCCTTGTCAGGGAAGGTGCGATCCGATACGTACCTTTCGGTCAGCTTTACACATGCCTCCAATGCCTCGTCGGTATAACGCACGTTGTGGTGCTCTTCGTACCGTTCCTTGATATTCTTCAAGATCTGCAGGGTCTCCTCGGGGGTGGTCGGATCAACGATCACTTTCTGGAAACGACGTTCCAGTGCACCATCCTTTTCAATGTTCTTGCGGTATTCATCGAGCGTGGTTGCCCCGATACACTGGATTTCTCCTCTTGCCAACGCCGGCTTCAGCATGTTTGCCGCGTCGAGCGATCCGGCTGCACCTCCTGCACCGACGATGGTATGGATCTCATCGATAAAGAGGATGATGTTCGGGTTTTTCGAAAGTTCATTCAGGATTGCCTTGATCCTCTCCTCGAACTGGCCACGATACTTGGTTCCGGCCACTATGGAGGCCATGTCAAGAGCGATCACACGCTTATCGAACATGGCCCGGGATACTTTTTTCTGCACGATGCGAAGTGCCAATCCATCCACAATAGCAGATTTCCCCACACCGGGATCACCGATAAGGACCGGATTGTTTTTCTTTCTACGACTCAGTATCTGGGCAAGCCGTTCAATCTCCTTCTCCCTCCCTACTACCGGGTCGAGGCGGTTCTCCATTGCGGCACGGGTAATATCCGTCCCGAAATTGTCGAGCACCGGCGTGTCAGATGCCGGATTTTTCGCCTGCGACTGGCCTCCGGGGTTGAAAGCCGATTTTCCGGGCTGTTCATCCTCATCATCGTCGGTGAAGTTGGGACCCATATGGGGCAGGTCGGTGCTGTTTTCGGCACGTGCGTCGAGAATGCTTTTTACATAAAGGAAAGCACTGGAGTAATCCAGATGAAACTGTTGCAGGATTTCATAGATCGGGGTGTTTTTCTCCTTCAGCAATGCCAGCAGGATATGCTCCGAGTCGGTCTCGCTGCTTTTGGTGAGCCTTGCTTCCAGGATGCTCATTTTTAGTGCTTTCTCAGTGCTTTTGTTGATGACAAGCTCCCGGGTTCCGTCGAAGGGTTCCTGAATCTGGCGGAAACGTTCATCAATATAATTTTTCAAGCTCGTTATATCTACGTCAAAATCCTGAAGCACCTGGATGGCCATCCCCTCTCCATCGCGGAGAATGGCAAGCATCAGATGTTCCGGACCGATATAGTTGTTCTGAAGCCGTTCGGCCTCTTCACGGCTGTATGCCATGATGTCCCTGACTCGTTGGGAAAAATTGTTGTCCATCTATTAACTTCCTTACCTTCTAAAAGTAGTTTACAAATATAGGTCTTTATTTGGAATAATAACAAAAACAGTGCCAACAAAGTTAGTGAATAATTTGGGTCGTACTGCTCTTGTTGCCCTGGAATGGATTTAACCCCAAACCGGAAGGAACAAAAAAAGGTTTTCTTTTTGAAAACCTTTTTCTTAATTGGCAGATAGCCTGTTATACTATGAAATGCCAGCCTTTTCGTACGAAATGCCACAGGCGTCGGCAACACCGCGACCGTAGTTTGGATCGGCTTTGTAACAATTTCCGATATGTCGGATTTTGATATGCTCTTCCACACCCTCCATGTTACGGGCTGTATTCTCAAACAGTCGCTGCTGTTCTTCCGGAGTCATCAGCCTGAACAGTTTTCCTGGTTGCTCATAGTAGTTGTCGTCATCCTCACGGAAGTTCCACCGTTTGATGTCGCCGCTCACCTTCTGTAGAGGTTCATCATGCTGCATCTGTTCACGCCACACGTTGTAGCTGTTCGGTTCGTAGTGCAAGGTGGCACCGTGGTTTCCGTCCACACGCATCTGTCCGTCGCGATGAAAAGCATTGTAAGTGTGCATGGCACCCTTTGGCATGTTCACCGGAATCTGATGGTGGTTTACACCCAGCCGGTAACGTTGTGCATCGCCGTAGGAGAAGAGTCGTCCCTGCAGCATCTTGTCGGGCGAGAAGCCAATGCCGGGAACAACATTTGCCGGGTTGAAGGCGGCCTGTTCCACATCTTGAAAATAGTTGTCGGGATTACGGTTCAGTTCGAACTCACCGACCGGAATCAATGGAAAATCTTTCTTGTACCAAACTTTTGTGAGATCGAACGGGTTGTACGGCATCTTTTCGGCCTGTTCCTCGGTCATGATCTGTACATACATCTTCCATTTCGGGAAGTTGCCGTTTCCAATGGCTTCGAAAAGATCCCGCTGATGACTCTCCCTGTCTTTCCCAATAAGTTCGGCTGCCTCCTGATCGGTAAGGTTCTCGATACCCTGCTGTGTAACAAAGTGGAACTTGACCCAGAATCGCTGGTTCTCTGCATTGATGAAACTGAACGTATGACTGCCGAAACCGTGCATATGCCTGTAGGATTTGGGTATCCCCCTGTCGCTCATGGTAATTGTTACCTGATGCAACGCCTCCGGAAGACTGCTCCAGAAATCCCAGTTGTTATTGGGGCTACGAAGGTTGGTATATGGGTCACGTTTTACCGCATGGTTCAGATCGGGAAATTTCAACGGATCGCGGAAAAAGAAGACAGGCGTGTTGTTTCCAACCAGGTCCCAATTGCCCTCTTCGGTGTAGAACTTCATGGCGAATCCACGGATATCCCTTTCCGCATCTGCTGCTCCTCGTTCACCGGCAACAGTTGAAAAACGCACAAACATCTCGGTTTTTTTACCGATCTCGGAGAAAATTTTTGCCTTGGTATAGGCCGTAATATCGTGCGTAACGGTAAAGGTGCCGAAAGCACCCGATCCCTTGGCGTGCATGCGTCTTTCAGGGATAACTTCGCGATCGAAATGGGCCAGTTTCTCCAAAAACCAGACGTCTTGAAGCATCATCGGTCCGCGGGGACCGGCAGTCATGGAGTCCTGATTGTTTCCTACGGGGGCTCCAGCTACCGTTGTCATCGGTTTCTGGTTCTCCCTGTCTTTCTTTTTCTTTAATTCTTCTGCATTCATAGTATTTAAAGTGTTTGCTGGTTATAAACTAAATGGGTCTGATATTGAAAAAATCCCCGGGGATCAATATCCCCCGGGGGAGTAAAGGTTATGCCAGGAAGGAGGTGAGCATCCATACCTCTTTTTCTTGCCCGCTGATATAGTCGCTTATAAGTGCTACTGTGGCTTCATCCTCTACTTCCGATGCTGCTGCCAGCAATTCCCTTTCGGAGGCGATCAGGTATTTGTAGGTGTCGAGGATGTTCTTGATGGCCGTTTCGCCGTCAGATACCACTCCGGTCTCTTTTATCTTGGACTTTTTCAAATATTCCGTGAAGGTGTGGGCCGGTGTTTCACCAAGCATCAGCAACCTTTCGGCAACTTCGTCCACTTTCTCTGCAACGTCATCGTACATCTCTTCGAATTTGGCGTGAAGGGTATAAAAATCCTTCCCTTTGATGTTCCAGTGGAATCCGCGCAAGTTGGTGTAATACACTTGAAGGTCAGCCAATAATTGCTGTAACCCTTTAGTAACGTTCTGAACGTTTTTCAAACCTGTAATCTCTGTTGTTTTCATCGTTCTAATGTTTTATTGGTTGGTAAATTAATCATTTATTGATGGATTTTCCGTTTATATGGAGCGTGATGGAGTTGATCTTATAGCCTTCGATCCCATTCTTTTCGAAATAGGTTTTCAGCATCTCGTCCAGCTCTTCATTGATGTAATCCCGGATCTCGCCATTGCTCTCGTTATAAAGGTGGTGGTGATGTTCCAGAATTCCGTCATAGCGCATAATATCTTCATCAGTCAGTACCTTCCTGATTACCCCGTGTCCGACAAAGGTGTCGAGTGTCTTGTATACCGTCCCGACCGCGATACTGGGATGTTTTTGATGAATGAAATCGATAATCTGTTCTGCCGTGGGATGGTTCTGGAGCGAATAAATTGCCTCCAGTACCACAATACGTTGCGGCGTCACCTTCAGATTTTTTGCCTTGATGAGTTCCTGTATATCTTTACAATCTACATTCATTCCAATCCTAATTGAGAACTATTCCTATTTAGAACAAATTCTCAGGCGAAAAAGTTCATGCAAAAAATACTTTTTTTGCTGATGACGCGCAAAAAAAACTTAATTTTGGGGTATGTCGGGATTCTCCATTTTTTTCGGTTTCCGGAGGGGGGACAGATTGATCTTCCTGGACTTCATCCTGGTTGTAACACGCGGCTGTGCTGTTGAGCCAGGAATGTACTCGTGGCGGTACATATTGAAAAAAAGGACAAACAGTGAGAGTAATAACGGTCCAAAGATAATGCCCCAGAAACCGAACATCGGGATCCCGATCAAAACGCCGAAAATGGTGATCAGCGGATGGATATCGGCCAGCACCTTTTGCAGTAGGAAACGGGCGATATTGTCCACGCCACCAATGACCACAAACCCATATGCAGCCATTCCGACTCCTCCTCCGACATCACCCATCAGGAGCAGGCTCAGAGCAATCGGAACCCAGACAATGGCTGTTCCCAGTATCGGGATAATGGACGCGAATCCGGTAAGAATGGCATACAACATGGCATTTTCCACTCCGAAGAAGATATAGCCGATGTAGGCAAACACCCCCTGGATAATTGCCAGTAAAGGAATGCCTATTGCATTTGCCTGAATGATCATCTTGGTCTCTTCACCCAATATTTGCTTGTTCTCCTCCTTGAAGGGCAGGATCTCCTTGACCATAATCTCGAAACTTTCATAATTGTAGAGCATGTAAAAGAGGATGAAAAGGGCAAAAAGGGAGTTGATCATCAATGAGTAGATGCTTGCTCCAAGTGATTGCAGGATGTTTCCTCCCAATTTAGGCAGGGAAGAGAGGTTCTCAGGGGTAAAGAGTTCGAAATCGAGCCGCTCCTCCACCATCTTCACGAAGTTGTTTACACTGTCGATAATTGCCTTCGGATCAATGGATATCCCCGAAACGGTATCGACCACCAGGAAGGCTATTCCGGTGAGGGGAACCAGAAAGAGCAGCAGTGCTACCGTCGTCAGCAGTGCGGCGGCGATCCCCTTCTTTATCTTTCTTTTCTCCACCAGATAGGTCATCTGCCCTTTCAACAATACGTAGAGCGTGGCTGCTCCCAGGAAACCGCTCAGATAGAGACGCAACTCTTTGAAAAGAATAAGTCCGAGCAGAATCAGTAACCCGATCAGGATATACTTGTACTCTTTGTTCTTGTAGGGAAGATGATTTTGATTCATACCAATCAGAGCGATAAAAAATTCAACTTAAAAGACAAAATCTTCCGGTTCAGCGTAACCTCCTTCGATCAGGGCATCACGTGCAATCTCATAATCCGATGCCCTTACCTGCATTTCAATATCTCCGATACTGTATGCCAGCCGGCTGGCAGTCAAGTTTTTCATAAACACCTCAATCCCTCTCATCTCCATGAACGTTTGAACGATGGATACATCGGCGGGAAACGTAAAAGTTTTAACGGTAATAAACTCTTCTTCCATAAGGCAGGTCTTTGTTTAGTAGATTTCAAAAATAGTCTATTTTTTGATGATATGAACCAAAAACTCCATTTTTTGATGTAATTTTGGTTTAAATTAATTTATACGCTATGAAGAGAAGGATTGCATTGATAACCGGAGCCACTTCGGGTATAGGCGAAGCCACTGCCCGAAGATTGGCGGAAAATAATTTTGATGTTATTATCACCGGACGCAGGAACGGGCGCCTGCTGGAAGCAAAGGCGAATCTTGAAAAATCGGGAGGACGGGTCCTGCCTCTCTGTTTCGATATCCGTATCGAGCCGGAAGTGAAAGCGGCAGTTGAAAGCTTGCCGGATGACTGGAGGGCGATAGATGTGCTGATAAACAATGCCGGGCTGGCAGCAGGGCTCAACCCGTTGCAGGAGGGTGATATCGATGACTGGAACCGGATGATCGACACCAATGTCAAAGGACTGCTCTATATTACCCGGTATATCTCTCCCCTGATGGTGATGCGTGGCGAAGGACATATTGTCAATGTAGGGTCAATTTCCGGAAAAGAGGTCTACCCGAACGGAACAGTCTATTGTGCCACTAAACATGCGGTGGATGCGTTGACAAAAGGGATGCGGATGGATATGCTCAAACACAATATCAAGGTAACCCAGATCTGTCCCGGTGCGGTTGAAACGGAATTCTCGATCGTCCGTTTCCGTGGTGATAAGGAGCGTGCCGCAGCGGTATATGAGGGGTATGAGAATCTCGTGGCCGACGATATTGCCGACTGTATCCACTTTGTAGTTTCACGCCCTGCACATGTAGCCATAAGCGATCTGGTGGTGATGCCGACGGCACAGGCTTCGGCTACCCTGTTCAATAAAAAGTGAACAGCTATCTGCCCTCTAGTTCGAAACTGATTTTATCCCCGACACCAATCCGATGCTTCAGACAATATCCCCCATTCACCTCTACCACGTAGAGTGCAGGGTGGGTGGATGCATAGTTCCACTCTGTCAGCGGAGTCGTGTTCGGGTGGATGGTGACAATCTCATGCTGAGCATTGATGAAGAGCATATCCAGCGGAATATAGGTGTTTTTCATCCAGAATCCCTGGATCTCCTCTTCATCAAATATAAACAACATCCCTGCATCTGCCGGAAGAGATTTCCGGTACATTAATCCGCGGGCGCGCCGCTGGTTATTGTCGGCAACCTCAATATCGATCACCGAGAGGGTGTCACCGTTTTCTGACGACAGGAATGAGAGGGTCCCCTCTTTCTTGAATGCAATTTCAAAAGCACCACCTCCATCCGTTGTCTCCTTGTTACCCGTTTTTGTCGCTAGAAATAGGGCGATACCTAGTATGGCAGCCACTGCACACCAGACAATAAGCGATTTTCCTGATCTCATAAGCTTGTTTTTTTATCTTGATTTCCGATCTGATCGGTCAATTTCTTCAACCCGTTTAATATTCGTTCCGAAACCGGAAAGATAGCCGGTTTCCCCGAAACCGGATTTTTACCTACAACCACTACCGTGTCGTAGACCCTCTCGATCTGCTCGTAGGTAAGAACAGATTCGGGGTCTCCCTGCCATTCTATTCTGCCGTTTTTCATCATGACGAGATAGTCGCAATACTCGGCTGCCAGTGTTAAATCGTGCACAATCATGATCACCGACAGCTTCAGTTCGTCGTTGAGTTTCTGAATCAGGTTCATGAATTTTACCTGATGAGTGATATCCAGGTGTGATGTGGGCTCATCCAGCAGCAGGAGCGATGGAACCTGGCAAAGTGCTGAGGCAATGCTTGCCATCTGCTGTTCCCCGCCGCTCAGTTCCGCCATCGATTTATCGCGGAGGCGGTATATGCCGGTCAACTGCATGTAGTGATGCGCAATCTCGATATCTTCAGCCTTGTCGAAAAATTGAAACGGTTTACGGTATGGCATCCTGCCCATCAGTACATACTCCTCTACCGAGATATGGGTTCGTTCCGTAAATTGGGAGACAACGGCTATCTCCCGTGCTTTTTCCCTAAGTGTCAGCGACGACAGCTCCTTCCCCTTGAACAGAAAGGAACCGGCACTTACGGGAAGATCGCCGGAAATACCCCTGAACAGTGTGGTTTTCCCCGATCCGTTGGGCCCGATGATTCCGGTAAAGGAGCCTTTGGACAATGAGAAACTGATGCCGGATATCTGAAAACCGTCCCGGTATCCACAGGCGAAGTTGTTCAACGTGAGCAGCTCTTTCATCCTTGAAGTAATTTGGACCGTTTCTGTGAACGGCTGAGCAACACAATAAATACCACTCCTCCCGCAATCCCGGTAATCACGCCGATCGGCAATTCGTTTGGCGCAATAATGATCCTTGCAATAATATCACACAATATCAGAAAAAGACTTCCACTCAGGAAGGAGGAGATCAGCACGGTCCGGTAATCCGAACCTACAAAGAGCCGGACCATATGGGGAATAACCAGCCCTACAAATCCAATGACCCCCGCAACGGCAATACATGCACCGGTGAGCAGGGAGGTTATGATAAACAGGATACGGATGGTAGCGTTGGCATTGATTCCCAGATGGCGGGCTTTCTCCTCTCCCAGACGCAGGGCATTGAGTGGTGTTACAAAAAGGTAGGTGACCAACAGGCAGATGATGGACAATGTGACCATCGCTCCTATCATCACTCCATTCGATCCGTTAAGCGAACCCATGGTCCAGAACACGATGCCGTGAAGGTTTTCCGCCCCGGTAACCGACATCAGAAGCATGATGAACGAGGAGGAGATAAAACTGATCATCACGCCGATGAGCAGCATCCTGTTCACGTTAAGTGAGCCACCCTTCAGACTTAATGTATATACCAGAAAAAGAGTAGAAAACGCGCCAATAAATCCGGCAAGCGGTAAAAAGAGGAGATTGTGCAGATTCAACCCTGCCACAATGGCAAAGGTGACTCCCAACGATGCTCCCCCCGATATGCCCAAGGTGTATGGCTCTACCAGCGGATTGCGGTAAATTCCCTGCAGGATGGCGCCCGCGAGACTCAGACTTCCACCTATGGCAAACCCGAGCAGTGTACGTGGTATGCGAATGTAAAACAATACGTCATGCTCTGTGCTCCCCCTGTCGGCAATGATTTGTGGCAACTTCCCAAGCGGGATGGAGATCTCGCCGATGCTCAACGATAAAAATATGGTGGCGACCAGTGTTGCTGCAAGTAGCAGCAAATAGAGCACCTGAATTTTCTTTTTCTGATACATGTGACACCCCTTTAACTCTTATTGTGTTGTCCGTTGACAATTTTTCCCAGGATCTCCAAGGTTTTGACAAATGTGACAGGTGTGGGTTGACACGCCAGCTCGGAATCGATGATGAATATTTGTCCCTTTCTCGATGCTGTCAACCTGGAATACCTGCTCCAGTTCTTTTTTTCCTCGACGGCGGCAACACCCATGGTAGCGATGAATATGTAGTCGGGATTGCGGGCAATCACAAATTCACGGCTTACCGTACCCCGTTTCAGTGTTTTTGCAATGTTGTCCGCTCCCAGCAATCTGATATAATCATCCATGAATGTGTCGGTAAGTACCGAGAAGATTGGATCTGTTCCAATTTGGAAAAAGATGAGCGGCCTCTTTTCCCACTGGATGCCGGAAGCAATGGTCTCTACTCTTCGTTCACTCTCCCGGACAATCTGTCTCGCCTTTTCGCCTTCTCCTATCAGGTTGCCGAGATGGATGAACTGGCTACAGATCTCCTTGAATGATTTTGGCGACTGAAATAGTTCCACACGAATCCCGGCTTTCCTCAACGTTTCAATCTCCCGGGGATCGGTAAGTCCCAAAACCAGTACCAGATCGGCTTTCATGGCGATGATCTTTTCGAGATTGGCTTTCACGGCCGAAGCCACCACCTCCTTATTGTCATTCTTGGCAGCCAGGCAAAAGCTGGTGCATCCTATCAGCCGCTCCTGTGCGTCCAGGTAATAGAGCGACTGCGTAAGCGACGGGGCAAGCGATACGATTCGCTGATATCGTGCTTGGGCTATGGATGTGGCAGCATAGAAAATCAGGAGAAGCACAAAATATACTCTTTTACTCATGTCTGTCATTGTTACTCATAAAAGGTCGGTTCAGTTACCGCTACAAAGGTACAAAATATCGGTGATTTTACACGCTGAAAATTTGTCAGTCCGATGCGTCATTTTCCGGGAAAAGGGGCACTCTGATTTTTTTGGCACAGAATTCGCATAGGGAGTTGTGTCTGATGACAACCATATATTAGAACTAACATCATAATTTTTAAAAATTTTTAATCGATATGAACGTTAAACCATTAGCAGACAGAGTGCTGGTAAAACCGGCAGCTGCAGAAGAGAAAACAGTAGGTGGAATTATTATTCCCGACACAGCCAAGGAAAAACCGTTGAAAGGTGAAGTCATTGCGACAGGAAGTGGCACTAAAGACGAAGAGATGGTCGTAAAAGCCGGCGACAATGTTCTGTATGGCAAATATGCCGGTACGGAGATTGAACTTGACGGTGAAAAGTACTTGATCATGCGTCAATCAGACATCCTGGCAATCCTTTCTTAAGAACAATACAGACTAACCGACCCGGCAATCCCGCATGGGTCTGGCGTCTGAAATCTAAAACATCTAAAAAACGATATACATATGGCTAAAGAAATCAAATTCGAAATGGACGCACGCGACTTGCTCAAGAAAGGCGTGGATTCATTGGCAGATGCAGTTAAAGTAACTTTAGGGCCCAAAGGCCGTAACGTGATACTTGAAAAGAAGTATGGTGCACCGCACATTACCAAGGATGGTGTTACGGTTGCAAAAGAGATAGAACTTGAAGATGCTTACCAGAACATGGGTGCCCAGCTGGTAAAAGAGGTGGCTTCCAAAACTAACGATGACGCCGGTGACGGTACGACGACCGCTACGGTCCTGGCACAATCCATCATTGGTGTTGGCTTGAAGAATGTTACCGCAGGTGCCAACCCTATGGACCTCAAGCGCGGAATCGATAAGGCCGTTGCCAAAGTGGTGGAAAGCCTGAAAAAACAGGCTGTTGAAGTAGGTGATGACCTCAAAAAGATCGAGAATGTAGCCAAAATTTCTGCCAACGGTGATGAAACGATCGGCAAGCTGATTGCGGAAGCCATGCAGAAGGTAAGCAAAGAGGGTGTAATCACGGTTGAAGAGTCCAAAGGTACCGATACATACGTAGATGTAGTTGAAGGTATGCAGTTCGACCGCGGATATATTTCTCCCTACTTTGTGACTGACACTGAAAATATGGAGGTTCAGTTTGAAAATCCGCTGATCCTCATCCACGACAAGAAGATCTCTACTATCAAGGATCTCCTTCCCATTCTCGAAAAGGGTATCCAGACTGGAAAACCGATGTTGATCATTGCAGAGGATATCGACTCGGAAGCATTGACCACTCTGGTGGTAAACCGTCTGCGTGGTTCGTTGAAGATCGCTGCTGTAAAAGCTCCCGGCTTCGGAGACCGTCGCAAAGAGATGCTCGAGGATATTGCCATT
>ENA-UOYA01000324-UOYA01000324.1-activated-sludge-metagenome-genome-assembly--contig:-NODE-324-length-65864-cov-42.964929_pt1 | contig 65864 bp, 57 predicted proteins | sample MGYA00238163_ERZ764804 | MGnify/ENA primary metagenome ERZ764804 (study PRJEB28919, sample SAMN05720223) | activated sludge metagenome | isolation source: Anaerobic digester | place: Hong Kong...
CAGTACCACAGTGTTCGGCGTGACTAAACTGGCAGAACTCAGGTTAGTTTGCCTAGACTAATCTGAGTAACTAAGGCTAGCTAGCAGCAAGTTGCCCGTTATCTTACTGCTAGCGAAATTGAAACTGGCTAAGCATGTAGTGTGTCTTTGGCATAGCTATTCGGACGTGGGTTCGATTCCCACCGCCTCCACCAAACTTTGAAAGGAGATGATTTTATGGCAACTAGAACATTCATTATTGATGTCAAGGATACGAGCGTGAATGAATTTAAGGAAAGGATTCAAGACTTGATCGATAGAGGAGAAGCACGCATTGAAACAGAGGACGCGTTAACAGTTTCATGGACAAGCAAGGAAGATATGGAAGATTGGGCAAGCATTGTTGAGAACCAAGGTAATTGAAACACAGGCCGCCAAAAGGCGGCTTTTTATTTAGTGAGACTAACTTGAGACTTAATAGGTTAAATACAGAATCTCGAGTAGAATATAGATAAAAGCTTAGGAGGTGTTGTAATGGATAATTTGGCTTTATTTATGTGTATTAGAGATGCCAACGCTTCGGACAAAGTTGCAATATTGTTTTGTCGTAACGACGGCAAGTGGGATTTGTCTGTTTTAACTTATAGATCTAATAACTATAACGACTTCATTAAGGAGGATTATAACGGCTATGAAGCAGTTTTAATGCTTCAAAACAGGGCAGATCGATTTACTGTACCAAGTTACTTATACGAGTCTGGCGATTTATCCGTATTTGAGGACGCAGTTATAGTATTGGAGCACCCATTCATGCCATTAGACGCTACATTAGAGGACTTAAAAGCACACTCAACTAAGTATATATTGAAAACGGATGGCAGCTGGGAAACAGCTAAGTTTGAATAGCCTACTATCACTTAGTAAAGCTAAACACTGTACCTATAAGCAAATTACTTGGAAAGGGCGGCACATAGTGTGAGAACCGCAGAGCTTGTAGAATCGTGGAAATCGAAGATACCACGAAAATTCAATGGTATAGTGCTTGAAATTGATAATCATATGGCCTTAGTTAGGTCTAAGTTGCGTGAGTTTGATGATTACTACTTTAAGTACTTCATGCATAGTAGCACTAATCCATTTACTATCACGCCGGCGTTTAGATCTCTTAGAAAGCATGATATATCAACTGAGAGTAAGATACTTAAAATGATTAGAGATGATATACCACATGCACTGAGAGTATACGATTATCCAAACGCTACATATACAATTAGTTTATGTCTATATGATGGCGGTAAAGAGTACGAGCGCATCAGCTTTGTAAGTACAGCGCTGGTATTTGGTAGCAGCCAATTTCTATTCTTTCTGCGTGAGCTAATAAGTTTCATTAGGTATACAATTGATGGTAGTAAGTTCGTTGTCTATGGGCATGCAACAATTAAAGCGCAGGCCCATCAGACTATTAAGCCCCCAGCTTGCTATCCATCACATCTGGACGGAGATCAATTTGAGTATGCATATGAGATATCTGATCCATTCCAGATAGAGCAGGCAGTATTCGCAAAGCTGTCCGGAGAAAGGAGCATGCTATATCAGACCACTTGGGATCATGCAACTAGTGCACATTACAACCTATACGTTGGTAAGATAACCAAGCTCACAAGCGAGATGTTCAAGAAAATAGAACATAGGCCAGAGGACCTAGCCATCTACAATAAGAATTACTTAGGAATACTGCATACGTTCTATCCTGACGAGAAGCTTAAGATCTATGAGCTTGGGCTAATGTCTGTGGATGAAGTGCTATCTATGCAATAGTTGAATGTGCTAGTTAATAAATTAGGCGGCATTTGTGCAATCCGTTGAACAATTTCGACCTATTTTGTGCAATGCGGTGAACAAACGCCGCCAATTTAAACATGCAGACTTTTATTAAATCTGGAAATACTGTATAATAATGTATACCATACTTTAAACGGTTACACAAGTTAACCACTATTTGGGGCAGGTGATATAATGTCGAGTAAGATCAAACCAGGAGAATTAATAATGGCGCAGTTAGAACTTAATAACAAAAGTGTATACGACTTCGCATCGGAGATGGATATGCGCTTAGAAGAGGCGCAACAGCTTATTACTGGAATTAGAAGAATAGAACCACAGATAGCATTGAAACTGGAGTATGTGCTAAAGATACCTGCACACTACTGGTTATACTTGGAACAGCATAGTAGGGAAGCAGAGTAGCTTTAGCTAAAAGGCCGCAAATAAGATTGAGAGGAGGAGATAATATGGAGAGATTTATAGTTCTATCTGACATAAGTGAGGATGGTCTAAAGGGGCTACAGGAAATGCAAGATAAGGGCCTGCTCAAAATCCTACAGGATGATGTCGTTATGTTAGCTTGGATAACTTGTGAGGATATGAAGTCACTTGTTCGGGATGCACTGGAAAGCTATAATATTGAAGTGCCGCAAGATGAGTTTGATAAGCTTGTAGAGGAAACTTATGAGCTATGGGAACAGTATGACTATGGCGTGACTTATGATGAAGTGTACGACGTAGCATGCGATGTGATAGATAGACGACTACGCGAGAAGAAATTCAAATAAGACAGACGCCGCCGATATGGTGGCGTTTGTGCTATAGGTAGGTGATGTTATGCCTAAATTTGGCGAACGTATGAACATTCGTAAGTTCACAGGTGTTGAGGTCCAGGTTGGCAGTACGTATCTGTATTTTAGAAAGTCGTCGATATATTTTAGAAAGTCGTCGATAAGTTTGTACGTGCGCGATGATATGACAGCTTGGTTTGGCACAGACGATGAGTCAAAGATTAGTGAGGTCTATAATAAGATTGTAAAGCATACTGAATTAAAGTTACTAGAGAGACCACAAGCTTTTGTTAGATTTTACGTTGGCGGAAAGTTGCAAATAGAGTTATCAATAAGAAGAGATGAATCTAAGCCTCATGTTGTCGATATGTACAAAGTTGCCAGGCTGGCAGCAATTGTAGCTAGTTCATTGACTTTTGCTATGAACTTTGAAGATGTGCATATGAAGTGTATATTCCATGAATCACATCATAACAGGAGTTTGTATATGTCAGGTAAATCAGAACGAATGATAGAGAATCAGGTATATTATAGCTATTCTGTAAATGAGCCGCAAATGATTGACTATAAGCTAATAGACTTGCAAAATTTTGGCAGCGACCACCTGCCTAATGGAGTATTGTCTATGATCATGGGGTTTAATTATAACGGCCTCGATGCATTGTACTCAGTTATTTATAATGAGTTGTATCGGTACTATAATACTAGGCTTATACTAGGCCACGCTTTCCAGGTTAATGATGGATTCATTGTTGCAAATGAACTGAATGGGAAATTGAAAGTTCGATTGGTGAATTGCTGCGACGAATACCGTGGCAATAATATACTTGATATGCCTATGATGACTATCAAAGATTTAGAAATTTTGGCTAAGAATAAGAATGTGAATACGTCTAAGCTTAGTCCTTTGCAATTTCAGGTTGATTGACAATAATTCTAGTTTCTCAGATTCCAGGATATGAGTTATAATCTTGTTAGAACACATTTGATATGGCAGGTGAATATGTTGGAGGATAACCCAGTAGGTGATATGATATTTCAGCAACTAGAACTGTTGAATATGGACTTATACCAATTTGCAGAGGATATGAGCCTGACTTTAGAGGAAGCTAAGGAACTAAAAGACGGCAAGAAGTTAATCGATGGCTGCACTGCTTTGAAGTTAGAAAGAGTGCTAGGCATTCCGACGACTATTGGCTATACGCTGCACAGGAACGTAAGAGTAAGTAAGTTTGCATACTCGCATAACTCGAGCTCGTATAAAACGAGCTCATTTATTTTTTATTCTATTCTACGATTCTATTTAATGGGATTAAGGCGTAACGCATACGGCTAAACCCGTATCAGCTACAATAATTCAAACAGCTCTATGTGAGGTAAATTGGATTTATGACGTAACGTCATTTTGGTGAGCATTGCATACTACGTAACGCAATGCCATCCAAAACGTGACAATTGCTCTATGTGAGGTATATGTTTAACTTATAGGCGTAACGCTTTTGGCGAGCATTGCTCATAAATTTAACGCAATGCCAGCCAAATACGACAATTGCTCTTTATGAGGTAACTTTACTAGCAGGCGCAACGCCGGTTACTTGTGCATAGAACAGCGCAAGTAAACCGGTACGTACAATAGCTCTAAGCGAGGTAGTTTAGTCAATAAGCGTAACGCTTTAATGTCGCGTTGGCACGCCGACATTAAAGGGAATAGCTCCATGTAAAACAGCTCTATGTGAGGTAATTAAGCCTGTAGGTGCAACGCCAAATTTGAGAAGGAGGGGATTGGTATGACTCTTAATACGTTTAACGATGTATCGTCGGTATTGGAAGAAGAGCTTCAAACTCTGACGTATCTTGAAAAGTTGAGAAACAGGTTATACACTAGCTATTATATTAGAAAGAAACATGGTAAGCGCGAGATTAATACGTATATCTACAAAGTGGACGAGGATGAGCTTCAGGAATCAACAGATTTGCTGTATTCTGAAATAGTCAAGATACGCACGTATTCGCGTGATTTGGAACGCGTGCATAGGAAAATAGATTCTAGAATTCTCGATGCTATTAAGCTTCCTAGCTGTATCAATGGTTTCAAGAAGGGCGAATCAATTAAGAAAGCAGTTGAGCCGCACGTTGGTAAGTCTTATGTAGCTTGCTTGGATATTCATAATTTCTTCCCATCTGTAACAAGCGATGCCGTGCTTGAAGGTCTAAAGAATGTAGGCTTTGGCTCGGATGCTGCATGGCTTATAGCCAGGCTTGTTACGTACAAAGGCCACCTTCCACAGGGCGCAGTGACTAGCCCTAAGGCCTCAAATATTGCGTTCATGAAGGTCGATATGAAAATTTTAGAATTGGCACAGGAATATGGTGCAGATTATACTAGATATGCAGATGACTTGATATTTAGTGCAAATGAGCCGCTGAATAGCCTTATTGATAAAGTAATAGCTGAGATAGAAAACTCGGGCTATAAAATTAATAGAGAGAAAGTAAAGTTCTACGGGCCAAGTGAGCCGCACTATATATTAGGTATGATTGCAAATCATAAACTCAATGTACCGAGGGAGAAGCGTAGGAATCTCGAGGCCGCAATTCATAATTACATTGTGAAACACCAAGTGCCACAGGATGTCGAAGACCCTGTTAGATATAAGAAAACACTGCTTGGTAAGGCGGCATATATGCTCTCTGTGAATCCAAGTCTTGGCAGATTAGCTAAGTTAAGGAAGCAATTACAGGACTTCAATCCTGAAGGATTAGAGTACACTAAAATAATTATCTGATTGGAGGTAGTAGTATGCAGGAAAATAATTCAGGATCGACAGTATGGGATATAATTAAGATTGTATCCTCTATAATCATATTAATACTAGCACTAATTTTTGGCGGTCCAATCTTATTGGTAATGATTGGATTCACGATATTTATGATGATATGTGTGATGATAATTACAAGGATAACCGATAGAGACGATGAGGACAAGAAATAATAGAGTGTTAGATATTTAGGCGTAACGCCAGATTGTCAGAGGGCCTCGGCTACGAAGAGCCTTCGGCCAGTGACAATCTCGACAAAAGCTGAAATGAGGTAATTAAGCTTATTAGACGCAACGTCTTTTTGCACTTCGTGCAAAAGAAATGCAAGCATGCAGGCAATAGCTCTCTAGTGAGGTAAATGTGGTGAATAGGTGCAACGCCTGATTGCTGTACTTGTTCCAAGTACAGTTCAATAGCTCTATATGAGGTAACCAGAGTATAAACCAGCGTAACGCTACGGGCGGCATTTGTCCGCCCATATTTCAAATTAGGAGGTGATAGTATGAAAAAGTTTCTTGAATATACTAAAACGTTTGCAATAATCGTAGGTATAGTTGTGTCATGCTATATAGCAATTACTGCATTCTGGGGCATGATGACATTTGTCTGGATGATGATACCTATTCTTGCAATATTGACGTTGGGCTACTATGGAATCTTGTTTACTGTCTCAATAGCTAAGAGAAAGAAAGCAAAGGCCCAAAAATAATTGGAGGTGAGTTAACATGAGCAATAACGTGACGTATAAGTCATATAGACTATTAGGTCAGGGAACACTTAGAGAATTTGATGTTAGCCCGGATTTCGTTACTCCTGATTTTACTGGCATAGAAATTCTTGGCGGTGATTTTGATGAATCTAATAAGCGAGCTAAACATAGGCAGAGGTCAGCTTTGTATTTTACACCAAGATATGTTAAATTCCCTAAGCTAATAAATTACTCAAAGTTTAGGTATACATACCTTAGTGGCTTGGACTCGCACCTATATAAATTCTTTATATTGAACATATATAAACAGGGTAAATTGACTGACAGACTTATTCTGCCGCCAGATTATAAGACAATTAGTTTAGTAGCTTACTACGTCTTAGCAACGATGAATGATGTTGACTATTATACTATGTTTAGTGATACTGCACCGTTTACAGTTAATCAGCGTCACGATGTTGAATTGTACTGGGATAAGATATTGAAACCTATCGATATTAATAATGTAAGTCCGTCAGCACAATATCACTCTTTGTACGAATTCGACTCATATTATTCTGAGCCATTCGATAAGACTTCGTATACGTATATAATTGGGCATAATAAGAATAAGTATGCCTGTACGTTCTTTCTGTTCTTTGTAGATAAGCGTAAAAGTTATAGTGGAGGCACTAAGATGTATGCGTATATGGACACAGGATATCCGTATGTAATGAAGAGCAGATTGCGTGATAAGATAGATTATATGCATGTTGTGCTGATTAAACAGTACGCTGACAGGTTGGTGTGTAGAGTAGTTGGTGCCGACGATTATGAGCTTGTCAAGGAGAATGAGATTATTGGTATATCAAAGCATGATTTTATCGAACTTGAAATGAAGAGGAGATATCTGAATATATTGGAATATGCGCCCGGATTAGGAGGCTGATATAATGCTTAGTAACTTGACTTTTAATACAGCCAAATATCTGCATCATGAGCTAAGCAACGATCATCGCGTGCCTATTCAGTTGAGATTTAAGGGCGATTCTAAGGACCATATAATGAAGCTTTTAATAACAAATTTCAATGGCATGATGATTGAGCAGCTTATTCGTGAAATGCTTGAACGTGTTTCTGGCTATAACTTCTCGACATTGGAGAGCGTCATCATAGATGGTAATGAGATCAGGATAAATAACATGAGCAATGGTGCAATTGGAATTCTATGTGCCGCATATGAGCATAAGTCGGATGGGTTTTTGAATGAACTGTTGACTGCCAGCGAGTTGACGACTCGATTTGCCGGCATTGTATACACGAATCAGCCAGTATTGACATACATTCATTTTGTATTTGCAAATAAGGATGGCTATGCAATTCCATTTCTATTCTCAGTAGATGTAAATGTTCAGCAGGAACATTATATTAGACCTAAGCGCAAATTAATCGAAATTGATGGCAATTACTCAGGCTATGATAATTTTGTTAAATTCGACCAGGCCACGAATAAAAGCACTATTATTACATATGAGCCAAGTGCTCAGTATGATTTCTCATTCGACGTTGGCAGAATTAGATATGTGCTACTTTATAGAGGATTTTGGCGCACAGCTTGGACTGATGATAAGTTGATTAAATTTGAAGAGTTAACAAACTATCAGCTTTTGCCGGACATACCTGGCACGACTAAGTTATTCAACCTTGTTATGATTGATGGCAACAAGGATGGTAAGACATCTACAAGTATCCTGATTGGCCGTTCAAATAATGGATTAATTGTGCGTGGCGTACCAATAGACTTATCTGATTTTGAACTACTAGAGGACAAAGGTGGATTGGAGGGATATGTAGATGTATAAATTTGGCTTAATGGGTAATAGAAGAGAAATAAATACTAGTATACGTGTGCCCGAGTTAGCGGTTATTTCTATTCACTATAAACTGGATTATGATTTGCCATTCTATATCTTTTCTACTCGCAAGAGTATAGCAAGCGATTTGCTGCAGACGCTCGGTGCATTTGGCGAGGCAATTGATAGCTCTGCTGGGCTCTATATTTCCAAAGTCTCATTCCCGGATAGGAAACTGTATGCAAGTTTAGTTTATGGGAAGACTAATACGCTTGCAGCGGCTGATAGAGTGCTTGGCTTACGTGAACTCTGGCCATTGAATAACGGCGGCACATTGGATGTAAAATATGTGCCTATTAATTTCGATATATCTACTATGTATAGTCGTGTAATGAGGGCACATAATACTTCGGAACTGTTTCTGCTTGAAACAACGGATGCTGCCAGTGGCGAAGCAAACGGATATCTTGTTCTTCAGAATGAATATAACTGGCCACAAGATTGGCATTACTATGAACCAATTGCAGATACTAAATGGCAGCATATCAGTACCAAGTATATAAGTCTTAGATATAGGCCGGCAATTGAGCTTGGTATAACTGATCAGGAATTGGATAAATGCTGGCCTGTGAATGTCTTGCCATTGAGTTGGCTTACTGATATGGATGACTTGCCAGACTCGGAAATTGGGCTTGAATATCTAATGAGGAAACGAAATGAAGGCCGGCCTAAGGTTGAGGATATGGTCGCTTTCACGTTCTACGAGTCGGATAAGTATAATATGAATGCAAGTATCGTGCATGTTGATAAAATCTTATTGAGCTCAAATGGTGAGTATGTATATGCCGGCTTTAGCGACTCAGATGATATTTTGACATTTAAGGGCTTGAACATATCTGAGAATGAAGGCAGGTCTATCACGGTTAAGGATACTATTAAGTGTGCATTTGAGTATAATGGCCACGCATATCAGGTTGCTAAGTACCTGCCAATTGAATTGGACTATAACGAGCCATTTGAACTTGAAAAAATAGATGATATATTCCAGCTTGTGGAGAGGTGATTTGTATGTTCGATAAAATCTTAGTTCCATGTGGTAGTCAGCCAGACGAACCAGGTATTTACCTGTCATTCAAGGATTTGAACTTTAGAGTTATGCCGCTATCTAACTCGCCAGAACTTGTAGAGCTTATGCGACTTAATAAGCAGGTTGGTGAGTTCATATCATTAGAGCCTATGCCAATATTGAAATTTGAAAATTATATACTTGATTTCGTGCCAAATAAGAAGTATACGGATACGCCAGGTGAGTTTCCTGATTTGCACATCTATATCGTAAATGATAGTCAGTCTACACAGGTTGACTTGCCTAGCGTGTCGTTAATACAACTATCTGCATTGGTGCTAGGATTATCTGCACTATTGACTTACGATTCAATTGAACGGCTTGAATTTATGGTTGGTCTAAATGACTTTACTGTATTGAAATTTGATACTGATAATCCTATTGTCATAGTTAGATTTAGGCATAGGCCGCAAATTGGGCTCATTCTGGATTTGAATTACGTTGATTCGCCAGCCGAATTTGTGATTTGTGATTCCTGCTGGATCTACTCGGATAAAGTATTTCTGCTCTCGAACAATACACTTTACACAGTGGAATTTGGGCATGTGTACGATTATACTTATCATGAGCGTAGAGCATATAATTATGGAGTCGTTACTCAGGATGAGGTGATTAAAATCCTTGAAACGGAGGGCAGAAAAATATGAAGAAGGCCCCTGAATGCTGTATAGTGACTGACGGCGAAGATACAGCTTTCCTGTATGCACTGGCTAAGCAGTTGGGCTATAAGCCAACCGTTGAGTCAGACACTGACGAGCTATTGAGCATACTGAGTATCTATAAAGATATCGAATGCGTATTCTTATATGGCGAGCCGGACTATGCATTAATTCTGACTAGACTTACTGAGCGTAGAATTGTGGCTGTTGGTTCTATTATCTACGATTCCGATTATGTATCTTACTTACTGAGACAATCACCAGTCGAGAATATCGGACTACTCATACATACGCTTCGATTAAGCGGTTATACGGCTAATCAAATTTCTCAGCTTTTCAACTCTATAGGGCTTAAGCCTATACGCGCAGATAAGTGGACACATGAGAATATACGATACACATACTGGAAATGGAAAGAGGGTGTCAATAATGCAGAAGGAGGCGAGGAGTAGATACCGTGTGGATAAAGTATATAGGCTTAATAGGAACATAAAGGGCAAGCAGGGCTATAAATACAGACGCAGCCTAAATTCTAGTAGCGTGCATGTTAGTAAGATTAATGCACTGCTTAACTTGATTTCTAAGAGCTCTAATAAAAGCAAGATGCTGTACCTTGCATTTGCAACATTTTATTTCATTAATCCATTTGATGTTATACCTGACTTGGCACCGGTTGTGGGCTTTCTGGATGACTTGCTAGTTTGTACTACTGCACTCGAATGTATTAGACAGATGATTCCATTTGGCGAATTCAAAAAGCAAATTAAAATTAGGTTATCTCAATTCAAAAAGGGAGGGACAAAACATGGCAAACTTTGAGAATGATTCTAATGTAAGTAAAGTATACGTAGGGGCCACGATTAAGAAGAGTATAGGCCCATATGAGAATGTAGAGTTGAACGTTGGTATCACTTTGCCTGTGGATTCTATCGAGCTCACTGACTTGGAAGCTAAGATAGATGAGAGCTACAAGTTAGTTGAGAAAGAGTTAGTTCAGAAGATAGAGTCATTGAAGAAAGTAACGGCACAGCCAGTTAATCAGACTGGTAAGCTACCGGTTAAAAGATTTGAAGATACGGTATTTTAATTGAATTTTCCAAGCGTTGTGGTATAATAGAATATAAGGAGGAGAGAATATATGCGCATTACAGGTAGTCCCACTAGGAAATTTATAATTGAGTTGATAGAAAACACAGATTGCAACGATTACGAGTTGAAAGCCGGCACTTTGCTGGAGTTGGTCGGTGATGTCAAAGTCACTGTGCCACTCTCTGCATTGCCGGCTGATTTCTATTTGCATCTAGATAGACAATCGTTATCAAGTATGCTAATTATAGCTACTGACAATAATAGTAATATTATGCTATTGAATGCTGCAATACAGGATGGTGTATTCAAAGACGATTATCAGGCACCCGAAGGTAAACAGCTTAGCGATTACTTGAAAGGTAATGTCGATCCAATAGATCAGGCGATACATGAATTTTTAGTTCGTGCACCAGACCACAAGATTGATGGGAAACTCTTCTCTGAGGTATGTGCTAAGTACGGCGTTGATAGACATATGATTTCTGATATTAGCAATAGACTGGCGGCACTTGATTTTAAGAGTGTTAATGGCAAGCCAATATATCCGGCTATATTACGTTCATACCTGAGATATAAAGGCGGTAAGTCAGGCGCGGCATTTGGTAGAACTCATTATATGCGTGTAGTTGATGCTACTAAACAACAAGGCCACAGCGGCCATAAGGAGGGTTAAGTATGGATGATAAGTTTGATGTATTCGGTTCGGACCTAAACGGATTGGATGATATGAACTTGGATATCGATGCCGCAGTTGATGATGTGAATTTACATGCAGCACATGATATGGATGCTACTGGTAATGTGCTTTATAGAGTACCATTCTTCAGAACGAAGTATATGATGTCTATGAGTGTTTCACAAAGCGATAAGCCAAGGATCAGGTTTACATTCATGAAAGCTGTAGGTGACAATACTAGAAAATTCGACAAATCAACTGCAACTAGGCTTGACTTGGATAAGAATGAAGTGCTATCATTGATATGGTATATCGAATCACAATTGCAGAAGCCAGACGCGCAACATTGGAAGACAACGCACGATAGTCAAAAAGCAGGCGCAAATCAGGCTAGTTCATCTCTTAAAACGCTCGAAGTCGGGCTTGCTAAGGACCAGAAATCGTTTGGCGTAGCTTTGAATTCTAAGAAACCAGATGGCACATTTGAGTCTTTCGTTATTACATTTGACCCCATGCAATTTAAGGTATTCCTCTATGAATTGAAGAAGTGTATGTACTACATGGAATTCAATACAATTCAGGGCTTCACATTTAACTGGGTATAATTGTTACCCCCTGGTACATCCCCCGAAATGCATTAACGGCAGGTGCTAGCTGGCACTTGCCGTCTTTTTAGAAATGGATGGTGATAAATGTGAAAATATCTATTCATAAAGACAGAAATCTCATAACTGTCATATACGATTCTTATGCCGAATTTAAGAATATAGGCAAGCCTCCACATTTCAGGTACGAGCCAGCAACGAAAATATGGCAGCAATCAATTGATAATCTGGATGTAGATTCATTCCTTGAATTCTGTGCTAATAATAAGGACTTTATACATAACTATTCTGAAATAGTAAGTTGGTTAAGTAATCAGGCCGCAAATGACTATGCTGGCATTCTAATCTCGCAGCGTGGTGAGTTGTATATTCCAGCTACGCTCGTGGAGGATAATGAGTGGCTGCAGAGTCTTACGTATGGCGATAAAGTAGCTAGGAAAGGTCAGAATTATTACAGAGCTAAGGATGCGTATGCTACACGTGAGATTATTCGTATGGAAACTGGTATTAAGATGCCATCATTTTTCACAGGTATAGAAGCACCGGATGTGGAGCAGTATATCCCTGATTTTCTCTATCCGCATCAAGTCGATGGCGTTAAGTGGATAGTGGAGAAATATTATGCAGGTTTGCCAGGCATATTACTAGCTGACGATATGGGGCTTGGTAAGACTATTCAGTCGGTATGTGCATTCACTATTTTGCAAAAGCTGGGCAGATGTAAGAAATTAATGATTGTGGCTCCTAAGAGCACAATAACGAATACATGGCAGCATGAAGTTAGTAAGTTCTTTGGCCTCAATTTGCAGATTTTGGATACAGATAATATGTGGCTTATCGGCTCTGATTCAGTGGACTATTGCATTACTAATTATGAGGCGCTAGCTTATTACGGGCGCGAGAATGCACGTGCGTCACTTAACTCAGATTGGCTATTAATCTTAGATGAGGCTACTAAATTCAAGAATAGAGATTCGCAAGTGTATGAATCAATTGCGGCACTTAGAGGCTCTGCATTTGTAATCTCACTTTCTGGCACTCCGTTTGAGAATAATGCATCTGAATTCTGGGCTATTCTGCAAATTACTGCTAAGAATTTTATGCCTCGTTATCTACTAAGCCGCAGATTTATAGAGTATGAAACGGTAACACTTGGCAGAAAGACTATTAATAGGATAGTGGGTAGTAAGAATCTCCGTGTATTTAATCAGCTAGCCGCAAATTTCGTGCTACGCAGAGTTAAAGACTCGGTCGTATGCTTGCCTAAACGCAGTATACACGTGATACAAGTCGATCCGAACGAGTTGCAACTTGAGTTAATTGAGCATGTGAAGAATTATATGTTTGATAAATTCAAGGATGACGATATAACTAAGATGGCTAGTAGCACTTTAATTAGAAGGATAGAAGATGACCCTCGGCTTTTGATTATGGGTGACTCTGATGTAAAGGATGAGCCATTTGTTAAAAGAATCCGATTGGAAGATGTAGGCCCGAAATTGAAGGTGCTTGCAGATTTGTTGAAGACGCTTAAAGGTAGCACTGTGATATTCACTCAATTTGAGGATATGGCTACGCTCATTAAAGAGTATCTTACAGACTATGACTGCAAAGTAATCACAGGCCAAGTTAGTCAGAAGGGTAGGAACACTATTATCGAGCAATTTAGAACAGATAATGGCGTGCTTATAGCTACTGATGCATTAGCTTATGGCGTCAATTTGCAATTTGCAGAGAATCTAATTAACTTCGATTTGCCGTGGAATCCGGCACGACGTGCTCAACGTATAGATAGAATCTACCGACTTGGCGTAACTGAAGAGCGGCATGTGTGGGATTTGGTTTGTAATAACGTAGAGGCTATAGTGTACAATAAGCTTATAAAGAAACTTAGAGACTTCACAATAGCAGTTGAGGGCCTCGAATTTGAAGATAGTTCGGTCTATAAGCAGATTATAGACGAGCTTTTCTGAGGTGATAGACATGATCGGAGAAATTGAGAGAATTATATATTGCAACTATGAGTGGCCAAATAGCGGCTCGATTTTGTTGCTTAGAGTCTTAGATTCTGATAAGAAGTATAAAGTCAAGTGTGACATGCAATTTCCTACTATAGGCCAGCTTATAGAGTTTGAGCTTGTAGGCGAGCCTGATGCACAGGATACGTATGATATAGCTATTCATCGACTATATACGGCGTATAATGTCGGTCGCTTGCTTTATTATGTCTCAGCTGGTAAACGTGAGCGTAAAGTGGCAGAGTTTATTACTAACGATCTTGGTGCTGATGCTACTGCCACTACGTTAGATGAGGTAATAGAGCTTGTAAGCAGTTATAAAGATCAGGTAGATGTAGGCCCGCTATTGGAGCATCTAGAACGACTACGCGGTGCACAGGTAATTCTAGATGTGCTTGGCAACTCTATTACCGTAAGGCAGGCATTGGATATAGCAGAATCTGCTAAGGGCCTGGATTACCACATGATAAGCGAAAATCCATATAGGCTTGTGGATTATTATCCGTATACTACTGGCGAGCAACTTGATCGCGCAGTTAAAATTCTTGAGACAATAGCTGATCCGTACGAGCGAATTCGTGCATATGCGTTAACTACTCTATGGCGTCGTGCACGAGATTACCATCTGCATACAGTGAGCACTGCAGATTTGATTGGGCTATTGCAGCGCAGAACGCACGAGTCGCGTGTCACTATCCACGATTCTATTGTCAGGATGCTAGATGAAGGTGATTTGCTTGAACTTGATTTGGATGGCATGAAGGTTATAACTTGCAGTAAGCTATATGAGGAAGAGGAGTATATAGCAGATCGATTACTTAGCTTAATGGATGAGAAGGCCGCGGATGAGCATGTGATACGTGAGTTTATCGCAGCACAGAAGAGCACTTCAGTCTCGCAATTAAGCGAAGAGCAAATTAATGCGGTTGTTGGTGCACTCACTAACCCTGTGACTATTATCACTGGCGGGCCTGGCACTGGTAAGAGTACGATAGTGGCTAGTATTGCAAAGCTATGTGAAGGACTAGGTTATACAATTAGTCTACTTGCACCTACAGGCAGAGCGGCAGTTAGAATTGGCGGGAGTACAATCCATTCGCAAATAGGTTGGAAAGCAGAAAAAGGCTCAAAGCGTATAGTAACAGACTATGTGCTAGTAGATGAAGCATCCATGTTAAATCAGCATGTATTTGCCGAACTTATCAAGCAGATAAATGATAATGCACATTTAATCCTAGTTGGTGACGTGGATCAGTTGCCAGCTATAGGAACTGGTAATATACTTAACGATTTAATAACGTGCGGCCTATTTCCTGTTTATAGACTTACTAATCTTTATAGACAGACTAAGGAGTCCAATATAGTTGAGTTGGCACATTACATTAATAAGGGTGATGTGCAAGGCATAATTTCAACTCTTAATAAGAATGACGTGCAGCATATCAGCGGCCTAACTGATGAGCAGATGATTAATGTGTATGACTATCTATCTTCTAAAGTTAATGACTCTGCTATTATGCTTACTCCATATAGACAAGAGAATATGAGCCGCAGTTTAGTGTTGAGTACTTATAATTGCAATAATCAAATAGCTAAACGCAGATACGGTTCGTCTGCAAATCTTCATGTAGGCGAGCCTGTAATGATTCTAGAGAATAATTACGACCATAACGTGTATAATGGATTGATAGGCCGTATTACGGGATTCTTAGCAGATGGCGGCGTTAGAATTAAGTTGCCTCAGCCTATTAGATTCAATAATGAAGAGACTTCGCAAGTTGAGTTATCTAAGTTGGAACTTTACATGGTCGACCGTGCGTATGTAAGCACTGTTCATAAGGCACAAGGTATGGAATACGATATAGTCGTTATACCAATTGTATGGGACTACAATTCATATTGGACTAGGCAGATGCTGTATACAGCAGTAACGAGAGCAAAGAAACAGGTTGTGATTCTAAGTAGAAGTGAGCAAGAATTTCGCGCAGCTATGACTTCGCTTAATAAGAATAGGCAGGCGTTTGCTACTAATTTGCTTCACATATTAACTCAGCGTGCATTGCAAAAAGGAGTGTGATAACATGGAAATTGACGTAACTAAGCTATTGAAGGTCATATCTAATTACGTTGGCACTAAGCCAATTGGTAAGTATGTCGTATTTCAAGCAGAAGGGCCAGACTTGAAGGTCTTGACTACAGACGAAGAGAGTATGATGCAACTTAGTATGTATGTAGGCCCGAATTTGGAGCAGGGGACTTATGTGATAGAACAGCCTAAATTGCGCGAGTTGACTTCGCATATGCGGAGAAATTCTAAAGCAATTTTGACGGACTCTGAATTGAAAGTCGGTAAGTATTCCGAAAGAGTCAGTAAGATAGATAAGCTTGCAATTGATATTAATCGTGTTAGCGGCAATCGATTCAAATTGAATTTCAAGGCTATAGAACTTGCATTCGATTTATTCGGCGGCTTTAGCAGGCCTATCACTGGCGTATATAACGTAGTGCTTAGTAGAGATGCAATGCGTATATACGATATAGGCGCAAAATTAGAGATGAAAACTGGCGAGCTATTGGATTATGACTACGTTCTATCATTTAAGTATAGGCCATTTGCACATGTATTGAATGCCTTATCTGTGATCACTCCGTACGAGACGTGGATGACTATTAGCGATAATGGTAATAAATACTATGCATTGATAGAAGCACAAGCCGGCGTTTACTCGGCTCAGTTCATTTTGGATTTGAAAGTCGATATGCCTACTAGCTCAACGCAAGAGTATTTCGGGCATGTTGATTTGAGTGCTCTGTATAACTTGGATCAGAATGCTAAGTGCTTATTTAGAATGAATGGTAATCTTGAGGTCTATACTCTCGATGGAAAACAGATAACAAGTGCCCCGATTTTGAAATCGTTGGGCTTGCCATTGACTTGGACTACCGGACTTTATAAATTCAAGTTTCTCGATCTGTCAAATGTGGATTTGTATATCTCTGCTGGTGCTCTTGTGCTTAATAGCGGGCCTGTAAGTATAGAGCTCGTATAATCGAGGTGATTGTTATGTACGCGGCACTATACTCACGCTTTAAGCTAGGTAAACAGCTGGCAATTAAGGATGATGGTAAAGTTAAAACGGTGGCATATCGTACATGGATAACATTGGGCGATTATAAAGCTAGGGCCGCAGATAAGTTGCATGGTAGCTACTTGGCTAGACTAATAATAACTGGTAATAGCGACGACCCATTTTGGAGTGCAGTAACACAAGGTGCAGCAATTGCATGTCCGTACTCACTTTACTCGGTTGGAGTCATAGAATATGATGGCACTGCTGTGCCAGAGTTAGTGCTTACTACTAAGCTTGAGAATATATCTATAGCTATGACTAGGCCGCAAAATAGAGATGACCATATAACTAAGCAGGCAGAACGTATAATAGAGCAAGAAACGGAATCAATTGACTTGGCACCGGAATTGAAAGATAAGCTTGAACGCATAATAGGTAGATTGGAGAGTGAAGACAATGGCTAAAGATGGCGAGTTATTAGATTCATTAATTAAGAAATTCAACGATTCGGTAGCTAGCAACGAGCAGCCAATTAAGTACCGCACTGGCTTATTACCACTCGATTACGTGTTTGACAATGGTCTACAAGCTGGTACAATAAGTGAGATATATGGCGAGCCAGCAACTGGCAAGACAACGACGGCATTATTAATAGCTAAGACATTTCTCAGTGCTGGCATGAAGGTAATTTACATGGATACTGAATTTGCATTGGACGTCAATTGGTGCAAACGCAATGGGCTTGATATAGAGAAGCTGCAGGAAGAAAAGAAATTGTATATCATGTCTCCTGACACGGCAGATAAGGCATATAAGATGGCAATTGACGTAGCTAAAACTGGCGAGGTTGGCTGCATTATTATAGACTCAATAGCTAGTTTGCCAGTAGCAGAGATGTTATTAGAAGAAGACCCAGTAAATTTCAATAGGCCGGGCTTAAGTGCCAAGAAGCAGACTAATTTCCTAGTTGCTATTAAACCTATCCTGCATGAGACTAAGACGACGCTGGTATTAATCAATCAAGTAAGGGCTAATATTTCACCCTACGGTGCCTCTACAAGCGTCCCTGGCGCATACTATAAGCGGTTTGCATCTAATTATATAGTCGAGCTCAAAAGAAAGGATATAATCGGTCTTAAAGAGCAACCAGACGGTATAATAGTGCAGATTAAAAATGTTAAGAATAAGTGTGGTGTGCCATATAGGTTAGAGTACATGCAAATTCATAAGGAACTTGGGCTCGATATTGCATCTAGTAATATGGATTATCTAATTGCACACGGGCTTATTCAACGTAGCGGTGCATATTACACAATTGGTGAGAATAGATTCAGAGGCAGAGAGGAATTGAAGGCTTATCTATTTGAGCATACCGATTTAATTAATGAGCTTGTGAGTAAGGCAGAAACCGAAAACTTAGCGACTGGAGGGTGAGGTTCATGGAAGACTACGAAGAAAAGATAGAGGAGATGTATAAGCTACTTAATTCTAGTCATAGGCCCGAAGTTACACTTGCTAGCTTTATATCCGCGGCACTTATCATTCTTGCTAATAACAAGATTGATTACAGGCTAGTTGTAAAGGAAATAAGAGAACTGACCAAGGGGGATGAGCAACTTGAAGCTGTCAGGCTAGCGAAAATAGCTGAATTACTACAGCATAGTCCTACTCATATAGAAGATTGAAGAGTCTGAACTTAGAAATGAAGAGTATCAATAGGTTTTAACTAAGCTAAATAGGCTTATAAAGCAAATCCATCCAGATATCGGCGGCACTAATGAGCTATTTACTCTTCTGTTTCCTTATTAGAATGAACTTAAACATAATATATCTGATCTATTTAAGCTTTACAAGTCTGGTAAGCTCAGTGGCTTGAATATAAAAGTTGATATAGGCACGCTATCTGTAAATGAGCTAACTTAGCTACTTGAGCTTGCCACTTCTGGGCAATTTACGATACCGCTAGATAATGGCTATCCTTCTGGTAAGTTAACAGTGAAATTTCACGTTAATAAAGAAAACAAAAAATGAATTATTTTCTAACTTGTGAGTTACAATCATATTGTGTAAATTGGTATATTGCTTATTTTCTGGCCTTTGGAGGTGGGTTTATGCAATTGTTCCTAGTCACTGCCCGAGTTGGGCATTATGGCTCTGGTAAGCATGGATACATAAGTAGAGTTGTGAGAGCCAATAATGCACTAGGCGCGTATGAAAGCGGCAGGAAGCTTGCAGGTGTTAAGGCAGTCGAGCATGTTAAACGAATAAACGAGGCCGATGCTATATTACATCTGCTAGACGAACTGAGAGATCACTATATTACTCAGGATAGATACCCACCATCCCTTGTTAAGAATCTATTATCCTTCATTGAGCCTATAGTCACTAGGCGTAAATATGATAAATCTAGTTCTTACAAACAAGAGAGAGGTGGTGGGCAGCGCTTTACATCTAGCGCGAATCTATGAGGCAGTTCAGATCAGAACAGAACGCAGATATGATTGAGTTTGTACCGGAGTATAAGATTAACGATGGATATGTGCTTCACATTTCAGATTTGCATGTACCTTACACAGCATATGACGTGATCGATACGCTTATTGATCAGTATGGAAGTAGTGGTGAAGATAAGACTACACTCGTACTAGGCGGCGATATCCTCGATAATGAGCACATCTCTGTGTATAGCCACAAGAATTTGGACTCCTACCTGGAAGTAATCAACGACGCAAATTCACTTATTAGGAAGCTAAGTCAATATTTCGAGGTAATTGTGCTTGATGGTAACCACGATAGATGGATAGGCAAGTCTATGAATAATCAGTATTCTAATATCGGCCTCATGTTACCTCAAACGATGAATTACTACATTACGAAGGACATCTACTTCGATTATGACGAAGAGATGTTCGTTATTATTGGCGAGTTGCCACATGTGCATTATTATAGCCACAGATTCTTTAAGATCGGGAATGTACTATTTATGCATCCGTCAAATTACAGGTCAACTCCAGGTGCCACAGTTAGAGGTGCTATCGAGACTGCAATGGAGGAAGATATAGACTTCGATATTATGATTATAGGACATACGCACAGCGCACAGCAGATTACTCACTTCAGGAAAGTTGGTATCGAAAGTGGCAGTATGTCATATAATAGGAAGTACATTACTAAGACTGGTAGATTCTCAAAGGCCGCATATATTGGCTATACTCTATTGAGTTTCTCTGATGGCTACTGCGTAGATTACTTCCTGCATAATATCACAATGCACAATAAACTTATGCGCAGATTGGTCGAGTACGAAGCCGTAGATCGGGAATAGCAGGAGTGATCGTATGAAGCGCGATAGCATATTAACAGGTGCAAGATACCTAGTGGAACAGCTACGTGCAAGCGGTCAAGATGATACTGCAGAGTCTATAGTATCTGATGCAAAAGACTATATAGCTATGCTACAGGGTGTTGGCGATATTAAGGATTCTGTGGCACAACATATTGTTGACCTCTATCTAAATGAAATGACATATGCAGAAATTTGTGAGATCGTAGGTGAAGACCTCGATTCAATTAAGCGGATAGTAAAAGCTTTAGAAGAGTGCGTAGGCGAGGCAGTAGTAGCGTCGGTTATGGATAATTCAGACGATTTACAGGACTATAGAGAATTCGTAAATCAGTATATAGAACGTCACTATGCACCACTTGAACAGTTATTGCTATTCGATATAGACACTGAGGACTTCGAGTGTGAAGCTGCAATAGAGTATGTAAGGTCATTTGTACCACATTACGAAGTCACACGGCGTTGTAAGGAGTGTGATGACTCCATCTTCGGAGGTGAGTAACAATGTATATAACAATAAAGGAAGCAGAGCACGAGATTGCGTCGCACGTTGACGCAATCTTGCTTGCTTTATCTACGGAGAATAAGTATGGTAGTAAGTATGTATGCCAATTGCACGATGATAAGGATGCGTCTTTGCACGTATACAAAGATGACAATAACGTGCATTTGCATTGTTTCGGCTGCGGATTTCACGGTTCTATATTCGATTATGTAGCTAAGCTAAAGGGTATTGGTAAGATAGAGGCCGCAGATTGGTGCCTGAAAACGGCTGGTATTAATCGTAGCGTTATGATGATTAGCCAAGACGATGTAACGAAACTTGCAGAGCTTAATAAGTACATAGCTTTGTTACTTCATAAGTCGGCCGAACATCTTAACAAGGACGCTGTAGAGTTTCTTAAGTCTAAAGGCTTGTATGATAGAAAATTACTTTCATCTGCATGTATAGGCCAAATTAATTCTACAGACCAATTGATGCAGACTGCAATTAAGAAGTATGGGCGCGAGTTTATCGATAAGATGCGGCCTATTAATCTTGCATTATTTGGTCCTAATAAGCTGACGTATACGATTTTCAATAGAGATGGCAAGCCTGTGGCATTTGCCGCACGCAAGTTGGATGGTACGCTACCTAAGTATGTGAATTCTAACGGGAATGTGTACGATAAGCGTGTGACACCGTATGGCATACATAGAGTTGTGAGTGGCAAGGAATTGATCGTGGTTGAGGGCTATAACGATGCATTGGCATTCTGGTCGCTTGGAATAAGAAATGCAATTGCACTATGTGGCACGAGTTTTAGCAATGAGCTTGTCGATTTGCTAGTTAGTTTACAAGTGCCGCGTATACATTTATTCTTCGATTCTGATAATGCCGGCTTAAAAGCTTCGTACGAGTCGATAATGAAATTGGCTAATACTAGTATCAAAACAGATGTGTGGCTTGCATCATGCGACCCTGATGAGCTTATTCTAAGGCATGGCAAGGATTTCATGAAAGGTGTGCAAGTTCAGTCTAATGCCGAGTTTGTGCTTTACTATACGCAAGACCCGGAGTTTACTATTAATTCGCTAGAGCTATTGGCAGGTGATGACATTGAGCAAACGACTATCTCGCTATGCGAGACACTCAGAACTAAATTCGGGCTGGATTATAACCCATATAAGCTTCTATATGAGACAATTAGAAAGAAATATGAGCGCGAATTGAGTGAGGTTAAGAGTCAGTTGACCGAGCTTACGCAGAAAGTTGATAGGCTGGTGAATTATGGGCAAACTGGAGAATGATTTATCCGAGTTCTTAGAGCTGACTAAATTTAACTTAACATAGGCCGAAATTCTGGATATTGGTACTTATTGCAAGTTCCTAGCTAGAAATCCTATAATCTAGCTTTCTAGGTCAAGTAGAAAGGGCAGTACTGCAAGTGCATATGTGCTGCCCAATTTACTTTATAAGGCACTGATTACTCGCACGATAGTGTATCAGTCTATTAGCCTAGAAAATGACGATAATATAATGTAGCCTTAGCGTACTAATTAGCTTGCTAACTTATTAGAGCGCAAATTTAAGAGTTTGCAAGTTGCGCCTATTTTCAAATTTCCAAGTTCAGAGTCTTAGCTATTCCAAGACTAGGCTTAGAGTTAGTCTAAAATTGTAAAAAAGCTATCGAATATTAACGTTAATATACTATCCGACTAGTAGATATTGCGGTCTAAATATAAGGGCACGGAATTGTCATAGCTCTATGGCGGGTTTTACTATAAGCTCAATTGGGGCATGTAGGTCTATGTTAGGCTGACAGATGTGTTAACTAAGTAGGATTTAATTTACTAGCCTGATGTACAATTATAGTTAAGAGTATATTAGTAGGCACGGAGTTCGGATGAACGAATAGTAGGTACGCATAGAAAATTGTTCGTGGGCCTGCCATCTGGCAGATCATTTATCATTAGCTTGAAAGACAAGCGCGATGTTAATAAATCAATGCGCAACTTATTGGAGGCTGAGTATTCTAATTTAGTATAGGACATCAATCAGATTTCCAATATTCCTAAGATAAAATAGTCAAACGAAATAGGCCAGAATTTAAATGAAATAGGCACGAATTTGGTAGCACCAAGTCTTAGTACGACGTCGTGTAATTTATGCGGCTTCAGTCATGTATGCCATAGAAGTAGACAGTGGTTCAGTAATCAGATAAAGGAGGTATAACTATGCCAAAGAAATTAGCCGCAACTAAGGAAACTGCTGCAAGTAGTTATGAACGCGAGGTGCTAGCCGCACTTAAAGAGCTGTATCCTAGAATGATTATTCTAAGGCAAGTTCAATTAGCTAAAGAGACTCATACGCGTGTTAGAAGCACAAGAGTTGATTTCTATATGCCTGAATTGGACTTATGCATAGAAGTAGATGGCGAACATCACTTCAAGCCAGTAGAGTATGACGAACATGCACAAGCCGATTTTGAGCGTAGGCAGGCAATGGATAGAGCAAAAGACGAATTTCTTGAAATGGCAGGCCATAAAGTGCTGCATGTGCCTTATACAGTCATAAATGACGGGCTCAAAGATTGGCTTAAAGAGCAAATTAAAAAGAAACTAAAGGAGGCTGATTGATGTACATATTTGGCGTGGATCCGGGGACTAGTAAGTGTGGTTGGTGTTTATACGATAGTAGCGGCGATGAAGTAATAGCTAATGGAGTTATAGTGATGAGCGGCAAACCGCACGCCGACGATTCGCTAGAACGGAGTATAGCTATTACTCAATTGCTAGAACGCAACTTGACTGATCTCGTAGCAGATTACGGAATTGATATACTTGCAATCGAAGATCAGTTCATTCAGCATAATGCACGTAGTGCAATTAAACTAACTAGACTTACTGGCATGATTATCTACATGGCATATAACGAATTTGGCTTAGAGGTAGTATTAGTACCTCCTAGGTCTGCAACTAAGATTGTGCCCGACTTGCAGAAATTGCAAGGCAAGAAGCCAGAATATGCCAAGAAGGTAGTTCAGTATGTGGTAGATAGGTACTCTGCCTCATTACAGGGTATAGACGATGCATTTGCTATACTAATAGCACGTGCAGGAGCAGAGGAATACCTATTGAGACAGCAGAACTGCGATTAAGTGGGGTAATATTATGCAGAGGCTTGAAAATATAAATTATTACGTACGAATATACAGGGAATCTAGTAACGGCTAGTAGCATGATGAATAGTTTCAACATATCTGTGATATACTGAATCACCATATTAGGTAGATAAAGCATATACTAACTGGCCTCGATTTCGGCCACATCTCTGGTGAAGTGTATAGGATTGTTCTATCTAATATGATGTCAATATCACAGGTAAAGGATCGTACAGACTACGTTTCATATATGCAGCAGATATGCCACCAATAGCAACTTGATGTTGATGATATAGAACAGCAGATATACTATATTATGATGAAGTTACTAGACTCATATACGCATGAGAAACTTACGTTTTTGCAGTATTAGACTTGGCTACTACCGAGGCGTGTATAGTAGTGGGTGTGGCGTAGTTCTAAAGACTAGCTATCGCAACTATCAAGTTAGCGCGACTATAGTGATGACGAAGATTACTACAATAAGCTAGAACATTCGACGTACGACATAGATAAGCAGGATATATAGTACATACTCGTGCAACTGACTCCATAGGAAGCACGCTAGTATCTGGCCAACGATAACTCATTCGCGGCACATGTCTAGTCCTATAAGATTAATGGTCATAATAACATAGGTAATAGGAAAATGCAAGAAATCTGACCTAAAAGCTCATCACTAAAGGCCTTCCATTCAATTTTGTCATTCCAAATTAGACTAAATCTAAGCTAACTTTTGGTGTTTATTTTTCGGAAATCACTACTTTGTGAAGACCACGCCAAACTCCGCTCGTGGGCTCGCTTCCAGCGAGCACAAACTGAGTAATAGTTTTTGATATAATTGGATATATTTTTACTAACTAACTGACGGAAAAAACTAATAAACTTGGGCCTGAATTTTTATAATCAATGATGGAATAATTATTTATCTAAGCCATTTTAAGACACTTATATCTACCATCCGTCAATGATTTTTTATAAATAAGCAAATGTAACTTATAACTATAATGTAACTATAATTATATATATATATGTTATATAGTTATGTATTTATCATAGTTTTGGTTACATTATTTTATGAGTTACAGAGTTACACTAGTTACATGTATATATATACGTATTTTTGATAAAAACTCACGTATGTCATTTATTCATGCGTATGTAGAGCTTATAAAATAACTAATCAAAAATAAGGGTACAAAAGTTTGTGCATACGTAAGCCCACTATCCATGCGTAGGTACGTGTGGTGTTCACAAAGCAATGATTTTTATATTCACACGCTCTAAGTCCTTTATCCATGCGGGTGTACGAACGAAAATATATATATTTATATATATATATACTCAAAAATGTGTAACTTTGTAAAGGTGCTTAAAGCATTGTATCCATGCGGTTTTACGCACGTCAATTCAGTTACAGCATTACAAATAAAAGTAAGACACGCTGATAATACAGTATCAATGCGGAGTTTAAGGTGTTTTGAAAGAATTGCCTCGAAACTGCTGACTATGTCGGACAAATAGCAAAAACAAAACGGTGGCATATCACCACCGCCTAATTTGGGTATGTATTAGCTATGCTTATTGGTCTTCTTCTAGTTCCTGATCGTCGCCGTACATGTACTGTATGGGTATGACTACTGCTCTTTGTTTCTTTTCTGCCAATCCAGATACTACTACTTTCTTTGCACCGGTTATGTTTAGCAAGACCTTCTCTATGTATAGTGACTTCAGTGAATTATACTCTGTGTTCTTTAGTATAGTGATCTTAAGTGCCTTAGTATTGATAGCTATATAAGGCTCACCTTGATGATTAACAATCCATATACCTTTGCGTATGATTGAGCGGCCGTTTTCAGTTAATAGCTCATATACACTTCTCTTGCTAGCCTCGGATGTGTCTAATGCACTATCTGGTAATGTTGGGAAGTTAAGAATTGTATCGAGTATATCAAGGCCCTCGTTTACGTTATTTGCTTTGCGTTCTAAGAAGTCTGGTATAGAGTAATCGTCATTGTCTAATACACCGATGAGTTGCAATAGTGCATGTGCATAGGCCACATTTTCCGCTGTACGGCCATTATCTCTATTTTCTGAGACGTATATATTCTTTAGTCTGACTATATTATCCCAGAATGTAGCTACATTTGCTATAACTCGCTCTGAATATACACCTTGTGGTACGCTTACTGGTCCAAATGGGTGGCCTTCCAATCTGAACTCAACTATTCTAGAGTCCGTTGCACTAGTTTCTGGCAATGATACAACACTGCCAAACCACATCATATGATTGAGCTTAAAAACTCTTGCTTTGGAATTAGGTGTGCCTCGGACATAATTTCCACCTCTGCTTGCAATCTCGAAGTTGCGTATTAAGTGCTGTGACTTAATTGACGGCTCGAAATTATCAAATAATGGAATTGCACCGCTGCCATTAAGCATCTGTATGGCTCCGTAATCTGTGCTATTATCAAGTCGTTCTGTAAGGCCGTCGTATAGCTTTTGAATAACAGACTCGAATAGCATAGTCTTACCACTGCCGCGATTACCGGTAATCCATATATACGGCCGCCAATCCATAAGTGTATGGAATGGTGCAAGCATTATAAACGCGGCTAGATAGTTCTTAGCATTATTATCCTGCAATTTGAGATTATCTAGTGCCTCGGTTAGTAGCATGAATTGTTCTTCTAGTGCAGAAATCTTGGCCTGAGATAGTTCCTTTTCAAACTTCTCAACGTTTATCCATTGATGTCCATTACTTGCATCTACCAATTGGCCATTGATTATGGGCAATTCTAATGGCTTAATTTTGTATCCGTCATCATAGATCAATTTGAATGGCTCGGCTTTATTGACAAGAATGAACTCAGTTCTATTCTTACTGCCTTTCTCGGGCCTCAATTTGAATATACCTTTATTGATTGTTGTATCAACATCTACTTCAGTTTGTGAAGCTAATAGTGGAAGTTGTGCCTGAATTTGCTTAGCTATATTCATAGGAACACCTAGGAACAATTGAATATTCTTGGGCCCGAATTTGTTTATATCCTTTACATAGACTTTTCCGTTTTTGTAGAACACATACTCATCTTCTGGTGTGTGGCCCAATAGAGTAACGCCGGCTTTTGATAGCTCAAGTTCTACGTCCACTTTCTTTAATTTCACACTAATCCCTCCTCCATGTGTTAGTCTTGATAGTTTATGTAAATTAATTTAAGCAAAATATTGACTATAATAGTAGTAGGTGATATAATATATATACACTAATACCTCCTTAACACAAATGTGAGTAGGAACAATGCCGGCCAACGAAGGCCGGCCTTTTTTCTTTTTTTACTTACTATCTCCGATCTTGGTTTTCGGTTCGGATTTGCTTCCGTCCTGTATATCTGGGGCATACATATCCATTAATTTTAGTACATCGCTTTGCAAGTATCTTATTGACCTCTTGATTCGTATTGGTCTCAATAAGCCTGCACGCTCCCATCGCATTACGGTCATTACAGAGACCTTATACAGATCGGCTACCTCACGTCTAGTACATAAATCATCCTTAAAGTTAATAGGCATACACAGCACCTCCTCTGGGTTTTGTCGTTCAGATTCTAACACAACCATTTTAACATAACTTCATACGTGTTACTCCTGGAACTTAGTGGTACTTTAGTTATATTATATAGCTTGTAAGTCTAAATGTCAATATGTAATTTAATTAATTCAAATGTTGACTAATAATGGTATGAGTGATATAATGTATGTAAATGTAAATGTACATATACGAATGTGGCTTTATTTCCAAGTTTGTGCCGACGATTCAATATAATGGAATGCTTATGTTATTTCAACTCTCTTAAGTTCAGAAATTGAAGTATACTAGAATTATAAGATTTAAGGAGGGGATATTAATGACTAGTTTGGTAAAGCTAACGGACCAGTTGCTGGTATTCAATAATCAACTCAACATGCGTTATGTAAATCTAAACGTATACTATCCAACTCAGGCAAGTTATAAGTTTCCTGATGGCACGATTATAGGCAAATGTGCACGCAGTGTATGGCTAGAAAAGATGGAAGTGCCAGGTGCGGCACTTGATGCACGTACATTTAGAATCTTTGACTTTGGTAATATCTTCGAGTTGCACGAGATAGATAACTACAAGAAGCTTGGTATCTACGTAGCAGACCATGTCAAATTCGGCTTTCCATTTGCTAATGAGCTTGTGATCTCTGGTGAGGTAGATACGATAGTTAAAGTAGATGGCAAGCTGGTGGGTGTTGAAATGAAAACTAGTTATGGTAATAGCTTTATGCATCAGCACATAACTGGTTATAAACGTCGCGGAAACGCAGTCCAGCCTCATACTGTTAATCCACTACAGAGTGCACCGAAAGCAGAACATCTATTGCAAGCTGGAATTTATTTGTACTTCTTCCAGAACATAGCAAATAAGAAGTATGGCATCAACTTAGACGAATTCAGATTCATATACATGGCGCGCGATATGCTAATTGCGGCCGAGTATGTCTTAACCTTAGAGAAAGTAGGCAATATGCACAGGATAAATGTCTCAAAGCTATACAGCACATACGACGAGTCTGAGTACGAGGAAGTAATAATGCTTAAAGACATATTCATAGAGCCAGTGCTAGACCGATTTGCAGAGATACATAACTATGTAAAGGCCAACGTTGTGCCGCCTGCAGATTATGACTTCAGTGCAAAAGAAAATGGCAAGAGTGAAGACTGGCAATGTGAATATTGTAAATACAAACATCTATGTGAAGTAATCGGGAAGGGTGAGGTAAATGGAAAAGACGTCTATGACATAGCAGAACAATTAGGAGGAGTCTGATTTTCAGTGGTATCCTACAGACCAGCTGATTTCCACATAGGCTGGTCTGATTTATCCACTAGAGATATTTGATCAGTAGAAAGTAGAATCAAGGCACGTTTATGTTTACGAGCTTCAAGACGGAGAGGTAATTAAATCGACAGAGCCAGACTTATCGGTTTTCAGACTAATTGGCGGCTATGGCTTTCTAAAATCTAGATATTACTGTTATCTTGTCAGTATGATGTATCATTTATAGTAGCAGGACCCAACTGGAATATACATATAGTTGCCAAGCATATTCACATCGCAAGTGCCGCAGATATAGTAGAATTTATGCGCTTAGTATAACCACTATTGGCCAGACCAACCGCTAGAATACATTCCGTACAATCTATAGGGTGATTGGTATTTACTAGATGTAACGCAAATATAGGTTAAACTTGGGCCGATGTTGTATGCTAACGAGCTACCTAGAGAAGTTAGATTTGGTGATAGAAACTAGATGTTGCAATTCATATCGCTATTTGCACTAGTTTAGGACGACAACTCTAAGCGCGGCGTATAGATAAATTACTCTAAGAGAGAATACTAGCTACATGTAAAACAGATAGTCAATCGTCTACGCGTGCCATAGTTTGTAATGGATACATCTCTGTATCTTAGCTCATAGTAGTATCGTTACCTATTAGCACTTTAGTACGAAGGCAAGCCGGACATAAAAGTCGAGTATGCAACGAAGGCTAAATTGATAGATGAACTAGAATACACATGTGCATACATACCAAAAGAAGTAGTATATGGCTACTCGAATTATGAATAGAGGAGTGATTACGATGGATGGAACAAGCAAACTTTCACGATACCTGATGATGTTAGATAGGCTGTATCAACGTGGTGATAAAGAGTTGAAAGACAGAACCTTAGAGACGATACATTCTACAATTAAGCAGATAAGTAAAGACCCAAAGGCCGCAGGTATAATGGATGAACTTAGCTACACGTCCGTTTTGACTACTCGCCTAAACAAACTCTACAAAATAGCTGCAGGTGATCAAGATGCAGCTTAGCTATAGGAATGGAGCGTGTAAGCTTAAGACATCCGATAACGAGTATGTAATTGGCGGCCTAAACGAATTCTCGATTTTAAGTCAGTACATATATAAAATAAGCTTCACAAAGGGATTTGAGCCATCGTGGCTATCTGATTTCAGTTGGAATATAGAATTATTCCTACTGCCAGATAGCCTAGTTTTTACTAATTCAGGATTACTAGCCTACACATCAAGCGAGATAGTATACGACTATCTATTGAAATACTGTGCAAGCCCAGTAGTCAAAGTAATTCGCGGCACAAACTCAATAGGTGTAGATGTAGTAGAGAAGAAGAAAGAAGAGAAGAAATCAAGCAATATTATTAAGATAACAGGCCGACTTGTGGCATTGAATGACACAACAGATTTAATGACTTTAGTCTTTGAAACTGGCGGCAAATTGCAATCTTGTAGACTATATGACAGGTCACTTCTAGATAACGTTAATCTCACTCTGTATAACTGGTACACAATCAGCGGCGTTAAAGTAGACGAATCAATAACTGTGGCTAGCATAGAATCAATAGCAAGACCAACAGTAGAACGTAAGAGAGCAGAATTTGGCGTTAAGACTAAGTATAGTCAGAATGCTAGCACAATTGGTTTAGACGAGCTTAAAGCAATTTGCGAAGAGTATGGTATCAAGCAAGTTGGGCTAGCAGATACTGATAGTATGCACGCAGTGCCACACTTGTTAGAACAGATGGATACAATACCCGGCGCAGAATTAAAAGTGCAAGCTTCAAATACAGACATCGTTACGTCAAATGAGGAATTGCTTAATAGAGAAATCAATAAGTTAGAATTTACAGTAGTAGACTTTGAGAGTACTGGACTAGATATTTACACTGACGAGATAATAGAAATTGGCGCGACTAAGCTTGTTGGCGGCTTTATCACTGATACATTCCATACATACGTAAAAGCCAATAAGAAAATCTCAAAGCGTGCAAGCGAGATAACAGGTATAACAGACTCACAACTGCAAGATGCTATGGATCCAGTTGAGGCACTTGAGAAACTGATAGAATTCATAGGTAACAGTGTATTCGTTGCACATAACGCGGCATTTGACTACTCTATACTCAAATCGAATGTTAAGAGATACCTAGACAGAGATATCGACTATCTTGTATTAGACACACTGAAATTATCACGTAAGTATCTAGCAGATAAATTAAAGTCATTCTCGCTAGATAGGGTAGCAAGCTACTTTGGTATAGAATTCAAACATCACAATGCCGCAGAAGACTCGAAAGTAACAGCTGAGATATTGCAGAAAATCTTGTATAGCAATGGAATAAAGTCATTAGGTGACGTAATCGACGGCAAGCAATTGCAATATCCGTATAGTGTGCATGTCTATGCAAAGAACGCAGATGGGCTATACAAACTACATCAGCTTATAAGTAAATCGCACATTGAAAGCGGCAAATACGGCCTACCTGAAGAGCTAGTCTTTGGCGATCCCAATCTGCTATATGCAACTGGCTTTGAAGATAGTGAGTTATACGAGTCAATAACAAGTAATAACTTCACGCCTGAATTACTAAACAAGTACGACTTCATAGAATTGCAGCCATTAGACTCATACAAATCTCTGACAATCGATGGTGCAACACAGTATGCAATCAAAGTCAAAGAAGTCAATGAAGATAAGCGACCGATAGTAGCAATTTCGGGCGCAAGATACTGCACACAGACAGAGAAAATAGCATATGAGATATTAAAAGGCAAAGGTGAGCAGATACCGAATTTGCATATTAGAACGTCCGATGAGCTACTCAATATGTTCATGCCGATATTTGGGCCTGAGGTTAATAAAATAGTATTTGACAACGGCTTAGAACTGGCAAGTCAATGTACTAAAGTACAGATAGTAGATCACAAGCTTAAAGTGCCCGACTTAGGCGATACGAACACATGGTTAAGAGAGAAAGCAACAGCAAAACTAAAAGAACTATATGGTGATGATCCGGTTGCTACAGAGCGAGTAGAGTATGAATTATCGAAGCTGACGCAGAATAACTTCTCTGTCATTTATAATCTGGCATACAAGATAGTGAAGGACAATAACAATCACGGCTACATAGTTGGTTCGCGAGGTTCAGTTGGCAGTTCGTTTGTAGCATATCTATTGGGAATAACGGAAGTCAATCCATTAAAGCCACACTACAGATGCCCAAAATGCAAGAGAGTAGAATACGTAGATATTGGCTGCGGATACGATCTACCGCCAAAACGCTGCCCAAATTGCGGCACAGAGTTACTCCGTCTAGGTTTTAACATACCATTTGAGACATTCCTAGGTATAAATGGCAATAAAGTGCCTGATATAGATTTGAATGTATCAAGCGAATATCAGGAAAATAGCCATAAATATCTCATCAGTCTAATAGGCAAAGACAAAGTATTCAGAGCAGGAACTATCCTTACAATAGGCGATAAGCTGGCTAGAAGTATGGTACATAAGTATGTAGAATCAACTGGCAATCAACTAAACATAGCAACTAGGCTAATGGCAGAAACTCAGCTTGTAGGAGTTAAGCGTACAACTGGCGCACATCCTGGTGGTATGATAGTTATTCCAGACGATGTATTCAAGTATACGCCATATCAATTCTCAGCTGATAAAGACGGTGATATCTATACTACACACTATGAATATGAACTACTGCATGATGACTTAATTAAACTTGACATTCTAGGCCACACGACGCCGACTATGATTCGACGGCTAGAGGATTTAACAGGTGTAAAGAACACGGAAATTGATCTGTGTGATAGGAACGTACTCAATATGTTCAAAGAAGCAGATGTAATAGGCGTGCCGGAATTTGAAACGAACTTTGCACGTGGCATGATTCGTGAGTTCGGTGCTACTAGCTTTGAGAAATTAGTTAAGATGTCAGGCTTTGCACATGGTACAGGCATATGGGCTGGCGGTATACGAGAATTATTACTCTCAGGCCAAGCGAATGAAAATGACGTAATGGCAGCTAGAGATGACATAATGAACTACTTAGTATCCAAAGGCCTAGATAGATTAATGGCATTCAAGATAATGGAAGATGTCAGGAAAGGTAACGGATTAAAGCCAGAGTACGAGGAAGCGATGCGTAAGGCTGATATACCAGACTGGTACATAAGCATGTGTAAGAAGATAAAATACATGTTCCCGAAAGCGCATGCTGCGGCTTATGTCATTATGAGTTTCAAATTGGCATGGTACAAATACTACTATCCACTAGAGTTCTATAGCGTCTATCTAACTGAGAAAGCAGACGAATTTGACTGGGATGTAGTTAGCTCTGGGGTCTTAGCAATCAATAGAGAACTTGACAAGAACAAAGGTGAGAAGGACAAAATCAAAGGTAAGAATACAGAGCAGACGTATACGCTAGTGTTAGAATTTCTAAACAGAGGCTATGAATTCCTCAAGCCAGATGTAAATAAGAGCCACTATCATGCATTCTTAGTAGAAAACGGGAAAATCAGAGTGCCACTAGACAAACTAACAGGCATAGGCCCGAGTATAGCAAAGAAAATCTACGATAACCGCGGCACTGGATATAAGTCCATACAAGACATATCTAAGCTCAATGGATTAAGTAAGCAGCAAGTAATGACTCTACAACGTGCCGGTGCATTTGATGGATTAAGCTCAACAGACGAACAAATTACACTATTTTGATGAGGTGCTAATATGGTAAAACTAATAGAAACGTGGGGTAGCGATGAGCGGGTGGCCAATGTGGCTGCCCTCTCATATGGTAAAGAGTCAGCAGATACTGAACGATTAATCAATAAGCTACTTAAACTCGGGCACACGTCGCCATTTGAATTTGCTGGCGCTACATTCTACGTTGAGACCTCGATTATTGTTCAACGTCAATGGATGCGACATAGACATTTCAGCTATTTAGAACAGAGCCTGCGTTATGTTAAGAATCCCGATAAAGATTTCATGATAGACCAATCTAGATTCAAAGACCCTGAATTGGCGGGCATTGCATATGAGTTATACGTCAATTCAATTACAGTGTATAAAACGCTACTAGAACACGGTGTGAGTGCAGAAGTCGCAAGGTCTGTACTGCCATTAGGATTCAAGACACGATTCTATGTATCTGGCAATCTAAGAGAGTGGCTACATTTTCTCAAATTGCGGCTTGCAAATGATGCACAGTATGAAATCAGATATGAGGCACAACAGGTGTTAGAATTATTAAGGCAGCAATTTCCAATCACTATACAGGCATGGGAGGGGATAAATTGACTATATTGACTTCGATCGTAACTGCGGCATGTGTAGTAAGTGGTGTATATTTCCTATACTCATTCAGGCAACTGAGTAAAGAAGAGCTAAGAAGCATGGTATCGGCGTGCATAGAACAACGTAGCATTAAACGTGCAAATAGAATATACAGGAGGTACAAACATGAGTAAGCATAACAACCAACTAGTGGGCGAGCTAGCGAAGGTATGTGATTTCAGTAGATTTGTAGACTTCACAGTTAATAGAGTATACGATAGTGAGAAAGTACTCAATATGCCGCACGTTAAGAGGCTACTGCAGGAACGCTATCTATTTCAACTACCAGAAGAATTGATAAGCAACTTAGATGTAGAACTACACGAGCAAGTAAAGATGAAACGCGAACGCTTAAAGGAACCAACTTACGGAATAGAATATGACAAGCTGGAATTTGACGAAAATGGTGAGACAGTCTATACAGAGACATTCAAAGCACTAGCACGCCGTGTGGCACGTAGAATCACAAGTGGCTTTCTCGGGCTAGTAGAAGAGAAGAATAGTAATTACGTCAATTTGTCTGGCCTCAAAATAGAGGATTTACTTAATCCGGCATTTCTCAATTCGTTCGCTCAGAAAGTCGAGTACTTAATTGCTAACCTGTATTTCTTGCCGTCCAGTCCATTTATGTTTAATGCAATGCGTGGTGGATTGGATGATATAGAATTAATGTCAATTGTATACAAGAAAGGCTGGCTCACAATAGAAGAGTGGGAAAGGATTTACAAAGTAAAAGACCCGGCATACGGTTCATGCTATGCAATGGGCTCAATAGAAGATGACATAAAATCAATTTACGATATGCTATACTATCAAGCCGAAGTATTCAGACATTCAGGTGGCTTTGGTGCTAACTTCTCAAAATTGAGATCGAAACACGCTATGGTTAGTACAATAAGAGGCAACTCAACTGGGCCAGTTAGTTTCATGAATGCATTCAATCAAACTACAGAACTAATTGCTTTACATTCAAGCACTAGACGTGGCGCCAATATGTTCATACTAAATTCAGATCATCTAGAGATATACGACTTTGTGAATTACAAAACAGACTTTGAAGATGGATACAAGAACTTGAAATATGCAAATTTATCAGTTGGAATTGATAATAAGTTTATCGATTCAGTCATATCAGATAGCGAGTACGAATTGAAAGACCCGCACGATTCTACGCTTCGAGATAAAACGCCTGCAAGACATCTATGGTCTAATATAGTTGCTAATGCCGCAATGCACGCAGAGCCGGGCTTAATCAATTTTGATTTAATCAATGCAGATAATCCAGAATATTATACACGCGGCCCAATTACAAGTGTTAATCCGTGCAGTGAATTCCAAGCGCGAGATATGTCAGTTTGCGTATTAGGGTCAGTTAACCTATATGCATTCATAGAATCTGGCTATTTAGAACCGACTTACGATCTTGAACTACTTGAAGATGCAGCACGCACATTGCATATGTTCCTTACAATCTCGAACTTTGCAAATGAATTCCCATTGCCACAATTAACGAAGAACACACGTGAGATGCGTAATACCGGGCTAGGTTATATGGGTCTTGCAAGTACATTGTTATTATTAGGCAAACGATATGGCTCAACTGAGGCATATGAATTCCTCAATAGAGTAATGAAATCATTAAATAGTGCAGTCTTTTCAAGCTCAAAGCTACTAGCCAGCTACATTGGACCGTACGTAGGATTTGAAGATGTAGTACTTGACTCATTGAAGAATAAACGTGGCGTAGTTAAATTGGGCGCAGATTTGAATAACGAATTTGATGTCAGACTTTATGAGCCAGATGATATAGTTTACCTACTCAATACGAACAATCCGGAAGCTGGTACAGTAATAGGCAAATACAAAGATGGCAAGATAGAATACAGCGCAAAGATAGCAAATTTAAGAATGATGGCAATAGCACCAACAGGCAGTATCTCATTTATCTCACAAATATCAAGTGGCGTAGAACCAATTTTCTCGCTTGCATACACAAGAAGAATAAACGCGGGCACGCCAAACGAATATTCAACGATTGCATACGATCAGTCTATATATGATTATCTAAGGCATGAAGGCCTAACTCCAGAGCAAGTAGACAAGCTGCTAGAAAATCTTGCACAAAATGGCAAGTTGGAATACGAACTTGACGAGTACGTAGTCAACAACGATCAGATAAGCACAGAAGACAGGATCAATATGTTATATGCCTCGGATAGATGGATAGACATGAACACATCAGTGACATTCAATATAACGAAGCAATCGTCAAATTCGGGCATAGACTTATCGAAGTTAGCATTTAGTAATAAAGATATAGAGTTATTTGCCGCAACTGAGATTGATTTAGATAAGCACATAAAAGAACTACTATTAGATGAGCACTTCAAGAAAGCATTCATAGCACGTGCCGCAGATTGGTCTAATAGCGACTTCAATCCGGGCACATTAGAAGAACTAACATCTAGTAAAGAGTATGCTAAGTATCTAGAAGTAATAAAGCAAGTAAGTAACTTCTATCTATTGGCACAGCTATTAAAACTCAAAGGCATAACAGTATATGTAGAAGGCTCACGTGCACCAATACTAACGAAAGTAGAGAAGAAGAAAGAAGTCAAGCCACAATTTACGCTTGATCTGGACAAGAATGTAAAACCACAGCAAACGGGGCCTAAAGACAGGCCAGCCATCTTAGAAATGTTAAAACGCACAGTAAATATAACACTGCCAAACGGTAAAGTAGGCAAGATGTTCGTCGAGCTTGGCTATGTAGATAACGAGCCATTTGAAATCTTTTTCAGACCGAGCGAATCGACTAAAGAGTATGCCGAGCTATTTGAAGTAGTTGGCAGATTAATAAGCGTATCGGTAAGAAGCGGCGTAAAGATGCAAGTATTATTAGAACAACTAAGAAAAACTAAGACATACGGCAATACAAGAGACGGCATTGTAGGTATAATGTACGGTGCATTAAGTGAACTAGTCTCAATAGCAACAGCATCAGCTAAACGCAGGCGCGAATTAATTAAACAGGATATCGATACAAGTAAATGGGTAATGCAACCTAAAGGCTACTATCTTGACGAAAACGGTAAACGCAGATGCCCAGTATGCAAAAACGAAGTTGTAAGTAAAGACGGCTGTATCTCCTGTTCAAACTGCGGCTGGAGTGCATGTGTTTGATACAAATGCATATTAAAGTTAATACGTCAACTGATATTTACAGTGTGCGTGGTACAATAGACTAAACAGCACGAAAAAGGAGGGATTGTATGTATAAGAAACATCTCATTAAGACGATAGCAGCTAAGACGGGTATAACACAGAAACAAGTTAAAGATGTGCTTGACACACTTGAAGAAGAGTATAAGACGGCACTTAGAGAAGCAGATATAGGTACGCAAATCAATCTACTAGGATTAGGCAATATCAAAGTATACGAAAGCACGGCAAGAACAGTATACAGTCCAATAGCAAAGCGCGAGATTCAATGCAATGCAACAAAGAGATTCAGACTCAAACCAAGTAAGAAACTTATAAAGGATATAAACAGCTAGATGTAAGCACTCTAACAGGGCGGGTTTATACCCGCTCTTTTTCAATATAGCGTCCTCTAGGAGGCAAAGACATGATAATAGCATTTGAAGGAGTTGACGGTGTAGGTAAGAGCACAATAATTAACGAGCTTGTAGATAGACTAATAGCAGACGATGAGAAATATGTAATCTGCGGCTCATTTCCACCAACTCAATTAGGGTATGATTTAGAATGGCATTTGAAGAACGACCAATTAGATTGGCAAACTGAGGCACATATATTTGCATTAGCACGTAGGCAGATATTCACAGACTTCATAGTGCCAAACTATGAAGATAGCATAGTAATCTTAGACAGGTTTATCGATTCAAGTTATGTATATCAGGGCCTATATAACGAGGGTCTAAAAGGCTATGAAATAGTGAGACAAATAAATGAGCCGACGTTGAATGATATGTACAATTTTGGCATCAAAGTTGACTTAACATTCTACATAACTGGCGATATAGGCGAGGTATTAGATAGGCTAATGTCACGTGGAGCAGATTATGAATTGAAATACGATTTAGTTAAGATTAGTGAGCTATATGACATTTACTACTCGTACTTCAATATAGACAACGAAGTCAAATTCATAGATAACACTAAATTGCCGCTAGACAAGTCAGTTGAGAAAATCTACAAAGAGATAAAGAAACTAAAACGAGGAGGTAAGACAAATGGCGAAACAGCGTGATGTAATTAGTGAGCAAGCGATGGCACAGGAACTAATAGAAACTATGAAATCAATATACAGAGACTTAAGCGGGCAGATAAACGATCTGCAATTAATAGTAGGTGCACTTGCAAACATATTATTAGATACAAAGGCATTGAACGATTCACTGACAGTAGACGAGCAGAATGAACAAACCGAGGCCAAAGTTAGAAATACTCTTATCGATTACTTCAAGAGAGTATACATAGCAGATAGAGAAATCTCGAAATTCAGCAACTCAATCTCGTTGGGCAAACTTAAAGAAATGGAATCTGAGATAGGCTATATAAACAAAGAGCTAACTCAGGCCGAGCTTGAAAATATAATAAAAATGGCAGAGTCAGTGGTAAGTAAAATCCGTTCATTCTTAGATGATGAAGACATGTATGAATATGTAGCAAACTATAAACGTATGGTAGTCAATGCATTAAGAAAGGAGTTAAACAATCCTAATCTAGTATTGCCAGGCAATATGAAAAACTGATAATCTGGAGGGTCAATAATGGCGGCACTTATAAAAACATTTCTTTTACTATTTTGTTGTATGGCAGCTGTGTATCTTCTAAACTATCTACGCACGCTATGGAATAAATCTGTTATTTTCGTCTGTGATGACCCTAACCTATATCCATACAAGAAATACAGAACAGATGCAGGTTGGGATATAAAAGCAGCAGAAGATGTAAAGATTGAACCTGGCAAATACGCGGCAATAGCAACCGGTTTAAGAGTAGTAATACCAGTAGGCTATTACGGGCACATATTACCGCGTTCTGGCCTAGCAGTAAGGAATGGCATCATGACAATGGCTGGAGTAATAGATTCAGAATACAGAAATGAGGTCAAAGTGCTGCTTTACAATGCTGGTGACAAAACGTTTGAAGTAAAGCGAGGCGATAGGATAGCACAGTTAGTAGTGACGAAGATTTTATTAGTTAGTGAGCTATTGCCAAGCGAAGAGGCAATTGAGTTAGGGTATATGGAAACAGAGCGAGGGACGAGCGGATTTGGTTCAACTGGAGTAAAGTAACTTGAGAGTAAGTAACTTGTGAGTAAGTAACTTGAAAATAAGTAGGCGGCAAATAGCCGCCTATTTTTTATAACTAATAGTAGACTTTTACATATGCTTCACAGTTAGGAGCTGGAGTAGAATAAACTCCCATAGCCTAACTAATTCTAAATTTTCCTGCATTCTCTACGTTACTAGGCGTAATTATCTTTCCTAATATCCAGTAGTCGCTGATTTGTGGAACATTATAATAATTATTAAGCTAATATACAAGTCGTGCACCTGCAAAGTTATAAAAGTTGGGGTCTGTTGAGTTAACCTTATATGACCCAATCGGTATATTTGAAACCACAGTGCTGCCATTTACTTGTATACTGTCAACTTTCACAGATACAACGATATATGGCTATACTACTTGCCCTGTTATTCTGTATGGTATTATTCCTTCCCACCATATATGCAGGTAATTCCTGGATTCAACATAACATCCTATTTCCTATACAGTGTATCTAACATTCACTTTGATTATACTATTGGTATTAACAACGTTTGGTAGTTCTATAACCTTATCTACGCCAATGCCAGGAAAATTTAGTGTAATTTGCTTAATCTGCCTGTCATTTGTAATTTGTTGCGTTGCGATTGAATAGCTATTTGATGGTTGGAACGACGTATTCATATTGAACTAGTAGTTACCTCTAGCACTGTCATAAAACAATGTACCATGAAATGCAGTTTTGTAATTATAACCATATAAGTTTGTACCAATTCGTTTATGATTGTCTTGAGTGGAAGTATCATTGCTATGATTTTGAAAAACAGATAGCCCAGGATACACATACTGTGTGTTAAGCTACATAGTATTTATTTTCTTCTACTGCGACGTTACTTTAATCCTATTTAATATGCCATTTGGTTGACTTTGTGATTGTGTAATAGTCTATTCAATTGTTGGAACTGCCATTATGTAGTCACCATTGACATTTACTGGCGTAATATTTAATATTGTTGGATTTACATCAACACTTACTCTATTGTTATTAAGTTCTGGCACAGTAAATTTGTGATATGGCAAGTCGAACTCTGCGTTGCCATTACTGTCAGTCTATACTTTACCTTCGTATAGTAGTAGCATTAGTTTATGATTTTTGTTGCTCTGCTGTGTAATTGGATCTAATCCCTATAATGTACCAGAGCCTGCATCTGGATTATACCAATCTGGCAATTCGCCAATGCCTAGTGTATCGCTTGTACTATTAGAGTTAAATGTTCTAGTTATATTTACTGCATCGCCAGTTATACTGAATGACTAGATTTCGTATTGGTGGCCATTATACGTGCCAGTCTTAACTAATTTAGTATTGTTAAGCGTCTAGCTTCCTTTAAGCATATTTATATTTAGTGTGCCGTCGTTAGTGTCAAATAGTATCTCGCTATTTGCAAATTGGTCTGATGTATTTCTTAAATGAAGTGTAGTCTTATCTATTAAAACGCCACTTGAATCGGCATTAATTCTGCGTGCATTACCATTTGGTAATGTGTCAACGGAATATGTTGTACCTTCGGATACTATGACGGCATCAGTACCAAGTGTTAGAATCTAAGATATTGTCTAATTCTGCTAGAACACAGAATTTGCTATGAGTGAATTCTATGTAATTGTGCCGTTCTAATCCCACTACAGCTAGCCGCCCTATAGTCTGCCAGCACCATCAGAGTCAAGTTGAAATGTTGGAGTTTTAATCTCTATATATCCAGTACCTGCACTCAAATCTGTGCGCAGATATGAGTTAGAATTTTTATAAATCTCGAATTTATCCTTGTCTATGAATACACCTTGATGGCTATCGCCAAATCCAGTTTTTGTCTTACTTACAATTGCGGCATTTGTGCCAAGTGTTAGTTTCTAAGTTATTTCCTAATCGACCTATAGAATTGAGTTAGCTGTTATTTTGCCAGTAGCGTCCCAAGATAGCTAGCCGTTCTATAGCCTTCCAGCGCCATCAGGATCAAGTTGGAATGTTGGAGTTTTAATCTCTATGTATTCGGTGCCAGCATCTAAATTTGTGCGTATGTACGCATTATTATTCTTATAAAGCTCGAATTTATCTTTGCTCAGAAGTAGACCTTGCTGGCCATTGCCATACTATGTCTTTGTTTTAGTTGCAATTACTGCATTATCGCCAAGATTAAGACGCTAAGATATATCCTACTCTGCCTAGAAAATAGCGTTAGCGGTGATCTATCCATTCTAATCCCAAGCTAATTTGCCGCCCTACAGAAATCCCGAGCCATCCTAATTGAATTGCAGATTCTTAGTCTTTATTGAAAGCGAGCCTGCTGGCACGCCATTGACGTCTGAATTGGACTAGTTGAATCTAATATACTACTAATCTGGGCCCGAGTTATTTTTGTACAGCTCAAATAGATTACTGCTTATATACAGCCCATCTGCTACTGTATTATTTAGCACTCCAAAATGTTTACCTGCAGTTCTTATTATTCCGTTCTAGCCCAATTCGAGCATCTATGTTATAGTCTAATTATTCTACAGAATCTGGTTAGTAACCATAGCATTCTAACTAATCACACCGGTGTTAGTCCAACTAATTGCACCGGCCTAGATGCTGCCAGAACCGTCTGGATTGAATTGTGCATTTTTAGTCTAAATTGCAAATACAGGGTCGCTTAAATTGCTGAAATCGACTCTAATATACTGTGCTGGATTGCCACTTGCGGCCTAAGAAATCTCAAATTTATTTTTATCTATGTAGAAACCATTATGCTGGCCGAAGTTACTGCTCCAGTCTTTGCCTTCACTCTAAATTGCGCCGTTTGTACCAATTGTGAGCCTATTTGTTATCGTCTAGTTATTCTATAAGATTTTATCGCTTACTACTGCAGACACGTTAATTTGGCCGCTTGGTGTCCACGTGATGAGACCATTCTACATAGAGCCAGACCCATCTGCACCAATTGAAAAATTTTTCTACATTAGCTCTATTGTATTTACTCCAGGCTACTAATTGAATCTAAAATACTAGTTGTTCTACTAGTAGATTTCAAATTGGTCCTTAGACAAGTAAACGCCGGCCTATCCATCTTGGAATGTTTTACTAGACTCGCCTATAGCCGTGCTAATAGAGCCGTTATTCTATAGCTTAAAATTAGTAGTGAAGAAATTGCTAGTCTAAATTTGCTGTGCGGTTATGCTATTTGCTACAATTTTATTAGCATCTACTGTGCCTGTGACCAAGAGATTTCCATTAATAGACACGTCAGACTGGAAATCTACATGCTTGCCAACCATTTTGATAGAGCCATCATTGCTTAAAACGAGGCCTACATGCTTAGTTACTGTTTGACCATTTTCGACAGTCTGATATTGTACTGTCATATCTATCTAATTTGCAGTAATCGATAGCTAGCTACCAAGTGTAGTAGGCGATTGATCCTACCAGCCGCCTATTTGCTTTACAGCCAGCGATATTTCATCTTTCGTCTGTGTTATTGCGCTCTATAGCTAGTCTGTAGGTTTCAATATCCTAAATTTCGGCTAGCAGCTAGTGGTAAATATTTCGTTATATTCTATAGGTCTATCGCAAACCACGTATGTAGGCTCGACTTTTGTGATATTGAAATACTTAGTGAGTAATGGGTTTATGTCCTGATAGACAGTAGTTTCGAGTACAAGACCAGTTGGCAAATTCAAGTTCGTAAGGAGGCTGCCTGTATACGGCTAATCAAGAGTGAGCGTGAATTTCTATTTGCCGTCTATATTCTAATGTGCGGCAACAGTACCTGTATAAATTTCTGTGAAGTAGTTACTAGCTATGACAGAGCTAAGCTTATTATACTCGTCTATTAATTGTTTCTGGGTGAACTAATCAACAGACCGTATAATTACCGTTGAGCCGACGATTGACTCGCCTTTGTAGTCCTCAAGGGGAACTGACAAGATATTATTTTGCTTCTCTATAACTCTTGAATTAAATTTCCTGCCGCCGACAGTTTGTATTTCCTAGCTATATCCAAGATCGACAAATTGTGCTGGCTTATTCTTGTAATCGTCAAATTGATAGTTAAGATTATCACCTTTGATTTTCAATACGTTACCACTACCAAGTTCAAATGTTCCATTAGTGAGAGTGAGTACAATCTCGTGCGATTCGTGTTTCTACATAGACTTAACTAGACCATCAACAGTGTATCGTTCTGAATGGTGCAATGCATTGACTGAGCCAGTGATCCTGACCTGATCGCCTACCTACTAAACGAACTGGCCTGTCTATGATATAGTGAATGTGCCTTTTGTATTATCAGAATCCAGTTCTATGCTTTTGATATAATAAGGGCTAGTATAAGTCTGGCCGTTATCTAACTGGTGGTATACTACGATCTATCCTTCATTATCTATTAACCCATTATCCTAAGTGCCTGCGATATTTTCGATTCTAAGAATGTAAGTATCAGTATCTACAGGCGTAATGTTTTTGATAACGCCGGCCCATTCGTCCAATTGGTTCATGACATTGAGCCTGTGGCGGTTATCAACAATGACGTCATGAATATCTTTTTCCTACTCTGAAAATGGTAAGGCCTATACGTTTTGAACTATTAACTACGTAGATGTATTATCTGATGTATCGGTCAAAGTCAGATATACAGTGATGTCTGACTAATTAGGCCGCAATTCTACTAGTACATCGACCTTCTACTAAGGCTACTACTCGTCTGTTGTATACATTAAAGTATCGATTTCCTTCTTTAATATCTTCCCATCAAGTTCATAGCTGACTTCTATCTTTTTGAACTCGCCTTGTGGTAGTCCATAAAGATACGGATTCTTCAAAGAGATGATCTAGCCCTAATAAATCTTTGTGAATGGATGACTCTCATCATATAGTCTCAACATAGGTGGCATAGTCTATGTGCGCTATGTCTTAATGGACTAGTAAGCGGACCACTGTGAATAGTTGCCATTTCTATGATGTCGCTACTAGACATAGAATTTTCTATTCTTTTGAACAACAAGCTCTTTTGTGCCATCCCAATTAGATTGTATTTGAAGTGAAGCCACAATTTGCGGCTCTGTAGAGCCATACTCATCGCTATAGTAGGCAGACAGTTCCAAACTACCGCCCATATTAATTAATGTATCTGCATTAACGAAAGTGACTGTAACTATCTATTCGTTTGAATTATCTATATGTGTTGTTAACTAAAGATGAGGTACAGCAGTTAATGTTTCAGGCAGTTGTATAATAGGTGTAGCTTCGATAGAACCGCCGCCAACTGTAAGGTCTAATGTGAGCGAATCTAACTAGAATTGGTGTATGTACTCTGTAATTTGTAAGTATGCCTCATTGAATTGCTATGGCGTAAGTAACGATCTCAGCATTGACAATGCCTGCTGACCATACTGAAATGGAGCTATCGACTGGCCTAATAGCTAATTATTTTCATCGAATGAACGCAATATAATCTTAGAGTCTTTCAACATCTAGAGCATCTTGAGTAATAGTATGATTTCCTGCATCAACTAATCACCTCTACGTGTAAAATAACAAGGATTCGGAATATTGTTATTTTACTCAGAGCAAAGAAAGGGGGGCATAACGGTGAAGTCAGATAAGGTAATATCGTATAACGAGGCACTAGAGATAATTGGTAACAGGATACTATTAGAACAATAGTTGCAGCAGGAAATCGTACGGTACAGGATAGGCACAAAAGGCCTCGAATTGCAGCTTGAAGATGTACTGAACTACAAGCTGAGATTACAGGAACTTGGAGTTGAATACGATGAGCAAAAAGGTGAAGAGCAGGTCACAGATAGTGAGTCAGTCGATTCGCAAACTGTAGAAAGAAAGAAAAAAGGTAAGTCAAATTGAACTAACTAAGGAAGTCTAGCGCGAATTGGATATAAGTTACGAGGCAGTTGATGCAATAGCACGCCAGTATGTAGAGACATTAGCTAAATATCTAAGCAATGGCTATATAGTAAATACACACTTTGGGAGGTTTGTAGCTGTATGGGAAAAGCAGGGCGATATGGTTAGAGAAATATGGCTATTTGGCAAGTACAAAGGCACATGGACGAACGTGCGTAGTCAACGTGGCAAAAGCCGGGCATAAGTAAGTCAGATTAGAATTATCAGTACGAGTACGTTGTAAGCGATTAGGTAACATAGTATATGTATCCAACATAGTACAGCGTGGTATTCAAACTATTTGGCGACATAAAAGAGCCGGAGTCTAGAGAGATACAAGAATTCATAGATTACATTAGTAATCCGCAAGTAAGCGAGATCAACATACTAATAAACTCATTTGGCGGCGATTGGAATACGTAGATAATGCTTTACAACGTATTAGAGGCATAGAAGTAGCATTAGGTAGTTCGTACATACGGATTCTCTTAGGTCTTTAGTGCGGCTAGTACGATCTTCATGTAGGGCGATATTAGGATACTTAGTAAATACACAGACTTCATGGTCCATTCGCCATTGCTCTAGTACGACTCATACATATCAGTGCCATAGCTAATGAGGACAGTGCATAACCACTACCACACAAGCAGAGATGCAATAAGAGAAATTTACAAAGGCTATTTGAGTGATAAAGAGTTGGACTAGATACTTGAAAATGGTGAGGAACTCTACCTACATGCTGAAGAGTAGTTAGAGAAAGGCATAGCAACACACGTAGGATATATCTCATTATAGGACCTAACGGTAGTTGAATATATAGATGACGATGTGAAGGAAGAGGAAATTGAGGAATTGACTAACGTATTAAAAAGTGGTATGCGCCACTATTACAAAGACGGGGAGGATTTGAAATGAGTGAAGAAGTATTAGAAACACGAGTAACTGAGTTAGAAAACAGATTAGGCGAACTTGAGCAACGCATTGCCGAGATTGAGGCTTTGCAAATGAATATGAGCAACGTCAATCTCGCGCAGATGATTAATATGGTCTCACTAGTCAGTGCATTAGGCAGAATCTTAGTCTCAAAGAAGATAGTAACTGGCGAAGAGCTGACTCAAGTATCTAAAGAAGAATATGACCGCTTAAGAGCAGACTCTGAAGCATTCAGAGACAGTTTACTAAAAGAGATGGCAGAAAAAGCAAATCAGCAAGTGGAGGGTCAGCCAGCAGAGAGTCAGCAAGCTCCAGCATCTGATAGCGAATAGGGCGTGTGATAAATGATAGATTTTGGCAAGTAGCTTCAGTAGGTAGTTGATAAGTACATTTAGAAATACAATTTGGGCAAGGACAAACAATACGCATATGCAGGCAGATTTCCGCTCTCTGCCTGCTTGTCCTTTACATCTGATAGATTAGAATAGCAGACATTTCAATTTGCCAATGAGATAATTTACTCTGACATATAGTAGCTTAGTCTAGCCGACGATTGGCTAAGTGAGCAGATAGGCGACATAGATAGTTCTCCTTAGTTATGCCTGCATTTCAAATTGCATTAGCTTGCAGACTAGTTATAGCAAGCGATGCCGTTATAGTACAAAATTTAGGATAACGCTGGCTAGTTCTTCGATACAAACGTCTATATGCCATTTGAGCTATAGATTGATAGTGGTCAATTAGTAAGGCACACTATACTGCCAATTCATCAGTAGCAATAGCCTGCGGTTATACGACGTAGGATAAATGGAAGTTATGTTGATATCACATACAACGTTGAGTATACAAACGGATTCATTCGATTTGATGAAGAGTAGGATTTGAAATTTGGTTACTAGTCAGATGCCGCACTATTGGATATTTATGGCAGTGCACATTTCTTTTCAGCTAACATAAATTGCGTGTAGTACAATAATGACGGCCCAATTAAATTATTCACATCAGGTGGAGTATTCTACTCATTCAGGCCAACTACTAATAACTACGTATTATAGCATCTAGAAGTCAAGCCTAAAGAGTACATCCTGAACTATCCAGTCCAATATCGCAGAGTAGGCAATAAGAGAATTGCATATATAAAGTCTAACTAGATATATGCACCAGTCATTTCCATTACACTCATCTGAAATGAGGTGTTACAACAATGCTTGAATCAAGTTCGATAGTAGACATAACAGAATTGTACGAGCGACTAAAGTGGCATTAGCGTACAATAACTAATGTATATAATTTGGAATCTTACATATAGATTATAGTAGATAGATAGACGTAGCTATATTAGAACATCTATGCTCTATTGAATCACACAGGCGGCCAATTTGAATAGAACGAATAGAGTTGTTGGCTAGCCAACTACTAGGATAAAATCAAGTAGTTGAACTACTATGTAAACCGCAATTTACTTACGTTAGAGTCAGCTAGGTACGAAGACTTCACGTTGATCTCACTTATAGACGGATACACTCACCAAGGAGTAAATATCACAAACCTAGTTGCTGGTTATCTCTCGCCATAGTGCGGCGTAATGTTCTACAAGCCCGAACAACGTCAGAAATTACGAACAGTGCAATTCACATACATGTAGGGCCAATATGTATAGGAAATAAATAAGTAGGGTTATTACTAGTGCACAGGCCCAGTTACTGTACACATAGGAGGCCAGTCTTTTGACTATACTGAGTTAGTAGAATTCATTATTCAGCCTGGCGAGACTGTTATATTGACATCATAGACCGAAGTGCAATGTTATCGGCTCAATGTATAGGAGTATACAGACATAATAGAGTTAGAATTACCTGTAGGTATGTACGAATTCACAGTGGAATGCTATGAACGTACCAATCCGACATTGACATAGGTATTAGAAGGCAACGAAGTCAGGCTAATAGGCGACGGTAGTGGCAAGTACCGCTTCAATTTGGGCCTACAAGATGGAGAGCATATAGGATTCTACTTTAAGAATGATAATCCACTAACCAGAGTTTTCAGTAAGATAGTATGGCGTCTTGTAGATAACCAACGCACTACCAAGCTACTAAACGGAGGCGAATAAATTGAGTGACATAAATAATCTTGACGAATACGTGTATCGTCAATCGGCGCCATTAGATGATTCGTTCGATATAGATAAATTCTAGACATTCAACGACCGCTAGTCTTAGATACTAGATGCTCTCGTTTAGAAATACAGTTTTCTAAGCTACACGCTAATGCAGAATTAGCAGAGCAACTATTAGATAAACGTATATGGCTACACGACAGACGATGGCGTGACATTCAGATTGGATACAACGAAATTTAGGAATGTATATTCGGGCAATATAGATGATCTTGATTATATGGAAGTCTCGCAATTTGATGGATACACTCAATATGAGAGCACGCGATAGTGCATCTTGGAATTCGAGTAGCTACAGCCATGCAAAGTACAGAGTGACAATCGCACGCCATATGAACTTGGAATTGGAGAGAGATGCTATTAGATTATAGATGGCCAGTCGCAAAAGATAACATGTACAACTGGTGGCAAATTAGTTTAGGTATACGATCTAGAAGGCGACTGGATATATGATTAGCCATACTATCCTGAAATAGTAATTTATTCGCTAGTTAGGTTAAATGTGGCAGCAGAATATATGAGTGACTACTATGCAGAATCGATTGTGTATGATAATTAGAACGGGTTGAAACTACAAGAAATAAGTTAGAACGACCAATACACGCGAAGTCAAAGTGCGGCATATGATGAAACTACAAGAACGTATGATACAGACGTGCTAAGATCGATGTTTTAGATTTAGCGTGAAGGACAAAGTGTAGATACAAATAAAGCAGAGCTTTATAGACTTGGTAGCTTTATAGGTAATTAGGACAGCACATACAAGCTAAAGACTTGGTGCAACTAGTATGGTTTCTCATAGGTTTAGGAGCCTGTGACGTAGCAGTACAAATATTAGTACTAGTCATACTAGTGGGCGGCAAATGAGCTGAATAAGAACGTAACAGAGCTTGTGATACCAGTAAAGGACTAGTAGGAATTCAGCGACTTGAAATTGCAATTCGTATCGAGCGGCCAATATGGTATATAGAGACTTACATCATTTTATCAAACGACAAATTCAATACAAGTAGGGTTCAAAGATATGGTAGATTAGTTGTAGGTACAATACAATACTGCTGGCTATGGATTCATACCGTAGGACTCTGTAGTCTAGCTCGTATAGATTTCGGATATAGTAAGTATCAGAACAGTTTAGCCAAGTGATGAAAGTGTTTTATAGCAACTTTACAACTCGAATACTTAGTTTGAGTGTAAAGTGCAAGGCAAACTGCGTAAAGTCTACTAGATTTAGTAGACTGGTTATCAGCAAGTAGAAAAGGGCGGCGAATAGAAATTTGAATTTACAAATCCGATAAGCAATGTAATAATTCTTCGTGCACCAAGCTCATAGTAGCTCTCCTAGTCGTTTCTAAATGGTTAGAACACTAAATCAGAGGCATAGTAGACAGGCAACTAGCTTGTATTTGATTAGGACCCACGTAGTGAATTGAGTTTCACAGTTAGTTAGCCTGGCAATACATAGGTTTCAACTACATATCAGCAAACTGAATAGAACGGCTTATTTGCGGCATTTATAGTTTCGTATGATTCTTAGTATACAGAACCAATTTAGTACAATGATGGCTACTAGTACAAGTAGTATATTAGAAGCACAGGCTTTTAGTCTGGCGATAAAGACTTATACAGCGATATAATCACAGACGAATCATTATTCATGCGTCAAAGTGACGGCTTCAAAGTCAAATAGTTCTCATAGACAGGCTACACATTATCTTTGAAAGACTTTATAGTGATAAAGAGTTTTCCATTACTTGATGACTAGAAATTTGATTTCTACGATCGAAAGTATGAGACATACAGATACACGATCTATTATCCATCTTAGGTATTTGGTTAGTTCCGGTTAAGTGACATAATCAAGGAGGCAGATTGATGGCTGAATACGCACGCGTTGGCGATCCTAAATATCTTGGTGCATATATAAAGCCCGAAGAGCTAATAATAATAGGAGATGTGGCATTAGTTGGCGGCCCAACTAAGGTAGAAGTTGCAGACATAATTAGCGGCTAGGTTGTGCCATTTTATAGAATCAATGATAATGTAATAAGCCCAACTAAGTACAACACATCAGTTACAATAGATGTTATTTTTAGTGCACCTCTTATAGAAGAACCTAATCAAACATTAGATAGAATGCTAGATAGTGAAACTCTGGCCAATTTTCCACATTAGAAACATTTATATGTTGACTTCCATCATTTCTACTCACTGTTAAAATTATTTCCAATTGTGCCAGTCTATGGGGAGCGACTCAATCAGCTTGTGAGTGGCTCTTGGGTAGACGACTCCGTACGTATGTACTAGATTGATATGGTACAGGTAAATACTCTGCCAAATACATCTGGATAGTTGCAAGTTAAACTGATTATGTCGCCAGTATAGTAGTCGTACGATTAGCGCGACTAGCTATCTATAATGTATAGAGATGGCTTTAATACAAGCAAGTTAACATAGAAATCTTACTTCTTCGATTCAGATGATATACGAACATAGATATAGAATGACGTAAATGAAAGAATTAATAGAACTAAATACATAATTGATAACGGTGTAAAGAGTGCAGAATAGAATACGATATAGAATCTAGCAAAGTCAATGAAGCTTGTATTTGACATAAATTACATAATAGCAACATTATATATGCAAGCAAAATGGCAACTTGGGCTTGAATTTAATGGTGACCAGCTTACTAAGGATTAGTAGCTTCACTATAGCAAAGTAGGAATATCTGCTTTTAGTAATGGTTAGAATGGAAATAATAATTTTACTTATTTATCGAATGCGTTTGATAAAATATAGGATTAGATTAATAACTACATAAAGAACAATTTGCCAAGCTCTATTAAAGAGCAATTAGATAAAGAAGAAGCTAAAGAAGCAGCTAAGAAAGAAACTAATGATACAACAACAAACAACAAACTTAAAAATATAAGTGATCTATTTAGTGTTGACATAACAAACAATAGGTCTGTGCATATTACTAGTGTGCAAGTCCAGTATGACAACTAGGTAGTAGGATACAATACGCACTAGGATCGTACAATTCGTCAATACATGGGCTCGAATAGAGAACGTGGCACAATGCACTTGATAGTGTAGAATGATGAAGATGGTAGAGAATTCATCGATTCAATTCAATCGTTAAGAAATCTATCTTAGAGCATAGTAAGTTAGTAGCAAGGAATGGTAAACTAGTAGCCACTACTTGTTCGTGGCATACTTAATATATTTGGTATCACCAACATCTATATTACAAACTTCTAGGTTAGCACGCTAGATGATATGCCAAATTAGTTCAGCTGTATGCTACAGTTTGTTTCGACATCAGGCAATGTTATGCATTCCGAATAGCGAGAAGTGAATCATCAATTTGCGGCGTTTAAGAAGCAATAGATGAATTAGTAGCTAAATTAGATTAGGAGTAACAATAAGGTTGCATACTATACATTAAATAGTTCTGGATTTATATATCGTACTAAAAAGCCTCTATTTGACGAAAATGGTAAAATAGACTAGTCTATTGTGTAGCTTATAAACAGCAGCTCGGCTGGCGGGTAGAACGTTGCAGGGACTATAATGAAACTAAGTGTGCCAGCATCATATGAAGAATTTAGAAAAACTAGAGAATATATAAATGAAAGCGTTAAGAAATAGATATTAGAACCAGTAGATAAGGAAGCATATAGGCTTGATGATAAGAATAAGGCCTAGCAACTTAGTAAAGTTGCGGCTGATTTAGTAAATTCGTATAAAAATTATATATAGGAACATTATACGATAACTGCAATTTATTTTGATTACATGATTCACTATAAGTAGTTTACTAGTTAGTTAATGACAGCTTTGCTTTAGTTATATTTGCACTAGAACTTGTTAGCACAAAATAAAGGTAGCAATGCTATTTAGAATGATCCTGGTAAGGTAATAAACAAAATTATCGAGTGGAGTAAGCAAATAAGCGAGAGTGCAAAGTCTGGAAGTACTACTACAGGTCAGAATACACAGGGTACTAATCAAAATGATAAGAATACTAATAACACACAAAATAAACATGACTCGGAGCTTGACAGTTAGGTAACCTTTTTGAATGACATAATATCAATTATACAAGAAAAGTATACGACTAGAAATTTGCGGCACTTTCATGCTTCAATAATTACTGGTATTCGTATGCTATTCTATCATTAGTCATTAAGCAAGTCAGTTAATAAGACTGGTGGCATGTTGCCAATAGATTATACGTTGAATTACGGTCCACTTAAAGTGATAACTGACTAGTATGAAGTCACGAATGGGTTATACGATGTGTTTGATGGCAAAAGTATCTGGCAGAAGCTTGGCGATGCATGGGATTAGATGCTTAAAGCATTGCCAGCATTGATGATGCAACCTACTATAGGAATGGACTACATTCCATATCCGGCAGGATACAACTGGTTAGATAGCATAGAGGACGATACTAAGAACTCGTCGTAGTATAACTTATCTTTATAGTACATAGTTGCATTATTTTATATCAATGGCGGCCAATTTGCAGTAAATATAGACCAATAGCTTGTAACGGAAAATTAGTTTAGTTAGTCTCTTATCTCCAATTATGGAGATATCTTATTTTCTGATTATGCAAAGAAAATATGGCTTATGCAACCTGCTTAGGGCAGCAACAATGTTCGAGTCAAGGATTTGCTTTACTCTAAATCAGAATTGACAACACGTAATTATAGTGATGCAGTGCAAAATCTAAAAGATACGCATAAGGTAAATGTATCTTATATAAACTCAGATAAATATAAAGGTGTATAGTTAGATGTAATAAAGAAAAGAAATCCTGAGCTTAACGATATAGGTACGCCGTAGTTTAATAGAACTGTTATGGCCAATTAGGTATCTGAGATGTATAAAATGATACATTCGTTTGGCACAGATGTAGAGAATTTAAGTAATAAACTTAATGAATTTATTATAGAATATATGAATCTTGGAAATTGGTTGGACGCGAATTCGCCTGCATATTACATATACAACTTAGTATATGGATAGAAGTCTATGATAAACAAATAGGGTAATATCTTGACAAAACTTATGTTTAATGCAGGTAGTGGATTTTAGAAAAATGCTAATTTTACTATTTTAGTACAACAAGCAGTGCGAATGTAGTTCTATAACTAGGAAACTGATTCAATAGTTGATATAATGAAGGGTTAGTTAACTGATACAAGTAGAATGATATTATCAGACGCGCAGTAGTTGTATGGCGATATATAGAAATAGTTTGAATTATACATGTTGACGACAAAAGATTCTGATTTTATAGCCAAAGTAGGAAAAGACAACTATTCATTTTAGTCCGATTTGTTTAATTGGTTATGTAAACAAGATAACGATGGCAAATAGTTAATTCTATCATTCTGTACGAATTTTTCGTCATTCTATTACTAGATAACAGACGCATAGTACAACAACAATTCATAGAGAATAGACTTGTTGCGGCACTATTCATAGCTTGACGATTTCTTCAACTATATGCACGATATATTGTAGTTTGTAGACCTGTAGGAATCTAATTTCCTTAGTACGTTTAATTTGTAGTTAGTGCAGTCTGGATTTCTAAGCCCTTGGGATTTAAACTACAGATTACCTACAGAACCAAGAGATTTATTTATCGGTAAACAGAATGCTGGCATGTTTGATGATTTCTATCTACAAAACGAAGATTAGACATAGAATTTGCAAGTTATGAAATTTGTTGGTAATTATATTAATAGTTTATCAACGAATATGTAGTAGTTTACAAGCAAGAGCAGTTCAGATCAGCAGTAGCTCAGTGACTTATTTACAATTGAATCTACATAGTAGAGTTTACTGACTGGTGACGGCTAGTATTAGAAAGACAAAGAAAACAGCAATAGCTCAAATAAGAGCATTTACGAAAAGATGCAGAGTGTAGAGAAGACCTATAATAGCATGGTACAAAACTAGGGCACAGAAAATCAATACGTCAATTTGGGCTTCAATTCGCAAGCAACAAATACGCCATACATACCAAGTGTAACATCTATTAAGCAATTATTATAGGATCCAATGTATAGGCAAGAAATAATGCAGTCACAGAACTAGCACGATCCTACAGTAGATGGATCGCTTACTAAATTTGAATTTAGTAAACTAATGGAAAATTACATGAAGTTTAATAGAAATTCAAATTATATAACTAGATAGAATGATCTATTTCTTAGCAGTTTGAAATCATCATCAACTGTAGAAATTGGTAATGGTCAAAATAGGCGTAATAATATTTAGTTGCACGAGTATAGTCAGGAAATATACATGCAGACGTATATACTTAAGCGTTTGATTGAGGATACGACACGGAGACTATCTATGTAGCCGCAATAGTGTATTATATTCAATCTAAAACGTGGATCATCTACGAATTATGAATTTAGGCAATATGTATACTACTAGGTAGAAGACGTAGCTGTAATGCGCGAATAGGACAATCCAATAGACTCTTAGGTAGTCAAGTTATACTCAATGCTTGACTATTCTGGCGAGCGATTTGTTGATAATAACTATGTTGCAGTAGGTTAGGATACAAAGGAAATGCCTATAGGCTAGTTACTTAAGCCAGGCGTAGATATAGAGATAAGAATGGGCTATTCCAAGAATGTAGCAGAACTCACTAAAGTATTTGTAGGCTATATAAGAGACGTGCAATCGCAAAATGGTGAATAGGAATTCATAGCAGAAGGATATGGCTAGTAGCTTGCGAAACCAATTTACAAAAAACCTGAGTTATACACTGGATTTTTCAACACGCCAAAGGATAGAGTAGTAGACTAGATTAAGCGAGTAGGCTAGCCTGAATTGGGCTTAAGCCAGGCATAGGATATAAGTGAGAAACTATTCTAGTATATAATGCCACGTATAGATGATGCATAGACTATACGAAGCCAATTTTCGTGGTTATAGTATAGGCAGTATTTGCCGGCATATGATAATGTGTATAATCCATCTGACTACTATACGACTCTTCAAACAGGCTCATCGAGCGTATGGTCAGTTCCAAAAGACTACTTCTAGAATTTTGAGCATCACTTTGAACATTATACTGCGCAATAGGGTTACAGTGCATGGGACGTAATAGAAGATTAGTAGCTTGCATCACCAGATTATATATGCTAGGTAGAGCCACTTGAAGACGTAGCTGCGGCATAGCGTGTATTCTTTGGTAAAGCACACTATCCATTCAAATATTATTATTTCTAGGCACAAGGTAAGGCTGCCGGTAAGATATAGTCAGTTTGGACAGGTGCACAAGTAAATAATGTTGCAACTAATCAATCAGGCCAGAATGCAGTTGATCCTGTTGAACGATCTGGTAATAAATCTGTATATATGAATTCTATTCCTAACAATTAGTCAAGTACTGTAAGTGCTGGGGCCGGATTAGCAGAATCGTCAACAAGATTAATTGATTTAGATTAGAAAACATAGTTTCCATTTGATTAGCCATTCAAGGATGACCTGTTTACACAATTACAAGGGTTTAGTGCTTTCATATCGAATCCTAAAAATGTAAAAATTGATAGATCGGTTGATTTTTAGGAACCTTCTTATTTATATATGTAGTATCTATTGAATAATTGGTCTACAATATTGGGTATTGGTAAACGAGGTGTTGTAACTGACTCACCTCATATGCCATATGAAGCTAATTATTTAGATAGTAATATTCCTGGACTTTCATTATCTGATGTACATGAGTACAAGCTGCAATAGTTGCCTGACTATGATAAAAATGATAAAGTATTTAGTTTTGTGTTTATGCCTAGAAATTAGGATAGCAATGATTGGGTTAAATAGGTAAGTTAGAATGATGTAAAAGATTTTGATGTAAAAGTTAGAGACGACTATATAAACAAATCTGATAACTACGATATTAGTGATACAGGCTTCATAAATTAGGTTAAACAGATAATGTTTGGTTCCACACTTGTATATGACAGCACGTCAAACAAACTTAATTTATTTGAAGATGTAATACAAATAGATATATTAGATAGAAAAGCTGGTACTCCTGTGTATGCAGAAGACACCAACGTGATGTGTAATTTACAAATAGGATTTGCATTTATAGACAAGAACATATATGCAGGCCAACCAATAGTAATAGATTTATCTGCAAAATATCGTAAGTATTTGGTTCTACTTTCTCGCACAGTACCGTATTAGTCTAATAGAGATAGCAATGGCATAGGTAAAAGTGTGAGCGAAATTAAACTTGCGCATGGTATATAGTTGTTGTAGCAATTTGATAGTGCAAATAAGAAGGTAAAATTTAGAATTAGGCATCTATGGCAAGAAACAATTAGTAATAGATTGCAACTTAGTGGCGGCAAGATAGTAGCATATTCACAGTATAATAAGAAGTACAATTAGACGTATCCAATAGACTAGACAAAGGACGACAAAAACGCGAAGCAATATACAGTTGGTGGTAAGACATATTCATATAGTAAGTTAAATCAAGCAAATTGGTACAAATTGGTGTGTATGAAGGGCACAACTGATAATAGTGTAGATTTAATAGTTAGATAGACAGATTCTTAGCCAATTGATTTGACAGTCACAGGTGAGAAGGCAATCATTCACGGCTATTTTACCAAAGACTTTCAATCACTTGTTGACGTAATATTTAATAATAACGATCCAACACTTGGGGCAAATAATGATTCATTTGTATTCAGATACTTATTTGATTCAATTGATGGTATTGATGCCAAGTTTGATAGATAGAAGGTAATTAATAGATAGTATAAGTCGTATAGTTTAGCAGACTTGCAACCAATTGTTAGTGCAACGTAGTTGAAATAGAAACCGAGGCTACGTATAATTGGTAAAGGCAGGCTTACATTCGGCTACTAGTTAACTTCTGGATTTAACACGAATGAGTTTGTCGTAAATCAGCTTGCTAGTACAGGCGGTCAATTAATTATTAAGTAGTAGCCTGATTACGTAGATGGTGTAATTAGTGATAAATATAGGATGTCGGCGTATATTAGATAGCATGGATTAGATGTTTATGTAAATAGAATTGCTGAATACTTCAACTTGGTATTTAATGATATGATGTCTTAGAATTAGTCTGTAATAAATTACAGAAGTAGGCTAGAAACATTCTTGCATATGTATGGAATATTATAGTTATACTAGCAAGCATATTCTAATAGGATGTAGTATAACCAGAGTGCAACTTAGAATACAAGTTTACAAGATACTAGTTAGCTCAATCCTATAAAGAGTAAATATCAAACTATTGAATAGCTATATACAGTTTATTTGGCAGATATATATGCGGCAAATCAAAATTAGACAATTTTATAGAGTAATATACAGAAATATGTGTTGGGTAAATGGACGTTTGCAGATGGTGCAAACATGAATACCATATCTAATACATATAATACTGGAATAACATCATCAAAGAAGATAACTGGCAATTTAGTGAATTAGAGTTTAGGTATAGACTAGTAGAACTATTCAGAATTTGTTAATGGATGCCAGAAACAATATAATTAGTTGATATAGTCAATAAATAATAGAGTATTAGGATAGCCAGCACAATAGACATCTATTCCTGGCGTAAATGATATGTTAGAGCGATATTTGCTAACGAAGAACCTTGTTGATCTTAACGATAAAGATTTACGAGATGGGCTATTCGTATATTTACTAATTAATATAACTCGCTTTAATTTAACAGGAGCATTGTAGATAACGGATTAGAAGAAGATCAGTTATGCAAATCAATTAATTAATACTACAGATAACACATTAAAGGCACATATACAGCAGTTGTTGACAAAATATTATAATTAGCTTAGTGATTTGTTATTTGTTCAAAGTCAAGCACACTATATTGATAATACTAGGCCAACAAAGTCACATTTGCAGCTTGATAAAAGTTTATAGGAAGTTTAGTCATTTGATTACCAGGCGCATAATGATGAACTTAGTGGAGTATCAGCGTTCACATATTACTATTAGCTCAAATCATTTATAATGCCACAGTTAGGTAATGCTGCGCATATAAAATATCTTATGGAAAAGTTTGCAGACTAGTATGGATTTGATTCAGACGGTTCAATTAAATACGGGGTTAGAAATGAGTATTTAGTTCCAATTATAGGTAGTAAAGTAATGTATTCTAGCCCGAGTTTATGGCATACATGGATAACAGGTAATCCATCTGCACCTTATCCGAAAATTGCACCAATTCACTTATTGAGATTTTCAACATTGCTATACACAGATGGTACGTAGAAAATAGATTTTACAACAAAGCCAACTTATGTAAACTAGTTAGGTCTTTCTAATTAGTTGAGCTATGAGGAGGTAGTTGGCAGTATTAATTCAAATATATAGTATCACGATTCATTGAGAAACTTAGTTAAGGTAGAGAGCGAGTAGAGTTTTAAGACATTTGTCAACAAAGTGAAGTAGCAATTATAGCCATTAGCTAGTATACGGATAAATGATGATATAAATAATATAGAGGTGGAAGCAAATAATTGGATTAATAACTTTGAACACTACTATGAATTACTTGGAAACAACTAGTAGATCAATGGCAAACAACTATAGACAAATTAGCCAGGTAAAACAAAGACTTTTTACAATTTATTTGCTGATATCTATAATAGCAATAAAGTGATAGAGAAATAGATTTTGAAATAGTATATCGATAGTGATATTTTAGATGATCTATAGTATATAGTAAATATGACTAATAACTCAGTAATTGATTTATTCCCACAATTGTATAAATCCGGCTTTGGGTTTGTTTAGCAGCGCTCGTTTAATTTATCAGCTACGGCTGCTCAACCATTTTAGAGAGAGTAGTATCCTATTAAAAGCCCAAGTATTTTTAATTGGTTGAATAATAGGTCATTGACTAATAATTTACTTAATCAAGATGCGGCACTTAATTATCCATCACATTTAAGTAATTTTGTTCGTAGAAGTTTTATCAATCCATAGCTTTAGATGTAGCCTGATGTATAGACAGATTTATAGTTCTAGTTAAGTGGTGTTCTATTTTTCATACCATCTCAACTGGTTTCGTATATTGTTACAAATCCGGATATTATAAAGCTTGACAGTTAGAGCCTACAAAAGAAAGTGTATGAACAATAGCTTAATTAGTATAAGCTACTTGATGTATTTCTACGAGTATAGCGCGTATGTATATCGTATATAGAATAGCTTGGTAGGTATGATGATTCTTCAAGTAACATAGAACATTACTTAAACTTTAGAGCTTGCTTTGCAAACTAGGTAATTAATTTCTAGTCTTACTAGATGCTGGCGGAAGTTGAAATTAGCATGTCAAGAGCAGAGATGGACAAATTTATAGCAAATTAGAATAAATAGCTTAAGCTTGGTAACAACAAAGAGGCTAGCATATTTAATTTCGTTACTATAAATAGTGATGGATACAAGAAAGTAAGCAAATAGTATAATGATAATAAGTTATTAGATAATCGCGGCATATGGAACCTGAAAAAACCTAGTCAGTTGTCAATTTAGAATTCATATATTCAGATATGTGATCTGCCCAAATTAAATGGTACATAGGTTAAATTCTAGTCTTGGTATCCATATTGGGATGATTAGTTTGGCTTTACTATATGCTTAGGCGGGCCATTGCATAATACTGGTATGAATTATTAGATGGTGTCACTTAAATATGCTGAATATATGAATACAATGTTGAGGAACATTAATAAGTAGGTTCAGCAGAATATATAGCAAAATTTCTTTAAGACTGACTAGAGTTATAGGTTTAATGAAACTAAATAGTTAATTGACTCAATGATATAGTCATTTAACTGAGGAGCCTGCATATGTAGAAGGTCGCGAATGTAGAAATTCCATTTGTCAATACTTAGGAACTTGTTGTAAATAGGCTTGATGAATTGAATATAATTAGTTCAATAGACCTATAGTTGTCTGTGATGTAGGCTAATTACATGCTTAGCTTAAATGAGCAAAAGATTGTGGAAGATGGCCGCACGTATAAACTAGGTATTGAAGAGCGATTCATTAACGTATCTGAATACATTACAGTTGGTGATCGTGCGGCACTTGATTCTAATTAGTACATGGTTGAAGTATAGTATCAATTAGTAAATGTGCTGAATACATGCTTTGAGCATATAGTTGATATGCACAATGGCTTTGCTAGTGTATAGAAAAATGGCGGGTATGTAAATTCGTACATGTATGATTAGCTAGTTGATATGTTTGAATCTCTCACAAACAAAACTGTTAGAAAACTAATATACATAGAATGGCAGCAAGTTAAATATTTGCCAGAGTTAAAGAATTCTGATGCCAAAATTATATAGCGAATGAAGAAGAATCAGCCGCCATTGAAGTCGCTTTTGCACTATAATAGGATGAATAATCTTATTTCGATATACTCTGAACTTATAGATATTTATGAACTTATACTAAAGAACTAGCAATAGACGTACGAATGGCTAAAGAAAGCAAAGCGCGGATTCTACGTTAAGCCGGAATTTAAGTTGGGGCTTAGATACTAGTTAACTAAGCTAAATGAGACGGCGTAGGACCTATCTAACATCTCATAGCTAGCGTCGAGTACTGCACAGCAAAATGAACGCTGGAAATACATATCAGATATAGTTAAAGTATAGGCAAGTAGCCCAAAACAGGCGAAAGAATGGGTAGTAGACAAATCAATCCTGCGGTTAGATTAGTAGAATAGTTAGCCAATTGGTGTGAGAAACTAGTACATTAGCTCGTTAAAATATACATAGGCAATATCATAGTAGTAGACTGGCATTTCTGTAAGCGATCTAACAGATGATGAACGAAAACTAGAGTCTAAACAATTGAGTTAGCTAATCAGTTATATTAATGGTATACAAGCACGATAGACTAAAGAACACGTATGGTAGAAAAATAACTTACACTCGACATGGTAGATTTCAGTAGTTGACGGCTTATCTGATTAGCTGTCTTCGTTTTATGGCTCTGGCACCAGACCATTTTAGAATTTTCATTTCATATCTTCTAAAGATATAATAGAGAATACTGTAATGGTTAACTACGAGACGCCAGACACAATGCTGTTGTATACACCATAGCTACTGTAGAGTTGGGGCATAGTTGGCGATATTATCTCATCGTTTGATATATTTGGTGATCGTACTGCGTCACCGTCAGGTTAGAAACGTATGGTCAATTTGGAGATATAGCTTAATCCGTTGATTGATGAGAGCAAGCGCCATACTGTGGTTAAAGAGAAGAGCATTGGTAAGATACCACAGATACGCGCAATTGTAGGCACGCAGATGCTAAAACGCGAAATGCAGTCTCAAATGTATATGGGTTCTATAGTAATGGTAGGTAAGCCAGATATAAAGCCATACGATTATTAGTTTATTGAAGATTCAAAAACTGGTATATTTGGCCTATTTCAAATTAGAAGTGTAAGCCAGCAATTTGGTATACAGGTTGGGTATGTAACAGAGATAACGTTAATGCCTATAGTGCATACAAGGGACTTGCACATGACATTTATGTACAAAGTTCTGATTAATACACTAATAGGCTAGCTATTTGCTGTTACTACATTCTATACACTTGGTTAGTCTGGCTAGTTGTACAGTTCTGCGGTAAAGACTGCTGGCAAAGTAACCGCAAAGAGCGTAACTAAGTAGATTGGTAAGTAGTAGGTAAATAAGTATGCATTCGGTTTAGGTACTGCATACTAGGCTAAGAGTATTATCGATGGCCTGAATATAGGTAAGTATATCAACTATTCTAGTGCACGAGTATTCACAAATGAGTAGGACTAGGTAGTCTAGGAAGATCGGTTATACTTCCCATTTGACATAGTGCCACCAATGAAAGATGGTAAACCATTTTTGACTAATTAGTAGCTATACGTTCCAACTGGCTTATATAATGTATTCGACGAGCAATGGAAGAAAACCGCTGAATGGTGGAATCAAGCTGGCACGCAATTTACTCAATTCTTTACACGTGATATTGAAAATTCGTTATACTTTGCATTTAGTATGATGAAGTGGAACGATTAATGACTGGGAGGATGGTAATATGCAATTTTACAATGTGCGGCCTTAGTAGATTTATTGGAACGAACATACATTGGTAGCAGATGTAAACGGTAAGCGGTAGAAATATCCATTTCAATTTATAGGAGTGATACCATCTACAAAAGACTAGCAAGATTTCGGAGCTGTTATTATGGGTAACGATTAGTCTGATATGATAGCTATACTATATCTTATTCCAACATACGTAGATGCAGAACAACTTAATTAGCAAATTAAGAATGCAGATAAGAAGAAATGATTGTGAGGTGTTTTAATGCCGTCATTAGATGATTAGAAGAAGGAATATGTTAGACAGATAAGTGCCAAATAGATAGCAGATTAGGATAAGTAGATACAGAACGATGTGCAAGGTGCAACTGTGTTGCCAGGAAGTGGTGGCTCATTTGTTTAGCTTAGCAATAACACTGTGCAAATTCAATCGCAAGTTGGTAATTCGATAACTCAGAAAGGCTAGGTAACAACTGAGGCGGGTACTAAAAAGAATGATAGAATGTTATAGTAGGAACAGCACGGGATAATTCAACAAGAGTCGCCAACGCAAGATTTATTCATACCTAGTTCAGTCGTTACTCCGTTTCCTAATATGATCCCTAATTTGGATATTATAGTCAAGATATAGTTGCTATTCAAAACTCTAGGCGATTTTGTATAGTCGAAAGGCTGATGCGTATGGAATTGTTAGTTAGAGATGGCGATTTGCAATTCAATGATGATTTGCTAGTGACAGACGATCTTGTATATCGTTAGTAGTAGCTACTGCATAATTTATTTTAGACAGAACGTGGCGAACTTGCATTGATGCCAGAGTTTGGGATAGATAGATATCAGCTATTCGATTACGTACATGGTGTGCGACCTAGTTAGTAGTAGCCATACGTGAATAAAGTGATAAGCGATTAGTTGCAGAAATTGGTGTCTGGTAGTTAGATGATGAATATAGAACTTACGCCAGACGATTTGCGAGGTATACTGAACGTTAAAATTACGTTCAACTATTTCGGACAAGAATTTGAAATAATGAATTAGAATATACTAGTTGAGTAGAACGATGTAAAGTCATTGATTAGCTTTAATCAACCAGCTTGATTTCATAGGGAGGCACGACATGCCGGAGATAACTGATATTAGAGACTCTCTTATTAATGAATTAAGTTAGCAATATGGTGTAGACATTGAATATGTAGATGGCACATTTTTAGGATCGCTTGTGAACACGCTATAGTGGAGTATCAAACGCTAGTATGACAATGCAGACTAGTAGGTTGCATAGTTTGATTTGGAATCAGTATTGGGTGGCTAGTTAGACATCCTATAGGCAGCACTTGGCGTGCGTCAGCAAGTAAGAATATACGATTAGTCTGAGACATAGCAACTTTCAATAAACGATTAGGTTGTTCTTCAGACAATTGATGTTATGCGTTATCCGAACATTCTGTCTTAGACTCTTGTCTCAGGCAATGGAGGATACTAGTCGGTTGAGGAAATAATAAACGATGATATCCAGATAGAAGATTAGGCTGGCAATAGGTTCAAACTCTATTTTGGTGATAACGATGTGGAGTATTGGATTCAATAGTTGAGCAGACCAGTATGCATAGTTCCAGCTCAACCTGTGATTATGATTCCTAATCGTGTTATATAGAAAGATACGAGATTCAATATAATACAATAGAAGGCCAAAATTGCGCCACAGCTTATAGTAAAGTAGTAGAGAAGTATCGATAGTATATACTACATAGAGTCACGTAGAGATTTTGCAAATAGGTTATTTAACACATTTTAGATTGCAAACTCATTCAACTAGTAGTCAATCACATAGTAGCTTAAATACATTGAGCCTTAGATATAGGATGTAAGAGTATACGACAAAATTCGCGGCTAGGGTACTGTTGATATAGTTATGTATCCACGTCTTACTGAGGTAACAACAGATTAGGATTTCCAGTAGGTCAATGACTAGTTTGTAGGCTGGGTATAGCAGCAATAGTTAAGATACGTGCCACTTGGCATAGACGTAAGATTTATATGTTAGCAACCAGTTAGAGTTGATGTTGGCATAGGATTTGACATCTGGGATTTGAACGTACCAGATATGCCGCAAGATGAATTTGATGAATTAATGTAGACACTAGGTGCAAACGTACGTACAAACTTGATTGATTAGCTATCACAACTCGAAGTCGATTAGCCAGTAACTGCGGCACAAGTATTAGATTAGTTTAGAAAATAGGTAAATGATACAACATATAACGGTATACCGGTTTATACGTTGTTTGGAATGACAAACGAATTTCTAAACAACGTGCAGGTAGCATTTCTTCTTAATGATACAGTTGCATCATATGATAAATTTGAATAGCCAGCTGGCGGATTTGTACAAATTAACGAAATTCTATTTAGCTACAGTACCGGTGGTGGCGGTGCTGCAAGATGAAAGTGATGTGATTTGATGCTGGCGAATGTGATATAGAACGATCTTGAGAATCAGCAACTTGTAATAAATTTTGATGGCAGATACACGTTAGTGCGGCATATTGGCTATTCTCTTAGTTATGAAATATATCAAGGTGCAGGTACATATCCGCTCTATTGTGTCACTGACGTAATTTACTATCTAGGCGACTAGTAGGATGATGGCTATGCAGACTAGTTAATGTTTACATACTAGCCAGTCGATCCGATATTTGAGGCCAGTATTCTTCCTTCAGTCTCTGTGAATGGCACGAATATTTTATAGAATTTCCCTAGCTAGTTGACAGAACGAAATGAAGATAGTAATTAGCATAAGTTATAGATGTAGTTAGGTCAATAGTTAGACTCGCTTCAGTTATACGATGGCAAGCAAGTAACAAAGACAGCATGGGATATAACAATACCTATGGAATTTGATTAGTCATAGCAGGCTTTGGT
>ENA-UOYA01000325-UOYA01000325.1-activated-sludge-metagenome-genome-assembly--contig:-NODE-325-length-65835-cov-6.634311_pt1 | contig 65835 bp, 66 predicted proteins | sample MGYA00238163_ERZ764804 | MGnify/ENA primary metagenome ERZ764804 (study PRJEB28919, sample SAMN05720223) | activated sludge metagenome | isolation source: Anaerobic digester | place: Hong Kong...
TCACTTTTTTGGTTACACCAGTAGCGGTATCACCCTTGACCGCAGGTTCGGCATAGGTGACTTCAAGATCAACCGTGGTTGGAAGTTCAATGTCAAGAGGTTCACTTTCAAAGAACGTTAATTTAACTTCCATTTCAGGTTTGAGAAATGCCGCATATTCTCCGACAATCGAAGAGGAAATGGCAGGTTGTTCAAAGGTTTCAAGATCCATAAAATGGAAGAGTTCACCATCATTGTAGAGATATTGAACATTATGAAAATCAAGGCGTACATCTTTTATCCGTTCACCTGAGGTGAAGGTTTTTTCTAGAGTTGTTCCCTTGCGTAGGTCGCGTGCTTTAATCCGAATAGTCGCATTCCCGCGGCCTGGTTTATTGAACGAATACTCAAGAACCCGATACAAATTGTTATCAAGTTCAAAAATGACACCTTTGCGCAGATCATTGACATCAATCATAAAACTTACCCTTCTTTCTTGAAATTTAACGAGAGAATTATAGTCCAGCTAATTATGTCTGACAAGACGTAATCGCCCCCCCTGATAACGCTCCTGGCATAAGGCCTGATAAATTATTTTTGTTTCCGTAATAGAAGTGGGCCGAGCAGATCAATGATCCAGGAAAAGAGGATTTCCAACAGCGGAGAAGCCACCAGGTAGAACGGAACATATGCTACTCTACGTGGTCTTTTTACCAGGGTCCAGATTTTGTTTGCCACACGGCTGGACGGAATTGCCAGCTTTTCTGCTGGAATTGATCCCCCATTCTCTAATCCTCGAGCTGTGTCGAAAAATTCAGTTTTAACCGGTCCAGCCCTGAGAACCGATACACACACTCCAGTATTACGTAGTTCGCGATGTACTACGGTGGTAATTGAATCCAGATACGATTTAGAGCTGGAGTAAATTGCGATTCCCTGTTCAGGGAGCTTTCCGGCAATCGAACCGATATTAATGATTCTTCCGTAATGCTTGTTAATCATTGACGGCAGAAACAGGCGCATCAGGTGAGCTGGTGCAGTGATATTTAACTCGATGATATCGCGGGCAATTTGCCATGGCATTTCATGGAAATATCCATACCAGGCTAGACCGGCATTATTGATCAGGATGTCTGGAAGCAGATTTTGTTGATCGAGCCAGTGATAGAGTTTTTCTCTTTCCTGTTCTACGGAAAGATCAACTTGATATACTGTGGCGTTTCCTGAGTGGATAGAAATCTCGTTTTGGAGCTCTTGCAACCGGTCAAGGCGTCGAGCAGTGAGGATGACATGTATTCCCTTTGATGCGAGTAACAACGCTGCAGCTGCACCTATTCCGCTTGATGCCCCGGTAATCAGTGCAACTTTCAGATTCGATGATGATTGTTGCATAAGGTTATTATCTCATCACTTAATTTTCTTGTTCATTTCAATGGTCTACGTTGCTTCCACCAGTCAATCGTATCATGGATGGACTCCCGCAATGATCTGGGTTTATAACCAAGTTTGGCTCTTGCTTTGGTGTTGCTGATCACAGCATTACTCTGTAATGTAGCGATACTATACCTGGTAAACTTCGGTTTGGTTTTTGTGATTCTGTAATATAACTCAGCAAAATAGGCAGCAAATTTTGCCAACCTCGTCGGGATGTTCACGATCCTGGTTTTAATTGATAGCAATTCTTGTCCAAATTTCCACAAATCTGAAACACGAACCAATTCGCCTGAAAGAATATATATCTGACCGACCTGACCTTTGTTTCTGGCGAGTATCAACCCCTCTACGACATCACGAACGTCCACAAAATCATAACTGCCTTCGATCATATAATTTACTTTTTTCAAGATCCAATCGTTGACCAATTCACCAATTTCAGATTTCTTGAAGTCATACGGTCCGACAACACCGGTGGGGCAGGCAATGACCGCAGGCAATCCTTGTTTTACTTTTTCAAGAACATATAAAGTAGCTTCAGCTTTCGAACGGTCATATGCTCCCATCGAAGATTCAGGTTCAATGGGAGTCATTTCATCAACAATGCGCCCATGAGGAATTCGTTTGAACGCATGGATGGAACTGGTATAGATAAATCTTTTTACTCCAGCCGCCATTGCCGCTTCCACCATATTCTTTGTCCCTTCGACGTTCACTGCATGAACCAATGAATCAGTTCCCGTGGAGATCGAGATAATACCGGCCAGGTGAAAAACGTTCGTAATACCTTTAAAAGCTTCAGTCAGTGTTACTTTATCTAAGACGTTACCGTAAACAATTTCTACATTAAGATTGGCAATGGGAGAGAGATCTTCACCAGGGAGTACCAAAGCCCTTACTTTTTCACCCCTACGAACCAATTCTCTGACCAGTACATTGCCAATGTGGCCAGTGGGACCGGAAACAAGATTCATATTTTGCTCCTTGAAATATTGTCGAATAATAGACGAAAACCAGCAGATGCAGTATTACTCCAATTGTCATCAGGACTGAGCATTCCTGCAGCGATGATGCCAAGTGAAAATGCCAGAATGACCCTTGATATCTCTTGAGGATTAAAACCTTCAGCAGCTTGGTAGCCATATTGATTAACCAATAATTGCTGGAAATAAGTTTGATATTGAGAAAACGGCGATGCTGCCCGCTGCCATAACACCGGATTCGTCAGTGAATCCATCCAAAAATCAAGCATTAAGGGAATTTTCGAACGGGATGTATCAATCAAATCATTAAAGATGATAGAGATGTCAGTCAGACTCTGGGGAAGATCGCGAGATTGGTTAAATTGTTGGTCAAGTTGAACCTGAATTTCATCCAACCAGGTCTGAAGTAATTCCATAAATAAAGCATGTTTTTCAGAAAAATGGTGGTAAAAAGCTCCCTTACTAATACCTGCGGTACGGCAAATCAGATCGACAGATGTGCGATCATAGCCTCTTGTTGAGAAAAGGTCTGAAGCTGACTCAATGATTTTCTTTCGAGTTTCTTCACTGCGTTGCTGCATTTTGCTCCAAAACCGACTGGTCAGTCTGATAATAACTTTTTAGCGGATATTTGTTATGTGACTTCCGATACATGTGAAGTCACATCTTTTAAATTAAAACTGGGTTTGGATTCCAAACCCAGTTTGATTGTTGCAGAAGAACTTAACCTATTTTTGGTTCGATTAAACCGTAATCTCCATCTCGACGGCGGTAGAGAACATTTACAGAATTGGTGTTGACATTGTAAAAAATGAAGAAATCTTCATGTGCAACCAACGCCATCTGTTCGATTGCTTCGTTTTCATCCATTGGAATGAGTGTAAATGATTTTCGGCGAACGATGATGGGTTTGGGTGCAACTTCCGGTTCAGTAGGAACGACTCCTACTTCAGAAGCAGGTGTACCATCACCACGACCGCGAGTTCTTTTACCTTTGAACCTTTCAATTTGACGCTGCATTTTATCCACAGAACGATCAATTGCTGAGAGAAGATCTATATCACGCTCTTCAGTACGCAAAACAAAACCTTTGCCAGTGATCGTAATTTGGCTGATTTCCCTATCTGAACGGTTTCGAGCGTTCTTGGCAAAAGAAAGATCGAATTTTAGTGTTTCAATGTCTGGCAACAATCTTTCGAGCCTTGGAATTTTCTTATCGATATAATCCTTGATGCGATCCGTCATTTCCATGTTTTTCACATTGACCACTACTTTTTCGTCCATTTTTACCTCCTGTAAGAATTAGATATCAAGGATCGGAGTATTTGAAATCGTTAATTGTAATGTCGTACTGTTTTGGCTATTGATATTCCATAAACCTCTTTTGCTCCAGCCTGATAAAGCGCTTTTGCACATTGATTCATGGTCGCTCCGGTGGTGATGATATCGTCAACTACCAATACTCTTCTATCATTAAGTTTAGCAGGAAATCCCAAAAATGCATCTTCCATATTGTGATAACGCTCAATTGCAGTTAGTGAAAATTGTGATTCAGTTTCTTTTACTCGCATAAGAACATGGTTTGAGTGATCGACGCTGAAATAACGCGCAATGGGTCGTGAAATCAATGCAGATTGGTTGTATCCCCTGGTCTTCAGACGTGATTTACTAACCGGTACTGGCACCACAAGATCAAATTCCCATCTTCTTTTTTCGATCAACGTGAGAAGAAACTCGCTGAAATAATCTCCAAGTGCGATATTCTGTTGATATTTAAAACGATGAATCGCCTCACGTAGAGGACCCTCAAATTTAGCCCAGGAACACAAGTCTATGATGGCGGATTTTGACTCCTTACAAGTTGGACAGTATTTTTGAGTTGATGGGATTGATCTACCACAAGTAAGGCAGTGATTACCAGTGAATATATTCACCTCGGAGAGACACTGAGGACAAAAACGATACCCAATCCTACCGCATCCAGCACATTCCGGTGGATATACCCAATCGGCGATCTTCCAAAAGAAACGAACGCTTGTGTAAGGGATGTTCACATTTGGTTTATTGTGAATCAGAAAAATATTTTGGTCTGCGATTACCCAAAGATATTAGATTTCACGATTTGCAATAGTGCAGGAGTCATCAGAACCACCAGGATCGATGGAAAGATTAAAAGCGCCATTGGAATCAGCATTTTTGTTGGTGCTTTATGTGCTTCCTCTTCGGCAATCTGACGACGCTTGATGCGCATTTGGTCTGCCTGAATTCTCAGAACTTTGGCCATACTCACACCAAGTTGTTCACTTTGGATGATTGCAGCCACAAAGCTGGTCATTTCACTCAAGCCGATGTTGGCTTGCATGTCATACAACGCTTCGCGCCGTGTTTTACCCAATTGAATTTCCTGGATCACACGCGCAAAAGCCATCGACAGCTGCGATTCCCATTTTTCTGCCACTTTAGACATGGCTGCATCAAAACCTAACCCGGCTTCGACGCATATGGTTAGTAAATCCAGTGCATCCGGCATAGCCTTACGAATATTCTTCTGCCGCTTGGTAATGTTCGAAGATAATTGATACTGGGGAAAAAAGAAACCAACGATGGTAATTGCAGCTGTGAAGAGGAAAATCCGACCACCGGACATACCCTTCCCTGTAAACTTGAGCAGCAGGAACATTAAGACACCAAAACCCACGGCTGAGATGAATTGCAGTGCAAGAAACAGCGACGGATCCATCTTGGAAGAACTGCCAGAAAGTTCAAGTTTTCTAGAAATACTTGTCAGCCAGTTTTGCGGTGTAAACCGCATTGTGAATTCGCCGAGTTTACGAGCAATTGGATAAATGACGCGTTCAGTGAATGGTTGCGCCATTTCCAATTGTTCAAGATCAATCGGAGTTCCAGATTGGCTGAACTCCTCAAGACGCTCGTATAAGGCTTGATCGTCAGCTGCTTTAGGATTGCGGATACCGATCAGTACCAGTACCACAGCGATGACCAGAATGACTCCAATAAAGATGAATATTCCTGTCATGTCGCTCTCCTTTAAACCTCAATCTTCGTAAACTTATTCATCACAAGGTAACCAACAATGATGAGAAATCCTGCAAGACCAAGCGCAAAATACCCGCAGGGCAAGGGTGTGTTATTTTCAGGAGTAATAAATTCCGAAATATATTCCGGGTTGATGAAATAAAGTAATACCAAAATAATAACTGGCAATAAAGAAAGGAATGAACCAGAATACTTGGCCTGAGCAGTCATCACGCGGATTTCGCCCTTGATACGAACGCGTTCACGAATAGTATGCGAGATCGTATCAAGAATTTCTGCGAGGTTACCGCCAACTTCCCGTTGAACCTTGATGGCTGTTACCACGAGATCAAGATCATCACTTGGGATTCTTCTCACCAGATTATCAAGTGCTTTTTCAGTTGTAACCCCCAGTTGCACTTCCTGAACGACTCTGCGGAATTCGTCACAAATGGGTGGGGGTAGTTCTTTACTCACAGATTCCATGGCCTGTAAAGTTGAATAACCAGCCCGCAATCCATTAACCATCAGCCCAAGCATGTCGCCGAGTTGATCGTTAAACTTGATTAAACGCTTGTTTTTTTGAGATCGAATATATATCTTCGGAAGAAACAATCCCACAACAGCTGCGATGAGTGCAACAAAGATCGAGTGCGTTCCGACAAGGAATGCAAGCACGCCAAGACCAATACTGCAAATTACCATGAGAGCGGCATATTCACCAGGTTTGATTTTTAGATCAGCCTGTGCCAGGTCCTTGGAGATCTTGTCACCCCAGGATGATTTTTCAACTTTTTTCGAAATCCAGTCAGAAACAATGGCCTTCGAAGGTTCTTTTATCTTTTTTTCTTCGACAGGGACCTCAGTTTCGACATAATCACCAAGGCGTTGCTCTTCAGCCGATTTTTGACCGGAAATGGATAGATAGATTCCAACACCAATTGTAATTAGAATTAATCCGCCGCCTATCCATAGAAAGAGTGTAGGGTCCATAATTTCACCTTATAGCCAAATGATTATCGACGTACCCCGATCCCAAATACTGACGGAGGTAAATGAATTCCTGATGCTTCGATCTTTTCGATGAACTTTGGCCGAAGACCTGTCGGATGCATGCGGCCAACAACCTGATTGTTTTCAAATCCGACTTGCTCAAATACGAAGATATCAGTCATGGTAATGACATCACCTTCCATACCTGACACCTCGGTAATATTCGTCACTTTTCTTGTGCCGTCACGCATACGTTCCTGGTGAACGACCAGGTCAATGGCTGAACTGGATTGTTCGCGAATTGCACGTACGGGAAGTTCCATGCCTGCCATCATCACCATTGTTTCAAGGCGGGCCATTGTGTCACGCGGAGAGTTGGAGTGGAGAGTTGTCATAGAACCATCGTGACCCGTATTCATAGCCTGCAGCATATCTAATGCAGCTTCATCACGGATTTCTCCAACGATAATGCGGTCGGGGCGCATACGAAGGGCATTGACTACAAGGTTGCGAATGGTAATCTCGCCTTTGCCTTCAATGTTCGCAGGGCGGGACTCCAGGGTAACGACATGTTCCTGCCTTAATTGAAGTTCTGCTGCGTTTTCGATTGTAATAATGCGTTCATCAGCTGGAATCATACTAGAAAGAACGTTGAGTAAAGTGGTTTTTCCTGAACCTGTGCCGCCCGAAATTACGATATTAACCCTGGCTTTGACGCAGGCATCCAGAAATTGAACAGCTTCAGGGGTGATGGAACCAAATTGGACCAATTGATCAACGGTAAATGGATTGCGTGAAAATTTACGGATTGTCAGAACAGGGCCAACGAGAGAGATCGGTGGAATAATGGCATTCACACGGGATCCATCTTGAAGACGGGCATCTACATACGGGCTGGATTCGTCAATACGCCTTCCGAGAGGTGAGACGATTCTTTCGATGATGCGCATGACGTGTTCATTGTTTTCGAAGGTGATCGGAAGGCGTTGAATTTTGCCGCGACGTTCAACATAGATATTGCGCGGGCCATTTACCATGATTTCTGTAATCGTGTCATCCTCAAGCAAAGGCTGCAAAGGGCCAAGTCCTAAAATTTCTGCCGCTATTTGTTCAAACAAGCGGGATTTTTCGGCACGCGATAAAACAAAATTTTCATCAACAAGAATCTGGTCAAATAAATCTTGAATGGTTTTTCTAACTTCGTTGACTTTGGTTACGTCGACACTTGGATCAAGTTCAGAGAGTAATTTGGTTTGGACGCGACCTTTCAGATCCTGATAAGTATCCTGCTGTGTACTTTGTGTTCCGGGGGATACACTACGCCGTGTTTGCAACGGTGTTGAATTCGGGGGTTCAGATTTTGCGGGTTGTGTTGGTTGTGGTTGGCTCTCGCCAGATTGTATACGCCTCAGAATGGACATTACAAATAACTCCTCGATTCAGGAAGTTAACCTTCCTGAGGTTGCGCACCTTTATCCTGAATAATCTGGAAGAGTGAAAAGATTGCTTTAGAAGATGGCAGACTTTTATTTTCTATAACAATTGGAGTTCCACGGTTGATCGAATTGCTGATGACTCGATCCTCAAATGGAATCGTTGCTACCACCGGCTGCTTGAGTGTATCACCTATACGTTCAGGAGAAATGGGGATGCGTTTATCATATTTATTTAAAACAAAAAGTATGCGGTCCCTCCCGATACCTGATGCATCGGCAATGCTAAGGAACTGATTTGAATTCTTTATTGCCGGGATGTCCTGCGTCGTCACGAGAATGATGAAATCTGCAATGTCGAGGCAAGTTTGAACGACTTCAGTCAGGTAAGGGGTGGTATCGACAACGATATAATTGTATATTTGCTGCAAGTAAGTCAATATTTTCGAAACTGGTTCTCCCTTGCCATGATCGACCATTTCGGGATCTTTTGGGGAGGTCATTAGATGCAAGCCGGTAAGTTTATTGACAAGCATGACATCCTCAATGATTTCAGGATCAAGTTCGTTGGCATGATCAATGAGATCAAGGAAGGAATTTTTCCCATGTTCATTGAGAAAGACGGCAACATCACCAAAAAGCAGGTTGGCGTCCACAAGGGCAATTTTATTCTCGGGGGTTTTCATTGCCGTTGCCAGGTTGGTGGCAATTGTTGTGCAGCCAGTTCCACCTTTAGGACTATAGACAACGATTATCTTTCCCAGGATTGGTTGCATTTGCATCATTATTCCTGGAGGAAGTGGCCCAGTTAGTCCGGAGGTTTGGAAGGGCGCAACAACCTTGGATTTTTCTTCGTGTGCCAATTCTCCTGCACGACGAATGGCGATAGTGAGGTCATCGATCAATGGCGGTTTTGTGAGAAAATCACGGGCACCTGCAAGCATCGCTCTTCTCATATAATTTGCATCATTTTGAACTGAGAGAATCACGATTTGAATTGCCGGGACTTTTTTCCTGATCGTTTCCGTGGCTGTGATGCCGTCCATGTCTGGCATATTGATGTCCATGATGATGACATCAGGTTTCAATTTTTGTGCTGAATCAACTGCTTCTAAGCCAGTCCGGGCTGTGCCGATGACTTCAATTGTTGAATCAAATTGAAGCATGCGCAGAATCATTTCACGCGATTCATCAATATCATCGACGACGATTACGCTGATCTTTTCCTGCGCACTCATACATGCTCCGTTGTTAGATTATTAATCTCGTGTTTCAATTCCATATCAGGGTTCGAGAATATAGTTATCAAAAGTTGGATAAACCAATGTATCGATTCTTGGTTCGATGCTGTATGGCAGCTTAAGAGGTGAAGGGATATTTTTCTGATCCATAATGTATTGAAGTGTAACCGGATCAGTATTGACGTCTCCAGTATCACTGGCACTCTTCAATGCAAGGGATAACTTAGCGCCAGAAAGGGAGAGGTAATTAAGAATAACATTGTCTTGCGGAGAGACCACAATGGTGACAGATCCCGGGTATGTTTCACCCTGGGGGGCTGCTTCTTCGGTAGTCAATACCTGCGTGGCAGTCGGTTGAACTGCTGATTCATTGGAACCTAATGGGAACATGCCCACCTGGAGGACCATTGCGTCCTGTATGACCGTTTGGCAAACCAATCTTGGACGTTGTCGTTCAGATGGAACCACATAAACAAGGTCATTGGTAGTGGTTTCCAATTCATAGCGACCACGTGCAGTTGAAGTGACTGTGGTGTCATAAGGTTGAACGGCCATGGCCGTTGTCACACCAGTCTCGTATGACCCTGCACCAGAAGAAATCGTCACTGTTGTGTTGTTCGGAAGGATTGTCTGGTAATTGGTGTCTACTTCAGAAAGCAGCAAGCAGCCAACAACCATGACATGATCACCTTTGCGTGGAGCATACGCAACCGCGGTTTCAGGAGTTGTGGCAAGAGAGAATGCTGTCATGCCGGAGGGAATATCGAAAGAGACCAGAGACCCTCCGTCCTCCTGAATGACCATACTGGCAGTCAGCGGAACAGCCGGATCGATGTTGTATTTGGCTTTTGTTCCAATTGCATCCTCGATCGATGTGAAGAAAGTGCCTTCGGCAAGTTCATTCTTGGGATATTTTATGGTGGTCAATACATCAGCTGTAATCACGGTACCACGGGGAATGGATTGAGAAGCAACTACGATCTCAACCAATTCATAGTTCGGAGTTGCAGTGGGAGCCGGTACACCAGATGTACCACCGCCTTTTTTCATGAGCAGCAGATAACCCAACACCGCTGCGGCAACAAGGATTAAAAGGATGTAAATGATTATCTTTCCGCTTTTTTTCTTTCCTGCAGCCATTGGACCCTCCTAGAATGTACTAGACCAAAGGTAAAACCTAAGATAAATTATACGGCAAATTGCTTTAAACAACGCATAATAAACCTGCAAGTTACCCCCAGATAACCTTACAAATAAGAAAGGCTCCAAGAAGAGGAGCCTTTCTTATTATTTTCGGCTTTGGTTCAAATGTTGCTAATTAGAAATTCAGGCTGGTACTGATTCTGCTGAAGATATTGCCGATCTGGGGTCCAAGAAGTGTCAGGGCGACGATGACAACAATGGCAATTAAAACGAGAATCAATGCGTATTCAACTAAACCTTGGCCTTTTTCTTTCGCTGCGAATAACATGGTGATTTCTACTTTCTCTAAATATGTATACAAACATTATAGAATGAATAGGGCATTTTTCAAGCTAATTAACATTACACTCACTTAACAAATGCCCTACAGATCCCCAAGACGGGTGTTGATCATGCTGTATGTATTGCCAAGTTGAGGGCCCAAAACCGTTAGAGCCACGACAACCACGAGGGCAATAAATACAAGGATCAAAGCATATTCAACCAAACCTTGAGCTTTTTCAGAAGAGTAAAATAACATGATAAATCCCTCAATGAACTATAAACAAAGTATATCGAAAATTCGGGAAAAGGCAAATTAATTGATCGTAAAATATACTTCCTTTTAGACTATTTTCCGTATAATATGATGGTGATCATAATTATTTATGATCAAAACGAGAGAAGTTCTAGAGGAGGAATGGAATGAGTGATCTATTGCAGCGAGTAATCTCACAACAGGATCCATTGAAGAAATTACTTGCCAAATTACCTGGTTTTAAAGGTTATTATGCCCGGGCTGATCGGCGATCGGCTGATAAACTATTCCGCGAGACCATAGCGGATAAATTCCAGGCCCAGTGGCAGCGGCTTTCCAGTATTCAACGAGACCTGGTAACAACTGGACATATCGACGTACTGGATGAGATTGAAATTGGAGCGATCAGGCTCAGGCAGTTCATCGATCGGGTGAAAACTGCAGCATATGGATACTCGGGTTTCTTTGATCCTGTAAAAATCAACGAAGAAGAACTTGAAAAAATATATCAATACGATCTGACGCTGTTGGCAATGGCTGACGAAGTTGCAGGCGCAATTGACAATCTTGAAGCATCCATTGATTCAGATGGTTTTCCAGCCTCAATTCGAAACCTGAACCAGAAGGCACAAGATTGCCTCGATGCTTTCAACCAGCGTTCTGAGATAATGAAATTTGGCCAATAATTCGGATCGATGACAATCAATCAACAGGAGAATACAAATGGCTCGAATATTTGATGTAGTTGAATATCCCAGCGAGATGACCGATGAGCTGGTACATCGCTTTCCTGAAACAGGAGTCGCTGATCTTCGAATCGGTTCACAGGTGATTGTTCGAGAATCCCAACGCGTCGTGTTCATGCGCGATGGTCATGCCCTGGATACTTTTGGCCCAGGACGGCATACCATTGCCACCGCGAACATTCCATATTTGATCGAGTTCGTTGGGAAAGCCTTCAACAACCGTACTCCGTTCACCGCCGAAGTTTATTACGTTTCCATGCGGGAATTTGTCGATCGCAAGTGGGGCACACCACAACCGATTATCGTTCGCAATGCGGGTGTTGGACTGGGAATCGCGTTGCTACAGGGATTCGGAACCTACTCTTTCCAGATCACTGATGCACAGCAATTCGTGACACAGGTTGTAGGAGCGCAGGGCGTTTTCCGAATGGCCGATATTGAAAACCGGCTGCGCACGATGCTGCTTTCCAAACTTCAGGATTTGTTAGGAGAAACCGGCGGCAAGAAGAATGTGCTTGAGATGATCGGACTGACCGAAGAATTGGGAACCGGTGTACGCGTCAAAGCACAGGAAGACTTTGCTGCAATTGGTTTAACGCTGAAGACGTTCTATATTGGAAGTCTCAAGCCATCAGATAAATCCGCAGAAGAACTGCGTGCAATGGGTATGCTGGACATGGCGACATATGCACAATTGCAAGCTGCTGATGCCATGCGCGATGCGGCACAGAATCCCGCTGGCGGTGCAGGATTAACCGCGGGTATTGGTGCTGGACTTGGTATTGGGAATGTGCTCAGCCAATCTCTGCAAGGAATTGGAAGTACACAGCCCGGGCAAGCAGCATCTCAAGCAGCTGCTGCCAATATTCCATCTGTAATGACGCCGGCAGAAGCTGCGAATGTACTGAAAGTCGCCGAAGCAGATGTCATTGCGGCCATCACTGCAGGTGAGTTGAAGGCCAAGAAAATCGGCGAGTCTTATCGCATCAGCAAGGAAGCGCTGGAAGCTTTCTTGAAAGGTTAAGTAAAAACTTGACCAAAAGCCCGGATTAATACTCCGGGCTTTTTATTGCCGGTGTATAATTTTTCTTGGTCCGTTACCCTTACTTTCAAGGTGGTGGGATGAAACTTCACGAGTATCAATCGAAAAATTTGTATGCAAAATATGGGATTCCTATTCCACGGGGCAGGATTGCCAGTACGCCTGGGGACGCAAGGCAGATTTGCGAAGAATTGGGCGGAACAGTTGTGATCAAATCACAGGTGTTGGTGGGGGGAAGAGGAAAAGCTGGCGGGATTCGGCTGGTTAAAAGTCCTGAAGAAGCCGAAGAAGCAGCCACACAAATATTTGAACTATTAATCAAAGGTTTGCCGGTCCGGAAGGTATTAATCGATGAGGCAATTTCAATTAACAAGGAAATCTATATCGGCATTACAAATGACCGGATCAATCAGAAACCAGCAATAATCGCATCAGGTGATGGGGGGATAGAAATTGAGGAAGTGGCACGAAAGTCACCAGACAAGATTATTAAAATAAATATTAATCCAATCATTGGATTACGCGATTATCAGGTCAGAGATATTGCGCTGCATATCGATCTTCCAAGAAACCTCTGGAGACCTTTCAGCGATATTGTTTTTGCGTTGTGGAAAGTATACGTAGATAGTGATGCGACACTGGCGGAGATTAATCCGCTGGTTATCACTTCCGAGAATAAACTGGTTGCATTGGATGCCAAAGTAATATTAGATGACAATGCACTCTACCGCCATCCTGACCTGGCCGATTTACGCGATCTGGATGCAGAAGATCCGTCAGAGATTGCGGGAAGAAAATTTGGTGTTTCTTTTATCAAGATGAATGGCCAGATTGGCTGCATGGTAAATGGCGCCGGTCTTGCGATGGCGACAATGGATGTGATCAAGCATTTTGGTGCAGAACCGGCGAATTTTCTAGATATTGGCGGAGGAGCTTCTTCAGAAAAAGTTGCAGCAGCACTGCGTTTGATCATTGCTGACGAGAATGTAAAAGCAATTTTGATTAACGTGTTTGGCGGTATTACCCGCTGTGATGAAGTGGCCAAGGGTCTGGTTGCTGCCTGTGCGGAAGTGCAGCCAAAGGTGCCCATTTATGCAAGGCTGGTTGGAACGAATGAAGAGGAAGGTAAAAGGATTCTCGCGGGCTCATCATTGATTTATGTTGATTCGTTGGTGGAAGGCGCCCAAAAGGCTATCACATTGATCAAGGAGTCCGCACTATGAGTATTCTGGCAAACCGAAACATACGCCTTCTCGTGCAGGGAGTAACGGGTAACGAGGGATTATTTCATACACAGCAGATGATGTATTACCACACGAACATCGTTGCCGGTGTTAGCCCTGGTAAGGGCGGCGATTGGGTATTGGATGGCAAAGTACCTGTCTTTGATACAGTAAAAAATGCTGTTGAAGTGACTGATGCCAATGCGTCGGTAATATTTGTTCCGGCGAAATCCGCAGCGGATGCCATCTTTGAGGCGGCAGATGCGGATCTGAAATTAATTGTTTGCATTACCGAGGGAGTTCCCATTTTCGATATGATGCGCGTAAAGGAATATTTGCGCACGAAAAATACCAGACTGATTGGTCCAAATTGTCCTGGAATATTATCACCCGGTGAATGCAAGGTAGGGATTATCCCGGGGAATATTTCCATCCCGGGAAATATTGGGATCGTATCCAGGTCGGGTACCCTCACTTATGAAGTATTGCTTTCTCTCAACAAGGCTAATAAGGGTGTCTCTACATGTGTTGGTATTGGGGGAGATCCGGTCAAGGGGATGGGATTTATCGATGTATTGGAGTTATTCGAAGCGGATGCGAAAACCGATGCAGTCATCTTGATTGGTGAAATCGGTGGAAACGATGAAGAGGCAGCTGCGGAATATATCTCGAGAAAGATGACAAAGCCTGTGGCAGCATTCATTGCCGGATTGTCAGCACCTCCAGGAAAGCGGATGGGACATGCGGGAGCAATCATTGAGGGAAAAACCGGCAGCGCAGATGGAAAGATCGAAGCTCTACGCAACGCTGGTGTGCAAATTGCGGAATTTCCTGAACAGCTTGCAGAAATGGTGTAACGAAAAGAGAGGCGCAAAATCAGTTTTGCGCCTCTCTTTATTGTAAATCGATCGTTTATTTCTTGTGTGAATCGACGTAATTCATGACGTCCTTGACTGATTTGATCGTACGGGCGTCTTCATTGTTAATGTTCAATTCGAATTTTTCACAAAACCCATCGATCAGGAAAAACTGGTCCATTGAATCAGCTTTCAGATCTTCTACAAAACGGGTGTCTTCTTTAATTTCACCAGCATCAACTTTTAATACATCAACGATTACATCACGTACCTTATCGAATGTCTCGCTCATTTTATTCCATCCTCCTGGAGGGCATTAAGTAATGTCATTTGTTAAAATTGTAACGATACTAAGCAATCTGTCAAGGATAACGGCCTTTGCAATTTTATCATGGGTTCTTTCATCATCCGTGATTTGGTATACTCAGAAAAGAGGATCGATATATGGCAGACTTGAGCGATATCCAAAAACGGAAAAATGACCACATCAATATAACCCTGAAAAGGGACGTAAGTTCTGCAATCACGGCAAGGTTTGAGGACTTTTCATTCCAACATTGTGCATTGCCCGATATTGATTTTGCGAAGGTTTCGACCAATACAAGGTTCCTTGGCTTTGATCTACATTCTCCGATTCTGATTTCTTCCATGACTGGAGGAACGGATGAAGGAGAAAGAATTAACCGGAATCTTGCTGAAGCAGCTCAAGAGAAGCAAATTGCCATGGGGGTTGGATCGCAGCGGGCATCGATTGAGTGCGGAAGCAAAACGCAAGGAGTTCAATTACGAACGATTGCCCCCTCAGTACCGTTATTTGCCAATCTTGGAGCGGTACAGTTGAATTATGGTTTTTCCGTCGATGAGTGTCAAAAAGCCGTAGATTTGATCGAAGCGAACGGGCTCATTCTTCATCTCAATCCTCTGCAAGAGGCATTACAGCAAGAAGGACAAACAAACTTTAAAGGATTATCTGCGAAAATTGAGCTAATTTGTTCAAAAATTAACGTTCCCGTCATCGTCAAAGAAGTAGGTTGGGGAATCTCAGCACCAATCGCCAAACACCTTGTCGAGCTTGGGGTGTCGGTTATTGACGTTTCAGGGGCTGGAGGTACTTCCTGGTCTGAAGTGGAAAAGTATCGAACCTCTGATAGCCGGTTATACGAGATCAGTTCACAATTCAGAGATTGGGGGATTCCAACTGCATTTGCAGTTAGGAATATCAGAAGGGTACTACCTGATACGCCAATCATCGCATCCGGTGGTTTGCGTCGGGGAATGGACCTTGCCAAGTCCATTGCACTGGGTGCCACCATCGGTGGTTTTGCCGGACGTTTCTTAAAAGCAGCAGCTGCATCAACAAAACAGGTTATCGAAGTGATTGATGAGATTTCACTGGAGTTACGAATTGCTATGTTTGCAGCCGGGGTGGAGAATATTGAAAGTCTCTCTACGGTACCATTGATTTTCAAGGAAGAATGAAATATGCGGGATGAACCATTGATTGATTCAATGCTTGCTGCCATCGATCAAGGAATGCGGATATATATAGATACTGCAATGGATGGATCGCCTGCAGCTTTTAAAGAGATCATCCAATACCAACTGGGTTGGGTAGGAGAAGAGAACGGAAAAAAGGCGTTTGGGAAGCGAACCCGCCCATTATTACTCCTATTGGTTTGTTATGCCCTGGGGGGAGATTGGCGTAAGGCAATGCCTGCCGCCATCAGCGTGGAACTCCTTCATAACTACACATTAATACATGATGATATCGAAGATCGCAGTCTTACCCGCCGCGGAAGAGATTGCATATGGGTCAAGTGGGGAGAAGCACAGGCGATCAATGTAGGGGATGCTATGTGCGCGCTGGCCGGCTCTGCTTGCTGTGACCTTCGGAAGAACTTTGATGATATTACCGTTTTGTCGGCCGTTGCTTTACTGAACCAAACCAACTTTATGTTGACTGGCGGGCAGTTTTTGGATATGGCATTTGAACTGGCCGAAGAGGCAAACCTGGATGATTATTGGAAAATGGTCCAGGGGAAAACAGGGGAATTGATCTCAGCTTGTTTTGCGCTGGGCGGCTTACTTTCTGAAAACTCGCACTGCGACCTGGAGAAAATCAAAAATCTCGGCATGAAAATTGGAATTGCTTTTCAGGTTCAGGATGATTGGCTGGGAATTTGGGGAAATCAAACAGAAATCGGGAAATCGATTCAAAGTGACCTGCGTGACCGGAAAAAAACCTATCCCATTCTGACTGCACTGCATCAATTGCCGGATTTTCGTGAATACTGGGTAGCCCATTCTTCGTTTACTGACCAGGATGTCGAGAAATTACTGGATATCCTTGATCATTCAGAGGTTCAAGCATTCACGAGACAGCAATCCGACCGTTTGTATCAGGACGTACTGGCTGATCTACCAGGCATATTCCGTGATCAAAGCAGGCTTCAACCTCTTCAGGATTCCATCGCGGGATTGTTGAAACGTTCAAAGTAGTTTCGGAAGTTGGAGATCTACCTTGTGCGCAGTAGAGAAGGGGCTGATTGACGAAGCAAGTGTTTGTAGATCGATCCCATGAACCGTAGACATTAATTCTGGAATCATCTCTGCAAAAGGCAAGATCAAGTAGTCGTATTTGAAAAGGTTGGAATCAACGATAGAATCGTTAAAAATTACAATATCCAGATCAATGGGGCGCGGAGCAAATTTATCTTCACTTCGGACGCGCCCCATTTTGTTTTCAATCACAGACAACACATTGTCCTTGAGATGACGTTGATCCAAAGTTGTATCAAGGCATAAGGCAATATTCAAAAAATCGCTGGCCTGGACGCCAACAGATCGAGTTTTCCAGACCGACGACATGTTGATGATCTTTAACTCTGACCGGGCCTGAAGATTCCTCACTGCAGTAGGGATATTCGATTCAGGATCAATATTCGATCCAATGATCAAATATACCCGGTTCATAACTATTGATCCTTCATTCTTGTTATTTGAACACCAACGGATTTGGAGAATCGAACTGCACCAGGTTTTTCTACTTTTACCCGAACACCCAAGACTCCAGGTTCCTGCAGGCAAAGCTCTGCAATATCAGTAGACAAGGCTTCGACTGTATACCGGTTTACCTTTTCTGCAAAAGCTAAAACCTTCTTCGCAACGGTACGATAATTTACACTATCATTGACATCGTCAGTTTTTCCGGCCTTTCGAATATCAGTAAAAATGACAATGTTGATCAGAATATCTTGCGGTTGTTCACGCTCGCGTTCTGAAATTCCGATTACCCCGCGAATTAGTAAATCATTGATGAATACTTCGTCCATATAATCTCCAATAACTCAGTATAAGTGGCGTCCGCCATCCAGGTGAATTACTTCACCTGTTATGTAATCAGGCCCATCCAACAGGAAGATGATCGTGCGTGTGAATTCATCCAACGTTGCCCATCGTTTGAGAGGCACCGACTCCAATAGGTCGCGGTTTGGAAGTTCATTCTCGGGCGGCAGAATAGCTCCCAGAGCAACAGCGTTGACACAAATTTTCGGTGCTAAAGAGAGTGCGGTAGATTTGGTCATGGCTGCAAGTGCGGCTTTGCTGATGGTATACGGGAAATGATCTTTTCCAGGTCGTAATGCACGCCAATCCAGTATGTTGACAACCCTGCCAGTTTCAGATACTGCAAACGCTGAAGCAAATTTTTGAGTGAGCAGAAAGGGAGCTGTCAGATTGACCTGTAAATGCTCATTCCAATCACTGAGTGAAGTATCTTCGAAACGTAGATTGCGAAAGATCGATGCGTTATTGACCAATGCAAAGAGTGGCGTTACTGATAACGCATTTTCGATCAGGGATTGAACAGAATTGGATTCTGCGAGGTTTGCTTTTATTACCCATGCTGAACGGTTGAGGTTGCGAATTGCACAAGCAACCTCTTCAACTTCTTTTGCTGAGGTGTGATAATGCAGCACAACATTCGCACCCTGTTCTGCAACTGCCAGGGCAATGGCTCGACCAAGGCGGCGAGCTGCACCAGTGATCAAGATCGATTTATTTTCTAGCGACATTTCTCATTCCCTAGTATTATCCTATGAGGTTTCTTTGGTTAAGTCAAGAAAACGAGCACGAAGATATCCGTAAGATATCAAAACTGGACAAAAATACTCTAAAATGTTATGATTATTTTGATAAATATATTAGTAATTTGAGGAGAAAAAATGAACAACATTACTTATCACATTCCGAGTATTCATTGTATGCACTGTGCCCATACCATCAAGATGGAATTAGGTGAGTTGCCTGGTGTGAGCCGGGTGGATGTTGATGTTGATAAAAAGGAAGTTGCTATTTCATTTGAAAATCCAGCCACAACCGAAAAGATCGAAGATTTACTGGCGGAGATCAATTACCCTGTTGAAAAATAGACCAGGAAAATATTTATGAAAAATACTAAACAGGTTGTACTTCCAGTAACAGGGATGACCTGTGCCAACTGCGTAGCCACCATTGAGAGAAACCTGAAAAAACTGAACGGGGTTGATAGTACGGTTGTCAATCTGGTGACAGAGCGTGCAACGGTGGAGTACGATCCTGAAGCATTGGACCTTTCCACTATTGTTGAACGCGTGGAAAAAGTAGGTTACGGAATCGCAATTACTGAAGTTGACCTGTTGATTCCGAAGTTGGAAGATAACTCAGACGCCCAACGGTTGAAAAAAAACCTGGATCATATGGACGGTGTCCTGAGTGTTACAGCAAATCTTTCATCATCCAAAATCCATTTGAAATACGTGCCAACTGTTGTTTCACTCAATGAGATCAAACAAAGAGTGACTTCATTGGGTTTTGATTCTGTATCACTTGAAGAAAACCAGGAAGATGCTGAATCAAGAGCTCGTGCTGAAGAAACCAGGCGGCAGAAACGCCTCTTGATGATTGGTATTGTATTGACACTGCCAATCTTTATCATATCCATGACGCGTGACTTCGGCCTGCTTCCACACGAAATTGCTGCTGCAAATTGGTTGAATTACCTTCTATTAGTCCTGGCCACACCGGTGCAGTTCTATGTCGGAGGGCAATACTATTCTGGCGCTTATAAATCATTGCGAAGCGGTTCTGCAAATATGGACGTCCTCATCGCGATGGGTTCTTCGGTGGCATATTTCTATTCGATTCCTATTGTCCTTGGATTGATGCCAGGTCATCCATATTTGGAAACAGCCGCAGTGATCATTACACTGGTCAGGTTGGGAAAATTCCTTGAGTCGAAGGCAAAAGGGAGCACAGGCGAAGCGATTCAGAAACTCATGGCTTTAAGAGTCAAAACAGCCAGGGTGATCCGGGATGGAAAAGAAACGGATATTCCTTTGCGAGACGTCGTGGTAGGGGATATCGTCGTAATTCGTCCGGGTGAAAAAATCCCCGTGGACGGAATAGTAATTGATGGGTTCACTGCAGTGGATGAATCGATGCTTACCGGAGAATCACTACCAGTGGATCGAAAACCCGGGGACGAAGTGATTGGTTCCACATTGAATAAATATGGATCGATCCGCGTTGAGACTGTACGCGTTGGAAAAGACACAATTCTGGCGCAGATCGTCCGGCTGGTTGAAAAAGCACAGGAAACCAAAGCTCCAATCCAGAAACTGGCCGACGAGGTTTCACGAATATTTGTTCCAATCGTTATTGTGATTGGCTTAATTACTTTTGGTGTTTGGTACTTTTTTGTTCCATTCACCGGAGACATGATGGCGAACAGTGTTCTAACAAGAGCGCTGGTCAATGCTGTCGCTGTATTGGTGATCGCATGCCCGTGTGCAATGGGACTGGCAACCCCGACAGCAATCATGGTGGGCACCGGTCGAGGTGCAGATAACGGAATTCTGTTCAGATCTGGCGAAGCTCTGGAACATGCTGGAAAAATAAATGTTGTGGTTTTGGATAAAACCGGAACAATCACCCGAGGGCAACCTATCGTAACCGATATCCAAATCATCGATCGTCAATATAAAGAAAAGGAAGTCCTGAGAATGGCAGCCAGTGTTGAGCGAGGATCAGAACACCCGGTAGGTGAAGCTCTGATAGCAGAGGCCGGTAACCGCGGATTGACATTACATAATCCAAAGAATTTCAAGGCAATCCCTGGAAAGGGTGTCAGCGCCAACATCGAAGGACGTGAGACGATTGTAGGCAGTCCGGAAATGATGAGTGAACTGGGAATCGACACGAATGCAGTGACAGAATCGATTGGTTTGTTGCAGGAACAAGGCAAGACAATCCTGATTCTGAGTATTGATCGTCAAATCACAGGCATGCTCGCGGTCGCCGACGCGATCAAGTTAAATTCCGAACAGGCAGTTCAAGCTCTCAAGAACCTTGGGTTAAAAGTGATCATGCTGACGGGAGATAACGAAAAGACTGCCAAATCCATTGCCGCTCAAGCAGGGATCGAGGAGGTCATCGCCGGAGTTCTACCCGAGGGCAAAGCAGATCAGGTTAAACGACTTCAAGATGCTGGCAATATTGTAGCGATGGTAGGCGACGGTATTAACGATGCCCCAGCCCTGGCTCAATCCGATTTAGGAATTGCTATTGGAACTGGAACAGACGTAGCCATTGCCGCTGCGCCGGTGACATTGATCAGCGGGGACCTTGCAGGAGTAGCAAAAGCAATCCAACTCTCGCGATCAATTTTGCGAACCATCAAGCAGAATCTGTTTTGGGCCTTTTTCTATAATATCATCCTGATCCCGGCCGCTGCATTGGGATTTCTCAATCCGATGCTGGCTGCGGGTGCCATGGCTTTTAGCAGTGTTTTCGTCGTGACCAATAGTCTGAGACTAAAAAAGACAAAATTGTGATGAAAAGGAGGCCAATCACGGCCTCCTTTTTTTATATTCTTCCCCCTGATGGTAAAATTATTAATTGTATTCTGGAGGAATAATGACTGAATTTCATAACAATGCTATCAATACCATTCGTTTTTTATCTGCAGATGGAGTTCAAAAGGCAAATTCAGGGCATCCGGGCTTGCCGATGGGAACTGCCGCTATCGCATACACGATTTGGACAAGACACCTGAGGTTCAATCCAAAGAATCCTGAATGGTTGGACCGCGACCGTTTTGTCTTATCAGGTGGACACGGGTCGATGCTTCTTTACAGCCTGCTACATCTAACCGGATACGATCTTTCGCTCGAAGAGCTAATGAATTTCCGTCAGTATGGCACGCGTACACCCGGTCACCCGGAATATGGTTTAACCCCTGGTGTGGAGACTACCACCGGACCTCTTGGACAGGGGTTTGCGAATGGCGTAGGGATGGCCATTGCCGAGGCTCATCTTTCAGAGCTATTCAATAAACCTGGTTATGAACTGATTAATCATTACGTTTACGGTATCGTAACCGATGGTGATTTGATGGAAGGCGTTGCATCGGAGGCAGCATCCCTGGCCGGGCATTTGAAACTCGGAAAGCTCATCTACTTATACGATGATAATAAAATAACGATCGATGGGTCTACGGACCTGGCGTTTACTGAAGATCGCGGCAAGCGCTTTGAAGCCTACGGCTGGCAGGTACTGAATGTTACTGATGGTAATGATGTCGAGGAGATTGATGAGGCAATAAAGACCGCTAAGCAGGATTCAAGACCCTCTTTGATCATCTGCCGGACGCATATTGGATATGGCCTTCCCACCCGCCAGGATACTTCCAAGGCACACGGGGAACCTCCTGGCGAGGAAGAGTTGGCTGCTGCAAAAGAAAAAGCCGGTTGGCCAAAAGATCAAAAATTTAATATTCCTGGTGAAGTTGAGGAATATTTCCTCAAGGTTGGTGCTGACGGTACGAAAACTGAAGAGAGATGGAATCATCTGGCTGCCAGTTATGCACGAGAATTTTCTACAGAGTGGGAAAAATTGAAGCGGATGACAGAAGGAAACCTTCCTTCTGAGTGGGATCAAGAATTGCCGTCATTTGCAGCCGACGAGAAGGGGATAGCAACTAGAGTCGCAAGCGGACAGGTGTTGAATAGTCTCGCAGGGAAGCTGCCGGAATTGGTGGGAGGATCAGCTGATCTAACTCCCTCAAATAATACCTGGATCAAGGAATCCACTGCATTTCAGGCTGACAACCACGCCGGAAGGTATTTCCATTTTGGTGTACGAGAACACGGCATGGGCGGAATTGTGAACGGCATTGCCTATCATAAGGGTTTAGTACCGTTCGGCGCGACGTTCATGGTATTTACTGATTACATGAGAGGTGCTATACGATTATCTGCGATTTCTCATTTGCAGACTATCTGGGTAATGACACATGATAGCATCGGTTTAGGCGAGGATGGCCCGACACACCAGCCCGTTGAACATTTAGCTGCTTTACGCGCGATTCCTAACTTGAATGTCATCCGGCCAGCCGATGCAAACGAGACGCGGGAAGCCTGGCGGGCAGCCATTCTTCGAAAGAATGGGCCAACACTTCTGGCATTAACCAGACAGGCACTTCCTACTTTGGATCGTACCCGGTATGCATCAGAACGAGGTCTGCACAAAGGTGCATACGTATTAGCCGATTTGGGTCAGGGAGCTCCGGAGATCATTCTCATGGCTTCTGGTTCCGAAGTGAGCCTGGTGTTAGAAGCGGCTCACCGGTTGGAAACAGAAAATATCAACGTTAGGGTAGTCTCATTCCCATGTTGGGAGTTGTTCAAGGCGACAGATGAAGAGTACCAACGCTCAGTTTTGCCGCCTGAAATTCGCTGCCGGCTTGCCGTTGAAATGGGAGTCGGTCAAGGATGGGAAAGATGGGTGGGTTCTGATGGTGAGATCATCAGTATAGAAAAATTTGGAGCTTCAGCGCCATATAAAACGCTGTTTGAAAAGTATGGTTTCACCGTTGAAAATGTATACCAGACAGCAAAAAAACTACTTGATAAAAAGAGGTAATAATGCGTATAGCTGTCGCGTGTGATCATGCTGGTTTTCCTTTGAAAGATGAAGTGATCTCGGTAATCCAGAGCTCTGGGAATGATGTTATTGATTTAGGCACTTATAATCAGGAACCGGTAGATTATCCTGATTACGCTGAAAAAGCAGCTCGTGCCATTTTGCAGGGGCAGGCTGAGAGAGGCGTGTTAATTTGCGGGTCTGGTGTGGGTGCATGCATCGCAGCCAATAAGATCAAGGGCATCTATGCGTGCGTTTGTCATGACACATATTCAGCCCATCAGGGTGTTGAGCATGACAATATGAATGTGCTTTGCCTGGGCGGCCGTATCATTGGTGTTGAACCTGCAAAGGAGATCGTTGCAGCTTTTTTGAAGGCAAAATTCTCACAGGAAGAGCGTCATAAACGGCGCTTTTCAAAAATTCAGGATATTGAGAATTCTGAGAAGAATCACAATTCAAAATAATAAGAAGACGTAGATGATGGAAAAAGCAAAAAATCTTGAAAAGATCGGTCAATCATTATGGTATGACAATATCCAGCGGTCATTGTTGATCAATGGTGAGATGGAAAATATGATTAACCTGGGTAAGATCAGAGGGGTTACATCAAATCCCAGTATTTTCCAGAAGGCAATTTCCACCTCAAAGGAATACGACAATACTTTAAAACCCATGGCTTGGGCAGGTATGGACGCGGAATCGATCTTCTGGCGGCTGGCAATTGAAGACATTCAAAAGGCTGCCGACCTATTCAGGCCTTTATATGAGCAGACTAAAAGGAAAGATGGTTACGTCAGTCTTGAAGTTAATCCGTTATTTGCGCGCGATACCGACGCTACGATAAAAGAGGCTCGAAAACTGTGGGATTTGGTAAACCGGCCAAACCTGATGATCAAGATTCCGGCTACCAAGGAAGGTTTGTCTGCTATTAGAAAAACAATCGCCAGCGGCATCAATGTTAATGTCACATTGATTTTTTCGATTCAACGTTACGCAGAGGTCATTGATGCATATATTTCAGGCCTTGAAGACAGAGTCACAGAAAGCAACGACCTTTCTTCAATTGCGTCAGTGGCATCATTCTTCGTTTCGCGGTTGGATACCAAAATTGACGGGTATCTTGATCAACTGGCTAAAAATGGACAGATTTCCGAGGATAAACACAGAGAACTGGCAGGAAGAGCGGCAATTGCCAATACAAAATTGGCATATCGTTTGTTCGAACACAAATTCTCAGAAAAACGCGTCAGTATGTTACGCGCAAAAGGTGCCCAAATTCAACGGCCCCTCTGGGCGTCAACAAGCACTAAAAACCCCGCTTATCGAGATGTACTCTATATCGAGGAACTGATTGCACCTGAGACGGTGAATACGGTACCCCCTGCTACCCTGGATGCATTCTACGAACATGGTAATGTGGAACTCACCATTCATAACGACCTGGATGATGCGAAAAAACTCTTTGAAGAGTTGGAAAAACTGGGGATTTCATTGAACCAGGTAACGGAGCAACTGGAAGAGGAAGGAGTTAAATCATTTTCAGATGCCTTTACACAACTCTTAGATGCCGTCGAGCAAAGGCGAGCGGCCGCAGTAACGGAGTTGAGTGAGCTCACTTCCGCTGTGAAAGAACAAATTGCCATTCTAGATACCGAACAGTACGTAAAGAGACTCTTCGAAAAAGATGCAACCTTATGGAGCAAGGATAAGGCGGGTCAGGCTGAAATTGTCGAAAGAATGAACTGGCTGACCGCCCCCTGGGACAGTGGAGACCTTGCACATGATCTTCAATCACTGACTGAAGAATGCCGCGCGCGCGGATATACCCATGCATTGCTCCTGGGCATGGGTGGATCCTCTCTGGCACCTGAAGTCCTCAGTTTAATCAATGGAAGTATAGATGGGATTGGGTTGAAGTTTACCATTCTCGACTCAACAGATCCCGGGCAAATTTCCTTGGTCGAGAAGGCTGCTCCGATCGAAAACACACTATTTATTGTGGCCAGTAAATCAGGAACAACGGCTGAGATCAATGCGTTCCTGGCCTATTTCTGGGATCTTGCACAGAATAAATTTGGATCCCTAGCTGGTGAGCATTTTATAGCCATTACGGATCCTGCAACGAAACTGGAAGAATTGGCGCGAAATCGTGGGTTTTGGAAAATCTATAACGCTGATCCGAAAGTAGGCGGACGCAATTCAGCCCTTACCGCGTTTGGTCTTGTTCCTGCTGCGCTTGTTGGCATGGATATTGAAAAATTATTGGAAAACGCAAAATCCACTGCTGAACTCTGCATGACAGAAAACCCAATTACTGCGAATCCTGGAGTCGTGTTAGGCGCGATCATCGGTGCCGCAGCCAATTCTGGTAAAGATAAGCTGACCTTAATCACTGACCGGGAATGGGCCCCGCTTGGAGCGTGGTTGGAGCAATTAATTGCCGAATCAAGCGGAAAGAATGGCAAGGGTATTGTTCCCATTACAGATGAGCCACTGTTGGATGTTGACCGAAATAGGAACGACAGGTTGTTTGTTTATATACGCCAGTCAGGAGAGCAGCAGTCATTTGTGGATTCACTAAGGCAACGAGGTTTTCCAGTTATTTCCTACGATGTACATGATGCCAGCGATCTAGGTGGTCAATTCTACCTCTGGGAGGTGGCAACAGCCACTGCCTGTTCGATCATCGGGGTTAATTCCTTTGACCAACCCGATGTTCAGGATGCAAAGATAAGAACATTGAAAGGGTTGGCTGAGTATAAACAGACGGGAAATTTCGCTGATGTGCATCCGATTGCTGTGCTAAAAAATGCGAAAGTCATGACAGGCTGCGATATGGGTGCTGGCAAATTTACTTCCATTGCTGATGTAATCGAGGTTTTTGTTCTCTCGAATCATCAACCAAACGATTATCTGGCCATTAATGCTTTTCTACCAAGAACTGAAGCGAATACCAGGGACTTACAGGAACTACGCCTGAGATTGTTCAAGAAATTTGGTCTGGCCACTACATTAGGATTCGGTCCGCGTTATTTGCACTCTACAGGTCAGCTTCACAAGGGGGGAGCAAACAACGGGCTGTTTGTTGTCATTACCTCGTCCAAACCGGAAGACCTGGCAATTCCCGGAGAAGGCATTACATTTGGAACCATGCAACGCGCTCAGGCTTTGGGAGATCTGCAGGCACTCGAAGCAAAAGGACGTCGAGTTCTGTGGATCGATCTTGATGAACCTGATCCCCGTTTACTGTTGTAAAACTATTTGTATAGCTGAAAAAAGAGCCCTTTTTCAAGGGCTCTTTTTTTACTTTTGAAATTCAATAAAATAGACCGAGCAGGGTTTTAGAGTGATACTCCAGTCGTCATTTATTAAGGATGGAAGTTTTGCATCAGAAATTCGTACATTATCCGGTTTTTGGAAGGTATTGAAAGCTTCTGGTGAACCGGAATGGATTTGAAGAGCCTGAACAGGTTTTAAGCCTGAGAGCGATTTAATCACGATTGATACCTTCATCTTCTGATTTGGATAGCGATTGACTAGAATCACACTGACTTTTTGTTTATCGTCACTGCACGTAGCGATGGCATCCAGGTAAGGTACATCAGAATGCGCGGTCATATTCAGGTCTATTGTTTGGGTATTGAACCTTTCGCTCTCGATGGTTGAGTGAGCGATGTTGTTCTGCATTTGGCTGAAGAGGATGAAAGGATAAAAGATTGACGTTGCAATAGAATAATTCTCGTTGGTTTGGATCAAGGGAAGGACATTGACCAATTGAGCCAGATTTGCCATTCCCACCGTATGGCTGTGATTAAGAAACGTGATCAATACAGAAGAAATGTATAGAGCATCGCGCATTGTATACGTCACATGATGCATACTCACGTTTTTTTCACGAGGAGGTAGCCATAAATTCCATTCATCAACTGCCTGAAGAATCTGTCGGCCGCCGGTATATTGTTGAATTTGATGCTCAACCCGATCAATAATTTGCTCCATATCTATAGAAGCTGCACAAACTGCATGAAATAATTCGAGTGCATCGTACGATTCTTTCCAACCGCTCTTTTCAGGCTGGTAGATGTGCCAGGAAAGGTAATCGATATACGGTCCCAGGTTCTCCAGGACAGTCTTATTCCAAGCTGTCGCAGGATCATCAGGGGAGTCAGTCAGCGGGTTATTCCCCACTGCAACCAGTTTAATCTCCGGGTCGACTTCACGCATTGCTTTGATAAAGAGGAGCGCGCGATTTACATATTCATCAGCTGAAACTGTGCCGATTTGCCAGGGCCCCCATACTTCATTTCCCAACCCCCAATACTTTACATTATAAGGCTGCGGATGTCCATTCTTTGCTCTCCGTGCACCCTGTTCTGTATCAACCGGACTATTGCAGTATGCAACCCAGCGGGCTGCTTCTTCAGGTGTTCCAGATCCATCATTAACGACCAGGCAAGGTTCAGTTTTTATTAGTTCACAAAAAGATAAGAACTCATCGGTTCCGACCTGGTTGGATTCTTCAGACTGCCAGGCGGCATCATGCCGCAAAGGTCGTTGATCTTTGGGACCAATTCCGTCTTCCCAGTGGTAGCCACTGGCAAAATTACCTCCCGGATAACGGATGAGGGGAGGATTGAGTTGGCGAATCAAATCCAGGGTGTCTTCACGAAGCCGGGATCCATCAGCAGTCCAGACTCCGTCGTAGACACATTTTTCTAGATGTTCAATGAACTGTCCGAAGATAAATGGTGAGGCTTTTTCGTCAACTTGATCAAAGTCAATGTAAAACCTTGCATTTCGGGGTTTCTGGAGAAATAGTAGCGGGGATCTCTTCAGAGTATCTGATTTCTTCCTGGAAGGTCCATCAGAAAGTGAAAATTCCAGTTCACCCACTTCTTTGGTAACGGCAATGATCCGCACAGCTCCAACTACCGGGAAATTATTCACAGAAACCTGCACCTCATTGCCAACAGCCAAAATGATGGGGCGTTCTGGCTGAATTTCAGCACACGTGAGGGGGGGGCGATCCACTGGTGACAGGGTTACGAGGTCATCAGGAACCTGCTGATCGGCAACATAAATGTGAAACTGTGTTACCGTCGCGGCGGCAAAAGTGTTCAAGATGGCGAACGAAAAACCCTTTGGGTAAGTTTTAAAACTTCCGGGAACGACAAGTTTTTTTAAGATGAATTCTGGAATGGACATATGAGACCTATTCTGATTGTGATTTTTGAGTGTTCTTCTTCATTTTCAAAATAGGGATGGCAGCCAGCAAAGTGGCAACAGCTGCAACCTGGAAAATTAATGACGTTGGAATGAATGCTTCCTGACCATCAAGAACCGAATGTATCCCAAAGGTGGTGGTTAACCAACTACCTATCATTGGGCCAGGAATCATGGTCAATGCAACCGAAAAGAGGATTATATAACCGCCGAATTGACCTCGCTTGTCTTCTGGGAAGAGGTCTTTACTCCAGGCACCGGTAGAGATGGTCCAGGCGCTGATCGGTGCCAGCCAAAGGATACCGGTGAGGATCAAAGGGATCAACGACCGGGATAATGAAAACGCTAATAACCCGATCATCTCAGCAACAACTGCAATCAAGGCAACTTTTCTTCTCCCCCACTTATCCACGAGCATTCCTAATGGGTATGCTGTAGCAATACCCCCCAAAAGTATGGCCAGGAATATGATGATAGACGCCTGCAGGGTTTCGATTTTCAGATAATGCTGAATATAGATCATCAGGTACGGGAAAAAGATTTGCTGGGCAATTCCCCATAGAGTGATTGCCACCAAAAGGTATAAGAAATCACGGTTATCTTTTAAGGAATTCCAACGGAATGTATTGATAATGCTGGTGAAATAACTTTCTTTTGGAGGAATCTTTTCGAATTTTTGTTCCTGTAATAGCAATGATGAAACGAGGCCAAGAATGAATACCATGCCCCCAACGATGTAGAAGAAGGGAAAATAACCAACAGCACCGATCACTAATCCTGCACCGCCGTATACAAACAGGAGGGCGATCCAGGTGAGGATTTCAAGCACTCCCATTACTTTGCCGCGGTTCTCAGTGGTTGTAATATCGGCAACGTAAGCATGAAAAACTGAATCGTTGGCACTCGAGCCAAAGAACGTCATAATACAGTCGAAAAGGATTGCCATAAATACTGCAATCCCAATCGGATGAAAGTAAGCAGCGGTTGGAAAGAGGGCAGTAGTAATTCCCCATCCAAGATATCCGATTAGAAGAAATGGCTTTCTTCCCCAGTGGTTGCGAACACGATCGCTGAAGGCTCCCATGAATATGGATGCTAGCGTTGCCACAATGGCACTTGCTGCTACCATCCAGGAGATGGGACGAGGATCCGGGGTGATATTATTGTAGATGAAGGTATTGAAAAACTGGTTTTCAACCCCCCATGCCAATGCACCGAGAAAGCCAAGGATAATGATTGCTACCCAAGTACGTTTATTCAGCATGTTACCTCCGAGGGTCAACAATGGAAAGCGAATGAAGATCGTTAGGATCCATGCTGTCACATTGTTTCAATAAAAAAATTAATTACAGTAAATTAACCCAATAATAGCATAAATGAAAAACTTCTTTGGTAAAATGAATTACTTTTGTATCGATATGTGTTTTTAAGTGTTAACATTTTATTGTCACATCTATATAAAGGAATCATTCTAGTAAAGAGGAAAAAACGATGGATCTTTTTGAAAAGTGCAGATCATATACAGCTGCGAAGGAAGCAATGGAGAGCGGTATTTATCCATATTTTATTCCGCTTAACGAGAACGAAGGAACCGAAGTCGTTTTTCAGGGGAAAAGGCTCATTATGTGTGGTTCCAATAATTATCTTGGCCTGACCACTCACCCGAAAGTGCGTGAAGCAGCAGTCGAGGCTATCAAACGTTATGGACCTAGTTGTACTGGTTCCCGTTTTCTGAACGGCACGCTTGCCTTACATGAACAACTTGAAAGCGAGCTGGCAGAATTTGTAGGCAAGGCAGCTGCATTAGTATTTTCGACCGGCATGCAGACAAACCTGGGTACAGTCAGTGCACTTATTGGACGCGATGATGTGGTGGTTCTTGATAAAGAAGACCATGCGAGTATCGTTGACGGTGCTCGGTTAGGTTACGGAAAAATCGAACGCTTCCGCCATAATGATATGGATCACCTGGCTAAAGTATTGAAGTCGGTTCCTGAAACCGCAGGAACTTTAATTGTAGTTGACGGCATGTTTAGTATGGAAGGTGATCTTGCACCACTCCCGGACCTGATCAAGGTTGCAAAACAATATGGTGCCAGGTTAATGGTGGATGATGCCCATAGTATGGGTGTTTTGGGTGAAGGACGAGGAACTGCCGCTCATTTTGGCGTAACAGAAGATGTGGATTTGATCATGTCTACCTTTAGCAAATCCTTTGCATCATTGGGAGGATTCATTGCCGGAGATGAAAATACCATCCATTACGTGAAACACAATGCCCGTGCATTGATCTTCAGCGCCAGTATTCCTCCTTCCAATGCTGCGGCTGCACTAGCCGCATTGCATATTATGAAGGAAGAGCCTGAACTTGGTCATCGGGTATGCGCCATTGCTGAAAAGATGCGCAAGGGGTTCCGTGAATTGGGATTTGATATTGGCAATTCAGTTACTCCTGTGATTCCGATCATCATTGGTGATAATGATCGAACCTTCTTAATGTGGAAAAAGTTGTTCGATAATGGTGTCTTTGTTAATCCGGTTATATCACCGGCTGTTTCACCCGGACATCAGTTGCTGCGAACCAGTTATATGGCAACGCACACGGATGCCCAGATGGATAAAGTGCTGTCGATTTTCGAGAAAGTCGGAAAAGAATTGGGTGTGATTTAGAAAGAAGAAAAGAGACCGGATAACCGGTCTCTTATTTTGTCAGATAAAGGATGCCAATGCATTTTGGGCCGCAATGGCTGGCAATGGTGGAACCGGCAACAGTGAAATGGATTTCATCGAATTTTGCTAATATTTCAACCTCTGATTTTAAGAAATCTGCATCTTTTTCGCATAAGGTGTGCGTAATAAAGATACGATGAAGATTGACCTGAGCGATATCCTTTTTTAAATCTTCGACCATTGACATAAGTGCTTTTTTACGGCTGCCAGCAATCTTTTTCTTTACGTCAAGTGTACCGTCAGTACGAACCTCAATTACAGGACGAATATTCAACAGGCTTCCGATCAGCAATTCAGTAGCTGAACATCTGCCGCCTTTATGAATATAATCCAATGTATCAACTACAAACGAAGTGTGAACGTTTGCTTTGAGAGACTCGACCTGAGATATGATTTCTGTTGTTTTCATGCCGGATTGTGCCATTTCTGCAGCAGCAAGCACCAGAAGGCCTATACCCGTGGAGAGGTTTAGAGAATCAATGATGTATACATTCTCCTTCCCTATCGTTTTCTGTGCGAGATGGGCATTTTGGTTGCTGGCAGATAGCTTTGAGCTAATACTGATGTAGATAACATCCTCATCACCAGTAAAATGCTCAATATATGTTGCTACCGATGGAGCTGAAGTCTTCGGAAGTATTCCAGTTTTGGCTACTTCATTAAATAAATCTTGGGTATGAATATCAATTCCATCTTGAAAAACCACATCGTTAATGTAAACTCCAAGTGGAACGATATCAATATTGAAGCGATCGATTAATTCCTGACTGAGATCTGCACAACTATCTGTAATGATTCGAGTCACAATAATACCTCCAGTAATGATTAAAACCAGCGTCTTTTACGGAAATAAAGCAACATACCAATTCCAAGTACCACCAAAATCAGACCCATGACATAGAATCCTAGCTTGGAGGATGCACCAGGTATGTATAGGAAGTTCATACCAAAAGCGCCTGTAATAAATGATAAAGGCAGGAATACAGTTGATACAATTGTGAGCGCTTTCATGATCTCATTAAGCCGTAAGCTGGTTGAGTTCAGATAAATATCCAATGCCCCAGAAACAATATCCCGGATAATGTCAGTAAGATCCTGAATGCGTACCAGGTGATCATATATATCGCGGAAATAAATAAGGCTTTGGCGGTCGATCTGTGGAAATTCATCTCTCGACAGTCGGTTCATCACTTCTCGTTGGGGAGCAATGATCCTTCGTAAAGACATGATATTGTGTTTCAAGGACAATAACCGCTGCAGGGTTTCGGTTTTCGGTTTTTCTAGTACGCTGTCTTCGAGCCATTCGACATCTGATTCCATTTTGTCAATAAGCGGCATGTAGTCATCTACCAGCGCATCCAATACCGTATGGCAAAGAAAATCCGGACCGTTCCTGGATAACCGGTAATCCTTTTGAATCAGATTCCAGGTTTTCGAGACGGGGGGCATAATTTCGTCTGTATAGCAGGTTACCAGGTAATTGCTTCCAAGGAAGAAATCAAGCTCGAGTGTTTCAAGATTATCTTCAGTTTTTTTCGGATCGATTGCATGGGTTACGAGAAAAATATAATCAATAAAATCGTCGATTTTAGACGTCTGGTAGCCAGGGCTTTGGCAATCCTCAATAACAAGGGGATGGAAATGGAAGATGTCACGTAGAACCTGGTTAATTTCCGCATCGGTAGCGTGTTCAATGCTTACCCACAGGTATCCAGTGGTAGAGGATAATTTCTCCTGGATTTGTGCGGCATTTTCTATAATCTGCGGACTCTGGTCCGGCTGCAAGAACGCAATGCGCAACATGCGTTGATTCTACTCTAGATATCCGAAAATCGAAAGAATCTAAGGCTCAAGTGAAATGAAAATTGAATATCGCCTAAAATGGTTAGAATAAACCCCAATCGCCGCCAAGACCTTCTTCCATCATGGAAAAGTCCCAGGGATCAAGGCCAAAATCCATCGATACTTCACGTTCGAGAACTTCTTCTGCCTTCTGGCGGGCAGATTCTAGCATGGATGGGCCATAAGGACAAAAGGGGGTGGTCAGGATCATTCTGATGATAGCAGAGGTATCGTCAATTTTCACGTTTCTTACCAGGCCAAGCTGAATGATATTCAGCCCTAATTCTGGATCTAGAATGGTACTGAACCCTTTACGAAGATCTTCGCAAAGTTCAGGGAATACAGTCTCAGCATCCCATGCTGGACGGTTGGAGCCGGGGATAGGTTTATCGGTCATGGCTTTTTCTCAAAGGCTAATTGATTAATGATGTATGAGCATTGGTTGTCTCCGCTTAGGACACAACGAATTTTATCAACAGGAACCAATAAAATATTGGAAAGTAGTGTTTGATCGATGGTGCATACCTCGGGATGATTCTGACGAATATGGTAGAAAGGACAGGTGACTTCATCAATCACATAATCATTTCCCACTTTTTTCCATTCGATCATAAATCCTTCATTGGATAGGGATGTTTGAAGAAAATTTAACTTTTCCTCTACAGTCATATTTTGTGTATTAGTTTTTTGTTCCTGCGCTAAATCCTGGGCGATCTGGATAAAGATTTTTTCGATATCTTTTTGAGACAGGCGCTGTTTCAAGTGAAATAGCAGGCGGTTGGCCAAATTCAGGTACATGGTGGGAAATTTTTCGACACCAGTCTCAGTCAATGAATAAACCAGCCTGGGTCTGCCAACACCATGCCGCTCCTCCTGGGCCTGGATCAAACCCTCTGCCAGCAGGTTGGTGAGGTGGTGGCGTACCGATATCGAATTGATATCAACAGCTTTTGCCAAATCAGTTATGGTTGATTTAGGATTATTGAGCAATGTCTGCAAAATTCGGTCTTTTGTACTTTTCATAGTTGTCCTGTTTATGAGAGTATCTTATCATACCGGTATAATATATGTCAATAATAAGATAAAAATTGTAAATATAGAACGACATTATTCGAATAATATAGATAAATATGGTAAATATTGACTGTGAATCGCGAGTATGCTATAATCCCCTTGGTGTTCTAATATAATAGAATAAAATCATAAAAATCTAAAAAATAGATTTGATTTGAGATCAGGAGATTGGCAATATGTCTGAATTGAACATTAAGGATTTGCATGTCAGTATTGAGCAAAAGGAAATTTTAAAGGGATTAACACTTTCCGTTGCTCAAGGTCAGGTGCATGCGATCATGGGACCTAATGGGACAGGGAAGTCTACTCTTGCTTACACGTTGATGGGACACCCGCACTATTCGGTTACCGAAGGCGAGGTTACTTTCAAGGGTAAAAATTTGCTTGAATTATCTACCGACGAACGAGCACGTCTGGGTTTATTTCTTGCTTTCCAATACCCAGTTTCAATTCCGGGCGTGACCGTGGCAAACTTCTTGCGTACGGCAATGAATGCAAGACGCAAAGCAGAAAATCCAGATGATAGAGGAATACCCATCCCTGAATTTCGAAAAATGCTGAAAGAAAAGATGGATATGTTGAAAATGGACAGCGCGTTCGCCGGCCGTTATCTGAATGAAGGTTTTTCCGGAGGAGAGAAAAAACGCGCTGAGGTTCTTCAGATGGCAATTTTACAGCCTGAAATTGCCATTCTGGATGAAACAGACTCCGGGTTGGATATCGATGCGCTGCGGATTGTGTCTGAAGGTGTGAATCTTCTGCGTGAACAGAATGTTGGTGTATTGTTGATCACGCATTATCAGAGGATGTTGAACTATATTAAGCCCGATGTGGTGCATGTGATGATGGGGGGGACGATCGTGGAATCAGGAGGTGCTGACCTGGCACTGCATCTTGAAGAGCATGGTTATGACTGGATCAGGGAAAAATACGAGAACGGAATCATCTCAGGCTAGGATTACTGATTTTATTGGAGATAAACATGGGCACTGAGCAGAAACCTGATTTTCTCAACAACCTTGAAGAATACCAATATGGGTTTAAAGATCCTGAAACCTTTGTCTACAAGTCCGAAAAGGGTTTAAGTGAGGATATCGTTCGAAAAATATCAGCCATGAAGGGCGAACCGGATTGGATGCTTCAATTTCGATTAAAGGCGTTGGAACATTTCTGGGAAAGACCGATGCCTACCTGGGGACTTGATCTTTCAAAACTTGATCTTGAGGATATTTATTATTATGTAAGGCCTGCTGAAGCGAGCGGAAAAACCTGGGATGATGTTCCCGAAACCATAAAAAACACTTTTGACAAATTGGGAATTCCTGAAGCTGAACAGAAATTTCTTGCAGGTGTAGGTGCCCAGTATGAGTCAGAGATGGTTTACCATAACATTCAAGAACACCTCGAAAAACAAGGTGTGATCTTTCTAAGTATCGAAGATGGGCTGCGAAAGCATCCAGAAATATTCAAACAGTACTTTGGCACGGTTGTGCCTATTGAGGATAATAAATTCTCGGCTTTGAATTCTGCAGTCTGGTCGGGCGGATCGTTCGTATATGTTCCCAAGGGTGTTACGGTGGAGCTTCCACTACAGGCGTACTTTCGTTTGAATGTGGCGAATATTGGACAATTTGAGCGCTCGCTGATCATTGCTGACGAGGGTTCCAAGGTGCACTATGTTGAAGGGTGTACCGCACCTTCGTATACCACAGATTCTTTTCACAGCGGTGTGATCGAGATCATTGTCAAAAAGGGCGCCAGGGTAAGGTACACAACCATCCAAAATTGGTCCACAAACGTATACAACCTTGTGACCCAACGTGCAAAAGTCGAAGAAAATGGAACGATGGAATGGGTTGACTGTAATCTTGGATCAAAGGCAACGATGAAATATCCATCTGCTTACCTGATGGGGCAAGGTGCACACGCAGAGATTCTGTCGGTGGCTTTCGCCGGACGTGGCCAGCAACAAGATGCTGGCGGAAAAGTGATCCATTTTGCGCCAAACACAAGTTCCAAGATCACCTCTAAATCGATCAGCAAGAACGGTGGCCGTTCTTCTTACCGGGGATTATTGAAAGTATATAAGGGGGCAACCAATGTGCGGTCCAGCGTTTCATGCGATGCACTTTTGCTTGATCCTGAATCCAGGTCTGATACATATCCCACCATTGAAGTTGACGAAGAGGATGTCACGATCGGCCATGAGGCCTCGGTTTCAAAGATTGGTGAGGAACAGTTGTTTTATCTCATGAGCCGCGGATTAACGCAGGAAGAAGCTACCACAATGGTCGTTTCTGGATTTATTGAACCGTTGGTTAAGGAACTACCGATGGAATATGCTGTTGAAATGAACCGCCTGATCCAATTACAAATGGAAGGATCAGTTGGTTAAATCACTGACTGACTTGGAAGAGATGCAATGACAGATAATCCAGTCGTTATGACTAAAAGAAATAAAGATCTTCAAGCCGCAAATTCTGAATTCGTTATTGAACCAGTATTCGATGAGTCCAATTCGATTATTCACGATTACCGGAAGAAATCCTGGGAAGCTTTCAAATCTCTACCCATGCCGACTGACAGGGATGAGGATTGGAGAAGGACAACACTAAAGGGGATCCGGTTTGACCAGTTTAAACTGCTCGACCAGGTTAAACCAAACCACGCTGAATTACCGGCGGTACTTACTGAACCAATGGCTGATCAAAACCACGGTGGTCAGGTTTTGCTAACGCCCTGGAATGCCAAGGTAAATCTTGATCCTGAAATTAAGGTTAGTGGAGTTGTTTTTGAAGACATCAAACGCGCCTCGCAAGAACATCCACGTGAATTACAGCTCATATTGGACCGAATTTCTAAATCCAGAACCAATAAGTTTTCTGCCCTGGCTGGAGCATTGGATCTTAATGGTATTCTTTTATACGTTCCTAAAGGTGTTGAAGTTCAGGCACCTTTGCAGAGTGTTTACTGGGTTCCAAACGGCGGGTTTGTACACGGGCTCCACGTTCTTGTCTATCTCGAAGAAGGCGCATCCGTTACTTATGTTCATGAATCATCATCACCATCTGGAGTAACTGAAACCTCATTACACACGGGGATCATGGAGCTTTATGTGGGAGAAGGTGCCCACTTGAACTTCGTTGAACTGCAATCCTGGGGAGATAATGTTCTCAATTTCACCCGGGAAAATGTATCGGTTGAAAAAGATGGCAGCATTGATTGGATATTTGGCGCTCTGGGCAGCAAAATAACCAAGAATTATTCAGATTTAAACTTGATCGGGCAGGGTAGTACCGGAAAGATGTCTGGGTTTTATTTTACTGATGGGAATCAGCACCTGGATCACGATACCCAACAAAATCATCTTGCGCCAAATACTACCAGCGACTTGCTATTCAAGGGAGCCCTTCTTGAAAAAAGCAGGTCGGTATGGCAGGGAATGATCTACGTCGCACCGAATGCATCAAAAACAGACGGTTACCAGGCAAATAGAAATCTGGTGTTAAGTAAGGAAGCCAGGGCAGACTCAATCCCCGGGTTGGAAATCTTAACCGATGATGTGAAATGCTCTCACGGTGCAACCGTTGGAAAAATTGATCAGGACCAGGTTTTTTACCTTCAAAGTCGAGGAATGCAGCGAGAAGTTGCTGAAGGTTTGATTGTGGAGGGATTCTTTGATCCGATCATGCAGCGAATCCCGTTCGCAGGGGTTAAATCGCGGTTCCAGGGTGCAATTATAGAAAAAATGGAGCATATCGCGTAACCAAAAACATTTACGCGGATATGATAAAATGCTATGATTAATTCAACTAAGAAAACAAGCGGAGTCGGAAAAATGTCATCTGTGCCATATATGAAACCCCCTGAATTTAAATTCGAATTCCAGGTTGGCGATTCTGTGGAGGTTTTTTGTGACCACGAAAAGGGAGGAGAGAGAATCCGCGGCTGGTTACGGGGAATTGTGGTGCAGGTGGATCCCAAGATGGTTGCTGTTCAATTCCGATCCAATGTATTTTTAACCGATGGGTGGATGGTTCCTGACCATATCCTCTGGTATCCTCAGAATTCTCAGCACATACGGATTCCTGCCAAGAAGTCCAAGTCAGACCTACCAAAAGCAGGTTAACAATGTCCAATGATATGCATTCCGAAGTCTCTTTTGATTCAATAAGAGAAGATTTTCCAATTCTCAAGCGGGAAGTACATCCCGGAATTCGGTTAACATATCTCGATTCAGCAGCTTCATCACAAAAACCTGTACAGGTGATTGAAGCAATGGATCATTACTACCGGAATACGAACGCGAATATTCACCGCGGTGTACATGTATTGGCTGAAGAAGCTACATTTGCTTACGAACTGGCACGTGGAAAAGTTGCCAAATTCATTGGGGCAGAAAAAGCAAAGGAAGTCATTTTTACCAGGAATACCACGGAATCCATCAATCTGCTTGCTTACACATTAGGGCGTTCATATTTTAAGCAGGGCGACCTGCTCATTTTAACTGAAATGGAACATCATTCCAATCTCGTACCATGGCAAATGCTGGCGCAGGAAAAGAATCTGAGGTTGGAATTTATCAAGGTGACTGATAATGGAACGCTGGATCTGGATTCTTATGAGAATCTTCTGAAGCAGAATCCAAGATTGGTTTCATTGACGCACATGTCGAACGTGTTGGGCACGATAAACCCTGTACAAGAGATCATTTGCAAAGCAAAAGAAAGTGGTGCACTCACTGTTGTTGATGCGGCACAATCGATTCCTCATATTCCAGTGAATGTGATGAACCTTGGCGCGGATTTTGTTGCTTTTTCCGCTCACAAGATGTTAGGTCCGTTGGGTATCGGCGTTTTGTGGGGTCGGGAGGAATTGCTGGATAAGTTGCCACCGTTCCTGGGGGGTGGTGACATGATCAAGAAAGTATATCTACGTTCATTCACTGCTAACGACCTGCCGCACAAATTTGAGGCTGGAACACCCGCTGTAGCCGAAGCGATCGGTTTTGGTGCAGCGATCGATTATCTTTCCGGCATCGGGATGGAACGTATAGCAGCTCACGAACAGCTTCTCATAAAATATGCCATTGAAAGATTGCAAGTAATCGATGGATTGAGTATTCTGGGGCCGGATGCGTCCCAAAGAGGTGGAGTCGTCTCATTCACGCTTGAGGGTGTACATCCTCATGATGTGGCACAAATTCTTGATAATGACGGAATCGCCGTGCGTGCTGGTCATCATTGTGCCATGCCGCTTCATGACAGGTACAATATTCCGGCATCCACTCGGGCAAGTTTTTACCTGTACAATAGCTTAATGGATATCGACATTTTGGTAAAATCATTACAAAAGGTAACCAAGATCTTTGGATAAACATGGACGATTTATATCGTGAAGTCATCATCGAGCATTTTAAGAATCCCGGATACAAAGGTGTCCTGGATCCACATGATATCTCCTTCGAGGATGAGAATCCTCTGTGCGGGGATCATCTTCGCATTGATCTTCGGGTAGATGAGAATAATAAGATCAAAGAAGCAGCTTTCAGCGGTCATGGATGTGCCATATCGCAGGCCTCAGCAGATTTGCTGCTTGAATCGATTATCGGTAAATCGATCGATGAAGTTAAAAAACTCACGAAGAATGATGTGTTGGAACTACTAGGGATCGAATTGGGCCCCGTGCGCCTAAAATGTGCGCTACTTTCGCTAAAGATATTAAAAGCGGGTGTATACGGACTGGGGGAAGCCAATGATGACCTAGTGGAGGAGGAATAAGTAATGTCTGAAGATCAAGCGGTCGGATACCAGTTCTTTCGCATCGCAAAAGTGGTTGACATTCCTGCCGGCGAACGATTATTCTTTGAAATTGGCGGCCAACCCATTGTACTCTTTGCACTCAACGGTGAATTTTTAGCTACTGGAGATGTCTGTACACATGACGGGGGATCCATTGGCGAAGGTGAAGTGGTCGGGGATGAGATCGTATGTCCACGGCATGGAGCGCGCTTTAATATCAAAACCGGAGCGGTTCTTTCTCTGCCAGCCGTAATAGACATTCCAATTTATCCGGTGAGAATCAAGGAAGACTATATTGAAGTGGGAATCCCGACCGAATCGGGGTAATCTTTAGATTTTCAAGAATTTTCATATAAAAGAAGGTAAATCAATAAAGATTTACCTTCTTTTGATACATGGTTTGAAAAACATGTCAGATATAGGAGATATCTCTTTCCGTCAACCAGCACAACCGAATGTTCCGATGATACGCAGGATATCGAAGCCTTCTGCAAATTTTCGCTCGACGAAAGCACCGTTTTTTACCAGGATTGAACGTGTCAATTCCGGATCAAAGTAATACTTTGACTCGTAGGTGTGGTATTCAGACAGAGCCTTAATTTTATTGTTCACGTCTTCTTCATTAACTTCTACCAGGAATTGAGGGAAGAATCCGTAACTGCTGCGGATGACATCATAACCGAGCACAGTTGTTCCGCGGAACGCGCGCAGCGCTTCTTCGGTAACCGTTGCGTGATCCTGGTGCAAGTCAGATTTCGTGTGAACAAACACAATATCCGGGTGGTAACTTTGATTCAAGTTGATCAGATATTCCAGGATTTCCTGGCGTGCTTGAGGGAATCGCCGTGTTTCAAAATTGCCCACGATTACCTGGTCATCTGAAACACCCAGCATGTGCATGCTGCTGTGATGCTCAGAAACAACATTTTTTAGCAACGGATTTTTTTGGTTATCTGAAAGGGTAACACAGTGGACTTCGGTCTTGCCGGAAATGTGTGAGATTAATGCACCGCAGCCAATCTCGATGTCATCTGGATGAGCGCCGATGAAACAGACCTTTCGACCATAAAAAGTCATATCGTGGTTCATATTCACCTATTTCGTAGCGAGGATACCGCCGACAACCTTGGTCATCACCAGTTTGCCATCGCGGTCGAGATGTTTTTTTGCAGTTTCGGTGATTCGAGACATAATTTTTTCAAAATCGTCTTTTTCTTTGAACAGACCGCCCCAAAGTTTTCGGTCTTCAGACATTGAAGCGCGGGTGTAGTCCATGTACGGTTCGACACTATCAAAGGTGAGTGGATTCTCAAAAATGTGGAGATCAACCTTTGAATAAAGCGATTTTATTGTGGAAAAGATTTCAGTCGAAAACCTCGAGCTCCCAGGCATGGGTGGAATGGTTAAGTTGGTTGCTTCAGTGATGATATCGTAAAATAGTTTTTTATTCTGCGGCATTGGGCCTGTGGTAAACAACCTGCCGCCAGGTTTTGTTACGCGGTACATCTCGCTGATGGTTGCCGACATATTTTCTGCATAATAAATGGCGAAGCAACAGGATACGAAATCAAACTCTTCTTGCTTGTGAGGAAAGGTTTTGTTGAAATCAAGGAATTCGAAGGTAATGCTTGAATTCCTGCGCTTGTTTTCAACCCTGGCCTGGGCAAGAAGGTCTTCGGAAACGTCACCACCCGTGATGATGGCATTGCCGTGTAGATAGTCGTCATAAGAGAAACATTGTTTACCTGAACCGCAGCCGACATCCAGAATGATATTTCCTGGCTGCAGTTTGATGAGGTCAAGCATCCAGACGTCGATATCTTTAGCACCAAATTTGGAATGAATATCAATACGTACAGCAAGATCTTTTGTAGTTTCTTGAAAGTTAATTTTCATAATTCCTCTATACAAATTAAGTATAAATGCGGGGCTGAAGGTGTCAAGAATTAATCAGCAAATCCGCGGCAGCATTTCACCACTCATCACATCCAGCAATCGTGTACCACCAATGCCAGTTTTCAACAGCACTCTGCCTGAAGGTTGTTCCTCCACGTGCCCGATTACAGCAGCATTTTCACCATATTTTTGGGATCGCAAAGTTTTAAGAACAGCATCAGTATTATCACTCGGGACAATAATGATTACTTTTCCCTCATTTGCTACATAAAGGGGATCGAACCCAAGCATATCGCACGTTGAATGAACAATTGGGTGAACCGGAATTCCTTTTTCTTGAAGAATGATTCCAACCTGACTTTGTTCGGCAATTTCGTTCAAAGTGGTTGCCAATCCTCCGCGGGTTGGATCACGAAGTACATGTATATCTTTTGTTTGCTGGATGATGGATTGTATCAGATGATTCAAGGGTGCAACATCTGATTTGATTTCTGTTTCCAATCCCAATTCACCGCGGGCTGAAAGGACAGCGATACCGTGATCCCCAAGCGTACCCGAGATCAAAACTGCATCTCCCGGTTGAGCACATGCTCCTCCGATTTGTAATCCATCGGGTACCCATGCCACACCAGAGGTGGATATGAAAATTCCGTCAGCTTTACCTTTTTCAACCACTTTTGTATCACCTGCAACGATGGGAACACCAGCTTCCAGTGCTGTGTCAGCCATTGATCGGATGATCTTTTCCAGCGATGATATAGCAAATCCCTCTTCAAGGATGAAACTGGCAGTCAACCCAAGCGGGATTCCTCCTGACATTGAAAGATCATTGACGGTGCCAGAAACTGCCAGGCGGCCGATATCTCCACCAGGAAAGAATATCGGGCTGACAATGTGTGCGTCAGTGCTGACGACAATTCTGCCACCAGGACGGGACTCAATATTGGCAAAATCATTTCCTTCACTCAACGAAGGGTTCGAAAAGTTTGGAAGGAAGTATTGACAAATCAAATCCCGTGTCATTTGTCCGCCGGAACCATGCCCTATGACGATACGATCATAGGTTTTTATAGGTAGAGGGCAGACAGGACCTTGAATTATCGGTAACGGTGAATCATTCATGATGTTCTTCCATTTCTAAGCGTGCATAACGATAATACGCTGCGCACGTACCTTCTGATGAGACCATAGTTGCCCCAAGTGGATTTTGGGGTGTGCACATTTTTCCAAACGCTGGGCATTGATACGGCTTTTTGATTCCTTGCAGAATCTGTCCAGATATACAAATTTCAGATTCGCGGGTTTGAATATTCTCTACCTCGAATCGTTTCTCAGCATCGAAACGGCTGTATTCAGGTCGTAGTTCCCAGCCGCTCTGCGGAATAAATCCAATACCGCGCCAGTTACGATCGCAATCCTGGAATACTCGTTTGATCATTGCCTGGGCTGGGATGTTACCAGCTTCAGAGACTACTCTGGAATAGGCGTTCTGAACCTTGGGAGTGCCTGCTTCCAGAAGTTCAACGGTCATCAGTATTCCGTTGAGCAGGTCGAGCGGTTCAAAACCAGTTACAACGATCGGGATGTTGTATTTTTGGCTGATGGAATGGTATTGGTGGTATCCCATTACAGAACAAACGTGGCCAGCCGCAAGGAATCCTTGAACTCGGTTAGTTGAAGAGCCAAGAATGGCGTGCATGGCAGGGGGGACAGTTACATGTGAAACGAGGATGGAATAGTTGCGCAAACCAAGAGACTGGGCATAGAGTACGCTCATGGCGTTTGCCGGAGCCGTGGTTTCGAATCCGATGGCAAAAAAAACAACTTCCTTGTCAGGGTTTTGCTGGGCAATTTTCACAGCGTCGAGCGGTGAATAAACGATCCGTACATGACCACCGGCAGCTTTGACCGAGAATAAATCTCCTTGTGAGCCAGGAACGCGCAGCATGTCTCCAAAGGAGCAAAAAATCACGTTCGGACGAGACGCGATAGAGAGTGCTTTGTCTACAAGTTCAAGTGAGGTCACGCACACAGGGCACCCGGGTCCGTGTACTAGTTCAATTTCCGCCGGAAGCAGTTGATCGATACCGTGCTGCATGATTGAATGGGTTTGGCCGCCGCATATTTCCATGATCACCCACGGATGTTTCACGGTGCGGTTGATTTTGGACAGAATATTTTGAACAAGTTCAGCGTCGCGAAATTCTTCGAGGTATCGCATTTCAATCCAGGGTTGTAAAATCTTCGTTATTGTCGAGATTAAATTCTGCCTCTTCCAATTCACGAAAAGCAGCAAGCGTATCCTGAGCTTCTTTTTCACTAAGGATATTCAATGCGAACCCAGCATGGACAATCACGTAATCGCCAACCTTAGACTCAGGTACGGCTTCAAGGCACACTTCACGCATAACTCCGCCAAAATCCACTTTACCCATTTTCATGCTTGTAGTAGTGAATAATTCTATTATTTTTCCTGGAACGGCTAAACACATAGCGACCTCGTCATTTTCAGTGAGTTGATACAGCTACCAATATTTGCCCCGTTGATATTCCACCATCGTTCGTAGGAATATTCCGATGAATCAGGGTTTGAAATCCCTGGCGGCGAAGAAGTGCCAGGGTTTTCGATAACAATGTCATATTTTGCCATACCCCGCCAGAGAGTGCAACCGTGTTGATGCCGGCAGTATGACGAATTTCCAGTGCGACATCCAGGCATACTTTGGCAATCGTATTATGGAAGCGCGCTGAGATAATACCGGCAGTGACACCCTTCCTGTAATCCTGGATGATTTGAGGGTATAAATCCAGGATTTCAATAACTCCATTTGCTATTGAAAGATCATAAGACGATTTTTCCTCGGGACTACATATGTTTTCCAATTCAATCGCAGCCTGACCTTCGTAGGTGGCTTTTTGTCTGACACCGATCAATGCTGAAACTGAATCAAAGAGGCGCCCCATACTACTGGTCAGAGGAGCATTGATGCGATGCGTTATTTGCGATCTCAACATGGTACGTTCATCGGCACATAAGGATTGAACAGGGGGTAGATCTAGGTCCCATTCAATTCCAGCAGCGATTAACTGAGCCAGGGCAATTTTCGATGGATTGCGTATAGCAGCATCTCCGCCCGGAAGCATTGTTTCACGGAGATGGAATTGGCGTTGATACGAGGAATAATTCCCAACAAGAACTTCGCCCCCCCAGATATTTCCGTCGGTTCCGTAACCAGTGCCATCAAATATTAATCCGATAACAGGATCGCTCGAAGTCCAGGAGTTATCTGCCAGACAAGAGGCGAGATGAGCGTGGTGATGTTGAACCGATACAAGGGGTAGGAGCTTTGTGGATGATTCAGCAATCCCATATTTTGTCGAAAGATAATCAGGATGCAGATCTACAGCGATCATGGATGGCGATAAGCGGAACAACCGCTTGTAATGTTCGATTCCATCCTCAAAAGATTTCAATGTCTCATAATTTTCAAGATCACCAATATGATGACTGACAAAAATATAATTGTCCTTTGAGAAAGCGAAGGTATTCTTCAATTCGGCTCCGCATGCCAGAATCTGCATAAGAGATTCGGGATATCTCAAAGGTTCAGGAGCAAAACCACGAGAACGGCGAATTGGGTAGAGATTGTCTTCAAAGACACGGCAAACAGAATCATCGACTCGCATGTGAATGGGGCGATCGTGGGTGAGAAAACCATCTGCAATACCTTCCAAACGCGTGAAGGCTTCCTCGTCAGTATATGCAATGGGTTCTTCGCTGATATTACCGCTGGTCATGACGAAAATCTCAGGGAAATCCGGTTCAGGCTCAAGCAACAGGAGATGAAGTGGTGTATACGGCAGCATAAATCCCAGATGATTCTGGCCAGGAGCCGTACTGTCAAGTATTGTGTGATTTCCTTTTTTTCGAAGGAGGACAACTGGATGCTGTGCTGATTCGAGCAAGTCAATTTCTGTGGCCGATACCAGGGCAAACTTTTGTATTTGTTCGATATCAAATGCCATTAAAGCGAAGGGTTTATCGCTCCGTTTCTTCCGGTTTCTCAGGTTTTCCACCGAAACCATGCTAGAGGCATCGCAAGCCAGGTGATACCCACCCAAACCTTTCACCGCTAGGATCTTTCCGGATGCCAAAGCTGTCCTGGCTGATCGAATGGCATCCTCACCGAAGGATAATTTTCCATTGATTGTAAACTCTAAACGTGGACCGCAGACAGAGCAGGCGGTGGGCTGGGCGTGAAACCGCCGATCAGAAGGATTCTGGTATTCGGCTAAGCACTCAGGGCAAAGTTTGAAACTTGCCATGGTCGTGTAGGGCCGGTCGTATGGGATATCCTTAATGATCGTAAAACGAGGACCGCAATTGGTGCAGTTAATGAAAGGATACCTATACCGGCGGTCTTGCGGATCAAATAATTCCTTACGGCAGTCTGGACAGATACTCACATCAGGCGAAATTGGAATAAATTCACCGGGCTGTGGTATGCTCTCCTGAATGGAAAAATCCAAAAAATCGGATGGTGGAATTTCAGATATATTGATACTATCGATTCTTGCCAACGGTGGTGGATTGTTTTGTAAACCCTCAATGAACTGATTGATATCAGCAGGAGAACCTGCCAACTCGATGACGACGCCGCTTGATGAATTGATCACCCAGCCTTTTAAATTGAGCGAGGTTGCCAGGTGATACACAAAAGGTCGAAATCCGACCCCTTGTACAATTCCACTTACATGAATTCTTGAGCCAGTATGAGAAGTCATGAATTTCTTTGATGTGAACGGACCTGGTCTATCAACCATGCAATCCATTCATCGAATCCATCTCCAGTGCGGCAAGACAACGGGAAGGTAACCAATCCTGGATTGAGCATTTCGACTCCCTGCCTGAAATAATTCATATCGAACTTCACATATGGCGAAAGATCTGTCTTGTTGATCACCAGGACTTTCAAACCGCGATAAATGTTGGGGTATTTGTATGGTTTATCGTCACCTTCAGGAACGCTGGCTATCAAAACATTGATATGAGTACCAATATCCCAGGCTGCAGGACAGATGAGGTTGCCTACATTTTCAACAATGACAAGATCAAGATCCGATAAAGGAAGTTGGCTCAATCCGTCGCTCATCATCGGTGCGTCAAGGTGGCAATCACCACCCGTATTGATCTGAACAGCAGGCATGCCTGCAGCAATTACTTTATCAGCATCGATTGTAACGGGTGCGGTATCTCCTTCGATCACTCCTATTCGTAGTTCATGGTTCAACCGCTTTATCGTTTCGAGAATGAAACTGGTTTTACCTGCTCCAGGAGATGCCATTAAATTGATTGAAAAGATACCGTGAGAATTCATTAAGTTACGGTTAATTTCAGCCATACGGTCGTTGGCACTGAATATTTTCTCCACAACTGGAACTCTGATGGCTTTCATGTGTTTTTTTCTTCCTCTTTTTCGATTTCGATGCTGTCGATATAGAATTCTTCCCCTGATATGATCGTATTTAGCATACTACCACAATTTGGACAGGCAGTCAGTTCATTTGGCATTTCAAATTCTATTTCGCAATCCATACAGCGGAATTTCGCAGGAATCCGGGTGAAATGAAGTCTAGCCCCCGAGCAAATGGTATCTTCACTGATATAGTTCCAATAAAATTGAACTGAATCATCAACAATACTGGATAGTTGTCCGATGACGAGATAGATATCTGTTACCTTCGTTGCTGAAGAGGCATTGGCATGTGTGAGGGCAATTTCCAGTATGTTTTCAGTGACTGATAATTCATGCATAGCGGAAGGATTATAATCCAAATATGACAAATATTGGAAGAATTAGGATCCAAGAAGACAATAATATCTACTGGACAATATGTCGGGATTAACTTCCTGATTTGGCCAGGAGATTCATTAATTGGATCCGTGTTGTCAAGAAACTCCGGGCGGCAACGTTTGCCAACCGCCGGTAGACAATAAAACCAATATCGTGATCCTCTTCACAGAGTTGATACAGCAGTTTCCCTTCAATGCGCAGCAGCCAACAATGAGTAAGGGCAGTGGTGGTGCCGGTTCGCTGCCTTACTATAGGGGTCATCGCTGACCAGCCAATAATATCAAACGGACCCAGCTTGCATGTTTCCACCTGTCCCCGGGTTGGGACGAAAACTTCGACCTTGATTTCGCCTTCAAGAACTATGTAGACGAAATCAAGCTTTGCTCCCTCATGAATGGGGATGTCACCAGGATCAATTTCGACTATATCAGAAATCTGAGCAATTTGTTCCAATTGTCCAGGTTTGAAATCAAGGAATAAAGGGATGTTTTTTAATATGTCAATAATATCAAGTGTTTTATCCATGGCACATCCTGCTATGTCGTTTTCTAGAATAACATTGACATGGCAATTATGATTAGTGTTTTACATCCTTGTCTCATTGTGTAGTGTCATAATTAATTTTGATGTTTATGAAAAGAAAAATGATATATCAAACCTACCACAATCGATCCTCCAATAATATTACCTATCGTAACTGGAAGAAGGTTGTGAAATAGGAACTGAGACCACGTAAACTTTGATAGGTCAATCGCCAGGTTCAAAGCAAATGAAGGATCAAAGTATTTAATAAAGAAAGTCACAGGAATCAAAAACATATTCGCAATACTATGCTCAAAGCCAGCAGCGATAAATGCAGAGATTGGAAATATTACAGCCAAAATCTTATCCGTAGTATTTTTTGCCGAATTCGATAACCATACTGCAAGACAGACCAGTATATTGCATAATATTCCAAGGGTAACAGCTTGAAGATAATCAAGACTCAACTTGGCATCTGCAATATTAAACAATACCCGCCCAAATTCACCATCAGATAATCCATAAGATTTACCAAGCGTCAACAGAAGGGCAAGGAGAATTGAACCGAGAAAGTTGCCGAAATATACAATGCTCCAATTGCGGAGGATACTGCGTATTGGAATCCTGTGCTGCGCCCACGCGATGACCATCAGCATATTACCGGTAAAAAGTTCTGCTCCTCCCACAACAACAAGGATCAGTCCCAGTGAAAATGCCAGGCCTTGAAGCAGCTTGGTGATGCCATATGGCCATACACCGCTCATGCCAGTAGTCACAATAGCCGAGAAGATACCCCCGAATCCGATGTACATCCCGGCTAGAATAGCCAGAAGAAAGGTAGAGACGAATCCAGCTCTAGATTTCGACATCCCATTGTCAGATACGCGTTCCGTGATCTGTACAGGTGAGACGGGTAAGTATTCTGGATGATTATTGACCATTTTCTACCCCACTCCATGCACTTATTTTTTCTGCGTCATCCAATCAATCACAATCTGTGCTGCCTGTGGGATGAGATTGGCGGTTTCCGATGATAATTCAGGTGAATAACCGAATTCGTTTCCCTTTATAGAAATCAGTATGGCTTCTGGTGTTTTGTCATAGACAGTTTGTAGGATAGAAAGCAGGGAATTTGGTGTCAGGTGATGGGTGAGAGGAGAATGCTGGTAAATCGGAGTGACAATCTCATAATGGATATCCTCAGGGACAGAACCTGTGTGGCAATCCAGAAAACAAATCCTGTCGAAGGGAGCAATATCCTCAACCAGTTCAGGCATTAATTGAAGCTGGAAAACAAAAGTCAGCGAATCTTCTGCCCCAAAAAATTCATCGATATTGAACGGTTCCTTGAATCCCAGGCGTTTTCTAATCTCAACTAATAAATGCCAGGCTACACCGTCGTCCTGACGATCACGGTTGCCGTAACCTAACACCAGTGTACGCATTGAAACCCTCCAATCCGTAGAAAAGCGATGACAAGAATAATGACTTGCCATCGCTTTCCATTGATTTATGCCTTAATGCTAATTCCGCCTGAGCGTTTTGACCAGCTTGTCTTCGACGTCGCGAATTTCTACGATCATCGGCATTTGTCCAACAGCATGTGTGGAACAAGAAAGGCAGGGATCATGTGCGCGAATGGCTGCTTCTACCCGATTCAGAACACCTTCAGTAATATCCGGTCCTGTGATATAGGTTTTAGCTACACTGTCAACAGCCTCACTCATTGCCCAATTGTTATGCCCGGTGGAAACGATCAAGTTTACTTTTTCTATCTGACCATTGTCTTTCACCCAATAGTGATGGATGAGCGTTCCTCGGGGGGCTTCGATCACACCCACACCCTGGGGCTTCGGATTCCGACAAGTGTTCAGGATTTCTTTGCTGAGGATATCAGGATCATCCAATAACGCCTTGACGTTCTCTGCGGCATACAGGGTCTCGATTAAGCGGGCTGTGTGGTAATGGAGGGTATTCCCGACTGGTTTTCCGCCATTGAGGGCTTTGAATTTCTTCAATTCTTCATTCGCCAACGGGGTGGCAATCTTGTCTGACGCATTAAGTCTCCCGAGTGGGCCAACGCGATAGACACCCTGCGGGTACCCTAATTTCTTGTAGTATGGGAATTTTAAGTAAGACCAATTTTCGACATGTTCGGCAATATAGTCGAGATAATTCCTGGGATCAAACTTTTCGAGTTCTTTTCCAACAGAATTAACCAGCCGGATATCACCATCATAAAGCTCCAGGGTATTTCCAGGTTTTACAAGGCCGAAGTAACCGCTTTCGAGGACTGCGAACTTATTAATGTCTTCCATATTGCGGCTCGCCCAATCATTCATGATGGCGATACCGGCGTTGATCGTAGCAATGACCTCGTCGTAACCAGCAAGGATTAAATCACGTTCTTCTTTAGTAAGCGCCTTATTGACGCCACCAGGAACGGCAAATGAGGGATGAACACGTCTGCCGCCAAGAATGCGAATGATCTCCTGACCCCATTTACGTAAATTGACCGCCTTAACCGTCAATTCGGGATTTGCCTGCAATAAACCGATGGCGTTTCGAACAGCAGGATCGGCATCAAAACCAAGCAACAAATCAGGGCCGGCAAGTTCAAAGAAGTGCATACCATGGCTCTGCACGATTTGTCCCATGTGCATCAACTCTCTCAAAAGAGCTGCAGGCCGTGGAGGAGGGGCTCCAAGGGCTTCGTCACCAGCTTTGGCTGAAGCAAGGTGGTGACTTACTGGACAAATGCCACAAATTCTGGGAGTGATCAGTGGCATTTCAAATACCATACGGCCTTCACAGAATTTTTCGAAGCCGCGGAATTCATTTACATGAAGGTATGCATGATCCACTTTCCCAGCTTCAGTCAAACGAATCGTGACCTTGGCATGGCCTTCGATCCTGGTTACAGGTTCAATTGTAATTTTTTGTGCTACCATTCAAAGCCTCCAAATATTAATACCAGGAAAGTTTGTCATCCTTGACGTCGGGGATACGACCCTGAGCAAGCTCACTCAGTACATAAAAAATCGTATCGGCACTGGGCGGACAGCCCGGAACAAAAACATCAACTGGCACGACTTCTTGCAAAGCGCGTACCTTGGTTGGTTTGCATAATTCTGGATCGCTCGGAATTTTACCGCTTTCATCTGTACTTTCCGATTCGATATACGCACGGCGTAAGGATTCTTCAATGGTGAAGAAATTGCGCATAGCAGGGACACCTCCGAACACTGCGCAATCACCGAGGGCGACCAGAATCTTGCAGCGCGAACGCATTCGGTGAGCTACTTCTTCGTTCGAGGTGTTATTCACACCACCTTCCAGGACACCAACGTCTACACCAGATTCATCGGGTACTTTAAGATCGGTAATAGGGGTGGAGCGTAGGTCCACGAGTTCTGCAACTTTTGCGATACGTTCGTCCATGTCCAGCAAGGACATATGGCAGCCAGCGCAGCCAGCCATCCAATCTGTTGAGACTTTAGGTTTTGCCATGATCTCTCCTTATTTATCCACAATTTTACTGATAATCAACGTGTAATTTCAACTGGCGAAATACGTTTGTGCATCTCTTTTGTCCAATCGCCATCAAGGGTTACTCCCAATTTGGCAGAGAGAGCAAGCAGAGTTTCACCAATGGTCTTTACTTCCTCGGCAGGCTTGAGAGCCTGGAAGGCTTCCTGAACTATGCCCTCAAGGTTGATATAATGACCGCCCTGTTCGAGCCAGGTAGTGGAAGGGAAGACAACATCCGCGGCGGCAGTGGCAGAAGAGGCATAGCTGGCCTGGATGATCTTGAATGGGATGCTTTCAAGTTCCTTGGTCATCTTTTGGGACAACTCATCATCTCCCAGTGCAACATAGGCAGCCTTGAAGCCATTTGACTTATACGTTTTTTCTAGTTTTAGCTGCGACGCAGCCAGACTATTTGCGCCACCTTTGAGCCCGATAAGTTTTGCGTTGATCAGAGCAGCAAATTCTTTAAGGGCAGCAATACTTTCCGCATTTTCGTAGAGGATTACCGGTCGTTCGGCTGAAGCAATTATAAAAGCCGCATCCAGATAATCGTCAGAGGTCAAGTCTGTCTTGGCGGCAAGGGAGGAAAGTTCATCTGCTTTGACTGCTGTTTTACCTTTGGCAAGACCTAATTTGACCACGGCAGAGGACAGAGCTTTAAGGACATCTTCATAACCGCATTTTCCGGGTTTAATTGCTTTATTGGCAGCTTTATCTAAAGCATTGTCTGATTTATCAATTACAAGCAATTTTGTTCCCGCGGGAAGGTTACGCTTAATGAAGAATCCAGCCACCTGGTGATCTTTGAGTAAATCAGCAGCAAAGACCATCACACTGTCACTGTCGCGTACATCTGCAAGTTTCGATTCAAATGCTTTACCTGCTGATTCTGCCTCACTGGCGACAAATGAGGTAAAACAGCCTTCTTCAGTGGAGGTAACGAGTTCAGCACCAAGGTGCTTTTCAAAAAGCTGTTTGAAATTGTGAATAGTTTCAACCGGTTGACGGGTGGAAATCATGGCAGCGATGCTTGTAGTTGATTTTCCTTTTAGCTGTTGAAGTCCTGCAGACGCTGCAGACAGAGCTTCTTCCCAGGTAGCAGCTTTCAGAGACCCATTTTTACGGATCATGGGGGTGTGAATCCGGTCGCACTTTTCGGTCATTGGTTCAAAGTGACCGATTTCACATAATACACCTTCGTTGATCGACGCATCCCAATCACCATCGATCCTGACAAGGTTATTATCGCGGGTAAAAACTTTAATACCGCAGCCAATCGAACAACCAACACAAATGGTCTTGGTGCTTTCAAGAGCCACATCATGACCGCGATAAGCACTCCAGCGGTCGATGAGTGCGCCTGTGGGACATACCTGGACACAAGCACCGCAGGAAACGCAGGTACTTTCACCCAGAGGAACACCAGTATCGGCCACAAGGATGCTTCTCGCACCGCGTTCTTCGAATCCGAGAGTGTAGTTGCCGATCAATTCACCACATGCACGAACGCAACGCCGGCAAAGAATACAGCGGTTGTTCTCAAGAATGATATATGGGTGCGAAGCATCCACTGGATAGGGTTGCCAGTTTGGCTGCAAAGGCCAGTGGGTCATGCCTTCACGATAAGCAGAGTTTTGTAGCTCACAATCGCCACCGCTTACCTGGCAGTATGGGCAGAAGTGGTTACGTTCACTGAAGATGAGGGTAAGGACAAATTTTCGCGCATCCAAAACCTTCTTGGTATCAGTTTTTACCACCATATTATTACTGACCGGCATGGTGCAGGAGGGTTGCAGTGTACGAGCACCCTCAACTTCCACCAGACAGAGGCGGCAGCCTCCATATGGTGTCAGATGGGGATGATCGCAGAGGGTGGGAATATCGATCCCAGCGCCTTGGGCAGCGCGTAAAACGGTGGTTCCTTCAGGAACTTCAATCGTTTTTCCATCGATAGTCAGTGTGACCATTATCGAATCTCTCCTAGTAAAAAGTCTAAATTCGTTTTCCGCTCATCGGGCAGATTCCCGTTGGGCATACTTTCAATCTTATATGAGCTTCAACTTCTGCCCGGAAGTAATTCATAATATCCCGGATTGGAGCACCGGCTGTCTGACCCAGCCCGCAATTTGAGAGCTGGTACAGATTGTCACTCAAAACCATTAAGTCATCCAGATCTTTGAGCGTACCGGTTCCTTCAGAAATATTGGTCAAGATTTCATAAGCACGTTGATTCCCGATACGGCAAGGATTGCATTTTCCGCAGGATTCTTTTCGGAAAAAGTTCAACAGTACCTTGGTCAAATCGACAACGCATGTATCTTCATCGCAGATCAGGAGTGCACCTGAGCCGAGAGCAACGCCAGCCTTGGCAAAAGAATCGAAATCCATCGGCGTGTCTTGCAGGCTTGCTGGTACGATCGAACCGGAAGAACCACCGGTTTGAGCTAGTTTGAAGGTTTTTCCATTCTTCATACCTTTGCCATAGATCGCGATCACTTCACGAAGCGTGATCCCCATTGGCACTTCGATCAACCCTGTCAAGTTGACATTGCCGAGGATAGTGTAGACTTTAGTACCTGGGCTTGAGGCAGGTCCGAAACCTCTATACCAGTCTGCTCCATTGCGAATGATTGGAGCGATGTTGGCAAGAGTTTCGACATTGTTAACCAGGGTGGGTTTACCCCAGAGGCCGTGAGTGGTCGGATATGGCGGACGTGCACGGGGTTCACCGCGTTTGCCCTCGATGGATTCAATTAGCGCAGTCTCTTCACCGCAGATATAGGCTCCTGCGCCGCTGTGAACATGCAGATCAAAATTGAAATCGGTGCCAAAGATGTTCTTTCCCAGGAATCCCATTTCTCTAGCCTGGGCAATGGCAGCGCTTACTCGTTCCTGGGCAATGGTGTACTCACCACGAATATACAGATAGCCTTCATCTGCCCCCACGGTATAAGCCGCGATTGCCAGTGCTTCAATGATCGAGTGAGGATCGCCTTCGAGTATCAAACGATCTTTGAAAGTTCCCGGTTCACTCTCATCTGCATTACAAATCACGTATTTCTTTTCGCCTTGTGCTTTACGGACAAATTTCCATTTCGTTCCAGTCGGAAAACCCGCACCGCCGCGTCCACGTAAACCTGATTTTTCGAGGGTCGTGTAGATATCCTCTGGTGACATTTCCGTGATTGCGTTTGCTAGAGCTTGATATCCATCATGAATGATGTAATCATCGATCGAATTTGGGTCGATCACTCCAGCACGTTCCAAGACGATTCGCTGTTCAGCAGGCAAGGTTCCTTTACGGGAGGAAAGCCAGGCAATCTTCCCCGAAAGTTCTTTCACCGGGGCCTGAAAACTGGAAGCTATTCTTCCTTTATAAAGGTGTTCTTCAACCAGATAGTGGACGTCTTCTTTTTTCACCGGACCGTAAATCACGGCTTCAGGATAGACAATAACCAGAGGAGCTGCATCGTGCCGGCCTACATCGCCAACCATGGTAAGGGAAATTTCATTATCCAGACCGAATGCTGAAATTTCGGATTGAAATGCCTGGTAGACATCCTTAGCCCCACGTTCGATGCTTGTAGGATCACTGGAGACCAAAACCATTGAACGAAATGCTTTCATCGCAGTCTCCTTTTAGTGGTATTTCTCAAGAATCGTGGGGATCTGTGATGGTTCTACGTTACCGTAAATATCATCGTCAATCACCATGACTGGACCGACACCGCAGACGCCCAGACAGCTGGTGGTTAAGAGCGTCCATTTGCCGTCGGGTGTGGTTTGATCATCGTCGATATTCAGATGCTCTTTTAACGCCAGCCAGACCTCACGTCCACCTGACACATGACAAGGGGCACTTTCACAAAATTGGATTACATGTTTGCCATGCGGCTTTGTCGAAAGCATCCTGTAAAAACTGGCAACAGAAAATAGATGGCTTTTGGGAACCCGCAAGAGCCGGCTGATCTCGTCAAGAGCTTCACCGGGTAAATACCCGATCTCGCGGTTTACTTCGTTCAAAATCGGTATTAACTCGTCCTGTGAGGCGCCGTAACGGTCAACTGCCACTTTGACAGCTGCGACCACTACATTGCCATCTTTTCCATTACCTGCCATTGAAACCTCCTATAGTTCTGTCTATGATGGGTTGACCTACTGACAGTAAAAAGGTTAGTTAATGACAATAGCGTTAAAGTTGCATACCTGTTTACAGATACCACACCGGACACAAACATCCGGATCGATCATGTGAGTTTGTCGACGTTCACCGCTGATTGCTCCTACAGGACAGTTTCGGGCACAAACAGTACATCCGGTGCAGACACCGTCAACGATTTCGTAACGGATCAAGGCTTTGCAGACCTTTGCCGGGCAACGTTTTTCAAAGATATGTGCTTCGTATTCATCTCTGAAATGTTTGAGGGTGGTGACAACCGGGTTTGGAGAACCTTGTCCAAGACCGCAAAGACTGTCGTCGCGAATTTGGGCGCTCAAATATTCAAGGGTTTCGATATCCTCTGGCTGTCCTTTGCCTGCACAGATTCTCTCAAGGATTTCAAGGATTCGGCGGGTACCAACACGGCATGGCGTACATTTACCGCATGATTCATCCTGGGTGAAATCCATGAAAAAGCGTGCGATATCAACCATACAGGTGTCTTCGTCCATAATTACCAAGCCGCCGGAACCCATGATAGAGCCTGCCTTGGTAATTGCTTCATAATCAACGGGAAGATCGAGGTAGCTTTCGGGAAGGCAACCTCCCATTGGACCACCTGTTTGAACGGCTTTAAATTTCTTGTCGTCCTTAATACCGCCGCCAACGTCGAAAACGATTTCTCGCAGGGTAAGGCCAAAGGGAATTTCGATCAAACCAGTGTGTTTTACATCACCTGCAAGGGCAAAGGTTTTCGTTCCCTTGGATTTTTCCGTTCCCATGCTTGAATACCACTCGGCACCACGCAAGATAATCTGCGGGATATTAGCGTATGTTTCGACATTGTTGATATTAGAAGGTTTGGCGAATAAACCTTTTACTGCAGGGAAGGGCGGGCGCGGTCGAGGTTCACCTCGGTTGCCTTCAATAGAAGCCATAAGGGCGGTTTCCTCACCACACACAAAAGCACCAGCACCCATACGGACTTCGAGATCAAAATCGAACCCGGTACCTAGAATGTTCTTGCCCAGCAATCCCATACTGCGGGCTTGATTGATGGCGATGCGCAGGGTTTTCACGGCAATGGGATATTCAGCGCGGCAGTATATATATCCCTGACTGGAACCGATCGCATATGCAGCAATGATCATACCTTCAATTACTGAATGCGGATCGCCTTCCAATACACGGCGGTTCATGAATGCACCGGGATCTCCTTCATCAGCATTGCAGATGACATACTTTGGAGTCTCCTTACTTGCCCGGCAGAATTGCCATTTCTTTCCAGCAGGAAAACCGGCACCACCGCGACCTTTTAATCCCGAATTGAGAACGGTATCGATTACCTGTTCGGGAGTGTTTTCAGTTAACACTTTACCCAGCGCCTGGTAGCCATCTTCGGCAATATAGTCTTCAATGTTTTCGGGATCAATTTTGCCGCAATTGCGCAAGACAACGCGAATTTCTTTGGCGGTAGGAGCGCTGAGTTCTTCGTCCGTAAAGACTTTTTCTTCAGTGATAAATTTTTGAGCAGGACGTCCTTTTAGAAAATGCTCTTCAACCAGGTAGGGCATATCATCAGGGGTGAGGTTGCTGTAATGCACACCTTCCGGGTAGACCATCAGCTCTGGGCCATGGTCACATCCACCAATACGGGAGGTTTCGAGAACCTGAACCTCATCGATCAGTCCCTGGGCGACCAGTTCATCTTGAAAGGCATCCATAACTTCATGGGCGCCTTTTTTTAGACACTCTGGATCGACACAAACTAATACGTGCGAGCGATAATACTTCATTAGCACAACCTTTTATAAGTGTGATATATGGAACTAGAGATTAATTACATTGCTGGTGACAATTTTCCCGGCTGCAACGTGCTCTTTCATGATCTTTCGAGCAACTTCTGCTGTGACTTTACCGTAAGTAACCTTTGGCTGCTCACCCAAAATGACCTGTACAATCGGTTCTCGTTCACATAAACCAATGCAGCCGGTTTGAGTCACTATGACACCTGTGATCGAATCCTGTTCGATTGTCTCGAGGATGGCTTTCATCGTATCACGAGCACCTGCTGCAATCCCACACGTCCCCATTCCGACAATCACTTGGGCTGCACCTGAAGTGGCTTTCAATTCCCGCTTTTTCAAAGCTTCTTCTCTTGCACGTTTCAAATCATCCAAACTTTTGATCGTAGTCATCTTTTTTCTCCTACAGACCCTGTTATGATATGGACACTTGGTCCGGTGAAAAATCCGGATTGATTTCCATGATTCCGGATTTTAGAATTTCTTTAATGCAGTTGAGAATACCTGGCTCTGTTAAAGGTAGATCCCGAATCTCATTCTTGACGAGAACATCATCAAAAGTAAAAACATTGCCGTTGTATTCATATTGAAAGATCCAGTGAATCTGGGGATTTGTCACAACCAGGTTCAACACTGTTGTTATCAAATCGCCCAGCGGCATTCTATCGATGTGACTGCGCTGAAATTGGACGAAAAGTTCCGTTCCTTTACCGAGTTGCGATTCAATTCTTAATGAGCCATTACAGGCTTCAGCTGCTGCTTTTAGTAACGGAATTCCAAGGCCAACTTTACGTGTGGTACGAGTGGTGGTAAATGGATCGATGACCCTTGCCACCATTTCAGCGCTCATCCCTCGACCATCATCCTCAACGATCATTTGTAAAAGATCAGAATTACTATCTTCATTTACAAGTATTTTGATACATTTGGCTTCAGCCGCAATACTGTTTTCAGCAATATCAAGCAAATGAAGGGAAAGCTCTCTCAACTTCTATTCTTTCTCATCCTGAATCGGTTTTAGTAGTTGAGGAATCTTATTGGGGCGAACTCGTCCATATACTTCTTCATCGATCACAACTACTGGTGCCTGAGAGCATGCACCCACGCATCGGCATACTTCAAATGTGATGTTTCCATCACTGGTCGTTTCTCCGGGAGACACACTTAGGATCTGTTTTGTCTTTTCGATCAAAGATGGTGTGCCACCAACGTAGCAGGCCGTACCCATGCAAAACTTTACTGTGTGCTTACCGCGTGGGGTGGTGGTGAAAAATGAATAAAACGACACAACTCCATGAACGCGAGAGAGGGGAACCTGCAGTCTTTCTGAGACATATTCCTGCATATACGTACTGACAAAACCAATTGCTGATTGCAACTCGTTGAGGACCACCATGGTTGCGCCAGGAAGGTCCTTGTATTGCTCGATGATGGTATCAATTACTGCCTTTTTGGCCGCATCTCCGAGCGGTTCGTTCTTAGGATACGTTTTTGTTACAGTTGTAGTTGCTGCCATTCATCTCTCCAGAATAAATTTAGGCATTTATGAAAAATGCCGATTTTATACCTTGATAATCTTACATATGCGTTAAGTTTACTTCAATTTACAAATGTCATCAGTCGCTCTATTAATTGTCAAACATAAAGACAGTATGATTGTACAATATTATTTGTAAAAATTACTAAATAACCACGAATGACCTGCCGAATTTATGTGATAAAGACATTTTAATTTCCGAAATAGACACTTGATCAAGTTCAAAATAGAGAGTTCCAATCAATTCATCTAACCGGTGAGCATCACCATTTTGAATAATGGGGATGCTGCCTATACTCGGAATCGATTGGCGGGCTTGATCAGGCGTTAAATGATGAGATATCTCAACCGCTTCAAAAGGAATATCATTTGGAATAAATCCCAGGGATTCGATCAGACCAAAAGATTTACGATTGATATGTGCTGGAATAAACAAACCCTTCAGATCAGCCACCGTTCGCCAGGCCATACTCAAGGAAAGTGAGGAGGAAGTGATGAGTAATTGGTCTTCTTCACGAATGAAATCACCTGTTTCATCGACGACGAATTGTGCGCCAAAATGCTCGGCTTGATTCTTAATCCTAGGAAGCGTGCGATCTACGATTCGTTGAAATTGCGCAATTTGATCTAAAGAATCGAATAAACACAATGAATGTACATCTTCTCTGGTTTGAATTTCCATACCGGGGAGAACAATCAGCGGTGTATTTTCAGCTGCTTTTTGAACAGCCTCAATGTTCGCACTGGAATTATGATCTGTAATTGCAATCAGGGTAATTCCTAAATCCAAGGCTGATTCTACTATTAGAGGCGGAATCATCTCCACTTCTGCACAAGGAGAAAGAACGGTATGGACATGTAAATCAGACCGAAAGGTTTTCAAAGTAATAGGCCGGGAAATTTATTCTTCTTGCTTGTTACGTAAACCCATTTCCCAGAGCTTGCCAATAATATAAAAAGTGGGTTTTGATGTTCCCAAAAGGATTACATTCTCTTCATTTGCTTTTTCTATCATAACAGGATCAGGGGTTGCACCTTCAGTAATGATCACTGCTGCAAGATCAAGCAATGAGGCAACTGCGATAATATTTCCGTGTGATTGAAGAGTGACCCAAAGAGATTTCTTTGCGGCTCCTGCCATAACGCAACTCAACAAATCAGAAGAATATCCGCTTGAAGGAATGATTTCAGAATAATTATGGGGCTTGGTGTAAGCAGACAATTCTAATGTATCGATGATTTCTTGCAGATTCATTGCATTATTCTCCTATTGCGATTAATTACCTTCTCCAACTGGTTCCTGTTCAGGAAGGAAAATCTTTAGTCTAAGGTTCGTGCCTTTTCCATAAATCGATTCAAGGCGCATGGAATCTACACAGCGCTGTATATTCACAAGTCCCATACCTGCGCCAAATCCGAGCTCTCGCACTACTTCTGTAGCAGTGGAATAACCCGGACGCATTGCCAGAGATATATCCTCGATACCGGGGCCGTCATCGGATATGGTAATTGATATTTGTCGAGGTTCGATTTCCACACGTATGATTCCACCATTGGTAGTGTGAATAATTAAGTTCATTTCAGCTTCATAAACTGCCAACCCGGTACGGCGGGCAATTTGAGGGTTAGCACCTAAACGAATCAGAGCACGTTTGATTGCCGATGAAGCTGCACCTCCGTGCATAAAATCACCCTGTTTAATGTTATATCGAAGGATCAGACTTGACCGATCCGATTCGATATCCTCAAACAGGTGACTTGCGCGATACCGTCTTACTTCTTCATCATGATATTCGTATTGTAATGCCTTGAGGATACCATTAGTAATATCCCCTTTGGTGATGATACCGGTAAGTTTACCGTTATTATCTACTACCGGGAGTCTTCCATAATGGGAGTTAACGAACAACTTGAGAGCTTCAATGACATAATCAGTATTTCGAACAGTGAGCAGTTTTGTGCTCATATATTTCTGTGTTTCGGCTTGCATTTCTGCTTTTTGCAGGCAACGAATTAAATCTTCAATGCTGACCAGACCGACGAGTTCATTGTTAAGAACTACTGGTGCCCCGGAAATCCTTTTGGTACGAAAAAGATCCAAAACGACATGCATCGGTGTATCAGGAGTAACCGTGGCTGGATCACGGGTCATGACCTGATCTACTTTCAAATCATAAGCCAACTCTTCGACACGGGATATATTTTCTGCTTTTTGCTCGCTAATAATCTTCCCGTGAAAGAGTGAATCCTGGCTCATTTTCTACTCCTTAGCCACCGCAATCACAATCACTACCGTCAACCGGGCGTTCCCGACTGTTAAGACCCGCTTCATAAAGCCTTCCACACAACTCAAACATACCAAAAGGAGAAGAAATAAGGGGTATTTGTTCTTCTTCTGCGAGAGAAATAGTTTCAGGTGGAGGAGTCTTTCCTCTAACAAGGATGATTGCAGCTACATCTGCCATAACTGATGTACGTACAACCTGTGGGTTGCAAAGGCCAGTGAGAAGAACTGCTTCGGGTTGAATTGATGCAAGTACATCACTCATCAAATCTGCCCCACAGCCTCCCTTTACCTCTTTTGTCAGATCCGCTGAAGAGGTTAATAACCGGCCGTCGATCAGTTGTATCAATTCTTTTACATTCATTTTATAAGCCTATCTTCTCTATAATGAAATAAAGACTTTACAACATCGTTTATCATACCGTAATTTAAATAATATATGCAAGTGCAATTCATACTTATTCTTTTGATTATGCAAATCTCTATGTTAAAATGAATCAGATTCGCATTAAAGAGGTAACGATGAAAAATATCATCCAATCTGTCAAAGGTACGCGTGAGTTTTATCCGCATGAAATGGCTGTTAGAAGATGGCTTTATGCGTTGATAGAAGAAACTTCAAAATCATTTGGTTATCAGGAATACGATGGTCCATTCATCGAGAAGATCGATCTATACGCCGCGAAATCCGGAGAGGAACTGGTCAAAGAACAGTCTTTTGTATTCCCAGATCGGGGTGGCGATCTTGTGACATTAAGACCAGAATTGACTTTGTCACTGGCAAGAATGATTGCTCAAAAACAAAACGAACTTGCATATCCGGTGAGGTGGTGGTCGTTTGGACCATTTTGGCGTTATGAAAAACCGCAAAAAGGGCGCACCAGGGAATTCTTCCAGTGGAATATCGATATGATTGGGGTCGATTCACCCGTTGCGGATGCAGAATTGCTGGCAATCTGCGCCACGTTCTTAAAAAACGCCGGACTTCGCCCAGATCAGGTTAAGATCCTCGTTAACCACCGTCAATTGATGGAACAAAAACTATTGGAGTTCGGCATAGCAGATGAGTTGAAAAAGAATGTTTTTCAACTGATTGATCGAAAAGACAAACTGGATTCAAAGGCATGGGAAGACTACGCCATGGAAATTGGTTTGTCAAAAGATCAGTTTTCTGGAATTCAAACGATATTGAGTGATAATGAGTTATGGAAACAGTCTGCGGAATTATCGAAAGTTTTCGAGCTGTTGGATGTACTGGGTGTAAAAGAATTTATCAAGTATGATCCGAAAATTATCCGTGGTTTGGATTACTATACAGGTATCGTGTTTGAAGCCTGGGATATGGGAAGAGACGGGCGAGCTGTTCTTGGTGGTGGTCATTACGCCAATCTCGTTGCAGATGTAGGAGGCAATCCGCTGCCTGGTGTAGGGTTTGCCATGGGCGACGTGATGGCGACGATTTTACTGCAAAAATATGGCTGTATTCCCGAGACGAAACCTTTTAAGGATACTGTTCTGGTCACAATCTTTGACGAAAACGGTATTCAGCAATCCACAAAACTTGCTGCATTTCTACGCCAGGCAGGTATTAGAACAATAGTCTACCCTGAGTCAGCAAAACTGCAAAAACAATTTAAATTTGCTGACCGAATTGGTGTGAGCGCTGTTGTTGTTATTGGACCTGACGAATCAGCACAAGGAATGGTAACCATCAAGAACCTGATCGACCATACCCAGGTGACCTGCCCACAAGAGATGGCAGTACAGACAATTAAAGAATTCATGAACCTCAAATGAAAAGAAAAATACAAAACGAAACGGAACTACCCGATTAGGTAGTTCCGTTTTTACTATTCACATTTGGTTTAGGGAATGGAGCGACATTCATTCCCTGCCCAGTAGCATTGGGCTTTATATCGCGCACAAATTAACGCAGTAGTATATTGGTTGCAGGGGTCTTCTGTGACACGAATTGGGGTAGGTGTCACAGTGGGTGTTTTTGTCGGACAATATGGGATGGTTACAGCCTGACTACCGCACGGCTCATCGTAAATATCAGGCTCTAAACAAATGTTCCTCTTCTCAAAAAACTCCCATCCTACAGGACAAACCTGGCGAGGTGTTTCGGGATCGATGCAGCATTGACGATCCGAATCGTACGATTCACCTTCGGAACACTGCGCAGGATTGCATGATGCCGGTGCATCTGGCTGTAAACACTCATCCAATGGAACACAGAGCGCGGTATTACCAAAATAAACTGTGTAGAATCCTTCAGGGCATCCATTATTTGCCCAATAATCAGGTAAACACCCAAATCCTTCCACTTCAACATAACCATATGGACAGGGTGGCTCTGGAAGCCATGATCCTTCAGGCTCGCAAAAAGTCGAAACTGAATTATATTGGTAACCTGCCGGACATCTTACTTCCAATTGAATGGGATTGTATTGATAACAATAACCGATTTCCAATTTTAATCCCTGAGCCCAGGAAGGATCGTTGCACAACCATCGTAACCCACCTGCACCAGGTAACGAACAATAGAGTGGTAAACCGTTTTGAGAAAACTTGGTATCTTTTAATTTTCCAAATTCGCATTCTGTTTCATCAATATAAACCCCCGAAACGGCACGCCCATTAGGATTTAAGACACAAAAAGCTGATACTTTGGGATCCGGACAGGATGCAGGGGTACTCGCAGAATCCGCATCCGACGGTTTGTTTAATGGAACAACTTCGCAAGGCGGAGCTTCAGGGGTGATTTCTTCTGTATCGCCAACCAATACACATCGAAAACCAAGATCGGCTGCGTAATATTCTGGTTCCTGTGAATATCGCAGAATTGGCAGAATTTCATCGTCTGGCGTCAGGTAACTGCCGCCTCGATATACTTTTTTAGTGCCCTGTTCAGGCCCCTGTGGATTGGAGGATGGCGATTGGAGGTAGTAATCTTCCTGATACCAGTCTGATACCCACTCAAATACATTACCAGACATGTCCATGGCATCAAATGGACTCGTACCATTGTTGTATGAACGAACATCATCAGGTTCGGAGGGATCAAGGCAGTTATTATAGTTTAAATAATCACAAGAAGGTTGATCTTCACCCCAGGGATAGGTGTTGCCGTCAGTACCGCGGGCTGTCTTTTCCCATTCGGCTTCACTGGGAAGACGGGCATCGATATAAGTGCAGTACTCCTGTGCTTGATACCAGGTGACTCCAACAACGGGAAAATTCGCATATGAGATATCACTGTACCTATATACTTCACCTGAAATACCGTTGGGCGCAGTGCATTCACCATCAGCAACACATTGTGCATATTGTTGATTGGTGACTTCAGCCTGGTGAATCCAGAATCCTCCAAGCGTGACTTTATGAGCAGGTGAGAAATCTGCCTGCTCTGCAGAATCAGCACCCATGATAAATTCACCACCTGGAACGTAAACAAAATCACTTAAATCTACCCATCGCAATAATGAACCAGTTACTGGCAGCAGAGGGTTCGTTACTTCAACAAACGCAGGAACAGGCGTGGAAGTTTTTTCCTCAATTCCGCCTTGAGAAATAACAGGGGGAGACTCAGATTCGGTACTGTTCGGGGAAATGGATATTTTGAAGGGTAAATTACAGGAAATCAGAACGATCACAACTAAAGTAACAACCAAAAAAGTACACCAGCGTTTCCATTGCGACTTCATATTTCCCTCCCATCGATTGAACAATTGACGACCCTAAACCATGGATGTCTACGATGTGGGTTGTGAAATTGAAGGATACTCGTTGGATTAAAGAATATTATACGAAAAAATGCAGGAATTAGATTGATGACTTTCGGAAAGTATAGTAAAATCCTTACGTTCTTGGTGGCTGTAGCTCAATGGCAGAGCATCGCACTGTGGATGCGAGGGTTGTGGGT